>WNFD01007560.1_pt1 | contig 13566 bp, 13 predicted proteins | sample 5400491 | NCBI WGS metagenome assembly WNFD01 (sample SAMN13153343, study PRJNA577476) | soil metagenome | isolation source: 120 cm saprolite under Douglas fir tree site 2 hole 2 replicate 2 | place: USA:California | collected 2015-04-18 | reverse complement strand
GAGGCGCTGCGCACCCAAAAGGGGCGGCTCTACGGCCTCACCATCGCGCCCGAGCGGCTGCACGAGATCCGCCAGCAGCGGCGCCCGGACAGCCGCTACGCCGACCTCGATAATTGCCGCTACGAGGTCGAGGAAGCCGAGAACCTGATGCGCCGCGAAGGCATCCGCAGCATCAACTCGACCAGCAAGTCGATCGAGGAAATCGCCACCACCATCCTGCGTGAGCTCAGGATCCAGCGCCAGGTCTACTGAAGGCTGCGTAGAGGCAGATGGCGGCCGCCGCGGCGACATTGATCGATTCGGTGCCCGGCGCGGTGGGAATCGTGATGCGAAGCGCGGCGCGTTCCTGAAGCGCCGGGCTGACCCCCTGCCCCTCGGCGCCGAAGATCCACCCCAGGCGGCCGCCGAGATCGGCCTGGCGCAACGGCACCCCGCCGCGGGGAACGGTGCAGACGGGGGTCCCCTTGAACCGTTCTATTTCCGCGCCCAGGTCACCCGAAATGCGCAGACTCAGCCGGAAATGACCCCCCATGCCGGCGCGCAGCACCTTGGGCGACCAAACGTCCGCGCAGCCGCGGTCGAGCACGACTTCGCCGACGCCGAAGGCCGCCGCGCTGCGCACGATTGCGCCGACGTTGCTCGGGTCCTGAACGCCTTCGAGGAACACAAATTGGTTCGAAGACTTTGTCTTGATCCCGGGAATCTCGATCTCGGCGGCGATGCCCGGTGGATTGTCGGCATCGGCGATGGCTCGAAACACGCCCTCCGACAGGACCACAGGCTCTACTTTGGCCTCGACCACCAGGGCCTCGTTGCGCTCCAGGCCGTTCGCGGTGGCAAAAACGCATATCGGTTTAAGTCCTTGTTCAAGCATTGCGGCGAGCAGATGCGGGCCTTCGATGATGGCGCGCCTTTCCTTTCTGCGCACGCTGGAATCGCGAGCCAGCTTCGCCCAGCGGCGCACCCGCGGATTGTCGCGGGAGCTCAGCACCCTTACAGAGCGCACGTGCGGAAGCCGGCGAAGATGTCGGCCCGGTCGGGCGTATAGAAATTGCGGAACGCGGCGTGCGCTACCCGCGGCGGAGTGGCGAAGCTGCCGCCGCGCAGCACCTTGTGGGTACCGAACCAGGGCTCGGAATACTCCTGGTAGGGATCGCGCACGAAGCCCGGATAAGGGAGAAACGTCGACGCAGTCCACTCCCAGACGTTGCCGATCATCTGGCGCAGGCCGAAGGCGCTGTCGCCCCGCGGATAGCCGTGTACGCTGGCGAGCGCTCCTGCCGCGAGATTGGCGAGCGCCGTCGTCCAGGCATCGTCGCCCCACGGATAGCGCCGCTTCGCGCGCGAGACCGGGTCAACGCTCGCCGCATACTCCCACTCGGCCTCGGTGGGCAGGCGCCTGCCCGCAAACCGGCAATAGGCTTCGGCCTCGTACCAGCTGACATGCATGACCGGTTCGTCGGCAGCGATCGGAATCCAGCGATCGAAGCGCCGCAGCGTGCTGCCGCGCCAGTAAAGAGGTTCAGCTCGATCTTTCCACGCCCAACCCTCGTCGGACCAGTACTCGCGCTTGCGGTAGCCGCCCGCCTCGACGAAGCCGAGGTACTCTGCGTTGGTCACCGCGGTGCGCGACATGCGAAATGGCGCCAGGATGACCGGGTGGCTCCATTTTTCGTTGTCGAAGGCGAAATTGGGCCCGGGCCGCGCGCCGAGCTCGAAGCGCCCTCCCGGGAGCTCGGCGTCGCCCGCGACGCGGTTACCGGGAAATCCGCCCGGCGGCGGGAGCCGCGGCGCCGGATAGCCGAGCGTCTGGCGCGTGTAGTGGAAGGCTTCGGCGTGCATGTCCTCGTGCCGCGTGGCGAGCCGCGCGAAATACGCGAGGTCCGGCTCGCCGCCAGCCCGTATACGCTCGAGCACTCTGCGCAGCACCTCGTCGCGGAACTCGAGAGTGCTCGAGAACGACGGCAGCGGCAGGGTCCAGCGCTCGTCGTGCGCCACGGTCGCCGAGTTGTAGAGCGCGTCGGCGTTCGGCAGAATCGATTCGCGCCCCGCGCGCCTCAGGCACCAGAACTCCTGAAACCATCCCACATGCCCCAGCTCCCAGCGCGGTGGATTGACGATCGGCAGCTGCGGGCCGAACTCGCGCGCCCCGCGGAGGTCATCGGCGACGCGACGGGTATGCGCCCGGGCGGCGTGCAGTTCCTCGATGAGGGGTTGCATCGGCCGAAGTCTAACGAATGAGAATCGCTCTAGTCACTCCGGCCGGCGCGAGAGCGCGTAACGGCAATCGCCACACCGCGCTACGCTGGGCGGCTTTCCTTCGGGCGGCGGGACACCGCGTTGCGGTATCCACGGCGTGGTCCGGAAGCGAAGCGGACCTGCTGCTGGCCCTGCACGCCCGGCGCAGCTACGACTCGATCCGGCGCTTTGCCGCGAGCTATCCGCAGCGGCGGCTGCTCGTCGCGCTCACCGGGACAGACGTTTACCGCGATATCCACGAGTCGGCGGAGGCGCAGCAGTCGCTCGAGCTGGCTCACCGCCTCATCGTTCTGCAGCCCAAGGCCGCCGAGGAAGTACCCGAAAGGCTTAGAAGCAAGGTCAGCGTAGTCGTACAGAGCTGCGCCACCAGGCTGCGCCAGGAGCCGGTCGCGAAGCAATTCCGCGTTTGCGTGATCGGCCATCTGCGCGAGGAGAAGGATCCATTGCGGATCGTCGCCGCACTTCCGTATCTCGACGCCGTTCAAGTCATTCACCTCGGCGCCGCCCTCGACGAATCGTTGGGAAGACAGGCGCTCGCCGCGATGCAACGCGAACGCGACTCGCGCTATCGCTGGCTCGGCGGCGTGCCGCACGGCCGCGCGCTCGCATGGCTCGCTTCCAGCCACGCGATGGTCATCAGCTCGCGCATGGAAGGCGGCGCCAACGTGGTGTGCGAGGCCCTGCGCGTGGGCGTCCCCGTGCTGGCGTCGCGCATCTCCGGCAATGTCGGCTTGCTGGGCGAGAGGTATCCGGCCTACTTTGCGCTGGAAGACGAACGGGACCTGGCAGGACTCATCCATCGTGCCGCGACGGACAAGCGTTTTTATGCGAAGCTGAAAAGACAGGTCGCAAGCTTGCGCCCGATGGTCGCGCCGCGTGCGGAGGCGCGCGCGCTGCTCGACGCGCTCAAGGCAGATCCTTCTGGAACAAGATCCTGACCGGTTCGAAGCTGCGTCGATGGATCTCGCAAGGACCTAGACGGGCCAGTGCCGCGAGATGTTCGGGCGTCGAATAACCCTTGTGGCGGTCGAAGCCGTACTGCGGGTAGCGCAGGTGAAGCGCAGTCATTTCGGCGTCGCGCGCGGTTTTGGCGAGGATCGAGGCGGCCGAGATGACGGGATGCAGCGCATCGCCGTCGACGATGGCCCGCGCCCGGCAGCTGATCTCGGGGCAATGCTGGCCGTCGATCCAGACTTCTTCCGGGGCGACGGCGAGCATCTCGATCGCGCGCCGCATGGCGAGCAGCGATGCCCGGAAAATATTGAGTCGGTCGATCTCCTCGACGCTCGCTCGCGCGACGGCCCACGCGATGGCGCGCTCCTTGATGCGCCGGGCGAGCACTTCGCGCCGCTCCGGGGCGAGGATCTTCGAGTCTGCGAGGCCGTTGATGCGCCGCGCCGGGTTGAGGATCACGGCCGCGGCGTAGACCGGCCCGGCCAGCGGTCCGCGGCCGGCCTCGTCAACTCCGCAGACGACCAGCCTAAGCATGGCCATGGTCCAGTATCTTGAGCACCGCGTCGGCGGCCTTCTCCGCCGTGTTCTGGCGCAGCAGGTGATGAAAATCGTGGAACCGCGCAATTTGCCGCTTCTGGGCCTCCGTGTCGCGCAGCAGCGCGAGCAGCGCGGCGGCGAGCGAGGCGGGCGTGGCCTCGTCTTGGAGCAGCTCGGGCACCAGCCGCTCCCCGGCGAGGATGTTCGGCATGCCGACGTAAGGCAGGTACAGCATCGAGCGCATCATCGCCCAGGTAATCGGCGACTGGCGGTAGGCAATCACCATCGGTGTCTTGAAGAGCGCCGTTTCGAGCGTCGCGGTGCCGCTCGCCACCAGCGCAAGGTCGGCCGCCGCGAGCGCTTCGTGTGAATGGCCGAACAGCAGGGTCAGCGGCAGGTCGGTGCGCTGGTGCTGATGCACCGCTTGCTCGAACATGTCCCGCGTCTCGCGCGTGACTGTGGGGCACACGAAATGCACGTCGTGCACCTCCTGGCGGAAGCGGTGCGCGGCGAGCAGGAAGGAGCTGGCCATGTAATGCAGCTCCGAGCGCCGGCTGCCGGGCAGAAGCGCGACGATCAGCTTGCCGGCGGGGAGCTTGAGCTGGGCGCGCGCCTCGTCCTTGTTCGGCGCCAGGGGGATCACGTCGGCGAGCGGATGCCCGACATAGGTGACCGGCACCCCGGCTTTCTGGTAGAGCGGCTCTTCGAACGGAAACATGACCAGGATATGGGTGACGCAGCGCGCGATCTTGCGTACGCGCCACCCGCGCCAGGCCCACACCGACGGGCTGACGTAGTGGATCGCCGGGATCCCCGCCTCCTTCAGGCGTCCCTCGAGTCCGAGATTGAAGTCCGAGGAGTCTACGCCGATGAACAGGTCCGGGCGCTCGGCCAGCATGTCCTTTCCGAGGCGCCGCCGGATGCCCATGATCTCGCGGTAATGCCTCAGCACTTCGGCGTAGCCGCGCACCGAGAGCTTTTCCATCGGATAGTGCGACTGGAAGCCCTCCGCGACCATCTTCGGCCCGCCGATCCCCGCGAACAGTATCGGCTGGCGCCGCACCTTGAGGGCGGCGATGAGGTGCGCGGCAAGCAGATCTCCCGAGGCTTCGCCGGCCACCATGCCGACGCGCGCGAACTGGTCCACTACCGGATGATGCCGCGTTTGGTTTTGGCGAGGAAATCCAGGATCTCGCGCACCGCCGGACAATCCTCGGCCTGCGACTCGAGCTCGCGGCGCGCTTCCTCGAGGCCCAATCCACGCCGGTAGAGCGTGCGATACGCCTGCTTCAGCCGGTTGATCGTCTGCGGCGAAAAACCGCGGCGCTTCAAGCCCTCGCTGTTGATTCCGTAGGGCCGCGCCATGTTGCCCGCGGCGGTGACGAAGGGCGGCAGATCCTGCGGCAGGTACGTTCCCATCCCGGCAAAGGCGTGCGCGCCGACGTGCACGAACTGGTGCACCAGTGTGGTCGCGCCGAAGATCGCCCAGTCCCCCACCGTGACATGGCCCGCGAGCTGGCAGGCATTGGCGAAGATGGTATGGCTGCCGATCTGGCAGTCATGCGCGAAATGCACGTACGCCATGATCCAGTTGTCGCTGCCGACGCGGGTCACTCCCGCGTCGAGCGCGGTGCCGCGGTTGATGGTGACGTGCTCGCGGATGGTATTGCCGTCGCCGATCTCGACCGCCGTGTCCTCGCCGGCGTATTTCTTGTCCTGCGGCGGCGCGCCGATCGAGGTGAAATGGAAGATGCGGTTGCGCCGCCCGATCTTGGTGCGCCCGTCCAGCACGACGTGCGCGCCGACCCAGGTGCCCTCCCCCAGTTCGACCCCGGGACCGATGATCGAGTACGGCCCGACTGCGACCTCTGCTGCCAGCTGCGCACCGTCATGGACGATGGCGGTGGGGTGAATCGCCGTCATGCGCCCTAGATCGGCCTGACCGAGCACAGGATGGTCGCTGCGGCGACGAGCTCGCCCGCGACGCGGGCCGCGCACGTGAACTTGCTGATGCCGCGCAACTGGCGCTCGAAAGTGACCTCGATCTCGAGCTGATCGCCGGGGACGACCGGCTTCTTGAACCGGGCGTCATCGATGCCGACGTAATAGTAGACCGAGTTATGGTCGGGCTTGGTGCCTTGCGTGCGGAACACCAGCACGCCGGCGGCCTGGGCCATGGCTTCGAGAATCAGCACGCCGGGCATGATCGGGCGGTGCGGAAAATGCCCCTGGAAATAGGGCTCGTTCGCCGACACGTTTTTCACCGCCACGATGCGCTTGCCGGGCTCGCATTCCTTCACCCGGTCGATCATCAGCATCGGGAAGCGCTGCGGCAGGTGCTCGAGGACCTGCAGGATGTCCATCTCAGCCATTGTTTTTTCCCTTTCGCTCCAGCGCGCGCAACCGGTCCGCCAGCTCGGCGAGATGGCGCACCAGAGCGGTGTTGCGCGCCCAGGACGCGTTCTCGTCGAACGGGAACATGCCGGTGTAGGTGCCGGCCCTGTGAATCGAGCGCGAGATCACGGTGCCGGCGGAGACATGGACGTCATCGGCAATGCTGAGGTGGCCCAGGATCACCGCCGCCGCGCCGAGGGTGCAGCGCCTGCCGATGTCCGCGCTGCCGGCCACGGCGACGCAGCCGGCCATGGCGGTGTGCGCGCCGACGCGGACGTTATGGCCGATCTGGATCTGGTTGTCGAGCTTCACGCCATCCTCGAGCACGGTGTCGTCGAGCGCGCCGCGATCGATGGTGGTGTTGGCGCCGATCTCCACGTCGTCGCCGATCACCACCCGCCCGATCTGGGGAATCTTGACCCAGCCCTCGCCCTCGCGGGCGATGCCGAAGCCGTCGGCGCCGATCACCGCCCCCGCATGCACGATGGCCCGCGCGCCGATCAGGCAACCCGGGTAGACCGTGACGCCGGGGTAGAGGCAGCTGTCGTCGCCGATCGCCGCCCCGTCGCCGACGACGCAATGCGGCCCGATCGAGATTCGCTTGCCGAGCCGCGCCGTCGGCGACACGACGGCCGACGGATGCACGCCCGGCGCCTGGACAGTGAGCGGATTGAAAATCTGCGACAGGCGCGCGAAGTACGCGTACGGATGCTCGCAGACGATGCGCGGCAGCGTGGTGAGGCCTTCCATCTCGGGTCCCAGGATCACCGCCGCGGCGCGCGTGGCCGCGAGCTTCGTCTTGTAGCGCGGACTGGAAAGAAAGGTGATCTGGCCGGCCCCCGCCCGCTCTAGAGAACCGACCTGGCTGATCCGGGTCTGCGGGTCGCCAGCGACGCGCCCGCCGAGTCGCGAGGCAATCTCGCCGAGCGTCAGCGGCCCCGCCATGTCACTTCGCGGGCGGCTTGCCTTCCAGCGCCTTGATCACCTTGTCGGTGATGTCGATGCGCGGGTTCGCGAAGACGGCGTCCTGGAAGATGATGTCGTATTTTTCCTGCTCGGCGATCTGGCGGATGACGCGGTTCGCCTGCTCCACCACCTGAGCGAGCTCCTCGTTGCGGCGCTGGTTCAGGTCCTCGCGGAATTCGCGCTGCCGGCGCTGGAAATCGCGGTTCAGGTCCGCGAATTCGCGCTCCTTGGCGCGGCGCTGGGTCTCGCTCATGGTCACCGAGTTCTTCTCCAGCTCGTCCTGCATCTTCTTCAGCTGCTCTGCCGCGCGCGCCAGTTCCTGGTCGCGCTTCTGGAACTCGGCCTCGATTTTCTTCTGCGCCTTGACCGCCGGCGCGGCGTCGCGCAGGATGCGCTCGGTGTTGACGAAGCCGAACTTCCCGGTGATGGGCGGCTTGTCCTGCGCAGTGGCCGGGAGGGCGGCGACTAGGAGCGCCGCGCTCAGCACGATGTCTTGCGGTTTCATGGCGGTTGTTTCGGGCGATTCCTCAGAATCCGGTGCCGAAGGTGAATTGTATCCTCTGGATGTGGTCTTCGGGCTTTGCATTGAGCGCCTGCGCGATCGAGAAGCGCAGCGGCCCGAATGGCGAAATCCACTGCAGCCCAAGGCCAGCGGAGTAACGCAACTCGCCGAAGTCCAGCTTTTGCCCTTGTGCGTAGACCTGCCCTGCGTCCAGAAATAGCCCAAGCCTCAGCGACTGCTCCCGGGTGGCGCCCGGCATCGGAAACTGGAACTCGGCCGTGCCGGAGACCTTGCGGTTGCCGCCCACGGCGTTGCCGTTGATGTCCTGCGGGCCGAGCGAGAAGCCGCGATAGCCGCGCACCGAGTCGGGGCCGCCAAGAAAGTAGGCTTTGAAGAAGGGCAGCGGCTTGGCCCCCAGTCCGGCTGCGTAGCCGAGGTCGCCGCGCAGGAAAATGGTGTAGTCGCGTGACAGGGGGTGAAGCCATTGCTGCTGGAATCCCAGGCGGTAATACTGCAAGTCGCCGCCGGCAAACTCGCTGCTCACGCGCGACAGGGCACCCGATTTTGGCTGCAGGATGTTGTCCCGCGTGTCGCGCGACCAGCCAGCCGTTGCCGCGGCATACCGGTAGGTGTTGCCGAACTGGCTGACGAAATTGATGTATTGCAGCGGGCTGGTGTCGAAGGTCTGCAGATTGACCGATTCGAAGTTCACCCCGAAATCGATCGCCGTGACCTCCGAGGTGGGGTAGCCGAACTTCATGCCGCCGCCGATGGAATCGGTGACGTAGGGGGCGACCGTCAGCTGGGAGGCGTCGGTGCGGCGCTTGTAGACATCGAAGCCCTGGCTGACGCCGTCGATCGTGTAATACGGATCGAGATACGACAGCGCGTAGACCTTGTTGACGCTGCCGCTGTTGATCGTTGCCGCGATGAACTTTCCGGTGCCGAAGGCGTTCGCCTGCTGGATCGAGGTCGAGAAAGCGAATTTCTCGACACTGGAGAACCCGATCCCGACCAGCAGCGCGCCGGTGGGCCTCTCCTTTACGCTGTACAGCACGTCGACCTGGTCGTTGCTTGCCTCGACCGGGCGCGTTTCGACGGTCGGTTCGGTGAAGTACCCGGTGCGCTCGATGCGCCGGCGGGAAAGCTGGATCTTCGAGGCATCGTAATAAGCGCCTTCGAGCTGCCGCATTTCCCTGCGTATCACCTCGTCGCGGGTCTTGGTGTTGCCGGCGACGTCGATGCGCCGCACGTAGACGCGCCGCCCGGGGTCGATGACGATGTTGAACGCTACGGACCGCTTCTCCTTGTCGAGGTTGGGAATGGCATTCGTATTGGCGAATGCATAGCCCTCGTTGCCGAGCCGGTCGCTGATGGCCTTGGTGCTGGCGGCCAGCTTTTCGCGCGAGAACACGTCCCCCGCCTTGAGCTGCACCAGCTTTTCCAGCTGGTCCCTGGGCAGTAGCATCTGCCCGCTCAGCTGCACGTCCGAGACAGTGTACTTCCCGCCCTCGATGACGTTGACGGTGATGTAGATGTCGTGCCGGTCGGGCGTGATCGAGACCTGGGTGGACTCGATGTTGAAGTCCAGGTAGCCGCGGTTCTGGTAGAAGGAGCGCAGCGATTCGAGGTCCGCGGCGAGCTTCTCGCGCGCATAGCGGTCATGCTTCGTGTACCACGTAAGCCAGCCCGGAGTGCGCAGCACGAAAAGGTCCAGCAGCTCGCGCTCCTTGAACGCCTGCGCGCCCACGATATTGATGCCGCGAATTTTCGCCACCTCGCCCTCGGTGACCGTCATGTTGATGCCGACGCGGTTGCGCTCCAGCGGAGTGACGGTGGTCTGGACTTCGGCCGCGTAATAGCCGTGCGACAGGTACTGGCGCTTGATCTCCTGCTCGGCGAGGTCGAGCACCGAGCGGTCGAAGATGCGTGCTTCTGCCATGCCCAGCTCGCGCAACGCCTTGCGCAACTGCTCGTTCTCGAACTCCTTGATGCCGGAGAAATCGATTTGCGCGATGGCCGGCCGCTCCTGGACGTACACCACGAGGACCTCGTTCTCCACCTCGAGCCGCACGTCCGTGAAGAATCCGGTGGCGTACAGGGCGCGCAAGGCCTGCTGCGCCTTTTCCTCGTTCATGGTCTCGCCGACCTTGACCGGCAGGTAGCTGAACACCGTGCCGGGCTCGGTGCGCTGCAGGCCCTCGACGCGGATGTCCTTCACCGCAAAGGGCTTGAACGACTGCGCGGCGGCGCCTGCGGCCGCCACGACCAGCAACGCGGCGAGCACCGCGGCGATCCGTCTGCGAATCATTCAGCCGGTCAGCAGGCGATTGAGGTCGTTGTAGAAAGCAAAGGCCATCATGACCAGAAGCAGCGCAAGACCGACACGCTGCCCGAGCTCCATCGCGCGCTCGGAGACCGGCCTGCCTTTGATGATCTCGATCGCATAATACATCAGGTGTCCGCCGTCGAGCAGCGGAATCGGCAGCAGGTTCAGCACGCCGAGGCTGATGCTGATGAGCGCGAGGAAAGTGAGATACGAGACCCAGCCCATCTGCGCCGACTGACCGGCAAAATCGGCGATCGTGACCGGGCCCGACAGGTTCCTCCAGGACACTTCGCCCAGCAGCATCTTGCCCAGCATGCGCAGGCTGAAGAGCGCGATGTCGGCGGTCTTGGCAAGCGCCTTGCCGAGGCTCTCGAGCGGGCCGTGCTGCACGCGGACCAGCATTTTTTCGGCGTGCGAGGGCGGGATGAACGGCGCGGCGCCGATGCGCCCGACGCGCACCTCGCCGGCGCTCACGCTGTCGGGCACGACTTCGATCGTGCGGGTCGTGTCGCCGCGCTCCACGGTGAGCTGCAGCGGCGTGCCGGGACGCGAGCGCACTGCCGCGACCAGCGACTCCCACGAGTCGATCGGCTTGCCGTCGACGCGAACGATGCGGTCGCCGGGGGCGAGACCGGCACGCTCGGCAGGCCCGCCGGCCACGACCTGGCCGAGGACCGGTTCGAGCGGCGGCCGGTAAAGCCGCAGGCCGAGCCGCTCGAGCACGTCGCTCTCGACATCGGCGGCGGGAAACGCGCTCAAGTCCAGCGTCGCGACCGCGCTATCGCCACGCTCGTCTACGGTCTCGAGCCTCACGGGCTGACGCTGGAGCGCGGCCTGCAGCACTCGCCAGCGCAGCTCCTGCCAGGTCGTAACGGGTTCTCCATCGATCGACCGAACCGTAGCTCCTGCGCGCAGCCCGGCGCTCGCCGCGATCGTCCCGTCTGGCGGTGCCGCCAGGACCGGCCTCGCTTCCGGCAGGCCGTACATGAACAGCCCCGCGTACACCAGCACCGCGAAGAGGAAATTGAAAAGCGGACCCGCCATCACGATGCAGAACCGCTTCCACACGTTTTGGCGGTTGAAGGCCCGCGCCGCTTCGTGCGGTTCCACCGGGCCTTCTCTTTCATCGAGCATCTTGACGTAGCCGCCGAGCGGAACCGCGGCGATGACCCATTCGGTGCGGTCCGCGCCGCGCCGCCATGCGATCATGGGGCGGCCGAAACCCACGGAGAAGCGCAACACCTTCACATTGCATAAGCGCGCAACGAGGTAATGGCCATACTCGTGGACCACGATCAGCACGCCGAGCGCAGCGACGAACGCGATGACGGTCTGCAGGAGACTCATGCCGCCCGGGCCATCACCAGCGCGCTCGCTGCGCGCCTTGCCTGTGCATCCGCCGCCAGCACCGCGGCCAGCTCGTCCGCTGGAGCGGCGGCCAGGTCGTTCAATGTCTCGTCGATCACCCGCGCGATGCCGGTGAACGGCAGGCGGCCGGCGAGGAAGGCGGCGACGGCCACTTCGTTGGCAGCGTTCAGCAGCGTCGGCGCCGTGCCCCCGGCGCGCAACGCGGCGTAGGCGAGCTGCAGGCAGGGAAAACGAGCGTCGTCCGGGCGCTCGAAGGACAGCTGGCCGATCGCGCCGAGGTCGAGCGGCTTTGCGCCCGAGGCGATGCGCTCGGGGAATCCCAGCGCGTGCGCGATGGGAACTCGCATGTCGGGGTTGGAGAGCTGGGCGATGACCGAGCCGTCGACGTATTCCACCAGCGAATGGACGATGCTTTGCGGGTGGATCAGCACCTCGATGCGCTCGGGTGCGACGTCGAACAGCCAGCGCGCCTCGATCACCTCCAGCCCTTTGTTCATCATGGTGGCCGAGTCCACCGAGATCTTGCGTCCCATCACCCAGTTCGGGTGCGCGCAGGCCTGCTCGGGGGTCACGCCGTCGAGCCCGTCGATCGGAAGCGCGCGGAACGGCCCGCCGGAGGCGGTCAGCACGATGCGCCGCACGGAGCGCAGCGGGTTGCCGGACAGGCACTGAAATACGGCGTTGTGCTCGCTGTCGATGGGCAGCAGCTTGGCGCCCGCCTCGTGCGCTGCCCGCATGAATAGCGGACCGGCCATGACCAGCGCTTCCTTGTTCGCGAGGAGCACGCGCCTTCCCGCCGCTGCGGCGGCCAGCGTGGCCGGGAGGCCGGCGGCGCCGACGATCGCCGCCATGACCGCCTGGCAATCGTCGTGCATGACGACCTCCTTGAGCGCGGCCGCTCCGAACAGGAGTTCGGTTCCCGTTTCAGAGAATCTCTTTTTCAAATCGCGATCTTGGCTGACCCCCGACAGCACCGCGCAACGCGGCCGGTGGCTGCGGCACAGCGCAAGCAGCGGCTCCGCGGCAGCGTGTGCCGTGAGCGCCAAGACCCGGTACCGGTCTGGATGGCGCGCGACCACGTCGAGCGTGCTTGCGCCGATGGAGCCGGTCGCACCGAGAACGGTCAGATTCATTGGGTCAATGGCCGACGATCAGAGGCAAGAGGGCCGCGGCGAGAGGCAAGGTGGAAGTTGCGCTGTCGATACGGTCCAGAATGCCCCCATGTCCGGGCAAGATTTCTCCGCTGTCCTTGACTCCTGCCTGCCTCTTCGCCGCGGACTCGAACAGGTCGCCGACGATACTCGCGGCGCACAGCACCGCGGCTCCGGCGAGGTAAACGGCCCACTGCGCGCCGGTCAAGCGCTCACCCCATTGCGGCACGAATGCTGCGCAGATGATAGCGTAGCTCAGGGTCCCGAGCAGCCCGCCGGCAGCGCCCTCCCACGTCTTTGACGGGCTGATCGACGGCGCGAGCTTGCGGCGTCCAAACCGGCTGCCGACGAAGTAAGCCGCCGTATCGGCAACCCAGGTCAGCCCGAGCACGAGCAAGACCTGCTGCGCAGGCAACGCGACCACCGCCAGGCCGGCAGGAATCAGCACGAAGAGTCCCGCCGCGGCGAGTAGCCCGGCCTGCCGCGCTTCCACGCCGCGCCACAGCCAGAACGGCACCGCCGCCACCCAGAAGGCCGCCGCCAGCGCGAAGACGACATCAGAACGAATCCACAGGGCTATGCCGTAGGCGGCAACCAGGAGCCCCGCATACCGATAGGCATCAAGGCGGCAGAGGCGGCCCCATTCGAACGCGGCGAGGGCGACCACCGCGCCGATCACGAGCTTCAACCAGAGGGAGGGAAGATAGAACAGCGCCGCCAGCAGGCCGGCGATGAGCACCGCCGCCGTCGCGAGCCGCGCAGCCAGCACGCCGTCAGGCGACCTCAGCGCGTTTCGCTGCCGCGGCCTGCTCGCCGGTCCGACCAAAGCGGCGCTCGCGCTGCCGGTAGGAGGCAAACGCCGCGTCGAGCGCCGCAGCATCGAAGTCGGGCCACAGCGTATCGGTGAAATAGAGCTCCGCATACGCCAGCTGCCAGAGGAGAAAATTGCTGATGCGCCGTTCCCCTCCGGTGCGGATGAACAGGTCCGGCTCGGGCGCATAGCTCATCGCCAGGTAGGGCGCCAGCGCCGACTCGTCGAGCGGCGCGTCGGCCGCCGCAGGGCGCTGCGCCATCAGCCGCGACAGCGCCTGCAGAATGTCCCAGCG
>WNFD01004784.1_pt1 | contig 13567 bp, 13 predicted proteins | sample 5400491 | NCBI WGS metagenome assembly WNFD01 (sample SAMN13153343, study PRJNA577476) | soil metagenome | isolation source: 120 cm saprolite under Douglas fir tree site 2 hole 2 replicate 2 | place: USA:California | collected 2015-04-18 | reverse complement strand
ACGCATGCCTGTGATCCAGGGGCTGGTCAAGAACCTGCTCGGCGGCAAGGAGCCTCACAAGGGCGTCAACCCGGATGAGGTGGTCGCCGTCGGCGCAGCCATCCAGGCCGGTGTGCTCAAGGGCGAGGTCAAGGACATCCTGCTCCTTGACGTCACCCCGCTGTCGCTCGGCGTGGAGACGCTGGGCGGGGTCGCAACCAAGGTGATCGAGCGCAATACAACCATCCCGACCTCGCGGTCGCAGGTGTTCTCTACCGCGGCCGACAACCAGACGTCGGTCGAGGTCCACGTGCTCCAGGGTGAGCGGGAGATGGCGCGGGACAACCGCACCCTCGGACGATTCCACCTCGACGGGATTCCGCCCGCGCAGCGCGGGACGCCGCATATCGAGGTCACTTTCGACATCGACGCCAACGGCATCCTCAACGTCAAGGCCCAGGACAAGGGCACCGGGCGCGAGCAGGCCGTGACGATCACGGCGTCTTCGACCCTCGCCAAGGACGAGGTCGAGCGCATGGTCAAAGAGGCTGAGCTGCACGCCGGTGAGGACCGCGCGAAGCGCGACGAGGTCGAGCTCCGCAACCAGGCGGACCACATGATCCACCAGGCTGAGAAGGTCATCAAGGACAACGCCGACAAGATTCCCGACAACATCAAGACCGAGGTCAACACGAAGCTCGAGGCGTTGAAGACTGCGGCCAAGGGCTCCGACACGAACGCCCTGCGCCGTCAGATGGACGAGTTCAACGAGGCGCTCCAGAAGATCGGCGAGCACATCTACTCCGGCGCCGGCACCGGGGGCGGGGAATCCTCGGCATCGGCCCAGTCGGACGGCCAGGACGGTGCCGAGAAGAAGAAAGACGAAGACGTCGTGGACGCGGATTACAGGGAAGTCAACTAAGACTTCGTCTCTAATCTACGAAAGGGCTCCGGCGCAAGTCGGAGCCCTTAGCGTCCGATCCCGGAAGTTCCTTGCATCTTCATCGGCCCGGGCGGCCGGGCGCCTGCGGCGCTGAAGCCTGCGTCAGGGGGCCCGGCGCATCCTCGTCACGCATCACAGATGCGCTCCTCGTCGCGCCACCCCTTCCTTGGCTCCGGCCGCCAGTGCCGCGAATATGCGGCGGACCTCCGGTACCGGACGCTTAACTTTGTGGCGGTGATCGCCTACATCCGCGCCCGGCGCCGGCTCTGGCCCGCGGCCGGGCTCCTCGTCGGCCTCATCCTGATGGGCTGGGACGTGGCGGTGGCGGCGCCCACCTTTATCTCCCAGTACGCGGTACGGAACGACTTCCGGCTCGCGTACGCGGCGGCGACCGTGGGCATCGAGGACGGCTACGGCCACCTGTACGACCTCGCGGCGCAGAAGGCGGCCATCGAGAGCCTCGGCCCTGGCTTCAACCCTCAGCCGTTCATCTCGCCACCGACCCTGGCGTGGCTCGTGACGCCGCTGCTGGTGCTTCCGTTTGCGGCGGCGCTGGTCATCTGGACGCTGCTCCTGCTCGTCGCGCTGGTCTGGACCTGGTACCTGCTCGCCCCGCCGGGGAGGGTCGTGAGGGCTGCCCACCTGGCATTGATGCTCGGGGTCTTCCCGGTCGCGTTTGGCGTCATGGTCGGCCAGCCCGGGGCGTGGGTGGCCGCGGCGGTGGCCACCGCGTGGTGGCTGATGCGCAACGACCGTCCCGTCTGGGCCGGGCTTGCGCTGAGCCTCCTCGTCATCAAGCCGCAGCTGGCGCTGCTGGTGCCGGTCTGCCTGCTGGTCTCGGGTCATGCCCGGACGTTCGGCGCCTGGGTGGTGGCCACCCTGGTGATCGGCCTCGTCGCGCTCGCCCTGCTTGGCCCCGACGGGCTGGCGCGCTACCGAGACGTGCTCGCGCAGACGCAGACGCCGGCCTGGGACATCACCCGCCGCTACTCGATCTCGGGCCCGCTCGGGCTTGGTCCGCTCCTCAACGTGACGCAGGTCGTGGTCGTGGCCATCGCCCTGTTCGCGGCCTGGCGCCATGGCGGCGCTGGTCCCGAGACTCCAATCGCGGCCGGCATCGTCGGGTCACTGCTCGCCACGCCATACCTGGGCTTCCAGGACTTCCTGATGCTCATCGTCGCCGGCTGGCTCGTCCTGCGTGCCGGGGCGACGCCGTGGCAGGTCGGGCTGCTGGTCGTGGGCTACGCCCTGCTCCAGCTCGCCCTGGTTGTCCTCGCCATACCCATCCTGTTGGCGGAGGCGCTGCTCCTCATCTCTCTTTTGCGTGCCGCGCCAATGAGCCGACGGTGAGATTCGAACTCACGACCTGCCACTTACGAGGCGGCTGCTCTGCCAGCTGAGCTACGTCGGCATTTTGCGCAAACAATTTGCGATTTGTGGCGGCGCCTAGGCTACCATCGAAAACGATGAGGACACTCGACGTGGAACGCCTGGCGGACGGAGAGTACGACCTCATCAAGCCCCTGCTCGTCGAGCTTCACATGGGTGAGCAGGTCCACTATTCGGACCACCCGCAGCTCAGACGTGAAGAGATCGAAGACCACCTCGCGACGGTGCCGGCGACCTTTCGCGGTGAGAACGTCGTCTTCGCCGTACGTGACGAGATCGGCGCCGTCATCGGCTTCTGCTGGATCGTCCTTTACGACCCGGGCACCGGCCTGGAGGGCGAGGTCGCGGAGGTCTACGTGTCCCCGGAGCACCGCGGCCGCGGGGTCGGCGAGATGCTGATGGACCAGGCCGTCCGGCTCTTTCGCGAGCGCCGGGTCACCCTCGGCTACGTCTGGACGAGACCGGACAACGAGGCGGCCGTCCGGCTCTACCGCTCGTCCGGTTTCGAGCCCAACCGGCAGCTTGTCATGACCTGGTACCCGACCGAGCAGTAACCTCTAGTAACAATGGTGCGTCCGGGGGCAACTCTCCCAGACACACCACTGGGTCGATTCCTCCCGAAACCTAAACTCGGAGGGTGCGACCACAGATCCAGGCCTCGGGCGACGTGCGCCCGGGCGATGACCGGGCCTTCGGCGGCCGATGGAGGCCGGTCGCGCTCGTCGCAGCGGTCGTGGTGTTGGCGGCGCTGGTCGCCGGCGCCGTCACCCTCGGCGTCCTCCAGGTGCAGTCGCCCACCAACCCGCAGTCGGGCGTCACGATCACGGAGGACTCCGCCATCGTCCAGGCCGCCGCCAGGGCCAAGCCGGCGGTCGTGAGCGTGGTCACCCAGCTGCAGCCGTCGGTGAGCGCCGGCTCGGGCTACCTCGTCACCAGCGACGGCTACATCGTGACCAACCTCCAGGTCATCGCCCACTCGAGCACCCTGACCGTGCTGCTGCTCCGCGACAGCAAGGCTCACAAGGCGCGCCTGGTCGATTACGACTGCCAGACGGGTGTGGCCGTGATCAAGATCGACCAGGTCAGCGGCCTGCCCACCCTGGCCTTCGACGACCCGACCTCGCTGGTCCAGGGCCAGGTGCTCGTGGCGCTGGCGGGCCCGCTGAGCGGAGTCGCCCTGCCGGGACATATCAGCGCGCTGCACCGGCCGGTCATGGTGATCGACCCGGTGGCGTCGGACCACAGCGTCGAGCTGAGCGACACCATCCAGACGGACGTGGTCATCGATCCGGGCACCGCGGGCGGCCCGCTTCTCAACGTCGGCGGCCAGGTCGTCGGCGTGTCGATGGCGGCGCAGGGGTCGAGCGGCGGTTTCGGCCTCAACACCGCCGACATCCAGGATGACGTCCAGCAGATCCTCCAGAGCGGCCAGCTGGTCGTCCCGTCGCTGGGCGCGACGGTCACGGTGCTCACCCAAGAGGACGCCGCTCTCGTGGGGACGCCTGAAGGCGGCCGAGTGGCGGCTGTCGACAAAGGCGGGCCCGCCGCCACCGCCGCGCTTCAGCCAGGGGACGTGATCACACAGCTGGATGACGTCACCGTCGACGCCGCCCACCCCCTGGCGCAGCTGTTGCGGTCGCGCTTCCACCCCAACCAGAAGGTCACGGTCACCTACTTCCGCGGGAACACCTCGACCCAGGTTCAGCTGACCCTGGCGGGCGTGCACCCGACCTGCTGATGGGCATCCGGAACCAGATCGGCCAAGCCCTCGACGATGCCGTGCGGGCTCTCGGCGTCGAAGGAGACCTGCCTGACCTCGAGCTCGGTCGAGCCAAGGTTGCGGAGCATGGCGATTACGCGAGCCCGGCGGGGCTGAAGCTCGCGCGGGCGCTGCGCGAGGCCCCGCCGCAGATTGCGGCGCGGCTCGCCGAGACGATGGTCGTGCCGGATGGCGCGGCAACCGCCGAGGCGGCGGGTGGATACGTGAACTTCCGGCTGACCGCGGCCTGGCTGCAGCAGGTCGTCGCCGAGGTGGCCGGTGCCCACGGTCATGGAGCCGGCGACCTGGGGCATGGCGAGAGCGTCCAGGTGGAGTTCGGCAGCATCAATCCCACCGGGCCGATGCACATCGGCCACGGTCGCGGTGTGGTCCTGGGCGACTCGATGTGCCGGCTGCTCGAGTTCACCGGCCATCGAGTCCAGCGCGAGTACTACGTCAACGACCAGAACACGCAGGCACGACGGTTCGGGGCCTCGGTCTGGGCGCGAATGCACGGCCAGGAGCCGCCCGAAGGGGGATACGCCGGCGAGTACGTGACCGAGCTTGCGGAGATGGCCAGGCGCGAGCTGGGCGACATCGAGTCGGTTCCGCCAGAAGAAGCGGAGGCCAGGGTTCGCGAGTACGCCATCAGCGTGATGGTCGAGCGCATTCGCGCCAGCGTCGCCCGGCTGAACGTCCGGTACGACGAATGGTTCCTCGAGTCGCGGCTGTGGCAGGAGGGGCTGCCCCAGCAGGCCATCGAGCGGCTGCGCGAGTCCGGGTTCCTGAAAGAGCACGATGGCGCGCTCTGGTTCGGGGAGGCCCTCGAAGAAGAGGACGGGCTCGGAGAGCAGGTGGTTTCGAAACAAGAGGAGTCGAAGAAAGAGGATCGCGTCGTGATCCGATCGAACGGGGAGCCCACCTACTTTGCGTCGGACCTCGGCTACCTGCTGAGCCGGTTCGAGCGCAGGCGATTCAACCGGGTCGTCGAGGTGTGGGCGGCGGACCACCACGGCTATGTGGCCCGCATGAAATCCGCGGCGTCCGCGCTGGGGATCGACCCCTCGCGGCTCGTGATCATCCTGCACCAGATGGTCAACCTGAAGGAAGGCAAGATGTCCAAGCGCGCCGGTCGCTTCGTCGAGCTCGACGAACTCGTGGAGAGAGTGGGCGGCGACGCCGTGCGCTACTTCTACCTGCTTCGCTCGCCCGACACGGCGATCGAGTTCGACCTCGAGCTGGCGCTCTCGCAGAGCAATGAGAACCCGGTCTTTTACGCGCAGTACGCGCACGCGCGGCTCGCCAACGTCGAGGCCACCGCGCGCGAGCGGCATCCGAAGCTGCCGGACAAAGCGGACGTCGCGCTCCTGGTCCAGCCATGGGAGCTCGACGTCGCGCGCCAGCTCGCCTTCTGGCCGGAGGTCGTGGAGGATGCGACCCGGTTGCTCGAGCCACATCGCATTCCTTATTACGTGCACGACCTCGCCACGGCGGTGCATCGCTTTTATCACGCGGGCAACGAGGCGGGCGAGCACCGCGTCGTGGTCGATGATCCGCAGCTGACGCGGGCGCGGCTCGAGCTGTGCCGCGCGGCGCGTCACACTTTGAAGACGGCGCTCGACCTCATCGGCGTCACCGCCCCGGACCGGATGTAGGGATCAGAGGGAGAACCAATTGGACGTCACCTGGCTTGGACACGGCTGCTTCCGGCTCCGCGGCCGCAGCGCCGCCGTCGTCACCGACCCCTACCCGCCCGCGATCGGGCTCAAGCTGCAGCGCCTCGACGCTGACCTGCTCACGATCAGCCACGAGCACGACAACCACAACTACGCGCAGGCCGTGCGCGAGGCTTATGAGATCCGTGGACCCGGCGAATACGAGGTGGCCGGCGTCTCGGTTATAGGCGTGCCCACCTATCACGACGCCGAAAAGGGGGCCAAGCACGGCCGCAACACGGTGTACCTGATCGAGATCGACGACGTGCGCGTCTGCCATCTCGGCGACCTCGGGCACCGCCTAGACGACGCCGAGGCCGAAAGTCTGGGCTCCGCCGACGTCCTGCTCGTCCCCGTCGGCGGGCGCACGACGATCAACGCCACCCAGGCGGCCGAGGTGGTCCGGCAGCTCGAGCCGCGGTACGTGGTGCCCATGCACTACGCCATCCCGGGGCTCAAGCTGCAGCTCGACCCCATCGACAGGTTCCTGAAGGAGATGGGCCTGACCGCCGGGGAGCCGCAGCCCAAGCTCTCGGTCCAGGCCTCCTCGGGCGATTTCGAGACCAAGCTCGTGCTGCTGGAGCCAAGGGCAGAGCCGAAAGCCTAGGGAAATGTTTACCGAACGGTCCAACCCGGTAACATTTCTAAAACCGCCCTGGAGGTCTCTATGTCGAAGTACGTTTTCGTGACCGGCGGTGTCGTCTCCTCGCTTGGCAAGGGGATCACTGCGGCGTCGATCGGGAACATCCTGAAGGCCCGCCACCTCACCGTCTCCCTGCAGAAGCTCGACCCGTACCTCAACGTCGACCCCGGGACCATGAGCCCGTACCAGCACGGCGAGGTGTTCGTCACCGACGATGGCGCGGAAACCGACCTCGACCTCGGTCATTACGAGCGCTTCGTCGACGAGAACCTGACTGTCGCTTCGAACGTGACGACCGGCAAGATCTACCAGGAGGTCATCGCGCGCGAGCGGCGCGGCGACTACCTCGGCGCGACGGTGCAGGTCATCCCGCACGTCACCAACGCGATCAAGGAGAAGATCCTCCGCGCCTCCCGTGACCCGCAGGCGGACGCGGTCGTGGTCGAGGTGGGTGGGACGGTCGGTGACATCGAGAGCCTCCCCTTCCTGGAGGCGATCCGGCAGCTCAAGAACGACCTGGGCCGCCAGAACGTCTTCTACGTCCACTGCTCGCTCGTCCCCGTGATCCGCGGTGAGGAGGCGAAGACCAAGCCCACGCAGCACTCGGTGCAGGCCCTGCGGGGGATCGGCATCCAGCCGGATGCGATCATCTGCCGCTCGGAGAAGCCGATCGGCGCCGACCTCAAGGAGAAGATCGCGCTTTTCTGTGACGTGCCGCGTGAAGCGGTGGTCTCGGTGCCTGACGTTGACTCGATCTACGAAGTGCCCTTGATGCTCGAGGCGGCCGGCCTCGGCAAGGTCATGGCGAAGCACTTCGAGCTCGATGAGACGGCGAACGCCCTGGACAACGGCCAGTGGGTGCAGATGGTCGAGCGCATCAAGCACCCGCGAGCGACGGTCCCCATCGCGCTCGTCGGCAAGTACGTTGCGCTGCCGGACGCATACCTCAGCGTCATCGAGTCGCTCAAGCATGCGGGCGTGCATCACAACGTTGGAGTGGAGATTCGGTGGGTGTCGTCCGAGAAGCTGGACGCAGGTGACACCTCCGCGCTGGCGGGAGTCGCCGGGATCGTGGTCCCCGGAGGATTCGGCTACCGCGGCATCGAGGGCAAGGTGCAGGCATCGCGTTACGCGCGGCACAACCGCATCCCCTACCTGGGTCTGTGCCTTGGCATGCAGTGCGCCGTCATCGACTTTGCGCGCGAGGTCTTGGACGCGCCGGACGCCAACTCCACGGAGTTCGCAGCCTTCACCTCGACGCCGGTGATCGACCTCATGCCCGAGCAGAGGAACATCGACCAGATGGGCGCCTCGATGCGCCTCGGCCTGTATCCCTGCAAGTTGCTCCCTGGCTCGCTCGCCCACAGGGCCTACGGAGAAGAGGTCGTGTACGAGCGCCACCGCCACCGTTTCGAGTTCAACAACGAGTACCGCGAATCGCTTGGCGAGGCGGGAATGGTTTTCAGCGGCATGTCACCGAACGGGCGGCTGGTGGAGATCGTCGAGCTCGTGGACCACCCGTGGTTCGTCGCGAGTCAGTTCCACCCCGAGTTTCGATCCCGACCCAACCGTGCGCACCCGCTGTTTCGCGATTTCGTGCGCGCGGCGTTCCTGCAGAGCGGCATCGACCAGATGGAGCTTCGCCCCGCGGAGCTGCTCGAAGAGACCGAAGGCAGCTAGGGGACACTAGGGAACCCGGTGGAGCAGCAGACAAGGGGGATCCCCTCGTTCCAGGCGCGCGGAGAGCTGTCGCTGGAGCTCGTCCATGCCACCGAGGCCGCCGCGCTTGCGTGCGCGCGCCTGCTTGGCAAAGGCGACCAAGACCATGTCAGCGAAATTGCGGGTGAGGCGATGCGGCGGGTGCTCGAGGACTCCGGCCTGGGCGGCACGGTGGTGCTCGGCCCGCGCAGCGATCCCAACCTCGCGTCGGGCACCGTGCTGGCGTCAGGCGAGCGCGTTTTCGACTTTGGGCTGTTCCCGGTCGAGGGCGCGAGCCAGGTGGCCAGAGGCTCCGCGAACGCCGTGTCGATAGTCGCAGCGGTCGAGCCAGGTGGGTTCGCACAGCTGCCCCAGGTCTGGTACGTCGAGAAGATGGTGGCCGGGCCCGGAGCTCGTGGCGCGATCGACATGGACGACTCGATCACCGACAACCTTCGCCGCATCGCTTTCGCCCGTGACGCTCGCGTGAAGGACCTGACGGTCGTCATCCTGGACCGCCCGCGGCACCAGGAGATCATCGCGGAGGTCAATGCCGCGGGCGCCCGCGTGCGGACACTGGAGGAAGGTGACGTTGCAGGCGCGGTCATGGCTGCGGTCGGCGGCACCGGGATTGATGCCGCGATCGGGATCGACGGCCTTCACGCAACCCTGATCGCCGCTTGCGCGGTGCGCTGCCTCGGCGGGGAGCTCCAGGCCAGGCTTTGGCCGCGCAACGAAGAGGAGCGAGCGCTGATCGGCGATCTCGCGGGCCGCGCCTATGGCGTCGCCGACCTGGTGCCGGCGGCGGACGTTGCGGTCGCGATCACAGGAGTGACGGGCGGCCAGCTGCTGCCGGGCGTCGTCTTCGGGAGCGGCTATGCCGAATCCTCCTCGCTCCTCATGTCCAGCCGCCAGGCGACCGTGCGGCGGCTCACCACGCGCCACCACACGGTCGGCGAATCCAGCTGACGCTGGCACGTGTAGGGGTCCTCACGAACTCACGGCGTCAGCCTCTGAGTTCGTGGGGCACAGAGCCGGATTAGGCCGTTCCAGGCCGGGGTATCAAGTAGGAGTAAATGGACGAGAGAAACCAGCCTTACGGGCCGCCGGGCGGGGGACAGCCGCCACCGCCGCCGCCGCCACCGATGTACCCGGTGACCTCGGATATCCCGCCGAGCTCGCCTTATCACTACTCGCCGGCGCCCACCTCGAGGCGCAACAGCGGAATCCTGGGCGGGATCCTGAGCGCCCTCCTGGCGGTTTGGGCGGTGGCCAAGTACGCGCTGATCTTTGTGGCCAAGGTGCCGGCGCTCGCCACTTTGCTCACCGGCCTTATCGCCGTCGGCGCCTACGCTTTGCTGTTCCCGTGGCAGGTGGCCGTAGGCCTCGTGGGGATGATCTTCATTCACGAGATGGGCCATGTATTCGAGATTCGCCGCCAGGGAATGGCTGCGACGGCGCCGATCTTCATCCCGTTCCTCGGAGCGGCGATCTTTCAGCGGTCCCATGCGCAGAGCGCGGTGCGGCAGGCGCAGATCGGCATCGCCGGACCGATTGCGGGAACGGTCGCGGCAGCCGTCTCGCTCGTTCTGTACACCTCGACGCACTTCGACCTCTTCCTGGTCTGGGCCTATTTCGGCTTCTGGATCAACCTCTTCAACCTGATCCCGTTCGGGATGCTGGACGGCGGCTGGATCACCGCCCCGATCGGCAAATGGGTGCAGGTCGCAGGCCTCGCCATCCTGGCCGCCCTGTTCTTTGCGGGGCAGGTCAACCCCCTGGTCCTGATCGTGGTCGCCCTGGGAATGCCGATGGTCTACAGGCGGTTCAAGGATCGGGCGTACGACGCGTACCTGACGTCAGGCCCGCCGTCGGCCCGTTTCGCACTTGGCGCTGCGTGGCTGGTCCTGGTCGTGTTCCTCGGCGTCGCCTTCTTCCAGACCGAGACCATGCTTCACGCACTACGTTCGGTAAACTAATTCGCTTGGAGTCAAGACCTTGAAAGTACAGATTCATCCCACCTACTACGAAGACGCGGTCGTCACCTGCGTGTGCGGGAACACGTTCACGACCGGCTCCACCCGCAAGGAGCTCAAGACCGAGATCTGCTCGGTCTGCCATCCGTTCTTCACCGGAACGCAGAGGATCGTGGACACGGGCGGCCAGGTCGAGCGTTTCCGCAAGCGGGCGGCGAAGACCCGCTCAAACTAGATGCCGGAGGCGGAGGCTTCCGCACCGGTTTCGGCAGCACCGCGTAAGAGCGAGCCTTTTTTCTATGGCGGCCAGGCAGTCATCGAAGGCGTGATGATGCGCGGCAAGCGCCACTACGCGGTCGCCGTGCGCCTGCCGACCACCAAGCAGATCGTTGTCGATCGTGGCGAGCTGAAGGCCGCGATCTATGTCAACCCGTTCTGGAAGCTCCCGTTCGTGCGGGGGCTCGCCCTCATCGGCGAGCAGCTGCACCTGGGCATGAAGGCGCTCATGTGGTCGGCGAACATGAGCGCGGGGAGCCAGGGAGTCGAGATCGGCAAGAAGGAGATCCGCAGCTCCGTCGCCGTCGCCGCAGTGTTCGGCCTCCTCATATTCATCGGCCTGCCACTCCTGCTGGCCGGCCTTGCGGTGCATCGAAGCAACGGCTTCGGCTTCGTGCTGGTCGAAGGCGTCATCCGGGTCGGCCTGGTCCTGGGCTACCTCTCATTGATCGCCCTCCTGCCGGACGTGCGGCGCGTCTTCCAGTACCACGGCGCCGAGCACAAGACGATCAACGCGTTCGAGTCGGGATGGCCGCTGGAGGTCTCATCGGTTCGGCGCGCGAGCCTGCTTCACCCGCGCTGCGGCACGGGCTTCCTGCTCGTCGTCCTGGTGGTCAGCGTGATCATCTTCTCGGCGGTGGCGCTGGTCCACCCCAACTGGTTCTGGCTGATCATGAGCCGCGTGCTCGCGCTCCCTCTCATCGCCGGGGCCGGCTTCGAGCTCATCCGATTCATGGCCCGCCACCGCACCAACCCGGTCGTGAAGGTGCTCCTGCTGCCGGTCCTTGGGACGCAGAAGTTCACGACCCGCGAACCGTCCGATGACATGCTCGAGGTCGCGATCGTCGCCTTCAATAGCGCCCGGGAGGGTGAGGAGGACACAGCCGGAGCCGCAGCTTGATAGACCAAATTCGCAAGGGGGGCAGGCCCCCCTTGCGGGGAACCCCCCGAGCACCTGCGCCTTTGTCGCCTGTAGGGAGCGTGGGCGGTCGCCCGGCGAAGCCGGGCGACGCGGAGAAGACAAGGTGATCGACCGGCTCGAGGCGATCGCTCGCCGCTATCACGAGATTGAATCGGAGATGGCGCGACCCGAGGTAGCTTCGGATCACGAGCAGCTGACCAAGCTCGCGCGCGAGCAGCGAACTCTTCGCGACATCGTGCACACATACGAGGCGTACCTCCGTGCGCGCCAGGAGTTCGACTCCGCGCGCGAGCTTCAAAAGCACGAACGCGATCCCGAGATGCAGGAATACATGAGGGCCGAAGAGCATCGCGCGTCTCTCCAGGTCAACGAGCTCGAAGAGAAGCTCAAGGAGCTGCTGCTGCCCAAGGACCCGAACGACGATCGTGACGTCGTGGTCGAGATCCAGGGGGCGGAAGGTGGGGAAGAGGCCGCACTGTTCGCCGGCGACCTCTTCCGCATGTACGCGAAGTGGGCCGAGCGAAAGGGCTGGAAGGTGGAAGTCGTCGAACAGTCACCGTCCGAGAAGGGCGGTTTCGACAAGATCGTGTTCGAGGTTCACGGCCATGGCGCCTACTCGCAGCTGAAATTCGAGGGCGGTGTGCATCGGGTGCAGCGCGTGCCGAAGACCGAGGCGCAGGGCCGCATCCATACGTCCGCCGCCACGGTCGCCGTGATGCCCGAGGCAGACCCCGTCGAGGTCGAGATCAAGCCGGAGGACCTCGAAATCAAGACGTCTACTTCCACCGGTCCTGGCGGGCAGAGCGTGAACACGACTTACTCCGCCATCCGCATGACCCACAAGCCGACGGGGCTGGTCGTGAGCATGCAGGACGAGAAATCGCAGCTGCAGAACAGGGAGAAGGCGCTGCGGGTCTTGCGCGCCCGCCTTTACGACCTGAAGCTGGCCGAGCAGCAGGCGGCCATCGGCGCGCAGCGGCGCGGCATGGTGGGCACCGGCAGCAGGTAGGAGAAGATCCGAACCTACAACTTCAAAGAGAACCGCGTGACCGACCACCGGATCAAGCTCACCCTCCACCGGCTCGACTCCGTGATGAACGGCGACCTCGACGAGCTGGTCGCCGCGCTGGTCAACGCCGAGCGGGCGGCGCAGCTCAACGGTGGCAGTGCCGCCAGTTGACCGTCATCGAGGTCCTCAAGGCAGCCTCCGGACATCTCCAGAAAAATCGCTCTGATTCAGCGCGGCTCGACGCTGAGGTCCTGCTCGCCCAGGCCCTGGGTGTGCGCAGGCTCGACCTCTACCTCCAGTTCGACCGCACCCTCACCGACGATGAGCTGAGCCGGTACCGCGGTCTCATCAGCAGACGAGCGCACGGCGACCCGGTCGCGTATCTCGTCGGCCACAAGGAGTTCATGGCCCTGGACTTCGAGGTGACGCCCGCCGTGCTCGTCCCGAACCCTGACACCGAGGTGCTGGTCCAGCGCGCAGTGGCGATTGCACGTGAGGCGAAAGGCACGCTGCGCGTCGCGGACATCGGCACGGGCTGTGGATGCATCGCGATCGCCATCGCGCATTACGCGCCTGAGGTCGAGGTGTGGGCAAGCGATGTCAGCGGCGAGGCGCTCGAGGTCGCATCGCGCAATGTCCTCCGACACGGCCTGAAGGACAGGGTGCACCTTGCTTGCGGCGATCTTCTCGATCCGCTGCCGGGACGGTTCGACCTCGTCTGCGCAAACCTGCCCTACGTCGCGCCCGGCACGGACCTGCCCGCGGAGGTGACGGCCCAGCCGGCCGGGGCCCTGTTTGCGGAAAAGGACGGCGCTGCGGTGGTGCTGCGCCTGCTGGAGGCCGCCCCGGCGCGTCTCAACCCGGGCGGCAGGCTGCTTGCCGAGGTGGGCGGTCAGATGGTCTCGGCGGTGACCGAGGCGGCGGGCCGCGCCTTCTCGCGCCACAGCGTTCACCGCGACCTCGGCGGCCGTGAAAGGGTGGTCGAAGCGTGGTCCTCCATCCCCACGAACTCAGAGCCTTCGGCGTGAGTTCGCGGGGACCCCTCAACCTGAAGCCCACCCGAGCCGGGCTCACCCGTGCCGCAAACCTGATTCGAACCGGCGGCGTCGTCGCGTTTCCCACCGACACTGTGTACGGGCTGGGCGCCTCGGCCGACGACGAGGTCGCCCGCCGCCGGATCTACCTCATAAAAGGACGCCCGGTCGGCCTGCCGCTCATCCTCATGGCGGCGGCCGAATCACAGCTCGAGGGCTGGGTG
>WNFD01009559.1_pt1 | contig 13570 bp, 9 predicted proteins | sample 5400491 | NCBI WGS metagenome assembly WNFD01 (sample SAMN13153343, study PRJNA577476) | soil metagenome | isolation source: 120 cm saprolite under Douglas fir tree site 2 hole 2 replicate 2 | place: USA:California | collected 2015-04-18 | reverse complement strand
GATTTCTCCACTGCGCTGCTCACGGTGAGACTGTGAGCAGCTTCGGTCGAAATGACGATTCTTTTGGAGTGGTTGGAGGAGAGCAACTTTGCCTGCTGTATCTTACCAACAGCGCTCGTATTTCAAGGAGATCTTGTTGAGCAACATCCTTATTTGCGCCTTCCCGAATCCCGGCCACGTAACTCCGATGTTATCTGTGGGCCTCCATTTAGCAAGTCTGGGCCATACCGTTACTTTTCATACTGGAGAAGTTTTTCGCTCGCAGGTTGAGACAGCCGGTCTTCGCTTCGCCGGAATGACCGGGAGAGCCAATATCGACTACAGGAATCCAGGGAATTCCGCAGAACGAGAAAAACTGACGGAGATGGATCGAATTCTTAATAATTTAACGTATTGGTTTATTGACCCGCTTCCCGATCAACATCGCCGCCTGCAGCAAATTCTGGAAGATACGCCGGTGGACTTGATCATGACGTCCTCAATGTACCTGGGTTGCTTTCCGATGCTATTGGGGCCTCGAGAAAATCGGCCGCCTGTCATCGGCTGCGGAGTGACCCCGCTGATATTGAGGAGTATCGATTGTGGACTTACCTCGCACGATGCTACGCCGGAAGGCCGGAAACGTAACCAGGAAGAACACTTTCTACTGGAGAGAGCCTTTCAGCCGGTTGCCGATCAACTGAATCTGGCACTGGCTGAGTGCGGCGCTCCCTCGATATCCGGTTTCTGGGCCGACTCCATCTACACCGTGCCTGATTTATTTCTGCAGTTCACCGGCGACGCATTCGAGTTTCCGCGCAGCGATATGCCGTCGAAGGTCCAATTTGTGGGGCCGGTGTTGCCGAACAAATCCGCCGCATTCAAAGAGCCTGCATGGTGGAGTGGGCTGGACGGGTCAAAACCAGTGGTCCTTGTAACTCAGGGCACACTCGCAAACTTCGACTTGCAGGAGTTAGTTCAACCTACGCTCGCCGCCCTGGCAGACGACAATGCTCTTGTGATTGCGGCGACAGGGCGCGCCGATACAGGAGACCTTATTGCTCCCGCGAATGCGAAGGTCGAGGCTTTCGTTCCTTTTGTCCGGCTCCTGCCAAAAGTGGATGTGCTGATTACCAATGGCGGATATGGTGCAGTGCAACAGGCGCTCAGTTTTGGTGTGCCGCTTGTGGCTGCCGGCGACACAGAAGAAAAGGCATTTACTGCTGCTCGCGTGGGTTGGACAGGCGCGGGTATTAATCTGGGGACCAGGCGTCCTGCCCCGGAACAGATTCGAGCTGCGGTGCACACCGTTCTGGCGGGTTCGCACTGTCGGGAACAAGCGCGGAGATTGCAGAAGAATTTCTCTCGATATGATGCATTGGCCGGGATTACCCGGAGCGTCGATAGCTTGATTGCGGGCACAAAAGGCAGCCGTATGACCGGTGCTCCGCAGCCGGTCGTGTAAGGATAGGCCGGACGGGCAACTACAAAGGCAACAGCAGATTTCTCCACTGCGCTGCTCACGATGAGACCGTGAGCAGCTTCGGTCGAAATGACGGTGTTTCTGGATGGTGGTTCTTGTGCTGCTTGGATGCGAGGTCTGGATGGTGGATCTGGTGCTGCTTGGATGCGAGGTCTGGGTGGTGGGTCTGGTGCTGCTCGGATGCCAGGTTTGGTGTGGGTCTAGTAGCTGCGCTGGTACATGCGGGAGATGCGGTCGTGCCAGCCTAAGCCGTCCTCGTCTAGCCAGGCCCAGAGGAAGCCGATGCCGAGCGGGCAGGCGGAGAGGACCGTGGCGAAGATGCGGCGGCGCATGGCGGTGCGGGTTGGGTTGTCGTCGGCGAAGGTGCAGAGTGCGATGCGGGCGTAACGCATGCCGGGCGTCGCTTCGGACAGGGTGAAGAACAGAAGCTGGTAGAGGAGCGTGAATACTGTGAAGGTCGCGGCGGCAGTGATGGCGGCGGTCTGGAGGGTGATGTGGCTGCCGGTGGACGCGTTTACGGGGCCGCTTAGTTTGCCGACGGTGAAGGCAAAGACAGCGGTGAAGGCGAGGAGCGCTGCGGTGATGATGCAGCCGTCCACAATTGCAGCCATGAGGCGCAGGCTGAACCGTGCGGTCTGCGGTGAGAGCACGGGTTGGAATGGCGCTTCGGGGACCTCGACGACGGCGGAGACGGGATGGGCCGCGAGCAGGATGGAAGACCACTCGGGCGCGAGGGATTCGACGGCGGGAGCGGTGGAGATCTGGGCGGCTTCGACCTCGAAGATACGGAGTTGGGCAGTCTCGGCACTCTTGTGGGCGGACTGATCGGCTTCTTCGCGGAGCGGGCCTTCGGCCAGGCGGGGACGGGCCTTGCGGGGGGCTACGAGCTGGCGGGGAAACTCGATGAGGTTGGCGGGAATGTCGATGGGAGGGCCGACGTCTTCGAAGGTGGGGGACTGGCGGAAGGCGATCTCGTCCTCGAGGGCGAGGGCTTCGGCTTCATCGAGCGTGTCCTGAGCCTGAGTCTGGTTCCGGCGACTGGTGGCGGCGGGCTCAGGATAGCCGCGGGTTACCTGGTCTGCGTCGTAGAGCCGGATGGTGAGGCCGGAGGCGGCGTCTTGCGTGATGGCTGGCGCCGGTGGAAACGATTCGGTGATCAGCGGCGGTGCAGCGGGAGCGGCTGCGGCGGCAGAGGCAGGGGGCGTCAGGGTCCATTGATCGAGATCGGCGAGGAGCTGGTACTGGGCGTCGGCGACGGCCTGGGCGTTGAGAGCGGCGGCCTCGGCTGCAGCCTCAGCCGCGCGGATGGCCTTTTCGGCCTGCTCGGCGAGGAAGGCGCGGTAGCTTTGCGAGTTGGCGTAGCGCTCGGCGACTGCGGCGGCGATGCGCGAGGCGCGGGCGTTTGCGGAGGCGAGTGGAACGATCGGGGTGGGGCTGTCGGGGCTGTCGGGGCTGTCGGGGCGCTGGTTGCGGCGGGCGCGATGAGCGGCGAGGCGCTGGGCCACCTGCTCCTTGAGCGCGAAGGGCGCTGCGGCTTCCGTTTCGTCCTGTGCTTCGTCCAGTGGTAACGGGTCTCGCTGTGCGGCGTTCATTGTGCTCAAATCCAAACTCGCTTCCGTAAAATCGTTTAGCCTCAAGGGGTGGTGCGTCTGACAAGCTTCAAGCCGAACGAACTGGGTGGCGCAATACCCCGGCAGCATCGTCTGCCCTTGCTGGTGTCGTCGTTCGGCTTCAGCAAATACAGAGAGTTACAGGCAGTTCAGGGGGAATTCTGGAGACGCTTTGTCCGCAGCTCCCTGAAGACTGTTTACCTCTTGATAACTATCACGGTGATTGCGGCAAGTCATCCACATTTGGCGGCACAGCAGGTGACAACTCAGGCAACTCCTGCTCAGGCAACTCCTCCGGCTGAGACGCCACGCTCTGATATGTCCCGCTCGCCCGCGAGCCTGCCGAATGAGCCGGGGGCGGCGCGCTATCCGCAGGCCGAGGTACTGCCGCCGGCGGATGATTCGACGGCTGTGGAGATGGAATCGGACACGCAGTCGAAGCTGGGCAGCCGCTATGTGCTGGATGGCGGTGTGGTGATTACGTATCGCGACCGGATTATCAAAGCAGACCACATTGAATACGACACGGAGACGGGCGAGCTGACGGCGAATGGGCATCTGCATGCGTCCGGGGGTGCGAACCACGAAGACATCCAGGCCAGCCATGGAACGATGAACCTGAATCAACAGACGGGGCGCTTCTACGATGTGACGGGCTCGGTTGGGGTGAAGAATACGGGCCGCGGCATGACGTACGCGAACAGCAATCCTTTTCTGTTTACGGGACGGATGGTGGTCAGGACGGGGCCACAGCAGTATGAGATCTATGAGGGGACCGTGACCTCGTGTCAACTTCCGAACCCGGACTGGATGCTGTACTCGGGCAAGTTCCTGGTGGACATGGACAGCAAGAAGGCCAGGGCGCAGAACAGCACCTTCAAGTTGATGAATATGCCGCTGCTGTATCTGCCGTATGTCACGCATCCGGTGGATACGGGGGGGCGGCAGACCGGCTTTCTGATTCCTACGCCGGGATACTCTTCGACGAAGGGATTCATCTTTGGCGAGGAGATCTACTGGGCGATCAATCGGAGCACCGACCTGACGGTGGGGGCGGAGTACTTCTCGCTGCGGGGATGGTCGCAGTCGGGGACGTTTCGCTATCGCGGATTGGGCAATGACTTTGCGAGGGCGCACTACACGGGGCTGCAGGACCGCGGCATTGTGACGAATGGGGTTTACGTGAACCAGGGGGGTGAAGATGTAACGGTTTCCGGGCGGCACGACTTTTCGGCGAGCACGCGGGTGGTGGCGGATTCGGAGTATCTGAGCTCGTACGCGTATCGCCAGGCGTTCGCGGAGAGCTTCAGCCAGGCGGTGTCGAGCGACATTCTCTCGATCGTGTATGGCGTGCATGAAGCGGATGGTTATGATGCGGGCGCGCGCTTCGATCGGTATCAGGGGTTGAAGAGGTCGGCCGTGCCCGCGACGCCCACGACGCCGGCGGTGCCGGAGCAGGAGATCCACATCTTTCATGCGCCGTCGCTGGACTTCAGCAGCACGGAGCATGAGATCGGCCAGAGCGGAGTGCAGTGGAGCCTGGGAAGCTCGTTTGCGGGGCTGTCGCGCGTGCAGCCGAATTTTTCGACGGGCGGCCTGACGGCGCGGTTGGATCTTCACCCGGAGATTGCGTATCCGATGAGCTTTGTCGGGTGGCGGCTGCGCCCGTCGGTGGGTGCGCGCGAGACGGCGTACAGCCGAAGCCGGCAGACGCCCTATAGTGGGCTGCCGGTAGAGCTTCCGATGGCTCTGAGCCGCGCCGATGTGGAGGCGGGCGTGGACGTGCGGGCTCCGGTGATCGAACGGACGTTCGACTCCGCCAAGGTGGAGAAGATGTTTTTTGGCTACGACGTAAGACATGCGATCGAGCCGGAGGTTACGTATCGCTATGTGGCGGGGATCGATAATTTTTTGAATGTGCTCCGGTTCGACGATATCGACGTGGCGAGCGATACGAATGAGCTGGAGTATGGAGTGACGCAGAGGCTTTTTGTGCGGCCGGTGAAGCCAAAGCCGTGTGTAGAAAAAGCGGTGCGTGGGGATCAGGCCGAGGGCGCGGATGTGGACCCGGATTTGGACCAGGGCAGGGTCGAGATGAAGGAACGCAGGGGCGACTCGAAGACGAAGGGACCTGTGTGCGGGAGCCGCGAGTTGATCAGCTGGCGGCTAACGCAGAAGTATTTCTTCAACGAGAATTTTGGCGGGGCTGTTATCAAGGGGCGTCGCAATATCTTCGACACGACTCTTAGTCTTTCGGGGATTGCGTTTTTGACGGAGCCGCGGGCGGTCTCGCCGGTGATCTCGCGGCTGCGTGTGCGCACGTCGGAACATCTGGATGTGGAGTGGGACTTCGACCTGGATACCGGAGCGAAGAAGTTTACGTCGAACAATGTGATGTTGGACGTGCACGAAGGCAATATCTTTGGCGGAATGAGCTATGCACGGTTGAATGCGCCGGGGCGCTTCTTCACGGAGGGTGTTGCCTCGTCGGTGTCGAACTTCAATCAGCTGCGGCTTCTGCTGGGGTATGGGTCGCCGACCAAGGCCGGGTTGGGAGTGGCGGCGAATGTTGGGCTGGATTTGAATGCCACGAACTCGGCGCTGGTGCAGTATGGGGCTGTGCAGGGGTCGTATAACTGGGATTGCTGCGGGTTCAGCGTGGAGGTTCGCAAGTACGCGCTGGGGTCAGTGCGGAATGAGACGGTGGAACGGTTCAACTTCACGCTGTCGAATATTGGGACGGCGGGCAATCTGCGGCGAGCGGCGGCCCTGTTTTGAGCCTTGTCCGGGACGTTGGTTGGGGCGGTGGTTGCCAGTGGTTGAGCCATAGAAACCGCCGCGCGCGTGCGATAATCGAGGTATTGTGCCTACCGTTGTGAAGCCGTTCCGTACCCTGATTTTTGCCCTTACGCTGGCTGCTCCTGGATATGTTCTGGGATGCCACGCGCAGACCCCAACGGAGGCTGGGGAGAAGCTGTCTCCGGAGCTGGCGCGGCGGGTGGAGGTATTGATTCGCTCGAAGTCGTCGATTCCGCCCGACTACGATATACAGATCGGTCCGCGTACGAAGAGTGAAGTTCCGGGATTTGATGCGATCAGCGTGACCTTCACGACGAAGGAAAAGTCGAGCAAGCCGCTGACGTTTCTGCTTTCGACCGACGGAAAGACGCTGGCGCAGTTCAACAAGTACGACATCAGCAAAGATCCGAAGCTGCTGGTGAGCGGAGAGGGACGGCCGGCGCGGGGTGGGCCGGCGAATGCTCCGGTTTTGATTGTCGGCTTCGACGACCTGGAGTGCCCGTATTGCGCGAAGATGCACCAGGCACTTTTTCCGGCGTTGACGGAGCGGTATAAGAACCAGATCCATATCGTCTACCGCGACTTTCCGCTGGATCAGCATCCCTGGGCGATGCGCGCGGCGATCGATACCAACTGCGTTGGCGCACAGAGTCCCGCCGGCTACTGGAATCTGGTGGACTATATCCATGCACATGCCAGTGAGATGGGCGGCGATGACAAGAGCCTGGCGAAGGCGAACGAGACGCTCGATTCCCTGACGCGCGATGAGGGCAAGCGGCAGAAATTGAACGCGGACACGCTGAATGCGTGCATCGTCAAACAGGACGATACCGCCGTCAAGGCTTCGATGAAGCTGGGTGAGTCGCTGGGGGTGGACTCGACACCGGCGCTCTTTATCAACGGAGAAAAGATGGAAGGGGCTCTCCCTCTGGAGTACGTCTATCGTATGATCGATAACGCGTTGATTGCCTCGGGCCAGACTCCACCACCGCCGCCACCAGCTGCACCCGCTCCAACACAGCCTCAAACCGCGCCTGCGACCAAGCCAGGCAACTAGCAGACGAATGCAGGAGATACAGGATGTGCCGACCTTGTTGACCGAAACCGATCGTTCTTTCCCCATGCGCTGCTTTCGTCAGGTTTCGTTTCCTGTCGCGTTGATTCTGGCTGTCGGCCTGCTGCCGGCTGCGGGCTGCAATCGCGGCGGCCATAACGCCGATGTGGTCGCTACTGTGAATGGTCATGCGATTATGCGGAAGGATCTGGATAAGGGTTATCAGGCACAGCTTGGCGACTCCCCTCAGCAGCAACAGCTTTCGCAGGAGCAGGCCGATTCTCTGCGGTTGAATGTGCTTCGCGCGCTGATCGACCAGGAGATTGTGGAGCAGCGAGCCGCCAAGATGAATCTGACGGCGACCAATGAAGAGGTGGAGGCGAAGTTCGCCGAGATGAAAGCTCCTTACACCGAGGAGCAGTTCCAGGAGCGGCTGAAGGCAAGCAACCAGACGGTTGATGATCTGAAGCACGCGCTGCGGCAAAACCTCACGATCAACAAGCTGCTGAACAAAGAGATCAACTCGAAGATCACCGTGACAGACGCGGATGTAACGAACTACTACAACCAGAACAAGGCCGGATTCAACCTGAGAGAGACGCAATATCATCTGGCGCAGATCCAGGTGACCGATATGCCGGCGGCGCAGCCAGGCAACCTGCAAAACAGCAAGGCCACGAACGACGTGGACGCAAAGAGGAAGATTCAGGCGCTGAAGAACAGGCTGGATAGCGGCGAGGACTTCGGCACACTCGCGATGAACTTTTCCGAGCAGCCTGAGACAGCTCCGAATGGCGGCGATATGGGATTTGTTGGCGAGTCGCAGATGCAGCATGCCGATCCGGCAGTTTTCGCTGCGATCACCAAGCTGAAGGCCGGCGAGGTGACCGAGATCCTTCCGCTGTTGGATGGGCAGAGCAAGAGGCCGGTGGGTTATGCGATCTACAAGTTGCTCTCGCGCGATCCTCCCGGACAGCGCGATCTCAACGATCCGCGGGTACAGCAGGCAATACGACAACAGTTGCGCGATGGCCGGTCGCAGTTGTTGAAGGCCGCTTACCTGGAGATGGTGCACGATCAGGCCAAGGTGGAGAACTTCTTCGCCGAACAGATCTTCAAGAACGACGCCCACTAACCAATAAAACCCAAGCAGTCTGGAGAGAGTATGACGCAGTCACGGGTGCGTTTCGCGATTCTTGGCTTTGGACACCACGCTGTTCGCCGCCTTCTGCCTGCTTTTTCGAAGTGCAACGAAGCGACGCTCAGCGGGATGTGGCGGCGGGACCAGACGGCTGCCCAGCAAAATTGCGCAGAGTACAAGATCCCTCATTGCTTCCCTACGCGGGAGGCGCTGTGTTCTTCGCCTGAGGTTGATGTCGTGTTGATTACGTCGCCTGACGCGATGCATTGGGACGATACGCTGCTGGCGCTGCGGTATGGCAAGGCCGTGCTTTGCGAGAAGCCAGTGGCGATGAACGCCGCCGAGGCGGAGGAGATGCAGGCGGCGGCCAGGGCGGCTGGATTGCTCTACGGTGTGGCGCAGAACTTTCGTTTCAACCGGAGTCTGGAATGGATGCGGGAGCAGATCGCCGCGGGGCGAATCGGTAAGCCGCAGCTTGCCCATGCACAATACAGCTACCCAGCCACACAGGCGCCGAGGAAGTGGATTATGGATCCTACACTGGCGTGTGGCGGGCCCATCGCCGACGTTGGCGTGCATTGCATCGATGCGCTGCGCTATGTTCTGGGTGCGGACGTTGTGAGTGTCACTACTCTAGCGCAGAAGGATGAGTTGTCGGGGAGGGTGGAGGCGATCGCTTCGCTGCAGTTGGAGATGACAGCCGGGGTTTATGCGAATGTGACGGCGAGCGCACGTGCGCTGTACCGGACGCTGGTTGAGGTCACGGGCAGTGACGGTGCGTTGACTGCCGAGAACGGCCTGACCGTGGATCGTCCTGTGCAGCTGGTGGTGCGCCGGGCTGGTGAGGTGCTGGAGACGGTCACGGTTGAAAATGGAGATGGGTATACGCGCATGCTGGATAGTTTTGCGCTGGCATTTCGCGGTGAGGGCGGCTTCCCGGCGTCCGGTGTCGATGCCATCTCCAATATGCGGGCGCTGGATGCGGCGTATGCGAGTTGGAAGAGTGGGCGGCGCGAGTCTGTGTGATCTTTCCTGCTTGTTCGCGGCGGGAACTGCGCCGTATTGGCTATTAGATGGTTGACGTAGAGAAGCGGATTTCTCCACTGCGCTGCTCACGATGAGACCGTGAGCAGCTTCGGTCGAAATGACAGCTCTTTGGATGGGTAAAGAGAACGGGCGAAAGCAAAGGCAGTTGGTGGCGGGAGGCAGATACTTCCTATAGACGCTGATGTGAAAGCAGGACTGTTGAAACTCCTCCTCGACGTCGACTTTGCCTTCCTGTACGAGGGGCAGGAGGTAGCCGCGCAGCCAGGCGATCTCGGTGAGGGAGAGACCGTGCTTCGCGATGTCGATGGCCTGGCCGGTGAGGTGAGGCGAGGCGGTGTCGCCTTCGGCGGGAGCGGCGTTGCCGTTGATGTGCATCAGGTGCTGTTGGAATTCGACTGTGCGGACGGCGGAGTTGACCTGCAACGCAGAGTGAAAGTGAGCGTAGTGAGCGCGAGCCAGAGTGGCGAGAAACTGCGCGACCCAGGGGCGGCAGTAGCGTCGATTTACGGGAAGGCGCTCGTCGATCTGCAGGGCGTTACTTTCGGGGAGGGCGACCAGCAGCCGTTTGCTGCGCATGTCCAAAAGATCTTCGTCGTTCCGGATGCGGTCGAGGCCGTCGCGGTCAGCTACTTGGTTCTGACGGACGAGGATTTCGTGAGAGCCCTTGAGCGGTGGAGGAACGATGAGGCGGCCGCGCTTGTTGTAGAGGCTGGGCAGGATGACGGGGGTTGCGGCCTCCTCGACACTGGACAACTGCGGCCTTGGGGAGTTGCGTTGGGCGACGCCGACTACGGGAACAGGTTTCGATACGGATGCGGGCTTGCGTGATGGAGAAGGGGAAGGCGTTTCGTTGAGTTCTTCGGGGCGCGATGTTCCGTGGATGGCGACGGAGGCAGGCGGCAGGGCAGGGGCCTCTGCGGCTTTGATGAAATCGTCTGAGGTGGCTTTTTCAGGAGCCGGTGCGGAGGCGATTTGCTCGGGTTGGGTTGCTCGTGTGGTTGAATCGGTGGCGTGGCGCGTGTGGTGATGTGCGCGTTGCGTGTGGACGGGGCTTGTTGTGGCAGTGGTGCGTCTACGGGCAGTGTGCGCTGGTCCGGCTGTGAGCTTCCGGTGAGTTGGAACGGTGGCGGTGGTTTTGGTCTTGTGGGCCGGGTGGTGCGTTGACTTGGCCAGGCTGTCGACGGGAAAAAAGTACAGGACTGCAAGCGCCAGAAGGGCCGGAATGGGGGCGTTCAAACGCATCATGATTTCGGAGGCGCGGAACGCCAGAGCATTTTCTACACTAACGGATCGGCTCGCCCTAGGGTAAGTGATCAGGTCGATTCTGTGTACTTGTCGATTAACAGCGCAACGCGAACTCTGAACAACAGCTGATGTTATTTTTGCTGGCTGGCCCAGGTCTGGAGATTGGCGGGGGTTTGGAGATGGTCTTGTAAGAGGGCGTCGAGAAGAGCGCGGGTGGAGACGGCAGAGAAGGGCTGGTCGATGCGTGCGGGGGTTTGCTGGTTGGGAAGCTTGACGACGTATGCGGGGCGCGGATCGAACTCGCCGCCGTGGCTGGCGGCCTCGTCCTCGTCTGTCCAGGTCATCGAACCTTTCCAGATGGAGCTTGTGCGCCAGGAGTGATCGCCCATGACGATGACGGTTGTGGGATCCCACTGGTTGTTCTGTTCGAGGAGCTGACGCATGTGGGCGAGGTAGCGGTCGGCCAGAGCGAGATTGTCGATGTACGAGGTGTGTTTCGTGCTGAAGACCTTTTTGCTGCGGTCGTAGAAGCCGTAGGGGTGGGGGATAGGCATGTGCAGGAAGAGGAAGTTGATGGAGGGGTCGGCGAGGTAGGCGTCGCCTGCGGCGAGGAGATTGCGGTAGTCGGCGGAGTGCTGACGGATGTCGCGGGACTCGTCGGTGGGTGCGCCGGGGCCGCGACCGAAGAGGTGTTTGGTGTCGAGCCAGAGACGGCGGAAGGGGCGGAGGAGGTCGACGGCGAGAGAGCGGTTTGGGGATAGATTGGCGGGAGTGGATTCGTGGTAAGTCCAGAAACAGTGATCGAGGACCTCAGGCATGATGCGGCAGTAGGGGTTGTACCAGCCGGCAACGCCGGTGATGTAACCGGCGTCAATGGCGTCCTGAAAGATGGTCTGGTGCTGGTGGAACGGCGTCCACTTGCCTGTGGAGGGATCTTTGAGAGAGAGGAGAAGGCCGCGGGCGGAGATGTTGACCGCTGTTGAGGGGAGACCGGTGAAGAGAGTGGGGATGATGTAGCGGGTATATTCGCCGGCCGGGACGACGTGCGTGAAGACGGTGGACTGAGCGGCCAGTTGATCGAAGGCGGGGAGCTCAAGGCCCGGGAAGCGGCGTTCGTAGAGCTGCTGGTAAGAGAGCTCGTCGAGCAGGAGCCAGATGATGCGCTGGCGCGGTGGCGCAGAGGCGAGCTGGGGCTGGTGCAGCGTGGGGGCCGGGTTGAGGTTGCGGGCTTGCCAGCCACTCCAGACCAGCTGCGCGGAGATGAGCAGGCCGGTGAATGCGAAGACGCCCAGGATAGCGGCTGCGGCGTGCTGGATCTTTTCAAAGCGGGGAAGAAATTTTTTCCAGAGGAATGCGACCGCGATGAGTGTCGCCAGGCAGACGCTGGCGACGAGATAGGTGAGCCAGTCGGGAATTTCGTTGCCGGAGAAGTTGGCGATGGTGTGGAGAAGGATCGATGGCAGAGCGAGGAGGAAGGCAGACCAGATGATGACACGGAGAGCGCCAGGCCGTTCGGCAAGATAAAGCAGCGCAGTAAGGAGCAGGGAGAGGGCGATGACGTAGACGATGATCGGAATGATGACCGAAGAGGCCGAACCGATGAGGTGGTAGACGAGGTCGTGATCGGTGGCGATGAGAGGACCGGTGAGGTCGAGCAGATACAGGTTCGCAAGGCCAAAGGCGACCGTGGCCGGATGGGTGAGGGGTCTCACAGCCTGTTTTCTTTCAGGACGAGGTAAACAGGATGCGAGCATGCGCACGGACCGTTTCAGATCAGGATAGAGATGTGGCTCTGCCCAGGCACACTAATAGGCGGGCATTGCAAGCAGGCTATAAGGCACTTCTCTCCGATGTCAACGGCTACGATGGGCGGCTGGATTGTGGGAGGTCCTTAGGAGTTTTAACGAAGAGATTCTTGAGGCGGCGACGAAAATAAAATAACGCTCCGGAGAAGACCGCGCTGATCCCCTGAAAGATGAGGAGCCCTGAACCGGGATCGACATAAGCATGGGCCTGACGCTCAAAGGTAAAGCTGAGTGCAATAAGAAGCATCAGCGTGATGGCGAAATATTTCCGATTGTGCGTCATTCGTGCTCCCTTCGTGGGAGTCGTCTGCATGGGACGACCCTACTTGGATTGAAGACGCGGATGCCAAAAAAAAGTTTCGGTCGGATTTGTTTTTTGGTGTCGATGTTTTGTCTTTTTAATGTCTCAAGGAATTTTTATGTCCGGATGAATTAAATCGAACATTTCCGCATGTCCCGCGTGCGCCCCGGGGAAAGGCGCGAATTCCCGTGGTCTTTCGCGCTTTTCTGCTTCTCTGATTTTTTTGCGACCCGGCCGGACGTGTACGATGGCTGAACCTTCTTAATCTTTGCTGTACGGAGAGCCAATTTGCGTATTGCTTCGTCTACTGCCCATTTTTCCGCCCGATTTTTTGCTTTGATCCTCGCAGGTTTTGCTACAGTGTGCATGGCCGCTACCTCCAGCGAAAAACCTCATCTGCTGCAGCGGCCGGCATTGAGCCAGATCCAGATTGTCTTTAATTATGCCGGCGACCTGTGGAGCGTGGACCGCAAGGGAGGTCATGCCACACGGCTGACAGTTGGCGTTGGGGTAGAGACTTCGCCGGTGTTCTCGCCGGATGGAAGCACGATCGCGTTTACGGGCGAGTACGACGGCAACACGGATGTGTTCACGATTCCGTCGGTGGGTGGTGTGCCGCATCGTGTGACCTATCATCCCTCGGTCGATACGGCGGTAGGCTGGTCGCCGGATGGCAAGAAGATTGTGTTTCGTTCGGACCGGCAGGCGAATAGCCGGTACACGCAGTTGTATGAGGTCCCCGCAGCGGGCGGATTTGCCAAAGCGTTGCCGCTGCCGATGGCGTTCGAGGGACAGATCTCAAGCGACGGCGCGAGCATAGCGTACTCGCCACTGGGGCCTTCGTTCAGTTTCGACTATAACCGGTATGTTGCGTGGGGAAACTACCGCGGCGGCCGTGCCAGCACGATCTGGATCACGGGACTGAAGGACCTTGCGAGCACGGAGATTCCGCATGAGACGGCGTCGGACCTCAACCCTGTGTGGGTCGGGAAGATGATTTATTTTCTCTCCGATCGCAACGGCCCCATGACGTTGTACAAGTACGACCCGGCGACGAAGGCTGTGACGGAGTGCCTGAAGAATGCGGGCAAACCGGATATTCATTC
>WNFD01004781.1_pt1 | contig 13572 bp, 7 predicted proteins | sample 5400491 | NCBI WGS metagenome assembly WNFD01 (sample SAMN13153343, study PRJNA577476) | soil metagenome | isolation source: 120 cm saprolite under Douglas fir tree site 2 hole 2 replicate 2 | place: USA:California | collected 2015-04-18 | reverse complement strand
TGCCTCCGGCATCGTCTATGAGCAGCCTCCAGTTCCGCCCATTCAACATGGTCTCTACGACGCTCTCACCTCTTTTCTCAACGAAACCAAGCAATCCCCCGCGCAAAATCCCCAGGGCCACCCGAAAGACTCCGAAATCTTCCAACTCCTCGTGTTCCTCTATCGCATGGGCTTGCTCCGCACCAACGGCCGCCCGCGCTCCCGCCGCTTCATCGAATTCCTCCGCGGCCAGTTCCCCGGCGCCCACGAACTCAAGCGCGAAGAATCGCGTATCATACTTTCCTAAGTCTCGCCGGCGATTCCGAGCTTTGCGCCAGGCTCCATAACGAAGCACACATGCAACCAATTTGTCCCATTTTGGGAACCAGAATGGCTTGAGAGCCAAAAATGGAACTTGCACTACGAGTTCTCACCCTCGTTCTTTCCTTCGACGTCTCTCTGTTCTCAGCCCCCGTATTCCGAAAACTCAGCGACACAGCGACTTACTGGAGATGCCCTCCTGGCTCCCCTCTGGCGACTCGCTTTGGCTCTCAATTTGCTCCTTCGCAACCGCTCGTAAGTGACTCTCCACAAAACCCGCAACTGTCCAGCGGCTTCTTCGAGGTGGATTTATGCTTGGAAGAGCCCGATTCATCCAGTTGATTTTGTTCACGCCATTCGCGAGCCTGTGGAGTGCGAGCACTACCCAAATGCCACGCCGTGACAACCAGGGCTCTGTTCCCGAGACTCTGGTTCCGCTGATTTTCCAGAGACAATTGCAAACAAATAGTTGCATCCGGCAGTATTCGGTCACCGTCGAAACTCACATACGCATCCTCAAATCGGCTCCATATTTGTTCGTTCTCCGTCGCAAGCAGTATCACTACGTTGACCGGGTCGCCCTTTCGCGAATCGATGAATTCCAGGAAGCCGCAAAAAGCGACAGGCCAGGAAATCTCCTATGGGATCTGAACCGCGCTGCATTTGTTTCCGAGATACTTCTCGATGGACGCAGATTCACGCAGGAGAACTACAGGCTCAAATTCGTCTCAACCGATCGACGGAATCATCCTGGATGCCATGTCTATCAGGTCGATCCCATAAAAAAACACCGCTCTCGCGACGACGATTCCTATTTTCAAGGCAAAATCTGGGTAGCTCCCGACGACTACACCATTGTTTATTTCACTGGTCAGTATGTTCCCGCAAGCCACCTTCATCTCTCATTAGTGGAGTTCCATAATTTCGAATTTGAATCCTCATGGGTCGAACTCCAACAAGGTTTGTGGCTACCGGCCAAAGTCATCACGAACAATTCTGGACCAACCAGAGACGACTCTTATCCCGAATTCGAAGCCGAAACCATATTCCGTGACTGGAAACTGCTTTAGGGCCTTGCTGCGATCCCCTTATCCGCACGTCGGTACCTCATGCGGAGGGCTGGGAAATTGATCCCTGATTTGTTGTGCGAAATTCTGCTTCACCAACCCACTACTGACCCGCTGCGCACGATTTCATTCCCAGAAGGTTTGCACTCATCGCGCCAGCGTCCCACCCTAGTGATAGCTGGGCGTACGGCGCATTCGGGCGTTCTCCTTCCCACGGGCGCGTACTAAAACCAAACCTCTGACGGATGCGCGCCACTCGCTCCGAAGCCTTCTTTCGATATTCTTCCGGCGCATAGCCGTTCTTCGTGTACCACTCGCGATATTGCTTCGCCAGCCGCGGGAATTTCTCCTCGATGAATGGAAGAAACTGCTTCGCCGACGCGGGCATCAGGAACAGCACACCTGACCAAAACCACTCCGCCCCCGCCTCTTTCGCCGCCGCGGCCACACCTTCCAGTTCCCCGTCTGCATCCGTGATTCCCGGCAGCAGGGGCGAAGCCGAAACACCCACGTGCAATCCCGCCTCGCGCAACTCCTTCACCGCCGCCAGCCGCAAATCCGGACGCGGTGCGCGCGGCTCCAGCAATCGCGCCAGCCGCGGCTTCAGCGTGGTCACGGTGATATTCACTGTCAACGCCGACTTCGCCGCGATCACCTTCAAAATATCAATGTCGCGCACAATCTGGTTCGACTTGGTGATGATCGAAACGCTCAGCCCTTCCCGCTTGGCCAACTCCTCCAGGCATGCCCGAGTCACGCCATACTCCCGTTCCGCCGGTTGGTAAGGATCCGTCGCCGTCCCGATCGCGATATGCTCCGCCTTCGTGTATCCCGAAGCCTTCGACGCGTGCGAGTACTTCCGATCCACATCGTGCCTCAGCAGCGCCGCCGCGTCCTGCTTCACGAAAATCTTCCGCTCGAATTCCCCGCCGTCAATTTCCATGTACTCGTGCGTGTACCGCGCATAGCAATATTTGCAGGCAAACTCGCACCCGCGGTACGGATTGATCGTCCAATCAAACGGCACCCGCGCCGAATCGCATTTATTCAAAATCGACTTCACCGGCAACAAAAAGTACTCCGGCTTCTCCAGGGACTTCCGCTTCGTGTCCGCCGCCGGGGCTTCGGCAGCAAGGCGAGCAATGCCCACCAGTGGCGCATGGGAAGTCGGACATTCCGGCGGGGGGCAATCCGCCGTTGGGCTTTCCAGACTTGCCTTACGCCAGCCGGCTTGGCCCTGGGCAAGGGCGCCGGCCTCTGGCTTTGGTTCAGCAGGGCTAAAAGGAAGGAGTTGTGTTGCGGAGCGTCGAGCGGGGCGGCGCCGCATCGCGAAACGCGGCGTCGATTGGGGAAGAACTGGGGACATGGCTCACCTCGATGCACGCTCAGTATTTCGCTTTTTGTTCGCCTTGTCAATAATTTTCTGTTTCCACTCTCCCCACACTCGTCCGCTGCCTCTTTGCTTTCAGAAAACTCCGATTCCATTCTCCTCGCTCGCGCGTAGCACCTCTTGATACAGTAATTTCTGGGAGCCCTACGCATGCGCGCATCGAGTTTCACTCGCATTCTATTTCTCTGCAGTTCTTTTTTCGCTGCGAACGCCGCTTCCGCACAAACTCCGGCACAAAAGCCCGCTTCGAACTCACAGACGAAGTCCGCTTCCCCCGCTGCCAGCGCGCCAATCGCGTCTCCCGTCTCGCGACACTATCCCATTCTCATCGTCGCCCACGGTAACGAGCCCTCCTGGTCCCTACGCCTGGGCATGAAAGGCCCGGAGCGCCTGGACCGCGCAGGCTATCCGCCCATCGTCCTCGGTCCCGCCGAAATCGCTCCCGACGAACCCGGCGTTTCCTGGATCTACCACGCCAAAGACACCGTCACCGGCGCCGACGTGGCCGTCGAACTTTCCCGCGAATCGTGTTCCGACGGCATGGGTGACACAAAGTACAACTTCAAAGTCGAGCTGCAGCACACGCAGATCGGCTTGCTGAACGGCTGCGGCCAGAGCGCTCCCGAAAAATTCCCTGAATTCCGCAAAAAGAATCAGCTGGATCCCGACGACGACCCGGACGACAAAAACAAAGATAAAGACAAGAGTAAAGATAAAGACAAGGACAAAGATAAGGACAAAGACAAGAAGTCCGTCCTCGATCCCATCACTAATTTCCAGCCGCCCACAGCCGTCGCCTATCTCGACGCCAGCGGCAAAGTCATTTTCAGTCGCGGCGGAATCCGAAGAACCGTCGCCCCAGAGGGCTCCGAACTCGCCGTCTCTCACGACGGCAAGAAACTTCTCTACACTCGTTCCGACTCCAAGGCCGGCCCCGAGCGCACCATCGTTCTCTACGATTGGGATACCGGCCGATTGCGCGATCTCGCCGCCACGAACGCTCGCAGCGCCTTCTGGTCGCCCGACGATTCCCGCGCGGCTTTCCTAAAGTACGACGGCAAGAGCTGGCAGGTCTGGACGCTCCCCGTCGCCGCGCCCGAAACCGCCGCGCAGTTTTCTCCGCAACCGGTTGACGCGCTACACGGATGGACTTCGGCGGCGACGATCCTCGCCAGCGACCTGCAAAACGCCTACTGGCTCAGCGATGACAAGCCGCCGCAAACCGTCGCCCTCAAAGAGATTTACGGTGATTCCTTCCAGGTGATGAGCAGCGACATGCTTCGCCCCAATCCCATTAACGCTGACTTGCTGCTCGTCTCTGCCTACTATCTGAAGACACCCGCAGGCGCGCCGGCGGATTCCGTCGGCCTCAACTCCACATTTTTTCTCTACGAAGTTCTCTCGAAGCGCCGCACCGTTCTCGGCCCCGTCGATTCTTACCAGCGCGCCGCAGAGTGGTCCCGCGACGGCCTGCAAATCTTCTACACCCGCGGCGTCCCGGGCAAAGTACCGCTCTCCACCTGGCGAATCTTCTGGGACGCCAGCAACTCCAGCCGCTACAATTCCGCCACCAACTTCGTCATCGGCAAATAATTTTTGAGTGCGGCTCGCCCTGAGCTTGCCGAAGGGAAGCGCAGCTTCCGCTTTAGCGACTGCAACCCGGCCGACCAAACAGCCAAAAAAATAATGTGTCATCCTGAGGGGCGCGCCGTTCGCGCCCCGAAGGATCTCAACGTAGGAAGTAGGCAAGATCCCAAACTTGGGCCGTCATTGTTTGGGCCCGCAAAAAGTCGCCCCCTACTTCAGCGACGCCAGATCAATCACAAACCGGTACTTCACGTCGCTCTTCAGCAACCGCTCGTACGCGTCATTGATTTTCTGGATCGGGATCAACTCGATGTCCGACGTAATCCCATGCTTCCCGCAAAAATCCAGCATCTCCTGCGTTTCGCGGATTCCGCCGATGGCCGAACCCACCAGCCGCCGCCGCTTCATAATCAGGTTAAATGCGCTCACCGGCGCGGGCTTTTCTGGCGCCCCCACGAGCGTCATCGTGCCGTCCAGCTTCAACAACTGCAGGTACGCGTTCAGGTCGTGGTCCGCGGAAACCGTGTCCAGTATAAAATCGAAGCTTCCGGCGTGCTTCTGCATCTCTTCGGTGTTGCGCGAAATCACCACTTCATCAGCGCCCAACCGCTTCCCATCCGCGGTTTTGTTCGGTGAAGTAGTGAAGAGCACCACGTGCGCACCGAAGGCATGCGCAAACTTCACGCCCATGTGTCCCAGCCCGCCCAGGCCCACCACGCCCACTTTTTGTCCTTTGCCCACATTCCAGTGGCGCAGCGGCGAATATGTGGTGATGCCCGCGCACAGGAGCGGCGCCGCGCCAGCCGGGTCCAGGCCCTTAGGCACGTTCAGCACGTACTTTTCATCCACGACAATGGCGGTCGAATACCCGCCATAGGTAACGCCGCCGAGAATCTTGTCTTCCCCGTTGTACGTTAGAGTCAGGCCGTTCTCGCAATATTGCTCTTCGCCTGCCTTACAGTTGGCGCACACCCGGCAGGAGTCCACCATGCATCCCACCGCCGCGATGTCGCCCGCCTTGAACTTCGTCACCGCGCTGCCCACCTTGGTCACGCGGCCCACAATTTCATGCCCCGGCACCACGGGGTACACGGTCGGCATCACTTCTTTCCATTCGTTGCGCACCTGGTGCAAGTCCGAATGGCATACGCCGCAGAAAAGTATCTCGATCTGCACGTCCTGCGGGCGAGGCTCGCGCCGCGGAATGCTGAGCGGAGCCAATCCCGATGTCGGGCTCCCCGCTGCGAACGCGTCCGCCGCAAAGGTCTTCGGCTTCCCCGAAGTTGTTTCTTTCGCTGTCTGTCGAGCTGCTTCACTCATTTTGTCTTCCTCCACACTTAACTCAGTCCAATGTCTGCAGTGCCGTGCAGACGTTGGCTAACGACTGGCGAACGGGACAAAAAACAATCGCAGCACTTCACACCCTGTTAGAGTCAATTTAGCCTCGTTTGGTCACACCATTTGAACGCTTCATCCGTGAATCTTGCATTCGGCCTCTTCCATTTCTCCGTCCAGTTGAGCATTCATGGCAATGACACAGTTCTCTTCCGGGACTTTCACAACGAAGTTACCTCAACCTTGCATATTGATTCGTTGACTCCAAGTTCGTTTTTCTCATATCGTAAAGGCCGTTAGTCCCCGGGAAGTCAACACGCACCCCGTTTTGGAAATACCTTGGAAGATTTGGGAATTCGCGGAGATCGGCGCATGGTCGACACTATTCACTCCTCTCACTGGACACGAACCAATTGACTCACCCGTCTGTGAATCTCGAACCGCAGCCTGAACCCTCCGCAGCCTCAACTTTTCTCCTTGCGCTGCTTCAGAAGAACTTACTGATTACGTTTGTGGTTATAGTCTTGCTAGCTAATGTTTTCTCCATAGTTGTCGGAACGTCCCTCAGGTTGACCGCTTTCACCGATGTGGGCTATCCGGACAGCGCCACTCTTCTTCGAGTCATCGAATTCGTCCACTCCGGTCGGATCTATCCTGACTTCAATCTTCCCCCGTATCTGGTCACCATTTATGGACCGCTGACTTACACATTGCTTTCCATACCTTACCGTCTGGCACTCGCCCTCGGAGTCACTCCGGAGATCCTAATGCGGCTCTTCATCGTCGCTGCATTTTGCCTTTGTGTATTTCTGGTCTTCCTCATCAGCAGACGGCTATATGGCTCGGGCTTGGTCGCATGGCTTTGCATTTTGTTCGCCATTTCTTCCCTTCCTCTTGCTCGCTGGACCACTCAGCTTCGTGGCGATTTTCTCGCGCTTGCTTTCGCCCTTTTGAGTGTCTATCTATTCCTAGTGGCCAAAGGTCATCGGCTCACCTGCGCTTCCGCACTCTTCGCTGGGATGGCGCCTCTCATTAAGCAAACATTCCTGGCAGTTCCGGTGGCGCTTATCGGTTGGCTGATTTACCGCCGTCGATACCAGGAAGCGGTCCTCTGGTCTGCTTGCTTTGCCTTGACACTAATCGGTGGATATGCGTTCTTCTGCTGGCGCGAGCCTTTGATGCTAAAGCACATCGCGGCACTTCGGCACCCAGTTCTGGAATACCGAAAGGCATTGGGAATTAGCTGGTACGCCGCATCTCAACCAGTCGTGACATTTGGCCTCATAGGGGGGTCTTGGCTGTTTGGAAGCGCTCTCCGCAACAACTCCTCTTACTCGCTTACTGCGTGGTCGCATGGCTCCTGGCCATGTTCACTTCGCTTCAGGTGGGCGGCACCATCAACTATTTTTGGGAACCTTTGTTGGTATCGTCGGTGCTCGCCGGGCCGGCATTGCTCGGCCTGCAACGAAACGCGCACCGCTCTTCCATACTCGTAACTGCTGCACTCCTCGTTTTTCTCGTTAAATTGTTCTTGCCGGCCTTGGGGTACGACCTCCAGTATCTGCACCAATGCCGTACAGAATTCAGCGAACGTCATTTGCGCAAAACCAGGTGGGAATCCTTCGTTGCCGTTATTTCCGGCAAAAGGTTGCTTTCCACCATGCCTGCTGTGACGATTCTAAGCTCCATCCCAGAGATGCCTGACCCCTACCTGAGTTCCACGGTCGAACTTCGCGGCGGATGGAGTTCCCGTCCCGTGGTAGCCGAGATCGACGCGATTGTTTTTGATCTCATTGTCATCGGAAAACCCGACACGGGCACTCCCGGATCCTTCCGTGGCGTTCCCTACTTGAGCAAACCTATCTCCGACGCAATAAGCAGAACCTATGGGCTATCCTGTGTCTTCGATGACAATGAAGTGTGGTTACCCCGTCAACACCCCAGCCTGCTTCTTCCCCGTCTTTCCGCAATCGGTTGTCGACCCGCACCAAGCCAAAACGAGTCGCCGAATTAGTGCCCACGGATTGCTCTAGAAGCCCTGCCGTTCACGCAAGTTCGCAAATCAGTCTTGGGATTTTTCTCTCCTTTCTTGATTACCGACCGCTGGGCACTGGCACACTTTGGCCGACAGCACGAACACCAGACAAAACATTTGACTCGATGCTTGTAGGGAACCGGCCACGATGCATTCTACCAGCTCCAGTTATCCCAATTATTCGATTCGCACTTTTTTCTTGACTGTCTGGCTGTCTTCGAACAGTCTTAACGGTTCAGGCTAATAGCTTGCAGGCGGCACCCGGGCCCCTGACAACTTCATCGGGGGTTCGAGTGGAAATTACCAGCACTCCTCGCAGGTATCTTTCTTTCTCTCCCTTTGCACGGATTATTACCGTGCTGTTCGTGGCCGGTTTAGTTGCGTTCCAGTTGGGCAAAGATGAAGTCACCCCCGCCATGCTGCTGGTCGTGGCCACCGTCGTCGCGCTCTTCGTGGCCATCCAGTTGGTCCCGCACGGTCCTCTGCATGTCAGAGAACCAGAGCAGGGTGCGCCTGAATCCAGCTTGCGAAAAGACAAAACCGAGCCAGCGCTCCTGAAGCGCGCTTACTCTCCCCCGCATCTCGGACAATTGGAGTCTCGCGAATTTTCTGAGCCGGCATGGGAATCGCCGGACGGAGGTGGTTCGTTCCGGGATTTGCGGCCATTCTACGTCGTGTACCCCCGGCGTAGTTTCACCGCAATTGCCGCTTCCCTGAAATTTCACGGAGATACGGACTACCGCGGCTGGCAGCCGGTAGCAAGTTCGGCTCCTCAGCAAGAGCAGCTCGGAGATCCCGACGAACACTATGAGTGGATTTTGATCGGCTATGTTCCGCCGATGGTCTATTTCGACGCCAAGCTCAAACTCCGCGACTCACAATCGAGGCTCGGCGTAGCTGTAGTTCGCGATCTCATCGCCTCGGAAGAACGCCCGTTTCAGTCCGTCCATCTCAAGCTCTCCACTGCGCCCGCCGAGCGTTTCGCCGCCTCCGCCTCCGATTAACCCAACAGCGATTCCCTGCATCTTGCGCGTCGGTGGTCTTTCTCAAGGATCGGTCACTATCTCCAACTCGACCAGCGTCGGCAACATGGTCCAGAGCCGGGACCTGAAGCCATGCGCCAGTCGCAACGAGTTGGCTCTCCTGAATGAAGGCGGAGCCTTCGCCCCGAGCGAAGGCCCGCATTCGATCGGAAGTGAATCTGAATTTAGAAGATGATCTTCAGCGCCAGTTGCATGTTGAACGCCTCGCCGGGGCCGATCCCAGGTGCGCCGTTGTAGTCTCCGATGGTATCCGCCGTCACGCCCAGGCCGCTGCCTGCCAGGCACGTGAGGTCAGTCAACACGGTGGAGTTGAATTTGCTTACACCGCACCCGCCGCTCGGCGGGGCGAGATTCTTGCGATTGAAGATGTTGAATAGCTCAATCCGGAACTGGGTGTTGATGCGTTCGGTGATCTTCGTGTTCTTGATCACGGAAAAGTCCGCGTCGCCGAATCCCGGACCATACAAATAATTGCGGGGGAGGGTGCCGTAAGTTCCAGGCGCAGGCGCGGCAAACGCGGCCGGATTGATCCACGTAACGCCTCCGCTGTTGAACGAATGCGACACGCCGGCATGAGGATTCCCAATCAGGTTGACGCGCTGCACTCCCTCGCCCGTCCCCGTGGAATCCACGTTGGATGTAATGTTAAACGGCTGTCCCGTGTGGAACGATAACAAACTGCTCATCGTCCATCCGTTTCTCAGCAGTTTCCAGCTCGACGCGTTCGGCAAGTCATAGTTGAGCAATGCCGTAAAGTTATGACGCGTATCGAAGTCGCTATTTCCATAATCGCCCTGAATGTCAAAGCTGTTCTGCGGCGTGGCTCCGCGATAAGCGGTCATGTCGTCGAACGCGTGTGCCCAGGTGTACGTGAATTGCCCCGTGAAACGGTGCCATTGGCGCGTCTTCAACAGTGTCTGGAAAGAGTTATAGTTTGAATTTCCGTTGCTGTCGATCTGATTGATGATCCCGAAATCAGGAAACTGGGCGTAGTAGGGCCGGCTTGCCTGTATCGCCGTCTTTGCCGCTTGCAGTGCCGCCAGGTTGGCTGGGCTCGGATTTGCTGAATAGGCTTCCTGGGCGTTAAACAAGGGAACCGCCAACGTCGGGGTAACCGCCGCCTGGTTGATATCTTGCGTGGTCAACAGGCGATGCGCCGCACTTCCCACGTAACCCACCTGGAGAATGAGAGACTTTCCAAGTCCCTTCTCGATGTTCAGATTGTAGTTGTAATTGTATGCATTGCGAAAATTCTGGCTGACGGAAAAGAGGTTATAGATTTGGCTGCAGCCGTTTCCCGTAAGGCATGTGCTTCCTCCCGGGGGAAAAATCGGCTGCCCGGAGACGATTACGCCATTGCCGCCGGTTGGCCCCACGGTAGTCACAGGGCTCGTTCCGGCTGGATTTCCCTCAAGCCCATTAGGTGCGCCGTTCGCCGGCCGGTTGTCCAGAAATGGATTCAGGTTGGGAGTATCGAAATACAAGCCGAAGCCCGCGCGAACTACCATGTCCCCGCTCTCTCGCGGTTTGTATGCAAATCCCAACCGAGGCGAGAAGTTCTTGTAGTTCTTGGGATACACGGAATCGATTCCCGCCCCCTGAAACACCAGCCCGCCCTTGCTCGGGATGAATACCGACAGATTTTTCTTGTCGTTTCCCAGCGGGCCTTCATAGTCCCAGCGCAAGCCGTAGTTCACGGTCAGTTTCCGGTTTACCTGCCAAGTATCCTGAACGAACAGATTGAACGTCTTCACAAAAACGAGGCGCGTCGGATCTCCCAGGGCAATGGTGGACGTACTTGGATTGAGGTAGCCTGCCAAAAAATCTGCGAGGCTATTCACCTTTGGGTCGTTGCTGGTCCAGGGACCTTGCGATCCATCGAACTTAAGGTTTCCTAAACCATGCCGGTGATAGAACTCTTCCAGTTGCGCGCGCCGGAACTCGCCGCCGAAACGGTATTGATGTTTTCCAACGGTGTAGGACACCACGTCAGTCAGATGCCCCGTCACATCCTGCCGGCCTTCCGGTGGCGTTTGGCCTACTCCGTCAAATCCACTGATTTGAATATTCGGCGCGCCGGTCAGCCCGGTCGCGTCAAAGTTTGGCGCCAAAACCAGCCCGTACTTGGACACCACGAACCCGCTGTTGAAGTCGCTGAAGATTTGCCGGAAGTAATTCACGCCAGCCAGTACCTGGTTGGACCAGCGTGTCGTGATCGCCGAATTCCATACCAATGCATAGTTCGATACGTGGATGGGCGCAACTTCGTAGTAATACTTCAGCTCCGACGCCGCCTCCGATAGCGCCGAGCCTCCGACCGGAGCCACCTGATTTCCTTGCCCGGCAAAGTAATGGAACGACAATGTATTCTTGGCGTTGATCTGGTAATCGAGCTTCACCAGTCCGTTGTAGCTGTAGCCGTATTCCGGATCCGGACTCGAATAATTATTCGGTACCGCCGCTCCATTTAACGCGTAGCTCGGCCAGAGATTTGCCAGCAGGGCGGTGCTGACCGGGTTCACGGCGATATTGTGTTGAGTAAGTTGCGCCTCCGCCAGCGCTTGGTAGGCTTGCGAGGGCTCCGTGGCTAATCCCGGCAGCCCGATCGAGAATCGCTGCTTCTCAAAAGTCGTAAAAAAGAACAAACGATCCTTTAGCAGCGGTCCGCCAAACGAAAATCCGTAGTTGTAGTTGCGGTTTTCCTTCTTCGACGTCACAAAGGGCGAGGCCGCGGCAAACGCCTCGTTCCGGTCGTAGTAGTAAACGGTACCGTGATATCCATTCGAACCCGACTTGAGTGCAAGGTCGACCGTACCACCCGGATTTCGTCCGGATTCCGGCGAGCCTTGAGTTTGCACTGAAAACTGGTCGACGGAGTCAATCGGCAGAATGATTCCCGCGATTCCGGAGACTCCGCCTTGATTGACCGCCGGGATGTTGTGCCACAGGTCGTTGTTGTCTACACCGTCGATTTGCCAGTTCACCTGATTCGCCCGCGTGCCGTTTAAAGAGCCATATCCACCTGCCGAATATCCCGCGTATCCGGGGACGAGTTGAATCATCTGTGTAAAGTCGCGGCCATTCTGCGGCATGGTTTGCAAGTCCGTTCCAGTAACGGAAGTTGTCTGAGTCGCTGTAGTCGTATCCAGCGCCAGCGTTGCGGCAGAAACCTCCACGGTTGTCGCTTGCTGGCTCATCAGCAACTTCACCGGCAAAGTGTAAATGCTTCCCTGCGTCACCAGAACGTTGTCCACCGTCACCACCGGGAATCCTGGCGTAGTTACAGTGACCTTATAGGTGCCGACCGGCAGATCCTGAAACGCGAAAATCCCGTCGCTTGTGGTTATGGTTGCATGCTCGATCTGCGTCGCCGTATCCGCCGCTTTCACTTGTGCATTCGGCACCACTGCACCCGCCGGATCCGTCACTGTCCCGTTAATTGCTCCGCGAAAAGTTTGCGAGTTCAGCGGAGTGACTGCCAAAAATACAATTAGAACAAGCACACCAAGTCGCAAGGTCATTTTCATCCTCCCTAAATGTTCGTCCGGGCGGGCAGCCGGCGCGTTTTGCGAATAGAAATTCTCCAGGCAGATGTGTGTGCACACAAACCCCTGCCTGTTCACTTCCATGCTTCGGTTGTCTGCTGGGGCGACCCTCGCCTTACCGAGAACAATCCGTGCAACTGCGAACCGACTCTATGTATGACACGCCCATTTCCCCCTGAAAGGCCATTTTCGCCTTTCGATTTTCAGGCACACTACGCGCGTCTATCGGGCGTGTCCAACGCAAAATTCTCATCAGATTTATTGGTGTAATGACTTTAGATATGTGGGTAGCGCGCGAAGTCCCGCTTCACCAGTTGAGGAATTTGACGAGCTCCGTTCAACGGAACGAGAAATTCGTGCTCTCTCGCAAATTACAATCGGCTGGAGGGATCCACAACTATCAGCGGTGGGCCTTTGGCCGCAGCCGCGCGGCTCAGAGATGAATCCAATTCCTCAGGATCAGCGCCAGGGTGGTGCTGCCGACGATCAGCCACAGGATCAGGCCCTGCAGCAGCGGGCGAACGCCCACCTTGGCGAGCGTCTGCTTGTTCAGGCCTGTACCGATCAGGAAGAGCGTCACCGTCAAACCGATTCTGCCGAGGTGATTCAGCGCGCCGAAGGCGCCGCTGTACGTAGGCAACAGCGTGTTCAGGAGCGCCGCCAGGCAGAAAAACAGGATGAACCACGGCCACTGGATGCGCGCCTTGCTTTTCAGGAAGATTGCCGTCACCGCCGCGAGGGGCACAATCCACAGCGCGCGCGCCAGCTTGATCGTTGTCCCGACCGCGAGCGCCTCCGCGCCGTACTTCGCCGTTGCACCCACCACGGAACTTGTGTCGTGGATCGCCAGCGCCGACCACAGGCCGAACTGCGTCTGGCTCATGTGCAGCGCCAGCCCGATCACCGGAAACAGAAACAGCGCCACCGAATTCAGAATGAACACCGTTCCGAGCGACACGGCCATCTCCTCTTCATTCGCCTGGGCAATGGGGCCGACGGCGGCGATCGCGCTGCCTCCGCAGATGGCGGTGCCCGCGCTGATCAGAAACGACGGCTTCTGCTGCACGTGAATCAGGTAACCAAGTCCCAGCCCCAGCGCCATCGCGCCGGTAATGCTCAGCGCCGTATAGACGAACCCGGACCGCCCGGCGCGCAGCACTTCGTGAAGATTCATTCCGAATCCAAGCGCCACCACGGAAGCCTGCAGCAGAAATTTGGAGAGGCTCTTGCTCTCTACGTGAAACGGGTGGACCAACGTCAGGCCGTAGAT
>WNFD01004780.1_pt1 | contig 13572 bp, 9 predicted proteins | sample 5400491 | NCBI WGS metagenome assembly WNFD01 (sample SAMN13153343, study PRJNA577476) | soil metagenome | isolation source: 120 cm saprolite under Douglas fir tree site 2 hole 2 replicate 2 | place: USA:California | collected 2015-04-18 | reverse complement strand
CGCAGAGTCAAGTTTCCGATTGGCGGCCTCGCCGGAGTTGACGGTTTCCACCTTGTATCCCTCGCGGCGCAGGGTGATATCCAGCATTTCACAGATTGAACGCTCGTCATCGCAGATCAAGATATTAGGCATGGGCACCCTCTCCGATCAGCCGCTCGGCCACGGGCTCTGCGATCACCCGGGTATTTTCTGTGGTAGCAACTATCGCCCCATTTTCCGCCGCCCGCCGGATTCGCAGGATGAATGTGCACCCTTGCCCCGGTTTCGATCTCACCCAGACCTTGCCCTCGTGCGCCTGCACGATCTGATAGACAATCGCCAGCCCCAGCCCTGTCCCGCCTTCGAATTGCGATTGAAAGGGCTCAAATATTTTCTCCACCATTTGCGGGCTCATCCCCGGGCCAGTGTCGGCAAAACTGAATTGCCACTCGCTGCCCATTTCTTCAATGCTCACCGTCAGGGTGCCGCCCTTTTTCATGGCGCGAACGGCGTTTTCACAGAAGTTCCAGAAGACCTGTTTCATTCGATCGCCGTCAACTTGCGCAAACACCGTCTTCGCCGAGTAGCGCCGCTCGATCTTGATTCCAGTGTTCTGTACGTTCAGTCGGTGCCCCAGCAAGGTCAGCGTGTCTTCGAGTAGCGGAACCATGTCCACATTAGCAAAGTGATACTGCTTGGTGCGTGAGTAAGCCAGAAAATCGGTAATGATGCCGTTCAAGCGTTCCGACTCGCGGGTAACAATCTGCAGCAGGCGGCGGTGCTCTTCGTTGAGGTCAGGCATCTCCGACAGCAGGCTGGCAGAACCCGCGATTGAGGTAAGCGGATTCCGCACTTCGTGAGCGATGGCTGCCGAGAGCCGGCCCACTGCAGCCAACCGGTCCTGCATGCGCACTTCGCGCTCCAGCCTTCGAATCTGAGTCAGATCGTCGAGCGTGTACACGTGGCCCGCGGCCCCTCGCCCGGGCACGGTAAGCTCGGAAACCAATACGCGGAATGTCTTGCGAAAACCACTGGGTGCCGCAAAGCGGACTTCCCCATGCGGGTGCTCCGATGCCGACTGCGGCAGGCGGTCCAAGAACAAGGGTTCTATCGGTTCTCCGAGCAGTTCTTTTTCTGGACGCTCCACCAACTTCTCTGCGGAGGCATTCACCAGCGTAATCCGTCCATCGATCCCGGTTGTAATCAGTCCGCTGCTGGTGGAACGAATAATGTTTTCATGCAGCACCTGCAGGCTCAGTAATTCTCCGCGCGTGTACTCCAGGCGTTTGTCTGCCTGGCGAAGCTTGGCAGCCAGCAGTCCTGCCAGATACGCAATGGCCAGGTATCCGAACAAGTTCACAAAAATGATTCCCTGCAGTGTGCGTATGCCCGGATGGGTTACCGAATAGGAGGGCACAATCTGGAAGTAGCACAGTTCCAGTACGGTGCCGTACAGCAGGAACGCCAGCGCAGACGTCAAATAGGCCCAGGTCCGGGGCAGCAGAATCGCCGCCACTACAATCACCAGGGGATACAGAAAATTGAGTGAACTATCCACTCCACCAGTAATGTAGACCAGAAGGCTGACCAGCAGAAGGTCGGTAATGATCTGCAGCACCGACTGCGCCCGCAATTCTTTCCAGACATGCAATAGCACCAGATAGAACGCCGAAAGCGTGTACGCCAGCAGCATGACGTTCACGAATAGACGTATGGGGAAAGCCACCGGCGTGAATTGCGCGATGGCCAGTTCGATGCCTAGCAGCACGGTAAGAATCAGTATGCGGACCTTGACCAGCCATACCAGCCAAACCCGGTCCTCGAAGGCAGATTGCATGTCTTGACTCTTCAGCTTCTATATCGTCCAGGTTCCGTCTGTGCCCACGGAATCTGCTTACTCAGGCTTGCTCGGGCCTTTCGGCCCGCGCACGCACCAGTTCTTACCCAGCCAGTTTGGCGATCATTGCGAATAGTGGCATGTACAGCGAGATCACGATTCCGCCGATCATGACGCCCAACAGGCCGATGATTACTGGCTCTAGCATGGCCAGCATGTCTTTGGTAGCGGAGTCCACTTCGTCTTCGTAAAAGTCGGCGATCTTCTGCAACATGGAATCCATTGCGCCGGTAGCTTCGCCGACGCCGATCATCTGCGTCACCATGTTGGGGAAGACGCCGCATTCGCGCAACGGATCCACAATGGTACGGCCCTCTTCAATTGCTTTGCGCACTTTCATCAATGCTTCTTCCAGTACCGCGTTACCCGAAGTCCGCGCCGTAATGCTCAGGCCTTCAAGAATCGGCACGCCGGAAGTGATTAGGGTTCCCAGCGTACGAGTGAACCGCGCCACCGCGATCTTGCGCAGCAGAATGCCGAGAATCGGCATTTTCAGCATCCCATAGTCCATCCAGTACCTTCCGCGCGGATCTTTGCGGATTTGCTTGATCCCGAAAACCAGACCCACCGCCCCGACGATAAAGAACCACCAGAACTGCCCGACAAATGCGCTCAGGCCCATCACGATGCGGGTTGGAAGAGGAAGCGTTACTCCCAGTCCAGCAAACAAGTTGGAAAAGATAGGCACTACCCATTTGAGCAGTGCGCCCACCACCAGGAACGCCATGGAAACAACGGCGACCGGGTAGATCAGGGCCGACTTCACCGCAGATCGCAGCTTTACTGCTTTTTCGACATAGGCTGCCAGACGCTGCAGAATGATGTCCAAAATACCGCCGGTCTCGCCGGCTTCCATCATGTTGGTCGTCAGGTCGTCGAAGACTTTTGGGAATTGGCGCATAGCGTTGGCCAGGGTAGAGCCGCCTTCTACCGTGGTGCGGACACCGGTCAGGGTCTTCTGGAAGGCCGCATTCTCCTGGTTGGCCGCCAGAATTTCCAGACACTGCACCAATGGCAGGCCAGCATCGATCATGACCGAAAACTGCCGGAAGAAGATGGCAATCTCTTTGGTCTTGACCTTGCCCGATCCGAAAGTGGGCATCGCAAATTCTTTGCCCTTTTCCCGGATCGTCGGCGACGCGATCTGCTCGCGCCGGAGCTGCATGGCCAGCACTTGTTTGTTAGGGGCCATTCGTTCGCCGCTGATTTTCTCGCCTGCGGTGTTCTTTCCCGAAAATGTGAAAACTGGCATGGTTTCCTCTCTTTACCCGTGCTTCAGATTCTGGTTGTTACTTCAAACTTAGTGCTTACCGGTGGCCGTGCCCCTGGCAGTCCCGGCTCCCGCTTGCCGGCCCGCCAGGCTTGCGCCCCGGTTAATCATTTCCTGCAATTCGTCCTGGTTGCTGGACCGCGCCATGGCAACTTCCAGCGTGATCTGCTTCTGGAAATACAGCGTGGCCAGCGACTGGTTAAAGGTCTGCATTCCATACTTGTCCTGGCCGGATTGCATAGAAGAATAGATCTGGTGAATTTTGTCCTCGCGGATCAGGTTGCGGACCGCGGCGTTGGGAATCAGGATTTCCATGGCCATTGCCCGGCCCTTGCCATTCGCCGTCGGCAACAGGGTTTGACACAGGATCCCTTCCAGCACCAGTGACAACTGAGCCCGAATCTGTGACTGCTGATGTGCCGGGAAGACGTCGATAATTCGGTTGATGGTCGAAGACGCCGAGTTGGTGTGCAGCGTTCCGAACGTAAGGTGACCGGTTTCCGCGATTCGGAGAGCCGACTCAATCGTTTCCAGATCTCGCATTTCACCGATCAGGACTACGTCCGGGTCTTCGCGGAGTGCGGCCCGCAAAGCGTCGGTGAAACTCTTGGTGTCGGCGTGGAGTTCACGCTGGTTGACCACGCAATTCTTGTTCATGTGGACAAATTCGATCGGGTCCTCAATGGTCAGAATGTGGTCGTGACGTTCGGAGTTGATCTTGTCAATCATCGAAGCTAGGGTTGTGGATTTCCCCGACCCCGTCGGCCCCGTAACCAGCACCAGCCCGCGCGGTTTTTCGCAGAGTTTTGCCACCACCGGAGCCAGCCCGAGCTGGTTGAAATTCTTGATCTCAAATGGAATCACGCGGAAAACTGCCGACGTGGCCCCGCGCTGGTTGAAGACGTTGGCGCGAAAGCGGGCAAGCCCCTTCAAACCGAATGAAAAGTCCAGCTCCAGATGTTCTTCGAAGCGGTGCTTTTGCGAGTCGGTCATCACGCTGTAAGCCAACTGCTTCGTGTCCGCCGGAGTCATCTGCGGCAAATCGAGCGGAACCAGGTGTCCGTGCACGCGAACCTGCGGCGGCGAATTGGTGGTGATGTGGAGATCGCTTCCGCTCATCTCCAGCATTCGTTTCAGCAGATCACTCAATGAAAGAGCCATAACTTTGTTTTCCTTCTTCTAACTTCTCTTAGTCCCCACTTGCTAGTGAATCGTTTCGCGCGCAACTTCCTCGAGCGTAGTCATTCCCGCCGCCACTTTGATCAGGCCGCTGCGCCGCAGAGTAATCATTCCCCGCTCAATAGCTTTCTTTTTCAGTTCAACCGCAGACGCACCCACCAGCACCAACTCCTTGATCTCGTCATCGACTTCCATCACTTCATAAAGACCGCAACGTCCCTTGTATCCGGTGTTGTTGCAGACCCCACAGCCTTTGCCCTTCTGGATCTTGGTTGTCTTGGCTTCTTCCGGCGTGAACCCTTCCTCGATCAGCGTTTGCACCGGCACCTCGACGGTCTCCGCGCACTCTTTGCAAATCCTGCGCACCAACCGCTGCGCACAGATCAGGTGTACCGACGTCGCCACCAGGAACGGCTCAATACCCATGTTCATCAGACGGGTAATGGTTTCCGGCGCGCCGTTGGTATGCAACGTCGAGAGCACCAGGTGTCCGGTAAGTGCAGCCTTGATGGCAATTTCTGCCGTTTCAAAGTCGCGGATTTCGCCCACCAGAATAATGTTCGGGTCCTGCCGCAAAAACGCGCGCAACGCGGCCGCAAAGTTCAGCCCGATCTGCTCTTTCATCTGTACCTGGTTGACTCCACCCAACTGAAACTCGACGGGATCTTCCGCGGTCATAATGTTCGTGTCGGGAGTGTTCAGCCGGGCAATGGACGAATACAACGTGTTGGTTTTGCCGGAACCGGTCGGGCCCGTTACCAACACCATTCCGTACGGCTTCAGAATCGCCTTCTCAAATTTGGTCAGCGACTCCTGCTCAAAACCCAGCTTGGTCATGTCCAGCCGTAGGTTCTCTTTGTCCAGCAGCCGGAGCACGATCTTCTCACCCCACAACGTCGGCAGCGTGCTCACACGGAAATCGAGTTGCTTCTTTCTCCCGCCGATGTGCATCTTCAGCATGATGCGGCCGTCTTGCGGCAACCGCTTCTCGCTGATGTCCAGCTTGGCCATGATCTTCAGGCGCGATGTGATCGCGTCCTTCAGCTTGACTGGAGGCGACATGATGGACTGCAATACGCCGTCAATACGGAAACGCACCCGGAATTCTTTTTCATACGGTTCAATGTGAATGTCACTGGCGCCCCGCTTGACCGCGTCGGTTAGAACCAGGTTCACCAGCTTTACGATCGGAGCTTCGTCGGCGGCTTTCTCGAGATCAGCAAGCGCCAGCTCTTCGGCATCGGCTTGCAGCTCAACGTCGGCCTCGTCCATGTCCGACATGGACTGCATGACCTGCTCAAGGTCCTCTTCTTTACTGGTACCGTATGCCTTTTCAATCCCTTCCAGAATCGAGCTTTCCGATGCCACTACCGGCTCGATGTTGAAGCCGGTCATGAACTTGATGTCGTCCATGGCGAACACGTTCGTGGGATCAACCATGGCGATGGTGAGCGAAGCGCCCACCCGGCTTAGCGGCAGAATCTGATAACGCTTGGCGGTCTCGTAAGGAATCAGTTTGACCACGGAAGCATCAATCTCGAAGTAAGAAAGATTGATGGCTGGAACTCCGTACTGGCGGGAAAGGAAATTGGTGACGTCCTCATCGCTGAGAAGGCTGAGTTTCACCAATGCGCTGCCCAGGCGGCAGTTGCTCTCCTTCTGCACCTTCATCGCCTGCTGCAACTGCTCTGGGGTGATGATCTTCTCTTTTACAAGAAGGTCGCCCAGTCTCTGCGACATGCCTCGATCTCCTGTCTGGTACCGATGAAAACCACGGTCGGGCTTGCAACCCGGTACGCGGAAATGCGCCCAATTCGCGACCGAAGTGACACAATTTCGCCGTGACACAAATTGTCACCTTGATTGAGTAACTGCAAAAGTAACGTAAGTACTTGTACCCACGCTGTCTCGGGGCTCTCCGCGAATACGGGCCGAAGTCCGCTATTTTCCAGCCATTTGCTTCGGAGGTCATGTACCTTCGGCACTTGGAGACAAGTCGGATTAAACTGATGGCGAATGCAGAGACTCTCTCCGGAGGCGCAAATCGCGGAAATCTATTCCGCCCTCTCTCAGGCCTGGGGACGCCAACATTGGTGGCCTGCACGGACCCGCTTTGAAGTGATCGTGGGCGCCTACCTGACCCAAAACACCAGTTGGACTAACGTGGAACTTGCGCTGGAAAAACTCCGCAAAGCGCGAGTGCTGACCGTATTCGGAATCCGCAATACTCCAGTTCGCAAACTGGAGAAGCTAATCCGCTCCTCCGGATACTTCCGCCAGAAGGCCCGGCGGTTGAAGATTTTCGTGAACTTTCTTGACCGGAACTATGATGGCTCGCTTACCAGGATGTTTCGCCAGCCAACTGCCGAATTGCGGGAGGAGCTTCTTTCGTTGACTGGCGTCGGTCCGGAGACCGCGGACTCCATCCTGCTCTACGCCGGCCAACACCCACTCTTCGTAGTGGACGCCTATACCAGGCGAATCGCCGCTCGTCATGACATCCTTCCGGAAAATGCAAGCTACGAAGAGTTCCGGATCTTGTTCGAAAAGAGTCTGGCCCCAGCACAGCCCGACGCCCGTGCGGCGAATTCCACGGGAGGCGCCGCGCACCCGCCTTCCCGCATGAGCCTGTCTTCCCGCTCGCCGCTGGCGCAAGTCTTCAATGAAATGCATGGACTCCTGGTCGGCGTGGCAAAAAACCATTGCTTGAAATCTGCTGCGCGATGCCAGCAGTGCCCACTCCGACCCCTCCTGCCCCAGGCCCTGGCCAATCCCCCTTATAATTGAGCTTCAGCAACGCGCTTATCGCGCACATAACATTCTTGAACCATGACTTCCGGCAATCCAATCCCGCCCGCCGCCCGCCGAAAAAGGCTAGCCATCCTTTTGACAGTTGTGAGCGTGTTGTTGTTCGGTCTCTTGCTGGCGCAAACGTCCTTCGATTTGCCGTTCATCAATCCCGCTAACAATCAGCAGATCGTGTTTTTGGTTGCGCTGTCGGCGGTTGTTTTTCTCCTGTTCGTCACTTTGACGTTTGTCCTGGCGCGCAACTTGATCAAGCTGTTCGCAGAGCGACGACTCGGGGTGCTGGGGTCTAAGTTCCGCACTCGCTTGGTGGTAGGCAGCCTGCTGCTCTCTTTCATCCCTGTGATTGTGATGTTCTATTTTTCCTATGTATTGATGAACCGCTCCATCGACAAATGGTTTTCCACTCCGGTGGAAGAGGTCCGCCAAGACACCGCAATCATGGCCTCGCTGCTCTCCAAATACGCAGCCGCAAATGCCCGCGCCGAAGCCCTTTCGATTGCGTCCGCTCCCGAAACCCAGCGCGCGTTTGAGGGACACAGCTTTTCCGGCGTGCTCACCCAATTCCGCATGCACGAAGCCACACTACAGAGCGGATTCGCTATCGCCATTGAGTCGGGAAACGCCGAAGCCAGTTTTGGCGCGCCCGCCGCCTGGCCGCTGTTGAAGCCCAGTATCCCCTCCCAACCACTGAGTCCGGATCGTCCGCAGCACTTTTCGTGGAACGGTGTCGACTACGTCTTCGGCAATGCTTCTGTAGGTAGTCATGGCGAAATCGTAGTTGCGATGCCGTTGCCCAGGAGCTTTGCGGAAACCCAAAAGCAGCTTGAGGCCAGTCAACAGCGTTATCTCGACCTGGCGCGCAACCGTCGCCTGGTGCGCAGGACTTACATGGCGTTCTTGTGGCTACTTACCGGAATGGTCCTGTTTGCGAGCATGTGGCTCGCGCTGTACCTCTCGCGACTGGTGACTCGCCCCGTAGTCGCCCTGGCCGAGGCCACCCAGGAAATCTCCCGCGGAAACTTGGACCACCGCGTCGAGGTCCCTGCCGCCGATGAACTCGGCGACTTGGTTCGCTCCTTCAATCAGATGGCGGACGAACTCCAAACCAGCCGCCACCAGATCGAAGCCTCCAGCCGCGAGCTGAGCGCCGCCAACTCAGAACTTGATCAGCGGCGAAAGCACATCGAGACGATTCTCGAAAGTATACCTACCGGAGTCCTTTCCCTCGACGCCGGACTGCATGTCACCCACGTCAACCAGGCATTCATCCGAATGTTTCGGCCTTCCGACGAACCGGTGCGATTGACTTCCGGCCTCCTCACCGCATCACTGCGTGACCTCTTCCCTTCCGAAATTCTCGGCGAGCTTGAACCGCTGCTGCGGCGCGCTGATCGTATGGGTACAACCACCACCCAGATGCGCTTCGTTCTGCATCGCGCGCAGCTGAATGTGGCTGCGACCGTAGCCACCCTTCAGCACCAGACGCAACGCCTGGGTTACGTGTTGGTCTTCGAAGACTTGTCGGACCTGCTGCGCGCGCAAAAGCAGGCGGCATGGCGCGAAGTTGCCCGCCGTGTGGCCCACGAAATCAAGAATCCGCTCACCCCCATCGCGCTCTCGGCGGACCGCATTCTCCGCCATCTGGATCGCGGCGCCCAACCGGACCCCGCTTCCATCGAGGTTGTACGGAGTTGCGCGGAAACCATCGGTAGCGCGGTCGAAACTGTCCGCACCCTGGTCAACGAATTCTCGACTTTGGCTAGCTTCCCTGCGTCCCAACCCCAGCCTGCCGACATCAATGCCATCGCCGAAAGCGCTCTCTCAATGTTCAACGGGCGGCTGGATGGAATTCGCGTGCGCACGCTCCTCTCCGAGAGTCTGCCCAAAGTTATGGCTGATCCGCAGGCCATCAGGCGTGCGATCGCCAATCTCATCGACAACGCTGCCGAAGCTCTGCAAGGTTCCATGTTGAAGGAGATCGCGATTTCGACGACGCTGGTTGCCAGCCGGGACGCGATTGAAATCAGCGTGGCCGACAGCGGCCATGGGGTAACCCAGGAATCGAAAGAGCGCCTATTCCTACCCTATTTTTCCACCAAGGAGCGCGGCACCGGGCTGGGCCTCGCCATCGTCAGCCGAATCGTTGAAGACCATCACGGATCCATCCGGGTCGAGGAAAACCAGCCGGTCGGCGCCCGCTTTGTGATTGAATTGCCCATCGCCATGGACGCTGTTGCTGCGCCAGCCACTTCTACCTATGCCTAATGTATTGATCGTTGACGACGAGTCCGCCATCCGCGAGTCTCTGAAAGGCGTGCTCGAAGACGAAGGCTACAAAACCGCCGCCGCCGCCAGCGGTGAAGCCTGCCTGGAATGTTTGGGCAAACAATCCTTCGATGTAATCTTGCTCGATATCTGGCTGCCCGGCATGGATGGACTCGACACTCTACAAAACATTCGCGCCCTTGCCGATGCTCCCGAGGTCATCATCATCTCCGGCCACGCCACCATCGAAACCGCCGTCCGTGCCACCAAACTCGGTGCCTTCGATTTTCTCGAAAAACCTCTCTCCGTCGACAGGACCCTCACCCTGGTCAAGCACGCAGCCGACGCCAAAAAGCTCCGTCTGGAAAACCGCGACTTGAAAAGGCAGCTTGCGCCGAAAAGCGTGATCGTCGGCGAGAGCATCCCTATGAAGGCCCTTCGACAACAAATTCAGCTCATGGCCCCGACCAACGGCCGGGTCCTCATCTTCGGCGAATCGGGGACGGGCAAGGAACTCGTCGCGCAGGCCATTCACTCGCAAAGTCCGCGCAAAGACGAAATGTTCGTCGAGGTAAATTGTGCCGCGATCCCTGAAGACTTGATCGAGAGTGAGCTATTCGGCCATCGCCGTGGCTCTTTCCCCGCCGCCGCGGACAAGGAAGGTAAGTTTCTAAAAGCACATGGGGGAACGCTTTTCCTCGACGAAGTCGGGGACATGAGCCTGAAAACCCAATCCAAAGTCCTGCGCACGCTTGAGGAACAAAATTTCACTCCTGTGGGTAGCGACGAACCGGTAACCGTGGATACGCGCGTGATCGCTTCCACCAACAAAGATTTGGAAGAAGAAATCTCGCGCGGGAATTTTCGGGAAGACCTCTTCTACCGCCTGAACGTGATTCCTTTTTCCGTTCCGCCCCTGCGCGAACGTAAAGAAGACATCCCGCTGCTGGCCCGCCATTTCCTGAAGGAATTTTCCGGTCAATACGGCCGCCGGCCGCGCGAAATCACCGACGACGCAATTGAAACTTTAATGCGCTACTCCTGGCCGGGCAACGTGCGCGAGTTGCGCAACGTTATCGAGCGCATCGTGATCATGAATCCCACTACCACCCGTTTCGATCGCAAACACCTGCCCCCGTTGGTTTATCGCGACGGCAGCCGCCGTGCCGGAGGCGACTTTTTGACTCTGCACCAGGCCCGGACCGCCTATGAGCGCGACTACATCCTAAAAAAGCTCGACGACAATCACGGCAACATCAGCCGCACCGCCGAAGTCCTCGGACTTGAGCGTAGTCACCTGTATCGGAAAATGAAAGCTCTGGGAATTGCCGTGAAGGAATAGGCCGCAATTCTCATCCGGATGTCATTCCGAACCGCCGCAGGCGGGGAGGAACCTGCTTTCTGCTTGCGCCACCACAGCCGCCGGACAACCCCAGTCGCGAAGCGACGGCATTTAATTAGCCCAGCGCGTAAGCGCTCGGGGGGAGGGACGGCACGTCACGACCGAGGCTCCGCCGTGACCAAATGCTCCAACTGCCTCCGCCAATCCATCTCTTCCACAAACGCGCGCGACTCCCGCCACTTCGGCTGCACCTTCACAAATAATTCAAGAAACACCTTCGTCCCCACCATGCGCTCGATCTCCAACCGCGCCGCAATCCCAATCTTCTTCAGCATCTGGCCCTGCCGCCCAATCAATATCCCTTTCTGGCTCTCTCGCTCGCAGAATATCGCTGCCGCAATCCGCGTGAGTTTCTTGCCTTCCTCGAATTGCTCGACTACCACCGTTACCGAATGCGGCACCTCTTCGCTGGTAGCCATCAGCAGTTGCTCGCGAATCAGTTCTGCCGCCATAAACCGCACCGGCTGGTCGGTAATCTGGTCCTCCGGAAAATAGCGCGGGCCCTCCGGCAGCGCTGCAATCAGCTTGTCCAGCAGCACATCCAGTCCTTCACGTTTGCGGGCTGAAATAGGAATGATCTCCCGGAATTCATACTGTTTCGAATACTGCTCAATAATCGGCAGCAATTTATGTTTCTCCGCGCCCAGCAAATCAATCTTGTTGGGAAGCAAGAAAGCCGGCGTCTTGCTCTGCTTCACCAGACTCACCAGCAATTGGTCCGCGGGATCAGCCTTCCTGGCCGCATCCACGATCATCAACACCAGGTCGCATCCATTCAAAGCCTCGCGGACGTCGCCCATCATCTTCCGCCCCAACGAACTATCGGCTCGATGAACTCCTGGAGTGTCTATCAGTACGACCTGTGCCCCCACTCTGCCCTGTTTCTTGGGGACGTGGATGACTCCCAGCACTCGTGTACGCGTAGTCTGTGGCTTGGGACTAACAATTGCCAGCTTCTCCCCTGCGAGCGCGTTCAGCAGCGTGGATTTGCCTGCGTTAGGACGTCCGAGGATACACACAAAACCTGAGCGGAAGGACATAAAAGTTAAATCAGTTTCATTTGTTCGGGGTGCGCGACAGAAACTCGTACGCGCTCCACCCGCCGGTCACTCGCCTGCAATACCTCCAGACGTAGTCCGTCTTCTTCAATGACTTCACCCTTTTTCGGGATGCGGCCAGCCAGTTCACTCACCAGGCCAGCGACTGTGGCTGCGCCTTTGCGGTCCGGTCGCACGCCGAATAATTCTTCCAGCCGGTCGACATCCATGCTGCCGGGCACAACATAAGACGTGTCGTTCTCGCGCACCACCTGCGCCGGTTCATGCTCATCGCTGATCTCGCCAACGATCTCCTCCACCAGGTCTTCGATGGTCACCAGTCCTGCAACGCCTCCGTATTCGTCAATCACAATAGCGATGCGAACCTTGTTCTTCTGCATCTCCCGCAGCAAGTCGCTGCCCAGTTTGGTCTCTGGGACAAAGTAAACGTCCTTCCGCATCAGCGAGCCAACTGTCCGGCTGTGGGCCTCCGAATCCGGCACTTGCAGGACATCCTGCGCGAAGACGATGCCCACAATGTTGTCAATGCTGCCTTCGAATACCGGCACGCGGGAAAATGGCTTCACTCGCAAGAGCTCGATGAACCGTTCCACGCTGGTGTCCGCAGCCACCGTCACCATCTCCGGACGCGGCTTCATGGCCTCACGCACCGTTTTCTCACTGAACTGCACTACCGACTGAATCAAATCGCGGTTACTCTCGTCCAGAATCCCTTCTTCCCGTCCGGCCTCGATTAGCGCATCCACGGCTTCGGCCTGGGTTTCCGGCTGTTCGTCCGAGTGTTCCCGAGTTAGAGCCGTCACTGATTGCAGAAAACCCAGAATGAGGGTGACCGGAAGCACCAGATAGATGAGCCCCCGCAACACCAGCACCCACCGCACCAGCCATTCCCCTCTGGTGCGCGAGAAGAAAACGAAGGGCAAGAAGCGATTGAAAACGATAACAATAAGAATCAGTCCAAGCGCGGCTTCTAGAATCTCCTCTGCTGCCCATGCGCCCGCGCGAAAGACTCCGAAACCAACCACCATCGCAATCGCCGCCATCAGCAGCGGCGTCAACACCGACATCGATAACGATGCGCGCGACCGGCTGACTTTCAGCTTGGGCTCAACCTGCTGCTCAAAGGCGTCGATATTATCCTGAAATTCACGCGACAAAAATTTGCCGATCTCGGCATAGACCCGTTCAACATAAGACGACAATGTCAGCAGCGCCAACAGCGCCAACAACGTGAATGTAATCGCATAATTCATGTAATTCGTCGTCCAGATGACGGAACGATGGAAAGATCGCGAGATTTTGGGATCACCGGATGACCCGATCGCCCAATCACCCGTTTCTTTGACCTCGCTCAATCAGTCCCTGGGGAAGCTTCAATCGCCGCCGCAAGCGTGTTTCCCTCTGCGCCATTTCTCCCTCATCGTCTTCATGATCATACCCCGCGAGATGCAGAATCCCGTGCAGCACAAGGATCTCAACTTCCTGCCCAAGCGAATGCCCCAGGGAGCGCGCGTTACGGGCCGCAATGTCGAGCGAGACCGCAATATCCCCCGCAAAACCATTGTCAAGAGTGGGCGGCGGGAACGAGAGCACGTCGGTGGCCTGGTTCTTGCCGCGGAAACGCGAGTTCAGCGAACGCATCTCGCGGCTGTGCGTCACCATCACGGTCACGGCGCCTTTCAACCCAGCCGCGCGGCAAGCCTGCGCCACGAAC
>WNFD01004778.1_pt1 | contig 13574 bp, 10 predicted proteins | sample 5400491 | NCBI WGS metagenome assembly WNFD01 (sample SAMN13153343, study PRJNA577476) | soil metagenome | isolation source: 120 cm saprolite under Douglas fir tree site 2 hole 2 replicate 2 | place: USA:California | collected 2015-04-18 | reverse complement strand
ATTCGATACCATCTCATTAAGTACCAGAGCGAGAATGGCTACTGCACGGGAAGGAATGACGAGGGAACAGGGAACTACCTCAAATGTAATATGCGAATCAGGAGGACGCAGATTTGCATTTGCAACCCCCACGATCTTACGAGCAATATCATCAACGCGCGCTTCGCTGACATCCTCATGTGAAAGCAAGTCATGTGTCGCTGCCAACCCTTGTACACGGTTCACACTCTCAGCCAGAATGAGACGAACTTCAGCCGACCTAGTACGTCTGCGCTGTAAAGAGAGTATACTTGCGACCGTGGCAAGGTTATTCTTAACGCGGTGATGAAGCTCTCGCAATAAGGCAGACTTGAGTTCAAGTCCACGACGAGTCTCTTCATATAAGCGGGCATTGTCGATTGCGATTGCTGCTTCATTCGCAAACGTTACAACAAGTTGCATTTGTTCTGGACTTAACTGGTGCCGGTGACTGCTGTAGATACATATACAGCCGAGTATATTGCGTTTTACCTCTAGTGGTACACACAACACAGAATGAATCTCAGACGAAATCATCGGATCTTGGCGAAGAAAACAACCTTCATCGTCATGTAAACAGTCGACAGCCATTATGGGATGCCCAGCCTGTACCGCACGCCCGGCACAACATTGGCCAATAAGGACCTGAACCCCTTGAACATCGGCGCCTTCGAGTCCATAGTGGGCCACAATATGAAGATGCTGTTTGTCAGAGTCTAACTCGAAAATACTTGATCGTTCTGCTCCACTTAGCTGGACAGCTTGAGTTGTAATAATTTGTAGAACACGATCCAATTCAAGAATCGAGGTAATAATTCCAGTAACACGATGGATAGTAGAAAGTTCATGTACTTTACGGCGTAGCTGCTCGTCTGTCTGCTCATAGAGTCTCCCATTTTCGCTATTAATTGCTATGATACCAGCTACAACCTCAACAAAATCTATCTCCTCTATAGTAAAGTCTCGCGGCTCGAGCGCCTGGACACTGATGACACCTATCAAGCGTTCTACTGTCCCGAAGAAAATGATCGGCACGGATAGCAGTCCACGATACTCCTGACCACAGGCACGTGCTTCAATAGCAAAATTTGCATCAGAGAGAGCATCATAAACTAGCAGGGGTGTACCTTTATCTGCCACCCAACCACTATACCCTTCACCCAGGTGGAGCGTATAGTGCATCCCGCCCAGAGGTCGAGGACCATTTGTAGCACGCAGCGTCAGAGTACGCTGCAATTCATCATAATAGAAGATTGAGCAATAATCAGCCCTTAATTCCTCTGCTACTTTCCCGGCAGTGATTTCGAGAGTCTGATCCTGATCCATCGTGGAATTACTAATACTGTTAATGCGTTGTAATGCCTGTAAACGATGTACGAGATGCTGTTCCATACGCTGACGCTCAAGCAAAGCTTGATCAATTACTGCCTGGTAGCCACGCGTGAGAGCTGATATGCAGAGAGATTGCAGTTGATACAGGCGTGACATGGCTTCTATCAAGAGATGTGAATGTGTGTCCTCATCGTTGAAAAGCTTGTTACACTCATGAGCAAGCGCGTCTATGTAAGATTGCAGACCCTGAATGCGCGCCTCTATCTTACCGCCTTGCTCGGCGAGAGCCCGGCCAGACTGCTCAAAACGATCAATTAGGGCTGGACGATCGTTACTGATAAAAGCATTGAGGAGTAACCAGGCATCACTACCTTCCTCCGGCCCAGAGATTTCGCCTGAGGCATTTTGTAATGAAGCTCGTAATCTGGCAATATGTTGCGCCAGTATCTTCTCGATCTGTTCTACATCATTGCTGTGAATCACGATTCTTTCCTACATTTACCCAATTGGCAGATACGCAGCGGCTGTAGAAGCAATCAACATGTCCAGAAAGCCTATAAAACTTCCTATTCGCAGAATACATGCCTTTACTCGCTGAAGAACTGCCCTCTTTACTCCACCTAACGCCATAAACCATATGACTCTCATTAGCATCATTGTATTTGGACCATCCACTTCTGTCAAGGAAGTAAGCAGTAAGATAATAGCCCATTTAGCAAAACATTACTTACTACCACAAAAGTTATTCGTTGAAACAAATAATGATACTTAATGGAGTTAATAATAAACATGAGAGACTATAACCATGAAATGCACAAGTTGCGGATTGCCACTTTCGCCATCAAGTACAGTAACTAACTGTCCTCGTTGCGGAACACTTATTAATTCAAGTCAGAAAGCAGCCTCAACTCCAGCACAGTCACAATATCAACAAGTTAATTGGGGAACTTCTGGAGTGGTCGACGCAGGAGCAGGAACACCTCCCCCACAATCTGGGCAAATGTGGATACCAGGACCAGTCTCCCAACCTGGATTTCCTCAAGGCCAACCTCCCCAAGTTACACCTCCACCTGGCTCTCGCAATACAAAGCTTGGATTTATCGTAGCAGGTTTATGCATACTTGCAGGTGGCCTGATCCTGATTTTCGTTTACTTTTTAGCCATAGGTTTACCAGGAAGTAGCTCAAGTAATTCAGCTACAACAACCAGCACTCCGAGCGTATCTACATCTACACCCACAACAGCGCCCACCACTACGACTATCCCTTCTCCAACGGCAACCGTCTATCCTGGACAGCAATATATAGATCACGCCCAGATGACAACTGCTGTAGATCTAAATAGCTTGCAACCGACCCAACTCACCACAACTTTCAAAACTAGCCAGAAGATTTATGTCTCTTTCCAACTGCATCCTCCAGGACATAGCGGCGCTTTTTGCGTCATCTGGTATCTAAACAGCAAGCAAATCGCAAACTTCAGCCTCCCCGTTAGTGCGACAAGCAAATACAGTTATGCCTACTCCATCTATAGTAGGACAGGTGCAGCCTACGTGGAACTCTACTGGGCAAGTACACTCCAATGTACCGACCAGGTTCTGGCTCAACACGTTGATTTTACTGTAACTAACTGAAGCCTTGACTTTGTATCAAATCATGTAATATGTATGTATACATTGTTGCCCGCGATAGTAAACACTAAGGAATTCTCTTCCTCATGCCCGAGCAAGAACAACGCACTGAAAAAGATGCACCACTGCGCCACGATATTCGCACGCTGGGGGATGCTCTTGGTCGTGCTATCTTGCTGCATGATGGATACCAGGTCTTTGACACCGAAGAGATGTTGAGACTGAATTGCAAGCGTCTTAGAGAGTGCTCTGAGCGCCTTGCTTACGCATCTGAACCGGAATACACGCAACTCCAGGCAGAAATTGTCCTATTAGACCAGAAAATCAGAGATATAGTAGAGAATTGCGACCTGGATACTGCAATCGATGTAATTCGTGCGTTTACCGTTTATTTTCATCTCGTCAACACTGCCGAGCAGTATCATCGTATTCGTCGGCGTCATGTGTATGAAATAGCTGATAATCCTGTCGCTCAACGCGGCTCACTGGCTGCCCTGGTCGAGTTTTTCCAGCAAAATAGCCTGGATACTTCGACTATCCAGAAACTCTTGAATCAGCTTTCAATAGAGCTTGTCTTTACAGCCCATCCCACTGAGGCCACGCGCCGCAGCTTGATTATTAAATCCCGTCGGTTAGCTGAACTCTTCGAGGCCCACGATCATGAGGCAAGAATGTCTCAACGCCAGCGAGCAAACTGGCAACGTGAACTCGAAAGCACAGTTGCTCTATTGTGGCTCACTGACTCCGTACTTCATGTACGCCTGGAGCCACGGGATGAAATTAAAATGGGACTCTATTACCTCGAAGAAATCCTCTACCACGCTGTGCCCGAGCTCTATGAAGAATTAGAACAACGTTTACGTGCGCATTACCCTGATGGGAAACTTACTGTCCCACCATTTCTGCGTCTCGGCTCCTGGATTGGTGGTGACCAGGATGGGAATCCCAATGTAAGGCCTGAAACGCTTTTGCAAGCGCTTCGTTTGCAGCGGGCACGTGTGATTGAACATTACCGTTCATCCATCGAAGCTCTGGCACAAGAATATTCGCAGTCCCTCAAGTATTGTTCGGTTATTGAAGCATTAGCACAATCAATAGCTTACGATGCTGGCTGTATGCCTGACTATGATCGTGAGCTTGGCCCTCAAACTGAACAGGAGCCATACAGACGGAAACTTTCCTTTATGTGGAAACGTCTGGGAGCAACACTGACTTCACATGAGGAACTTGATGATGGAAAAGAAGAGCACTTTTATTACATGCATGCAGAGGAACTACTGGTTGATCTTGAGTTGGTGCGCGAGAGCTTATTAGCTGATGGCGAGCAAGATCTGACGCTTGGTAGGCTAGCGACGCTGATTCGACAGGTGCAGGTCTTTGGCTTTCATTTTGCCGCGCTGGATGTGCGACAACATAGTGAGCGCCATGCAAGCGCTCTGGCTGAGTTACTCCATGTAACAGGCTTACTTCAAGGTGATTATCGATCTTTGGGCGAGGCTGAGCGGGTACATGTATTGCAAGACCTATTGCGCGATCCACGTATCCTGCCACGCCATAAACTGAACCTCAGTGTGGAGACTACTCATATACTTGCAACATTCGACGCGATTTTAAGGGCACGCGAAGAGTTTGGCAGTAATGCAATAACATGCTACATCATCAGCATGGCACGCACCTTAAGTGATCTATTAGAAGTGCTGTTCTTTTGCAAAGAAGCAGGCATTCCTGATCTGCCCATCGTGCCGCTCTTTGAAACTATCGATGACTTGCGTTCGTGCACAACGATATTGGAGAGCGCGTTCGATCACCCAATCTATCGTGCGCATTTAGAAACGTGCCATAAGCAGCAGCAGATCATGCTAGGCTACTCCGATAGTAGTAAAGATGGAGGTATTCTGACCTCTAGTTGGGAACTGTACCAGGTACAGCGCAGGTTGGCCGATCTTGGAGCACGCTCTTCCATCGGCATAACAATCTTTCATGGTCGCGGGGGAGCGATTGGGCGTGGTGGTGGCCCTATCTACGAAGCCATTCTTGGTCAACCTCCAGGTTCAGTTAATGGGCGTATTCGCATTACTGAACAAGGCGAAATGCTCTCGTTCAAGTATGGGCTACCGGCGATTGCGCTGCGAAACCTTGAACTGGTTGTTGCTGGCGTAACGCAATCCAGCTTACCAGAAGAGAAACTCATGGACACTCAATTATCTGTTCATGTCCCTGAACGCTGGTCAGAGGTGATGGATCACCTCTCTGCAAGCGCCTATACCCGTTATCGTCGCTTGATCTATGATGATCCTGATTTTCTACACTTTTTTGAGCAAGCCACTCCTATTCTTGAACTTGGCTGGCTCAATATCGGTTCGAGGCCAGCACGCAGATCAAAAGGACACAGCATCGAAGAATTACGAGCGATTCCCTGGGTTTTCGCCTGGATGCAAAGCCGTTATGTATTGCCAAGCTGGTATGGCGTAGGAGGAGCGCTTGAAGAGTATGTAAGTGAGGAACAAGGACGTTTGGAAGAATTGCAAGGGATGTATCATACCTGGCCTTTCTTACGCGCCTTACTCGACAATTTGCAGATGACACTTTCCAAGGCCGATATGCACATTGCACAGCATTATACATCACTTGTCGATGACGAGAATCTTCGACGGCGCCTTTCGCATGAAATTCTGGAGGAGTACGAGCGCACTCGGGACATTTTATTAAAGATTGTTGGAGGAAAAGCATTGCTTGATGCTACGCCCGTACTTCAACGCTCAATTCGTCTGCGAAATCCCTATGTCGACCCTTTAAGCTACTTCCAGGTGATGCTGCTAAGTAAATTGCGCGCGCTCGGCGGCCCTCTCGTACTGGATGAGTCCAATGTACAAAATGCAAATGATCAAGAACAAGAACGCGCTCGCCTCACCTATGCAGTTCTTTTGACGATCAATGGCATTGCAGCTGGTTTACGGAATACAGGATAGATATGAAGCATTGACTTGATTTGATATCATCGATTACAAGAGTCGGGGGTAGTATTACTCACATTTGGTGAACAGTAAACTCCACGTTATAGGAAATAAGAAGGCAAGTATGTATGTATTTGACTTAATCAAGCGGCGGCGTAGTATTGGCAAAATGACCAGCGAGCGACCAAGCCGCGAGCAAATAGAGCATTTATTAGAGGCTGCTACCCACGCACCCAATCACCATAAAGTGCAACCCTGGAAATTCATCGTACTGGCAGGTAATGCCCGTGAAGAACTCGGCACGGTGATGGCATTGTCACTGGCAGGTCGCTTAGAAGAAACAAGTAGTGACAAAGCGCAAGCCACCCTGAATAAAGAGCGTAATAAACCTCTTCGCTCGCCTGTAGTAATTGTAGTGGTGGCTGAATCTCCCAACCAACCGAATGTGATGGAAATTGAGAACATCGAAGCTACCGCTGCTGCAGTCCAGAATATGCTCCTGACCGCTGAAGAGATGGAGCTTGCGTGCATGTGGCGGACAGGTGACGCTGCCTACGACACGCATGTTAAGCAGTGGCTAGGGTTGGAATCAGGCGAGCACATTATCGCTTTTCTCTATGTTGGTTACCCGGCCATTCCTCGTCTCGAGCGCAATCCCATTTCATTCAAGGATAAGACAACCTGGGCAGGCTGGGAGAAATAATCAACAAGATAGGCTATAATATTTCCTGCTATCACGGGGGAAATCATAGGCTATTTTGTTGATCTAATACTTTATCAGAGCGAATACGTCGTGACCTTTCAGTTGCTCACGGCCTTTTAGGAATGTCAGTTCAACCAGAAAAGCGATACCTGCAATGTGCCCTCCCAACTTCTCAACCAATTCCATTGCCGCCGAAACAGTACCGCCAGTAGCCAGGAGATCATCAACAATCAAGACGCGCTGCCCGGGTTGAATCGCATCGGTATGGATTTCTACGATATTCGTGCCGTACTCCAACTCATACTCAACAGTAACTGTCTGAAAAGGTAATTTGCCGAATTTGCGTACGGGCACAAATCCACAGTTCAGTAAGTAAGCAAGCACAGAGCCGAAAATAAAGCCACGGGACTCCACACCCACGACAGCTTGAATGCCAGCACCGGCATAGTGAGCCGCGAGACGATCTAACGCAGCATGAAAAGCAGCTTTATCTTGCAACAAAGGTGTAATATCTTTGAAGAGTATCCCTTTCTGTGGAAAATCAGGGATGTCTCGTATCCAGTCTTCCAGGTCTATAGATTCAGGTGTTGACGACATTAGTAACGCTCTCCTGTACTTGTAAATAGGCTATAACATAGGGCAACCAGGTCGCTTACCCCATTTGAACACATCTAGTCGTCGTGAATTCAATTGGGCTATGATAATCGCGTAAGGCCAGGATTGATTAATCCTCTTAACGCCCTAAAAAGTATACCTCAGCATAAACACTCTTGCAAGATTGAAAATTAGCTTCTCGGCACTGGTCGCTGTTGCATTGGCGCAGGTTGCTGTGGCGGTGGCAACGGAGATGTACAATATCCACAGCGAGTAGCCATAAATGGAACACTGTTCAGACAGTAAGGACAATCACGAGTGGCAGATGGTGCCTGTACATCCTTAGGCTTATAACGTTTCATCAGGGCATTCATCGGACGCACTATAAAGAAGTATATCACCAGGGCTAAGATCAAGAAGGTGATCACGACGTTAATGAAAGCGCCAACATTTACTGTTGCGCTGGGGTTATAAGGAGGGTGCCATATCAAGGTTGAAAGGCTGCCACTAGGAATGGGTATGAGAGGTGTAATAATATTGCTCACCAGCCCATTCACAACGGCAGTAAAGGCAGCGCCTATCATGATACCAACCGCTAAGTCCACTACGTTACCACGCAGGATGAATGCTTTAAAACCGCCCAACCAATTTTTAGCGTGATGCTCTACCCCTGATACAGTCTGGTTATTCCAGATAGCCATATAAAGATTCCTCCAGTTAGATGTTTGAACAAGTATAAGCTACCAACACTATTCATTATGTATCACGTATAAAGAAGCACAAATTGTGCTATGTAGGTACTATTTCGTCAAGGACCAGGGTAGCTATATATCCTGGCAGGAGTATAATGATAAAGTGACATTGCCAAAAGGAGGTAGAGACCATGACATTCAATATTCATCAAAAAGTAGTCAACAGGTATGGCGAAACTTCTGAAGAGAAGGCAACAGAATACAGGAACCAACTATTCAAGTTGTTCGTAGAATCACCAGAGGGACAGGCGCTCTTTGACGAAGGCATCAGTCCAGGCTGGGCCGATGCGATGATGGATTACGCCTTCGGCTATATAGGCGTCAGTCCAGCGCAAATGTCACCTGATGACCTGCGCGAAGTTCTGTTCGACCTCTTCCCGCGCAAAGTCTCGGCTGATGCCGAAGAAGCGCCAAATATCATTCGCGAGTTGCAAGCATTCTGGAAATTTTTACAGCGCGAGTTCCAGCTTGAGAACGCTGCTGCCTGTCTGAAAGTACTAGAGGACAAAAAGACGGTTCGTATACTAAAAGAGGAAATGAGCAACCCGGCAAATTTCGGTATGGCCAAATCTTTCGTGATGATGGGCATGACGCGTGGCTTTGATATAGCTTCGGAAGAGGGCATTAATGAATGGATGGCAACTTACAACGCTGAATTAACAGCAGGAACCGGTCAACGTGTCAACTTACCACCTCTTCCTCCATCCACCACTATGCCTCCTTTATCCGGCTCATGGGGAGGGAGTAGCAGGAAAAACAGCGATAAGTCCAGGCAAAAGATGGCGAGACAAAGTCGCCAGAGGAATCGCAAAAAGAAATAGTAGGCTCATGAATTGTGATAGTTGAATGCGTCGCCCATGATGTAGATGGTTCCTCCGCAAGGGGCGACGCTGGCACCCATCCGTCTCACCAACGCTGGTTCTTGCCCGTTCTGCCAACGACGCTGGCGCGTCTACTGCTGCGCAGTCAGGCAGAACGAAAGGCACTGCGCAGCTATCCTACGGATCAGGTGAGACGAAAGGAGAAGCGTCCCCACCCTTCTCATCTCCACACCCGCCCCTACGCGCTTAGTTTCACTACAGTGACTCCATCACCACCCTCTTGCGGCGGCGGCGATGTAAACGACTTTACCAGCGGATGGTGGGCCAACTGTTCGCGTATAGCCGCTCGTAACGCACCAGTACCCTTTCCATGCACAATGCGCACGGAAGACATACCCAACATGACCGCGTCATTCAAGTAAGTATCCAGTTCCTCCAGAGCCTGCTCAACACGCCAGCCACGTATATCAAGTTGTGTTGCGACCTCCGGCAAATCCTCGTAACGTGGTAGAACCACTGCTGGCTGAGCCTGCGTTCGCTCCTGCATTGATGCCTGGCGTTTGCTCAATCGCTCTATATTATCCACACTTACACGGAAACGCAGCGCACCCATCTGCACCTCTGCCTCGCTGCGATCGGCGGAAAGTCCTACCAGCTCGGCATTCTGCCCAAAGCTAAGCACACGTACAGTATCGCCGATTTGCAAAGGCCCTTCCTGGACACCCGCAGGGGGTGCCCCTACATCTTCCGTATCAGCTTTTTTAACTGGGCGACGTGGCGCAGCGACTGGTGTGATTTTCTCTGCTAATTCGCGCACCTGTTGACGTTCTTCACCCAGTTGTTCGCGAGTCAGATTGGAATGACTCACATCAATCTTTACCTTTGCCAGCATCCGCTGCGCTTCTTCCAGTTCTCGTTGTGCTTGCGACCGAGCCTCGTTAAGAATCTGCACCTGTTGTTCCTCAAGATTATAGCGATCTTGTTCAAGTTGCTTGCGCTGGTACTCTGCTTCGACACGCTCCATATTGAGATGGAAACGTTCATCCTCCAAAGCTTTACGCTCGGACTGCAGTCCTTCAAGCAGATTCTCCATGCGCACGCCTGCGCTGCCCAGAAATTCGCGAGCGCGTTCAACAATACGCTCGTCAAGTCCCAGGCGATTTGCAATCGCCAGTGCATTACTGCGACCCGGCAAACCGATACTCAGTCGAAAGGTTGGGGAGAGCGTTTCAATGTCGAACTCGACCGAAGCATTAACCACCCCTGGTTGTTCGTGCGCAAAGGCCTTCAGTTCGGAATAATGGGTCGTCGCGACAGTCGTCACGTGGCGTTCTAACAGAAAGGTAAGAATAGCGCGAGCCAGGGCCGAACCCTCGCTCGGATCGGTACCCGCACCCAGTTCATCAAGCAGTACCAAGGCTCTCAAGCGACGGCTCTCAGTCTTGCCTACCAACGATTCCGACATCTTACCGCGTATGTCTGGCGTTTCTCGCTGTACCTCTTGCTCAATGCGGCGTAATATTTCAATGATGCGACTCAGGTGAGAGGAGAAAGTGCTCAGGCTCTGTTCGATGCTCTGTTCGTCGCCAATATCGGCAAAGACCTCCTCGAAGACCGCAATCTCCGAATGCTCATCTGCCGGAATGTGTAGACCGGCCTGCGCCATCAATGTCAGCAGGCCCACAGTCTTCAGCGCCACCGTTTTACCGCCTGTATTAGGGCCTGTAATCACCACTATAAAAAATTCGTGTCCCAGGTGGAAGTTTATCGGCACAACCTTTCCTGTCAGCAATGGATGGCGCGCATTACGCAGATTAATAAATCCAGCATCGTTCAAGCGCGGTTCGGTGCAGCGCGTCATGCGCCCATAGCGTGCCTTGGCAAGATGAAGATCAAACTCAGCCAGTAATGCAACATCTAGATCCAGCGCATCTTTCTCATGGCCAACCTCAAGAGAGAGTTGGCGCAGAATGCGCTCGATCTCCTGGCGTTCCTCGATTTGCAACTGGCGTAGTTTGTTATTTAACTCTACAACCACCATTGGCTCGATGAAAACGGTCGCGCCGCTTGATGATTGATCATGTACGATGCCTCGCACCTGCCCGCGGCTCTCTGCCTTGACAGGAACGACGTAGCGATCACTACGAATAGTCACGATCGGCTCTTGCAGCGCATTGCCAAACTCGTGTACTAGCGTACGCAGGCGATCTTGCAAACGCTGGTTCGCCCCACGAATGTCGAAACGCAATTTCCGCAGGGCAGGGCTGGCAGTGTCCAGCACCTCACCCTCCTGGCTGATCGTCTCTTCGATACGGCGTACAAGATGCGGCCGCTGTGGAATATCCGCACCCAACTTAAACAGCAAGGGAAAGTTCTCTGGATCTAGCTTTTCGGTCAATCGTGCTACGTGTATTGCGCTTTGAATAGTCGCCAGCACCTCCAGCAGATCGCTCGGACTGAGCACGCCCTCAAGGGCCGCTCGAACTATCTGCGGACGGATATCATGCGCTCCTTGTACCCCCGCGTCAGCGCGAAGCTCAATCAGACGGTACGCCTCACTGGTGAAAGCCAGCCTACGTCGGGCCTCTTCCAGATTCGGCGTCGGCTGTAACTCCTGCACCAATTCTTTGCTGGCCGAAAAAGCAGCCTCTCTGGCCACCTTCTCCATAATCTTTGGATACTCCAGCGTAAGTACACTTTTCTCATGCATAATCGTATCAATAAATCCTTTTATATCAGGCAAAACCACTTCTATAAGAATTCGTCAATGCTTTAGTAAGATATCACATCCCTGGGTAGATTGGAATTGGAACTATGCCTACTTCCCTCGTATACTATACAGTAGCCTTGAAAACGCAAAAGAACTGGAGAAAAACCCATGATCCTCAACCCTGGAGAACGAGTCTACTGGGGAGCGCCCGAAGTGATCTACCTGGAAGGAATAATAACCAGGCTGGACGAAGAAACTCAGGCTGTTCTCGTACACATTGACCGGGCCACTCCCAACTCTGCACACCTCATCGATACAGATGTATCGTTCGCAGCAGACGGACTTGCTCCATTGCAAGGCGAAAGTCCAGAAGGTATCACAAGTGAGCACAACGTAGATCACGATTCTGCAGATCAGATGAGCGACGACGAAAAAATTCGCTGCGCTGCTGCCGTGGCAGTTTATCAAAAATATGGGAACACTATACCAACACACCAGAAAGAAGCAATGATCGAACAGGTAACCCAGGTACTTAATAGCGATCCAGACATGCGAACGCGTATAATTGCATCCATGGATCAGATACTGTTACGTGAAACGTGATTACTTTCTCACATTTAGCATAATTTGTGAACTACTGCATAGGCGCATACCCAAAACTCGTATATACTATACGTTAACAAGATGGGACTGCTCTCAAAGGCTGAAAGGTGAGTAACATGAACTGTACACGCTGCAATGCGCCATTAATACCGGAAGCCCGCTTTTGTCGAAACTGCGGCATGCCGGTTTCACCAGCTATTCCCCAACCAGCTACTACCAACCACGCGCAAGCAAACCAACGAGAGATAGGAGATTCTCCAACAGTTCTACCGCCTTCCTGGCAGTCTCAACAACCAGCACCGGTGCAACCACAATATGCACCACCACAAGCATATCAACCAACGGTAGCTGTCTCACCGAACGAGGGCAGCATGCCGAGTGCAGGAGCCCCGTTTGTCTCTCCTCCACTTCCCACGCGCCGTCGCAAGAATCGTTTGATGCAAGTCTTGCTCATTTTCTTAGCAGCCTTGCTTATCATCATCCTTTTACTTGTATCTGGCTGGTTCGTTGTACTCCGGCCATATCTGCACGGAGTAGCGCAAAATGAAATTGATGGGGTCTTCTCGAGCGCCATCGGTCAGATAAATCCTATTGAAGCAGTGGTGATATCCACAAGCCATGCGCCTGTAGTTATAACTGAGACGGATGCGAACACCTTCATTGCTATGAATACCGCTGCTCCCATACAACAAATGCACATGACCATTACACAAGCAGGGCTGCGCCTGGACTTTCAATTATATGGTTTTACATCAACCGTAACTGGGGTCCCTCAAGCGGTCAACGGCCAGTTAGTAATGACGAATGTAACTGTTCAAGGCATCGCATCATTGATTATGTCGCCTGATGAATTGACCACAATAGTAAATGCAAACTTACACCAGATTAGTACTGTGTTACATCGTTCCATCAGCGGCGTTATTCTCAAAGATCACGAAATGGATGTTCAACTGCGCTAGTCAAACTGGGAGTAGTCGATTCATCCAACTACGGCAAGAACCTACGACCTTTTTTACCATGACTATTGCTTGATTTTTCGCTTTTCCATTGAATAGGCGTCATATATGCTTCATTTTGAAGCGTATTTTTTACCTCGACCATTGCTTTGATCTGTACACAATGTTTTTTGTTTGTTAGCATATAAACTCATCAATGTGTGGCCTGCGTATTTCGGCGAAACGCCTTTGGGTGGGTTTCAATCACTTAATGCCTATTCCTACAGTTGTAAATGTAGGGTCTAAGTACTCAGGATTCCTCAGCCATACAGGTAGTGGGGAAGCATAAAAAGACTCCATTAGCAATTTTTGTTGGCATGGCGCTGTGCCCACAAATCCCCTTTTCTCCCTGTAGAAACAGTAACCCCTCTCATTAAGGGGAAGGCAAGTATGGTTCCCTTACACTTCCAGATGAGAGGCGGAGCAGCATGGAGAGCCATAATGCAGAGGAGTTGCTCTGCA
>WNFD01024401.1_pt1 | contig 13576 bp, 12 predicted proteins | sample 5400491 | NCBI WGS metagenome assembly WNFD01 (sample SAMN13153343, study PRJNA577476) | soil metagenome | isolation source: 120 cm saprolite under Douglas fir tree site 2 hole 2 replicate 2 | place: USA:California | collected 2015-04-18 | reverse complement strand
CCATCAGCGCCGCCACGATCAGGATGGCCTCGAACCCCTCCCGCAGCAGCAGTACGAACGACTGCATCAGGAGGTTCGCGCCCGAGCTCCGGTCGGCGACCAGCCGCTCGGCGCGCTCCAGTCCCGCCAGCAGCCGGGCGTGAATCGCTTCGAGCTCGTCGCTTCCGGCACGCGCTCCCGCCCGGGCACGCAAGCTGGCGAACGCGTCCTCGAGCTCGCCGGCGAGCGCGGCGTTCCTGGCGCGCACATCCGTCTCGACCTGCTCGAACGTGAGATACGCATCGAACGCGATCTTGTCGGAGCGCAGCGCCACCGCCGAGTCCAGCTGGCGCCGCACCGTGGAGAACGTCGCAGCCGCGGGCGAGGTCTGGTGCCGCTGCCGCTCAGCCATCGGTATCACCCGAAGGAACGCGACCAGACTCGCGACTTGCCCTGAATCGAGCGTGCGGGCGTAGCCCGGCATCGGCGTGCCCGGCCGGCCCCGCAAGATGAGCCGCGTGAGCTCCTGGTCGGTGAAGCGCCCGAGCACGGCGAGGTCGGCGAGCGCCGGCGGCCGGACCGATAGAGACTGCGCGAGCGGACCATCGCCTCCTCCGGTCGGGCCATGACATGACGCGCACTGCGCGGCGTAAATCCCCTCGCCTTCGCGCACCATCGCGTCCTCGGCCCGGAGCGTCGCGACGTAGCTCGCGACGGCCCACCGGTCTTCGGGTGACAGCGTTTCTTCGAACTGCGGCATGGCCGTGCCCGCGACGCCGATCGTGAGCTTGCGGTACACGTCTACGGGGGACACCGTGCTCATCGCGGCACGGTCGGCGAGGCTCGCGGGCGGCGGTCCCTCGAGCTGGCGTGCTTTGGGCCCGTCGCCGCGACCCGTCGGGCCATGACACTGCACGCACTGCTCCCGAAACACCGCCGCCCCGCGGGTGAGCGAAGGCGGCCGCTGGGGGTACGGGTCGAGCGCGCCACCGGCGGCAGCGGCGATCCGCTGAACCAGCGTGCCCGCCCGCTGCGACACTGAATCAGGCGGAGCCACGCGATCGATCATGGCTTGCAGGGCCGTGAGATCGGAATCGGCCACGGCCCGGACGGCGACGGGCAGGGACCCCACGTCCAGCCGGGCCTGCTCGAGAAACTGCCCGGCCTCCGAGACCTCTTCGGGCACGGTCACGCGCCCGCCCCGCGGCGTAACCCCCATGGCGTACTCCTTGGCGGCGAGCGAGGCGGCCGCCACGATGCGCCGGGAGACCGATAACGAATCGGTCGCTTGGCCTACCGCGCGGGCTGCTACGCAGGCGCTCAACAGCAAGCCAAGGAGGGGCTTACGGTAGATGGGAATGATTCTCAATAAGGGGGTGTCAAATACTAGAGTAAAATAGTCGGGAATTCAAGACAACACGACCACAGCCACTGCGGCTTGATGGGTGTGCGACAACGACAGCAGCACCCGCTCCACCCCCAGCTGCTTGGCCCGGGCCGCTGCATGCCCGCTTAATCGGACGTCCGGCCGGCCGTCCGGCGCGCGGATCACCTCGATCTCCCGCCAGCCGATGCCCCGAGCCGCGTCGCTCCCCTGGAGCGCTTTGTAGACCGCCTCCTTGGCGGCGAGCCGAACCGCCACGTGGGTCGCGGGGTCCGGGCGACTCTCGCAGTAGGCGCGCTCGGCCGGCGTGAGCAGCCGCTCGAACACGCGCGATCCCTTGTCGGCAATGATCGCGGCCACACGCGATACTTCGACCAGATCGACGCCGACGCCGATCGCGGTCACGGCCCGCCGCTCAGAAGCCGAGGCGCGACGCGAGCCACGCGGGAGCCGGGAGGTAGCCACCCAGCACCAATCCGAGCCACACCAGCGCCACCGCGAGCGGCGCCCACAGCGCCAACAACGGCCAGAGCGACGGCCGCCAGCGGGTAACCGCGTCGATCTCGTCTGCCCAGCGGCGCTGCTCGTCGGCGACCTGCGTCTCGAGCGCGAGCCATGCCGCCTCGAGGCGGCGCGCGGCGGTGCGGAGCGCCTCCTGCCAGTCGGCATGCGCCGCCTTGTCGAGCACACTCGCCTCGCGCACGCGCCCGGCCACCCCATCGAGTGCGTCGAGGGCGGCCACGAGCGCCTCGCCGCCCGCGGCGAGCCTGGCGGCGATCGCGCGCTTTTCGGGTCCGGTGAGCAGACGGCGGCGGCGCCGCCCGCGCGGCATCCGAACCTGGCGGGCGGCCCGTTCGATCTCCCCGTCGAGGGCGGCCGTGACGCGCTCACCGGCCCGGCGGACTGCGCCTTCCCACGCGCTGAGCCAGGCGTGCCGGCTCACCGCGTCGAGCACCCGGTCGCGCTGCTCGCGGGCGGCGGCGCCGCGTGCCTCGCCGGCCAGCTCCATGACGCGCGTCGCGAGCTCCTCGCGGATGTCGTCGAGTGGAACCCACGGGTCCTCCAGACGGCGGGGCACCAGGACCCGGCCGAGCGACGGCGCGATCTCGGGGACGCGCAGCGGCATCGGGATCTTCACCGGCGCGCTCATCGGGCGACGAGGGCGGCCCGGCCCGTTCGGGCTTCGTACTGCGCCACGAAGTAGGGCAGCGACTCGGGAAGAAACCGGTCTCGTGCGAGACCCGTGGCGGCGATCGCGCGCTCGATCTCGGACGGCTCGCCCTCCACCTCGAGCAACACGTCCATCGCTGGATACCACTCGAGGCGCAGCGTCGCCTGGCCGAGCCGGTACACCTCCACCCGGCGGTTGATGCGCAGCGAGACCGCGAAACCCAGCTGCTCGAGGATGGTTAACACCGAGTCGGGCGTTTCGACCCGGGCTTCCGCTTCGGCGCGGTGACGGTACTTCCCCCGTTGCGAGGGGGGGCCCTTCCACCCGAGCACCCCGTTGGCGGGGGTGCCGTCGGCGGGGCGGTACTCTCGCAGGCGCAGCACGTGGTCGCGCTCGGCGAGTGTGCCGTCCCGATCGAACCGCCGGTCGATCATGTCGCCGCGAAACTCGAGCGCCGCCCCGGCGCGTACCAGCGCGGCCCGCAGCTCCTCGGGATCGTCCACCCGTGCTTTGACCTCGAGCTCGTCCGCCGGAGAGGCCGACAGGTGGCTCATGCGAAGATGGCGTCGAGCACGGCGGCCGTGTCGGTGAGGTTTTCGAACACGTACGCCGCACCGGTCGTGCGGAGGGCCGGGACATCGTAGGAGCCGGTGGCGACCGCGACGCTGCGCGCGCCGATCGGCCGACCGCAGGCCACGTCATCCGGCGTGTCGCCCACGATGATCACGTCCGATCCCGTGAAGATCTCGCCCGTGAGGGCCGCCGCCCGCGCGGCGGCGACCGCCGGGAGGTCGGCGCGCCGGGCGGAGTCCGAGCCGTACGCCCCGACGCGAAACCGCGCCGGGTCGAGCCCGCCTGATCGGAGCTTCAGGGCGGCTCCCGGGGCGACGTTGCCCGTGAGCAGGCCGACCAGGGCCCGGCGGTCCGCTTCGTACGGCTCCAGCGCGGAGAGCAGGTCGACGATTCCCGCCATCACCCGCGTCGCCTGGGTCGGCCGCTCCAGCTCGGTGCGGAGGTGGTCCACATAGCGTCGGCAGACCGCTTGGATCACCGTCGCGTTCTCCGCGCTCGCGTGCCCCGCGAGCGACAGGAGGTCCTGCACGATCTGCGGGTCGGTCTTCCCGTCGAAGCGGTAGCGGTCGATGGGCCCGGCGGTACCGGCCTCGGCCACGAGCGCGCGCTGGATCGCCCGGCGCCCGGCGCCGTCGGTCCAGAGAAGCGTCCCGTCGATGTCAAACAGAACGAGCCTCATGCCGCAAAACATAATCGACCAATGACTAGACGAGTGGAGGGGTAGACCTGTGTGGTAGGGGCGCCGCAGGCCGCGCCCCTACATGGACTACCGTCGGACATTCAGGCGCCGCACCGCCACCAGCATGTCACGCAGCCGGTTCGCACCGGGCGTGTCGCCCAGCAGGTCGTCCGACCCGACGCCGCCGCGCGCCAGCGCGGAGTGGCGACGTGGGAAATCTGGCGCCCGTCCGCGAAGCACAGCAGATCGCCCGCCTCGTAGCCCGAGCCGGCCGCATCGATCTTGACCTCTCGTCCCGCGAGCGACTGCTGGTCCGAGTCGCGGGGGAGCGCGATCCCTCGAGCCGCGTACGTTCCCTGGACCAGGCCGGAGCAATCGATGCCCCACTCGGTGCGCCCACCCCACAGATACGGGGCGCCCGAGAACCAGTGGAGCGCCCACTCCGGCGGCGCGAGCAGACGGGCCTCGGCTCGGAGCTCCGCTTCCAGCCTGACGATCCCCGCGCTCACGTTCCACATGCGTCCGTCCGCGGTCTCGATCTGGTCACCTCTCCGCCGCGCGACGCGCGCGCCCACCGCAAGTCGGAAGCGTTGATCCTCAAACTTGAGCTCGGCGCCGAGCGAGCGTCCGGTGGCCCGCCGGCTCCAGTCCTCCGCCCATTCAGTCGCTCCGCACCTCAGATAACCAGGATGTGTCCACGCGTGGTAGCCGTCGCTCCCGCGCACCCGCAGCCACGCCCCTCCCTGCTCGCGCCGCTCGAGCAACGCGAGCGGCTCGCCGTGCAGCGCCTCGCTAACGCAGTCCGCCGTGATGCGCGGCTCGCGCAACAGCGGCGCGACGGCGGCCGTGACCACGGCCGCCGGCTCGTCACGAACAGAGGCATCGGGGAGCAGCCGGACGTCGGCCGCACGGCCCGCGTCGGCCGCGATGCGGCGCAGCGCCGCGAGGGCGTCGCGGCTGGTGGTGCAGCCGGCCAGCCGCTGCGGCTCGACGGTCAGCTCGAACACGCCGAGCCGCGGATCGGGCACCCACTTGCGCGCGACGTCCGCGACGTCGCGCTCGAGACGATCGGTCACCGGTCGGCGAGACCAGGAATGTCCCGCAGGCCCCGCGCGAGCCGCACGGCGCGCTCCACCGCTGTGGGCACAGCGAGCGCCGCGAGGGCCTCCGCTTGCAACGGGGTCGCGGGCGCCGCGGCGGCGGTGCTGACCGCGAATACGAGATCGCCGTCGAACAGGGTGCCGTAAGGAACGATGCGCCGCGCCAGCGCGTCACCCGCCGCGTGGGCCAGGGCCGCGAGTCCCGTGCGGTCGAGGGTTGCGTTGGTCGCGACCACGGCAAGCGTCGTGTTGCGCGCCGCCACCGCGCCGAACGGCGCTCCTCCCCGGGCGAAATGCTCGAGCGCGTCCACCAATTTGCCGCCCGCGCCGCGGGCGCCCGCGAGGATCGCCCCGGAGCCGTCGAGGATGTTGCCCACCGCGTTCAGCACCACCAGCGCGCCCACGACGATATCGCCGCCGCTCGCGGCCCAGCTGCCCACGCCGCCCTTCATGGCGGCGCGCGACCCCAGCGCCTTGCCGACCGTGGCTCCGGTGCCCGCGCCGACCGATCCCTCGGCGACCTCGCCGGACGCGGCGCCGCACGCCCGGTACGCGTCCTCCGCCGTCGGCCAGCGGTCCGCCTTGCCCCCGGGCGCAAGGTCGAAGTCGAAAATCACTGCGGTCGGGACGATCGGCACGATGCCGGCGGACCCCACCGGCAGGCCGCGCCCGCGCTCCTTGAGCCAGCGCATGACCCCGTCCGCCGCGCCGAGGCCGTAGGCAGATCCGCCGGTCAAGAGGACCGCGTCGATGCGATCGACCAGGTGCCGTGGGTTGAGCGCATCCAGCTCGCGAGTTCCGGTGGCGCGCCCGCGTACCGCGCAGGCGGCCCGCATCCCGCCCTCCGGCCCGAGCACCACCGTGCATCCGGTCGCCCGCTCCAGGTCGGTCCAGTGTCCCACCGAGATGCCGCGGACCGCGGCGAGGTTGGAGGAAAGGGAAGGCGCCATGGGAGCGCGAAGCATACCTCGGCTTGCTCGGGTTGTGGAGGGCACCTAGGTTAGCGCCATGCCCAACTCCGCCCCGCTGAGCCCCCCGACCACCGTGCTCGTGGTCGACGACGAAGACGGTATCCGCCAGGCACTCGATCGGTTTCTCACGCGGCTCGGCTATCGTGTGTTGCAGGCCGCGAGCGGCGCCGAGGCGCTCGACCGCCAGGCCGCGGAGTCGCCGCAGGTGATGCTGTCCGACATCCGCATGCCGAACATGAGCGGCGTGGAGCTCGTGCCAAAAGCGCTCGCGGCCGACTCGGACCTCGCCATCATCATGCTCACGGCGATCGACGAGCCCCGCACGGCCATCGAGTGTCTCAAGCTCGGAGCTTATGACTACAGATGTCCCTCCAGGCCGGGCTGCGGCAGCGGCAGCTGGAGATCGACCGCCGCGAGCTGGAGCAGTGGCTCGCGCGCGAGGTGGCCGTGCGCACTCGCGATTTGGAGGAGCGAACGACCGTGGTCGAGGACATCGCGCTGGCAGCCCTTGCGGCTGCGGAGGACTGGCCGGGGGCGAGCGACGCCGTCGAAAAGCTGGCGAAGGAGCTCGGCACGTCGCCCGACGACGTGACGCGCGAGATCCGGAAGCGGCGGGGAGCGGGAGGGGGGGGTTAGGCTCGCTGCGAGGCCTTGGCCTTCTCCTCGCACGTCTTGCAGCGCGTGACGCCTCGGAAAGAACAGATCAAGCAGATGAAGGTACCGCAGTCGGCGCAGGGATAGCCTTCCGAGGCACGCTCCTCATTGCCGCAGGAGCGGCACACCATCCCATCGTGCTCCATCAATTTCGGTTTGTCGGTCATGGTCCACCTCAAATGTCGAGCCCGTAGACCTTAATCTTGTTGATCAGCGTCGCGCGCGAAATCCCGAGCTCGTGGGCCGCCCGCGTGCGGTTGCCCTCGTGGAACCTCAGCGTCTTTTCGATGTGCGCCCGCTCCACCTCGGCGAGGCCCTGAGGCGTGTGTCGCCCGTCGGCGCCCCCTCCGGTCCCCTCGCTCCCCCGGGCGTCCCCGCCTTTGCGCAACTCCGCCGGCAAGAGCTCGACGACTTTCTGCATCTCACGCCCCTTCCCCGGCCACGGCATAGAGAGGAGCCGGTCCAGCGCTTCGCGCAGGAGCGCGTACTGACGCATCAAACGGACTTTCTCGCAGACGCGCGCCGTGGCCGCGTTAAGATAGTTCAGGTCCACGGGCTTTGTGAGGAAGTACTCCGCACCGATCTGCATGGCGCGCACCGCGGTCTCGGCGTTGTCCTGTTCGATCAGGAAGATGACTGAGCCGCCGCGGGACTTGAGCTGCTCCAGCACTTCCAGCCTGCGGGCAGGTGAGAGGTGCAGATCGAGAATCACGACATCGGGGCGCATACTGTAGAACGCCTGAAAACCCGCCTCGGCGGTCTCGGCGCGCTCCACTTCGTAGCCGATATTGTCGAAGTAGTCGCCCACGGCGCGCAGCTCGTCGGCGTCATCGTCGATCAGAAGGATGCGGTCAGGCACGACGCGACGCGCTCAGCGGCGCGGTGGCGGGGTCCACGATGATGGGAAGCGCGGCCGGCAGGAGCCGCGCCTCGAACGGCGCGTCACCCCACGGTTCGCCGTCGAGCTGCATCGGCCGGGGTGGGCCCTCCAGCACCTCGACGCGCACGGTGCGGCCGCGGCCGAACCACAAGCGCCGCGCGCCGTTCGACGGCCGCCACACGAGCTCGAAGAACGCGCTCAGACTCTGCACCACGCCCACGGCCCGAAGCACCACGACGTCGAGCCAGCCGTCGTCCGGCGCGATGTCGTGCCGCAGCCGCAGAAACGGCGGCACCAGCTCCCCGCAGTTCGCGACCAGCACCATTGCCGCCGGCAGCTCATGCGCCACTCCGTCCACCGTCACGCGGTGGAGCGGACTCGTGACGTGGGGAAGCGCCGCGAACGCCTGCATCACGTACGCCGCCATCTTCCAGCGGTGCTTCTCCGTCGCGGCCGTTCCCGCCATCAGCTGGGCGTCGAAACCCGTGCCTCCACACACGGCGAAATAGTGCGTGCCGTCGGCGCGCTCGACGGTGCCGAGGTCGATCGGCGCCGTGCGGCCGGCCAGGATCACGCGCGCCGCCGCCGCAGGGTTGCGTGGCAGCCGCAGGTTTCCGGCGAGCAGGTTCCCCGTGCCGCCCGGGACCAGCCCGAGCGGGATGCCGCTCTTCACGGCGCCCGCGGCGATCTCCATCGCCGTGCCGTCGCCCCCGTAGCTGACGAGCGCGTCGAAGCCCTGGGCGTGGGCTTCCCGGGCGAAGCGGCGCGCGTCGCCCGCCCGAGCCGTGGCGAGCACCTCGACTGTCCAGCCGCCCCGGCGCAGCGTATCCCGGACCGTGGTGACCGCGCGCGCCTCGGTGCGCGCCGCCGCAGGGTTGGCGATCAGCAGTGCGCGAGCCATGGTCAGTAGCGCTTCTCCCAGAAGAGATCCAGACCGACCTGCCGCGGCACCGTGATTCCCTGTGTCCCGGGCGCATCGATGGTGCACGTCTGGACGGGCGCGAAGCTCGCTTCCGTGCGCCACTCCGGGCTGATGCGGAACTGCAGCGACAGGCCGAGCATGTTCTGCACGCCCACCTGGCCTCCCGCGCAGAACCCCGCGTTCACCACTAGGAACGTCTTGGGGCCGAGCTGGCGCCCCACGGCCACGTTCCACGGGACGACCGCCACGCCTTGCCCGCCGCCGCCGGGACGGATCTCGACGTAGTCCACCGGCACGCCCCCCGACACGATGGTCTGCTCGATTTCGCCCGACAGGATCGCCAGGGCGCTCTGCACGACGGCTCGCTGGTCCGCGATTCCCTGGTCGCCCCCCAAATCCACGCTTCTCTTTCCGAACAGGAGCAGCGAGATGATCTCGGTCTGCGACAGGTCGTACTTCTCCGCCTCGAGCGTGACCTTCGGCACCAGCAGCGTGCCGCCGATGTGAGCCACCACCGTGATGTCCTCGGTCGGCTGACCCGCGGCCGGCACGGGATGCGCGACGTGCTTCGCCTTGATGTCGAGCGCCGCGTCCTGATCGGGGGTGCCGAAATACCGCACCGTGCCCTCGGTCACGACGAACTCGCGCGACAACACCGACCCCACCTTGAGGCGATACGTTCCCCGCACCGCCTGGAGCGTGCCGCTCACGAGATACTGGTCGCGCTGTTTGGTGAGCCGCACCGAGCCGGCGAGCTGGATGTTCGCCTCGTCGGAACGGAGCCACACATCGCTGCCCATTTCGAGCTCGAGGTCTTGGATCCGTAGGCTGTCGAGAAACACATTCTCGAACTCGGGGCCGAGCCGCTGCTGCTGAATCAGTGCGGCGAGCGACGTATCCGCGAGCTCGTCCAGGTTCACGATCCGCTTTTGCACCAGGTCGGCGAAGTACAGGACGCCCGACGTCACCTTGGCGTTACCGGTGAGTGTGGCGCCGAAGACCGGCCCCTTCAGCGCCAGCCGTCCGCTGGCGGTGATCGCCACGTTGTTCTTCAAGTCCAGCGCCTTGAACTGGTCGGCGGCGATCTGCAGGTCGAGCACCGGGTGCGTCAGCTGCTCGAGCCGCACGATGCCGGTGAAGTCAGCCCGGCCGCGCTCGCTGCGGGCCGACAGCGACTGGATGGCGATCGTGTCGCCCGAGAAGCCGAGGCGCCCGTTGACCTCCTCGTATCGCACACTGAGCGCCGGGATGGTCGCGGCGGCGTCGGCGATCTGCAACTCACCCCGCAGGCGCGGCGCGTCCCACGTCCCCGCGATCCCCAGGTCCGCGGAGAACACGCCGGTCACCTGTTGCAGGGCCGGGGTGAGCGCCTCGAGGACGGACAAATCGACGCTGTCCGCCTTGGCCCCTACCGAAAGGGTGTCGGGGAGCTGGCGGCGGGGCACCGACTCGAGCGCCAAGTCCAGCGGCAGATATGTTTGCACGTCCAGGACCTGCTGGCCCGAGCGCCACAGATGGAGCGCCCCGCGCAGCCGCCGGTCGTGATAGTCGTACGTCCCGTCGACAAATGGCGCGCGGAATTCGCCGAACGCGCCGTTCAAGAGCGAGAACGACCCGCTCGAGACGGGGCCGGCCCGGGTACCCGACAGTCCGGCGGTGAGCGTGACCGTCCCGCCTACGCCCGCGGTGTCCCGCTCGAACAGTGCGTACAGCCCGACCAGCGGGAACCCCTCCAGCTGGAGGTGGGCGTCCGCCCGACCGCGCGTCGGCAGGGCTCCCTCGAGCACCAGCTTGCCCGATCCGTACGCGCTCTGGAGCACCAGCCCGGTCACCGTGGCCGCGGAGTCGGTCACGGTCAGCTCCGTGGGCCGCTCGAGCACCCACACATCGCCCGGCAGCTGGAGCGCCAAGGAGTCGACGCCAACCGCCAGGGCCGCGCCTTCCGTCGGGCCCGCGCGGCGGGCGAACCGGCCCCCGGCGAGAAACGCGGCGCCCTCGCCGATGCGCGAGCGCGCCAGCCAGGTGAGCGAATCGCGGGTCCCGCGCGCCGTGGCGGACGCGCCGGAAAATCCGAACACGCCGTGGGCGATCGAATCCAGGGTCGCGTCCAGCGCGAACGTCGGGACGGTGCCCGGCTGCCAGGTGAAGCGCCCCCGGCCTGCCGGGACCCGCCACGCCCGCCACACGAGCCGCTCGACGCTGGTGCGGGCGTCGAGGCCGAGCGAGTCGAGCGAGCCCTCGAGCCTGAGGAGCACGCGTGCCGAGCCAGCCAATGGCGCGTTCGAAGCGACCTCCCCGCCAGGGTCGGTCAGCGCTTCGGGAGCGCCGCCCGCGAGCCAGCTAAGCAGCGGGTCGAGCGCGTTGAGGCTGTCGGCGTCGAAGTCGAGCCCCAGCTGGCCCCGCGCCCCGCGCATCCACCCCAACGAGCCCGACCCCGTGGTGATAAGGCCCGACTGCGCGATGCGCAGGGAGTCCACGTACAGCCGCCGGTCGGCGAACCGCACGCGCACGGCGCCCGAGTCGAGGCCGGCGCCGGCGAGCCGCGAGGGCTGGAGCGTCGCCTGCACCGACCCGAGCGGCGGCGCGGCGCTATCGCCCGAAAAATCTCCCTTGACGGTAAAGTTCAGGCGTGACGGGGGAGCCCGGCGACCGAGCCAGTGCGAGAGGTCCAATTCGTGGGCCGTTACCTGCAGGTCCCGCGCGCCATAGTGCGGCAGGTCGAGCACCAGCGTCCCGTCGCCCAGCACATCGCCGCCGCGCGAGTGCAGATCGACGTGCGTCGCCAACGAGCCGAGCGGGCCGGCGAGCTTCACGGGCCCGGTCACGGCGCCCCGAAGCGGCAACGTCGGGAAGCTGCCCCGCAGCCCGTCGAAAGACAGCGAGTCGGCCGTGACGTCGGCGTAGATGCCGAGCGTCTCACCGCGCGTGTCGAGCCGTACGCTCCCCGTCAGGGTGCTCGGCGGGAGCTCTCCATCCCGGTGCTCAAGCGTGCCCGCGAACTGCGTGTCGCGCAACCGCCCGTTGAGCGTCCCCACCGCGGCGAGCGTCCCGTGCAGCCGCACCGCCGGGGCGAGCCGCGCCACCGTACCCAGGTCGATGCTCGACGCCTGCACGGCAAACGGTTGAAACCGCAGGCCGTCGGCGGCCTTGAGGTTCACCTCGCCCTTGCCGCGGATACGGCTTTCGGGCCACCCCGGAACGAGCGAGTCGCGGAACGACCAATCGGTCTCGAGCGCGAGGCCCGCGAGCGGCCCGGTGGCCACAGTGTGTCCGCTGAGCCGTCCGGCGAACGGCAGCGTATCGAGGAACGGCCGGGCGAACTCGAGGTCGAACTCGCGGGCGTCCAGGTCGGCGTCGCGCAGCGCGACGAGCCCCGAGTCGGAGGCGCTGAAGGCGACCAGCCGGCCCGCGACCGTGCCGCCCCCATATGCCAGGCGCAACGGGTCGAGCCCGACCTCGAGCACCCGTTCGCCATGCGAGCGCAGCCGCACGTCACCCGACACCACGCCGGCACCGGAATCCCTGCGAAGCGCCGGTCGATGAAATGGAAGTCCTCGAGTGTCGCCGAGTCCGCCCGCAGCCGCAGATCGAACAGCAGCGGGCCGTGCGGCCAGCGCAGGGTGCCGCGCGCGTCGCGCAGCGCCGAGCGCGGCAGTCGCACGCGTGCGAGCTGCACATCCATCGAGTCGCCGATCACCCGCAGCCGTCCGGCCACGTCCTCCAGCCGCACCGCGGGGTCAGAGCCCTCCGTGGCCAGCCGTGAGATGTCGATGCGGATTCCCCGCTCGCGGGGGGAGGACACCTGGAGGGCCGAAAGCCGCGCGTCGAGGTGCTCGAAGCGGCGGACGCGGAGCCGTCCGTTGATACCGTCGTTGGCGATCTCGAGGCTCGAGTCGCCCGGTTCGGCGTGCTTCGCCTGCAGGCGCAACGTCACGGTCCCGTCCGTGATCCGGACGTTGCGAAACAGGATCAGGGTGGCGGGCCCGTGCGGACCCTTGTCGTGACCTCCGAGGCGCAACAGCTCTTCGATGTTGAGCCGGCCGCTCGGGTGCTGCACGATGTTGATCACCGGCCGGCGCAGATCGAATTCGAAGAGCACGACCCGGCCGGCTGCGAAGTCGAACGGGTTGTAGCTCACATTGACCTGCGGCAGCCAGGCGACGAGCGTCGTGTCCGCGTCGAACAGCCGGACCTCGGTGAGGGTCAGCCCGGTGAGCAGCGACCCCCGCACGTCGCCAATCTCCATCGTCCCGCTGAACGCTTGACGCAGCGCGCCCTCGCTGACGCGCGCCAGTAGCGCGCGCCCGGCTCCCGTGCCGACCAGCGACGAGAGGGCTCCGAGAAAGCCGGCGAGCAGCCCCACCAGCGTCCACAGCGCGGCCCCGAGCGAGCGGCGGAACATCTAGAACGCCTGCCCCACGGCGAACTGCACGACTACCCGGCGCCAGAAGCCCGACGGCAAGCCGGGACGCACCGTCTTCCCGGTCGCCGTGATGCTGTTATCCGCCTTGTTCAGGAAGTACAGTGTGCCGGGCTCCTGGGGATAGCCGTTATAGGCGGCGTCGAGCCGCACCGGGCCGAGCGGCGTGATGAATCGCAACCCCACCCCCGGAGTGACGCGCAGACCGCTGACCGTGGTGCCCGTGTCTCCACGCTCCCACACCTGCCCCACGTCCACAAACACGCCCAGGCGCACCCGCTCGGGAAAGATCGGACTGGGAACGCGCAGCTCCAGGTTGGCGGTGAACACAGTGTTGCCACCGGTGGGTGACGCTTGGATCCTTTTGTATGTGGTGTCCGTCCCGCTGACTTCCAGGCTGTCGGACACGTACACGCGCGGGCCCAGCTCGTTGCGGGCAAAGCCCCGCACCGAATTCGGGCCACCGGCATAGAAGCGCTGGTCGGGGGGCACGAATTTCACGCTCTGGCCCAACAGGCTGAGGCGCTGCGGCAGGATCGTGCCGCCCCGGATCCGCCAGGCGAGCACGCTGCGGCGGGAGAGGGGATAATACTTCGACATCTCGAGCTCACCGCGGTTGAACTCATACAAGGTGTCCGAGAGCACATAGCGCGACGCGTGGACCAGGGTCACCTGCGTCACACTCCCGGCCGAGGGATCGAGCACCGAGTTCACCCGCGCGCGCACGCCCGAGATCGTGATCGACCCGAACGGCCGCCGGTTCGCGAGGAACGCCTGGTCGGACTCGTTGCACAGTAGGAACCGCTGGCAGTACACGGCCGGGTCGGCGGCCGTCCGGCCTAC
>WNFD01008616.1_pt1 | contig 13577 bp, 15 predicted proteins | sample 5400491 | NCBI WGS metagenome assembly WNFD01 (sample SAMN13153343, study PRJNA577476) | soil metagenome | isolation source: 120 cm saprolite under Douglas fir tree site 2 hole 2 replicate 2 | place: USA:California | collected 2015-04-18 | reverse complement strand
ACCGGCGCGGGATCGGCGAGGCCGGTGGTCTCCACGATGATGGCGTCGAACTTGCCCTTGCGCCGCATCAAGCCGTCGATGATGCGGATCAGATCGCCGCGCACCGTGCAGCAGATACAGCCATTGTTCATCTCGAACACTTCTTCATCGGCCCCGACGATCAGCTCGTTGTCGATGCCGATCTCGCCGAACTCGTTGACGATGACCGCATATTTCTTGCCGTGCGGCTCCGACAGAATGCGGTTGAGCAGCGTGGTCTTGCCGGCGCCGAGATAGCCGGTAAGCACGGTCACGGGAATCTTGTCGGTCATGCACAACTCGTTGCGGGGAGGGCGAGGCCGGAAGTTCCACGAGGCCGCCAGGCGCCGGCGCGCCGACGCCTCGGCGAGCACCCTTATATTGTGCCGCATCATGGCAATGTAAGTGGGCGCTTCTCCGGCCCCGCCGGGCGCGGTCCAGGAGCGCAAGAGCCTCGGATGCGCTGAAATCAGTCGACACGGACCCTTGCGGGCGCCTTGCCGGGGCTGGTCTCGCAGCGAGCGAGCCGGCCTCGCCTGCGCCTTGCGGAGCGTCGTCGAGGCGACCCATATTGGGCTGCCATGCAAGCCGCCCTCGCCCACGGCGCCGCCCCGGACATCAGTCTTCGCCCGGCCCGCCTTGCCGACGTCGATGCGCTTGCGGATCTCGAGCGGCGGGTGTTCCGGGGCGACCGGATCTCGCGCCGGGGGTTCCGGCGTTTTGCGCGCTCGCCGCGCGCGGCCCTGATCGTGGCGGAGGAGGACGGCGTGCTTGCCGGCTATGCGCTCGTGCTGTTCCGGGAGGGGAGCGGCATTGCCCGGCTCTACTCGATCGCCGTGGCGCCGCAATTTGCCAAGCGGGGACTGGGCTCCGCGCTGCTGTCCGGTGCCGAGGAGGCCGCGATCGCCCGCGACCGGATCGCGATGCGGCTCGAAGTGCACGAGAACAACGCCAAGGCGATCGCCCGCTACCGCAAGGCCGGCTACAATCTGTTCGGGCGCCATTTCCAGTATTATTCGGACCGCGGCCACGCCCTGCGGTTCGAGAAGCACCTCAGGCCGCAGTTGCGGCGGTTGGAGCATGCCCCGCCTTATTTTCACCAGACCACCGAATTCACCTGCGGGCCCGCATGCGTGATGATGGCGCTCGCCTGGGCCGACCCGAGCTTGCGGCCGAACCCGGCACTGGAATTCAGGCTTTGGCGCGAGTCGACGACGATCTTCATGAGCTCCGGCCATGGCGGTTGCGAGCCCTATGGGCTTGCGGTCAGCCTGCGCCGGCACGGGCTTTTCCCGGAGATCCACGTGAGCGCGCCCCCGCCGTATTTCCTCGATACCGTGCGCTCGGAGGACAGGCGCCGGGTGATGCGGCTGACCCAGCAGGAGTTCCAGCGCGAAGCCGGGGAGCTCGGCATCCCAACCCACCTGACTCCGCTCGGCGAATCGGCTCTGATGGCGGCGCTCGACTCGGGCGCCAGCGCGATCGTCCTGGTCGCCGGCCATCACATGGTGCGCCGGAGAGTGCCTCATTGGGTGTTCGCGTTCGGGCACGAAGGTCGCTACATCCTGGTGCACGACCCGGCGGCCCGAGGCGACGAGAATGGAGTGCCGATTGCCGCCGAAACCTATGCGGTTCCCCGCACCATGTTTGCGCAAATGACCCGCTTTGGCCGCGATAACCTCAACGCGACGATCCTGATCCGGAAAGGGCCTTCCCAATGACCGGCTGGGTCATCCTGGTCGACCAGCCCAAGGACTTCCCCAACGCCGACACCCCCCACAAGGTGATCATGACGGGCGAATACCTCGCGCGTCCGAAGCTGTTCGATATCGGCCGGCCCAAGCTCGTCAACCTGTCGCGGTCCTACGCCTACCAGTCCAAGGGCTACTACGCTTCGCTGCTCGCCGAAGCGCGCGGCCACCGCGTGGTGCCCACGGTCGAAACCATGCTCGAGCTGCGCGAGGCCAAGCTCTACGAGCACGCGCTCCCCGAGCTCGAGGACGAGCTCAACCGCTGCGCCCGCAAGGCCGACTTCCAGCCGGAGGCGCAGCTCCGATTGCTGGTCTGCTTCGGCATCGCCTCGGACCCGCGGTTCGAGGCGTTCGGCCGGCTGCTGTTCGACTGGTTCCGCTGCCCGGCGCTGGAGATCACCGTCGATCCGGGGATCTGGCTCTCGATCGACCGCATCCGCCCGCGCACCATCACCCGGCTGGCGAACGGCGACGCCACGTTCTTCCGCGACGCGCTCCACCAGCATACCAAGCGCGAATGGCGCGATCCCAAGGCTCGTTCGCTGTCGAAATACGATCTCGCGGTGCTGCACGATCCCAACGAGAAGCTGCCGCCGAGCTCGGTGGATTCGCTCAAGCATTTCGCCCGCATCGCCGAGAAGCTCTCGGTCGACATCGAGCCGATCACCCGCCGGCAGCTCGACGAGCTCGCCGAATACGACGGGCTGTTCATCCGCGAGACCACCTCGATCGACAATCACACCTATCGGTTCGCGCGGCGCGCCTGGCAGGAGGACGCCGATCTGTCGAGGGCGATGGACGAGCTGGGATTGCCGCTCGTCGTAAAAATTCCCGACGGCTCGTTCTCGCGCGGGGTGCACAAGGTCAATTCGCCCGAGGAGTTCAAGCGCGTCGTCGAGGAGCTGTTCGAGGAGACCGACCTGCTGCTGGCGCAGAAATTCATGCCGACCGAGTTCGACTGGCGGGTGGGCGTGCTCAGCGGCGAGCCGCTGTTCGTGTGCCAATACCGCATGGCGCGCGGCCATTGGCAGACCGTCAAGCACCGCGCCGACGGCTCCTCGCGCGAGGGCGGGTTCCGCACCTTCGAGCTCGACCAGGCCCCCACGGAGCTGCTCGACGTCGCCGGCCGCGCCGCCAAGCCGATCGGCGAAGGGTTCTACGGGGTCGACATCAAGCAGACCGACCACGGCTTCGTGGTCATGGAGGTCAACGACAACCCCAACCTCGAGCACGGCATCGAGGACGCGGTCGGCAAGGACGAGATCTGGATCCGGCTGCTGAAGTGGTTCATCGAAAGATTCGAGCAGTGATCGCCCCGCGGCCTCGTGTCCCGGGCGCAGCGCAGCATGCAATGCCGCGCTGCTGAACCGGACCCGGGCTCAGGTTGATCTCAGAACGACTGGACCCCGGATCTGCGGCGCGCGCCTCGAAGGAAGCGCTGCGCCTTGTCCGGGACCGCCTCAATGCGGCCCTTGCTTCAGCCGCGACAAATCGAACCGATCGACCTCGCCCAGCAGCTCGGCGAACGCGCGCGCGCCGAACTCGATCGCGGCCTTGCCCTTCTCGGCCGTCGCCGCGCTCGCGTCGCCCATCGCGCCCGAAGCGTTGAGATCCTGGCTCATCCAGCCGAGTCGGCCGGGCCGGTCGATGCCCAGATAACGGAACTCGCGCGCCAGCTCGATTCCCGCCGATGCGAAGGTTTGCACGCGCCCGGTCCGCACCAACCCGGGGTGCGCGGCAAGCATGATCGAGGTCTCGATGGCGCCGGCGTGAATGCCGTGGACCTGCTCCTGCCCCGCGGGAACTGTCCGTCCGGATAGCCGAAGCCGAACCAGGAGCAGGCAACCGCGAGCATGTTCAGGCGCACGCGCAGGTCCCGCGTGACGAGGTCGACGGCCGAAACGTTGCCGCCGTGGCTGTTGGCGATGACGAGCTTGCGCAGGCCGGCGCGATGCACGCTCTCGGCGATCTCGGTGAGCACGCGGATCAATGTATCGGCCGCGAGCGTCAAGGTGCCCGGGAATGCGCGGTGCTCGTCCGACGTGCCGATCGGGAGCATCGGCAGGAAGCTGACCGGCAGCTCGGACGGCAGCAATTCGCGTGCCCGCGAAAGATAGGCGGCCGCGATATGGGCATCGGTCCCGACCGGAAGGTGCGGCCCATGCTGCTCGACCGCCGCGACCGGCAGCACGGCGATCCAACGCGTCCTATCGGCGCCGGCAAAATCCTCCCAGGTCATCTCGACCCAGTCGCGCTTGGGCAGCACCGATTTTTCCATGGCCCTCGCCACCAAACGGCTTACCGACCTACGACTCTTTCGCAGAAAAGGCTGCAGCGAAATCCCGGTGCTCGTGCAGGACGCGCACGATTTCAACGACGTCGTCGTTCGTCCGATAGAATACAGCGTACGGATGCACGAGCAGAGAGCGAAGTCCCGGCGCCACCTCGTCCCGGGCGCGCCCCAGGAGCGGCTGGCTGCGCAGACGATTGCTTGCGACCTCTATTTCGCCAGCGAGCTTGTCGGCAATCTCAGGGGATGCAACGTTCGAATAATACCGCCAAAGCTTCCGCAAATCCTGTTTGGCCGCCGGTGCCCAGGCGATCCGCCTACTCGCTGCCATGATCTCTGCGGGCTTGGCGCAGGAGAGCCTCCAGGTCCAATTCCTCTCCTCTGCCCTCGTCTAGCTGTTGAAGGCCTATTTCGATTTCCGCCCGCAGCTTGGCGAGCGTATCGATTCGCTCCAGCAGCTCGCGACCGAGTTGTTCCTGGGCGGCCTCCGGCAGTTCCGAAGCCTTCGAGATGGCTAGTTCGAGTGTCTTGACCATATCCCACTATACCCCATTCACGGTGCTGCACGCATCCATTTGGCGCCTTGGTTTTCAGGGGTACGTAATGGGCAAATCACCGAAACTCAAATAGTGTCTGCAGCCCCAATTGTGGCAGAGGAACGAATGCCGACCGCCAAATTCGCGACCATCGCCGCACTCGTTGGAACGCTCTTGTTGGGCTTTGCGGCCCCCGCGCTCGCCCAGCAGCTCGACAAGGTGCGGTTCGGCACCAATTGGGTGGCCGAGCCCGAGCACGGCGGCTTCTACCAGGCGCTCGCCGACGGCACCTACCGGCAATACGGGCTCGAGGTGACGATCGTGCCCGGCGGCCCGCAGGTCAACAACCGCATCCTGCTGCCGGTCGGCAGGCTCGATTTCTTCATGAGCGCCAATCTGCTGCAGGCGTTCGACGCGGTCGCCCAGAAGGTCCCTACGATTTCCGTCGCGGCGATGTTCCAGAAGGACCCGCAAGTCCTGATCGCGCATCCGGATACGGGCGTCGAGAACTTCGAGGATCTCAAGAAGCTCACCCTGTTCGTCTCCAACGAGGGCGTCGCCACCTATTTCCAATGGATGAAGTCGGAGTTCGGCTTCAGCGAAGCCAAGGTGAAGCCCTACACGTTCAACCCGCAGCCGTTCCTGGCCGACAAGAATTCGGCGATGCAGGGTTACGTCACCTCGGAGCCCTACGCGATCGAGCAGCAGGGCGGCTTCAGGCCGAAAATCTTTCTCTTGGCGGATTACGGCTTCGACACCTATTCGACCCTGATCGAGACGCGCCGCGACCTTGTCGAGAACAAGCCGGACCTGGTGCGGCGCTTCGTCGAGGCTTCGATCCTCGGCTGGTATCATTTCCTCTACGACGACAATGCGCCGGCGCGCGCGCTGATCCGCAAGGACAATCCGGAAATGACCGACGCGCTGATCGCCTATTCGGTGGAGAACCTCAAGCGCTACGGCATCGTCGATTCCGGCGATACGCTCAAAGTCGGCATCGGCGCCATGACCGACGCGCGGGTGCAGAGCTTCTTCGACAAGATGGCGCGTGCAGGCGTGGTCGATCGCGCGATCGATTTCCGCAAGTCCTATACGCCGCAGTTCGTCGGCAAGGGCGTCGGCACCGACCTGCGGCCGAAGCATTGAGGAGGCTCACCGGGCGGCAAACTCCGCTCACCTCCCCGGAATGGGGAGGTCGGCCGCGACAGCGGCCGGGTCGGGTCCCTTCGCCCTTGCATCCCTACGACCCCCTCCCTATCCCTCCCCCTTCAGGGGGAGGGAAGAGTTTGCAGCCGAGCTCAGTGAAATCGCTCCCGATCCTCACGCTTCGCCGCGTCGGGAAAACATTCGCAAATTCGGTCGTCGCCCTCGATCGGCTCGATCTGGAAGTACGCGAGGGCGAGTTCGTAGCGCTGCTGGGGCCGTCCGGCTGCGGCAAGTCGACCGCGCTGCGCCTCATCGCCGCGCTGTCCGAGCCGAGCCGGGGCGAGGTGGCGTGGAGCGGCGACGCGCGCGAGCTGCGAAATTCCCATGCGATCGGCTTCGTGTTCCAAGAGCCGACGCTGATGCCGTGGGCCAATGTGTTCGCCAACGTGTTCCTGCCGCTGCGCCTTAAGGGCATCGACGCGCGCACCGCGACGCCGCGCATTGCCCGCGTGCTCGACCGCGTCGGCCTTGCGGACTTTGCCAAGACCTATCCGCGCGAGCTCTCCGGCGGCATGCGGATGCGCGTCTCGCTGGCGCGCGCGCTCGTGACCGATCCGGAACTCCTGTTGATGGACGAGCCGTTCGCGGCGCTCGACGAGATCACCCGGTTCCGCCTCAACGACGATCTCTTGGTGCTGTGGCGGGCGCTCGGCAAGACTGTCGTGTTCGTCACGCATTCGGTGTTCGAATCGGTCTATCTGTCGAACCGCATCGTGGTGATGACGCCGCGGCCGGGACGGGTGTTCGCCGAGATTGCGATCGACGCGCCCTATCCGCGCGACGAATCCTTCCGCACTTCGGCCCAATACGCCGGCTATTGCCGCAAAACCTCGCAGGCGCTCGCCGCCGCCATGGCGTCGGGAGCGGGCGCATGAACGGCTCCGCCGCCGCATGGATCGCCAGGCCGGAAGCGCTGCTGCGCATTACCTTGCCGATCTTCATGCTCGCGCTCGGGATCCTCGTCTGGCACCTCGTCGTCGCGATCAACGGCATTCCGCCCTACGTGCTGCCGGGACCGGCGCTGGTGGCCCGCACGCTGGTGACCGACTGGCCGGTGCTGTCGGCCTCGCTGCTCGTCACATTGCTGACGACCTTGCAGGGCCTGGCGCTCGCCGCCGGCGGCGGCATCGCCCTTGCCATCCTGTTCAATCAGTCGCGGCTCGTCGAATATTCGCTCTACCCCTATGCGGTGATCCTGCAGGTGACGCCGATCGTGGCGATCGCGCCGCTGCTGCTGATCTATCTGCCGCAGCAGGCCGCCGTGCTCGCCTGCGCCTGGATCGTCGCGTTCTTTCCCGTGCTCGCCAACACCACGCTCGGACTCAATTCCGTCGATCATAATCTGGCGGACCTGTTCCGGCTCTACCGGGCCTCGCGCTGGCAGACGCTGCGCCACCTCAAGCTGCCGGCGGCGCTGCCCTATATGCTGGGCGGCCTGCGCATCGCCGGCGGGCTGGCGCTGATCGGAGCGGTGGTCGCCGAGATCGCCGCCGGCTCCGCCGGGGCCGGCTCGGGCCTTGCCTATCGAATCGCCGAATCCGGGTATCGGCTCGACATTCCGCGCATGTTCGCGGCGCTCGTGCTGTTGGCAATGACCGGGATCGTCATCTATTTCGCGATGTCGCTCGTCTCGCACCTGGTGCTGCGGCGTTGGCACGAAAGTGCGGTCGCCCGCGAGCCGTGAGGTCGCGTAGGCCCGGCTCGGCAGGCTGGCGACTGCATGTCTCGCTTGCAGCGCGCGCGGTTGACCTGACCCGCAAGGGCTGGCTTGGTCCGACCGTCGGAGGCGCAGGGAACAGCGGGAAACCCCATGACCAATCGCATCGATCTCGACGGCCGCGTCGCGGTGGTCACCGGCGGTGCCCAGGGCATCGGACGGGCGATCGTCGAGCGATTTCTCCGCTCCGGCGCCACGGTGGCGATCTGGGATCGCGACCACACGCTGGGCGCACAGACCGCGAGCGAGCTCGCCAATTCCGGCCGCGTCCTACCTTACGCGGTCGACGTGACCCGGCTCGACGACGTCGAGCGCGCGTGCGAGCGAACCCTCACGGGGGTCGGCCGCATCGACATTCTCGTCAACAACGCCGGGATCGCCGGGCCGAACCAGAAGACCTGGGACTATCCGCCCGAGGCCTGGGCCGCGGTGCTGGCGGTCAACCTCGACGGCCCGTTCCATTGCTGTCGCACGATCGTGCCGCACATGATCGCGCAGAACTACGGGCGGATCGTCAACATCGCGTCGATCGCCGGCAAGGAGGGCAATCCGAATGCCTCCGCCTATTCGGCCTCCAAGGCCGCGCTGATCGCGTTGACCAAATCGCTCGGCAAGGAGCTCGCCGAACACGACATCGCGGTGAACTGCATCACGCCCGCCGCCGCCCGGACGGCGATCTTCGCGCAAATGACCCAGGAGCACATCGCCTATATGCTGTCGAAGATTCCGCGCGCGCGTTTCGTCGAAGTCGAGGAGATCGCCGCGCTCGCGGCGTTCTGTGCCTCGGCGGAGTGCTCGTTCACCACGGGGGCGGTGTTCGACATATCCGGGGGCCGGGCGACCTATTGATGGAACGGCCGCGCCAGATAACCGCCGACGCCGTCCAGGAGCGGCGGCGGCGATTGCAGGCGATTGCGCTGATGTGCGGCGCGTGCGCGTGCTTCGCCTGCCTCGACGCGTCGGCGAAATTCCTCCAGGGCCACATCGATACCCTGCAGGTGGTGTGGGCGCGCTATGCCAGCGCCTTCCTGCTCACGTTCCTGGTCTCGAACCCGCTCACCCGCCCGGGCCTCATCGTGACCACGCGGCCGCGGCTTCAGATCGGCCGTTCGCTGCTGCTGCTGTTCTCGACGCTGCTCAACATCCTGGCGCTGCGCTATCTGCAGCTCGACCAGACGGTGTCGATCCTGTTCTCGACTCCGTTCTTCGTCACGCTCTTGTCCGGCTTCGTGCTGGGCGAATGGGCCGGCTGGCGGCGCTGGACCGCGATCGCGATCGGGTTTTCGGGCGTGCTCCTGATTGCCCGCCCCGGCATGGGCGGCATGCATCCGGCGGCGCTGCTCTGCCTTGGCGGAGCGATCTGCTATTCGATCTACAACATCTCCACCCGGGTGCTCGCCCGCACCGATTCCAACGAGACCACGCTGTTCTATTCGAATTTCGTCGGCACCGTTGCGGCGCTTCCGGCGCTCCCCTTCGTGTGGACGACGCCGCATGAGCCGGTCGTGATCGTGCTCATGGTCCTGATGGGCGCGTTCGGCAGCTTGGGCCATTACCTGCTGATCGCCGCGCACCGGCTGGCATCGGCTTCCGTGCTGGCGCCGTTCATCTACAGCCAGCTGATCTGGGCGATCACCGCCGGCTATCTGGTGTTCGGGCAGCTGCCGAGCGAATGGACGCTCGCGGGCGCGGCAATCGTGATCGCATCGGGGCTTTACATTCTCTTCCGCGAGCACAAGCTAAGGGGCTGACGGAAGCTGTCATTCCGGCCGAGCGCGACGCGCGAGCGCCGGAATCCATGATCGCCGGCGTTGCGCGTATCCCGATCAGTGTTCATGGATCCCGGTACACGCTCGCTTCGCTCGCGCGACCGGGATGACGCTACGCGATGAGGAAACGCCAACCCAGGATCTCCCCATGTACGACAATCTTCTCGCGAACGTTCCGACCGAGCTTTACATCGGCGGCAAATGGCGGCCGGCAACCGACAAGGGGCGCTTCGATGTCATCGATCCGGCGACCGAAGCGACGATCGCCTCGGTCGCGAGCGCCGGCACCGAGGACGCCAAGGCCGCCGTCGATGCCGCCAGCGACGCGTTTCCGGGTTGGGCCGCGCGCAAGCCGCGCGAGCGCGGCGAGATCCTGCGCAAGGCGTTCGAGCTGATCATGCAGCACGCCGAGCGCTTTGCCCGGCTGATCACGCTCGAGAACGGCAAGGCGCTGTCGGATTCGCGCGGCGAGGTCGCGTATTCGGCCGAGTTCTTCCGCTGGTACGCCGAGGAAGCGGTGCGCAACATCGGCGAGGTCTCGCGAGCGCCCACCTCGGGCGCCCGCATCCTGGTGCAGCATAGGCCCGCCGGCGTTGCCGTGCTGGTCACGCCGTGGAACTTTCCGGCCGCGATGGCCACGCGAAAAATCGGCCCGGCGCTCGCGGCGGGCTGCACAATCGTGCTCAAGCCGGCGTCGGAGACGCCGCTCACCATGCTGGCGCTGATGCCGTTGCTGGAAGAGGCCGGCGTGCCGGGCGGCGTGGTCAATGTCATTCCCTCGCGCCGCTCCGGCCCCGTGGTGGGCGCGATGCTGGCCGATCCGCGGGTGCGGGTGATCTCGTTCACCGGCTCGACCGAGACCGGGCGCAAGCTGCTGCACGGCGCCGCGGACCAAGTGATCAAGCCCGCGATGGAGCTCGGCGGCAACGCGCCGTTCATCGTGTTCGAGGACGCCGACATCGACGCGGCCATCGAGGGCGCGATGGTCGCCAAGATGCGCAACATCGGCGAGGCCTGCACGGCCGCGAACCGGTTCTACGTGCAGGAAAAAATTCACGACGAGTTCGCGAAAAAGCTCTCCGAGCGCATGGGCGCGCTCAAAGTCGGCAACGGCCTCGAGGACGGCGTCGCCGTGGGCCCGCTGGTCAATGCCGACACCCGCAACAAGATCGTGAATCTCGTCGAAGACGCGGTCGGCAAGGGCGCCAAAGTGCTGATCGGCGGCAAGCCGCCGAACGGCAAGGGCTTCTTCTATCCGGCCACCGTGATCACCCAGGTGCCCGACGATGCCCAGCTCTTGCGCGAGGAGATTTTCGGCCCGGTCGCGGCGATCCAGACGTTCCAGTCCGAGGACGACGTGGTCGCGCGCGCCAACGATACCGAATACGGCCTCGTCGCCTATCTCTACACGCGCGACATCGGCCGCGGCCTGCGGGTGTCCGAGCGGCTCGAGTTCGGCATGGTCGGGCTCAACCGCGGGCTGGTGTCGGATCCGGCCGCGCCCTTCGGCGGCATGAAGCAGAGCGGCATCGGCCGCGAAGGCGCGCACGAGGGCCTGATGGAGTTCATGGAGACGCAGTACATCTCCGTGAGCTGGTGAGCTCTTTTACCTTCCCGGAGGGGAGGTCGATCGGGCGTAAGCCCGATCGGGTGGGGAGTCGGACCCCACCCCGGTGTCTCGCTGCGCTCGACACCGACCCTCCCCTTCGGGGGAGGGAAAAGGAACAGCGCCTCCCATTGACTTGCGCGCGATCCTGCCGAGAGTCCGCGGGTCCTTTTGCCGAGACGCTGTGCGACGGAGGAACGGGATGGCCGCCGAGAAGCTCGATGTCCTGATGGTTGGACCGGTGATGCCGCTGATCGAGCAGGGCATCTCCCGGGCGTTCACGCTGCATAAATTGTGGGAGGCGCCCGATCGCGACGCCCTGATCGCAAAACTTGCGCCGCGGCTGCGTGCGATTGTCGCCGGCGGCGGCAAGCACGAGCCGATGGGCCCCGATTTCCTCGACCGCTTCCCGAAACTCGAGATCATCTCGAGCTTCGGGGTGGGCTACGATCATGTCGATGCCAAATGGGCTGCGGCCCACGGCATCGTGGTCACCAATACGCCCGACGTGCTCACCGAGGAGGTCGCCGACACGGCGCTTGGCCTGTTGCTGTGCACGGTCCGCGAGCTGCCGCAGGCCGAGCGCTATTTGCGCGCCGGCAAGTGGCTCGAAGGCGACTACCCGCTGACCAGGGCGACGCTGCGCGATCGCATAATCGGCATGGTCGGGCTCGGCCGCATCGGCAGGGCGATCGCGCGCCGGCTCGATGCGTTCCGCGTTCCCGTCGTCTATCACAGCCGCCATCCGCAGCCGGGGGTGCCGTACCGGCATTACCCCCAGCTCATCGACATGGCGCGCGACGTCGACGTGCTGATGGTGGTCACCCCGGGCGGTTCGGCCACCAAGCATCTGATCGACGCCGACGTGCTCGAGGCGCTCGGGCCCGACGGCATCCTGATCAACATGTCGCGGGGCTCGGTGGTGGACGAGCCGGCGCTGATCGCCGCGCTCGAGGCGGGCAAGATTTTGTCGGCCGGCCTCGACGTGTTCGCGAACGAGCCGCGGGTGCCGCCCGAGCTGATGGCGATGGAAAACGTGGTGCTGTTTCCCCACGTCGGCTCCGCCTCGGTCTACACCCGCGACGCCATGGGCCAGCTCGTGGTCGACAATCTCTTGTCCTGGGCCGCCGGCAAGGGCCCGCTCACGCCGGTTCCGGAGTCCCAGGGCGTCAGAGGTCCGAAGTCAGAAGTCAGCAATCAGTAGGGAGGGGCCGGCGTACGAGTTCATATTTTCGCCACTTCCGACTACTGACTTCTGATTTCTGATCCCTGGAACGGCCACATCCGACCACTGACTTCTGATCACCGAACCCTGGAACGGCTATGACTCGTCCGCAATTCGCCGCCGCACTGCTGATCGCGTCGATCGGGAGCGCCGGTTTCGCCTCCCTCGCCCACGCGCAGGGCGATGCCGGCACGCCGATGGTCGGCGCCTGGGAGCTCTCCAATGCCGATCGCGACAAGACCTGCACCATCAATTTCAAGCTCGATGCGGCCGGGGCCGGACGCGCGCTCGAATTCCAGAAGGGCTGCGCCGAGGCCTTCCCCGAGACGCGGGACATCGTCGCCTGGGTGATCGACAAGGATGACACGCTGCGTCTGATGAACGCCAAAGGCAAAGCGATTTTCGAGCTCACCGAAGTCGAGAACGGGCTGTTCGAGCCGCTGCGTCCGAGCGAAACTCTGGTGTTCCTGCAGACGCAGGCCGCCGCACAGGGCCGTGAGCGCACCGCCGACGCCATGTTCGGCGACTGGGCCTTGATGCGCGCCGGCGGCAAGCCGATGTGCCAGATCAGCCTGCTCGACGAAGCCCACGACACCGAGAGCTTCGACATGAAGGTGAAGCCCGGCTGCGACAGCCTGGTGACCAATTTCGCGCCGAAATCCTGGCGCATGGATCGCGGATTGCTGCTGGTGCTGTCCGAGCGCAGCGACCCGTGGCGGTTCGAGGAGGAGGAGAGCGGCACCTGGCACCGCATTCCGCAAGGCCGCCAGCCGCTGCTGCTGGTGCGGCAGTAACGGGGGCGCTCAGCTGTGCTATACTGGGAAGCGCACCGGCAATCGCTAAGTGAGCGTCATGACTTCTGCCGCGAGAGAGCTCCTCGAAGAAATCGAATCCTGGCCCAAGGAAGACCAGGACGAGCTGGTGGAGATTGCCCGTGAAATCAAGGCACGCCGCACGGGCACCTATGTGATGACCGATGAAGAACGCGCGGCGGTACGCGAAGGGCTCGAGCAGGCGCGCCGCGGCGAGTTCGTGTCCGACGAGGAGATGGAGGCGTTCTGGAAACGCCACGGTGTATGAGAGTTCGCTTCAGCCGGCGCGCGCAAAGAGACATCGAAGAAATATACCGGTATCTGGTCGACAAAAGCCCACTCGGAGCACAAAACGTACTCCGTTCCATCCGGGAAGCGGCCGAATTCATCGGTAGAAACCCTCATGCGGCGCCGAAAACGGACGATCCCGAGATCCGAATGAGAGTGGTTCGGCGACATCGATACAAGGTTTTCTTCCGGATCGGTTCCGATACTGTCGAAATCATTCACGTGCGCCATCCGTCGCGGCGCCCTCTGGAAATAGAACGTTAGTCGTAGGATGGGTTGAGCGCAGCGAAACCCCTTGTGGACGGCCGGACAGGCGCTGGCAGTGCCAGAGTATTTTTGGAGAGCCGACGGGGTTCGCT
>WNFD01004775.1_pt1 | contig 13579 bp, 12 predicted proteins | sample 5400491 | NCBI WGS metagenome assembly WNFD01 (sample SAMN13153343, study PRJNA577476) | soil metagenome | isolation source: 120 cm saprolite under Douglas fir tree site 2 hole 2 replicate 2 | place: USA:California | collected 2015-04-18 | reverse complement strand
GGATCGGATTTTTGGCGGTTTGGCTCAGGTCCTTGGGATCCGTACCATAGTGCACGATTCCATAATGCACGGGCGAGCCACCGGGATTGTTTGTCGTCCACCTGATAACCGTAAACCAGTCTTTTGCCAACGCGATCTCTGGCCCCTGGATGATCTGTACGCGCGCGGCTTTTGGAGTCGTTGGACTTTCTTGAGCGAGCAGGCTGCCGCTCAAGACCATGATCGACAATGTCAGCAGCACTTTATTCATATTCACACCTCAAAGAGAATTAACTCAGAATGGCTAGAAGCGAAGAAACCGAGGTCACCGCCATCCGCGATCTCTGGCTCCGGCTCGTCCGCTCGCATCCGAGGTTTTGCGAGACGGACGAGCCAGAGAAGAGATGTCATTGGTTTCGAGCTTTCGCCGTTTAGCGTCCTGCGCTACGGAATCGGTGGGCTCGGGACAGGCGCAACGCCGCAGATGGCCGATGCGCAGGGCGGCAGAGGCGGAGTCGGGATAAGGAAGTTGTTACCTTGCCTCGACGGCGAACAATTGGGATCTGTGGCGGGGTTGCACGTCATGCAACTGCCGGTAAAGGTGTTCCTGTCCGGGTAAGGTGTCGTGAAACCATCGGTGAGCGTTTGGAGGAAGGCAACGATCTGGTTCTCCTCCGTATCCGTCAAGCCGAGCATACCCGTCGTCGTGTCGAGATTGTTCGGGACCTCTTTCATCGGCCAGCAGTCTACTTTTTCGGTCGTTCCTGCCGGGCAGTGTCCCGAAGTGACCGGGAAGGCAAAGCTGGTGTCGCGCGTGTTGTAGAAATGTACGAGCTGCTTCAGGCTCTTAATGTAGCCGTTATGAAAGAACTCCTTCTGGAAGTAAGGTTGCCCGGTGCCGGCTTCGGTGGTGGGACACTGCGGTGGCGTCATCGCCACATTGCGCGCCGACATTACCTGCTGTTGGCCGTCGACACTCGGCGCAAGTGGTATCCAATCCTGATTAGGGTTGGGGGCGGAGCCGAAACCGCTTCGGAGGAACGTCCCTAATCCCAAATCTCTGTAGGCGAAGCCAAAGGGATTCGCAGTGAAGCCGAAGAAATCCGGCGTGGTCTGATAATAGAAAGCATCTCTCGGATTGAGGGGCAATCCTTCATTTGCCGAGCCGAAGCAGGTGAAGTTAGGGTGCACACTGGCGGTCTTGCTGGTGTCGTTCTGCGTCGGGGTCAGATTGGTTCCCCTTCCGTCGACGTGGCATGAATTGCAGTTGCCCTTGCCGTTGAACAACTGGAAACCCGCCATCTCGTCTGCAGTCAACGTGTAGTCGCCATCTAGGAATGCGTCGAATTTCGACGAGAAAGCGCTGACAGACAGTGAGTGCTCGAATGCGTCAAGGGCCTCTCCCCAATGATTAAAAACGGAGTTCGCTTGGGTGCGGTCTTCCGGTCTTAGCCGAATTGGCGTGGTGTTTGTTCCGAACACCTTAGCCCCTCCTGGGGTTTCGCAGATCTCCTCGGTGTCGTGTGGAAACTTGATATCGAATGAGCCGGCGCCAAATATCTCCTCGAAGAGAGGTCTGTAAACAGCCTGGGAAAGCCGGAACGCGACGCAAGCCGTATCAGGGAAACCCATTTCCTGAGTATCGACGGGAGGATGCTGTGCCTGCTCGGAGTCGGGATTTCTAAGCAGGTATCCGGTCGCGCGCGAATCCCAGAAGTTTCCGCCAAAAAAAAGGCCTTGCGTCGAGTTGAATTGGAGGGCTGGAAAGTAAGGTGCGTACGTATATCTCTGAGCGGTCCGCTTTCCGGCCCGAAAGTGAAACGTTCCGGGATACGCGATCATGGTCAGATTGACCGACGGGATTGGTCCGCTAAAGGCGGCGTATGGCATGTGGCAGAAAGAGCAAGCCTCATTCCTGAAGGGAGAAATGTTCTCGTCGAAATTCATAAGTTTGCCGAGTATCTCCACTGACTGCACTCCAGTGTTCTGAAGTGTCGGCGGGTTGCCCGTCAGAGTCGGAGGTGTTAATGCGTGCCACTGTGCGATAGCTTCCGCTTCGATGCCCTCAACTTCGCGCTGGACCCGTGCTATTTCTGAATTTAAATCGGCGGGGAGAATCCCAGGCGGGTACGGGTTGTAAAACGGCGGTGGCGCCTCCTCACGATCACCCTTTCCTTGCTGGTGGTTTTGCGCCGAGGTAAGGCGAGTGGAAATCAGCAAGGTCGCCGCGAACACCGCGCAGACTATCATTACTGCTATCAGTCGTCTTTCTCTCATGAAGTAACCCCTTTCGTGACCTATCGTTCGGAATGGATATGATGAGTGCGCCGCTACGGTGTCGTGAAGTTTTGTACTGGGCTGGTGACTCCGTCGCTCTTGCCGTTGGACTCCATCGACTCCACCGTGTAGTAGTAGGTCGTCCGCGGCTTAAGGCTGTCCAGGCGCACGCGGAAAACCGTCGATGAATGGTAAGGGTTCAACCTGATCGGATTTTTGGCGGTTTGGCTCAGCTCTTTTGGATCCGTACCATAGTGCACAACCCCATAGTGCACAGGCGAGCCACCGGGATTGTTTGTCGTCCACCTGATAATCGTCAAATGCTCCTTCGCCAACTCGATCTCTGGCCCCTGGCTGATCTGTACGCGCGCGGCTTTTGGAGTCGTTGGACTTTCTTGAGCGAGCAGGCTGCCGCTCAAGACCATGATCGACAATGTCAGAAGCACTTTATTCATATTCACACCTCAAAGAGAATTAACTCAAGACGATTAAAAGCGAAGAAACCGAGGTCAACCGCCATCCGCGGTTTCTGGCTCCGGCTCGTCCGCTCGCATCCGAGGTTTTGCGAGACGGACGAGCCAGAGAAGAGATGTCATTGGTTTCGAGCTTTCGCCGTTTAGAGTTTTGCCCTACGGAATAGGCGGACTCGGGAAAGGCGGAACGCCGCAGACAGCCGATGCGCAGGGTGGCAGAGGCGGAGTCGGGATAAGGAAGTTGTTGCCCTGCCTCGACGGCGAACAATTGGGATCTGTGGCGGGGTTGCAGGTCATGCAAACGCCTGTAAAGGTATTGATGTCAGGGTAAGTACTCACGCTGGGGTTAGCTGGGTCGAAGCCGTCATTCAGTGCCTGCATGATGATCACGAGCTGGTTCTCCTCCTGATCCGTCAGGCCGAGATTACCGACCGTCATGTCGATGTTGTTCGGGACCTCGGGCATCGGCCAGCAATCTACCTTTTCGGTCGTCCCTGCCGGGCAGTGTCCGGAAGTGACGGGGAACGGAAACTTGTCGCGCGTGTTGTAGAAATGGATGAGCTGCTTCAGGCTCTTGATGTAGCCGTTGTGAAAGAACTCCTTCTGGAAGTACGGCCCTGGCGCCTCGGTGGTGGGACACTGTGGCGGCGTCATGGCCACATTGCGCACCGTAGACACCTGCTGCCGGCCGTCCATCCGCGGCGCGAACTGCGTCCAGGTCGAGTTCGGATTGGGGGCGGAGCCGAAGCCGCTTCGGAGGAAGGTGCCTAATCCCAAATCTCTGTAGCCGAAGCCAAAGGGATTCGCGGTGAAGCCGAAGAAATCCGGGGTGGTCTGATAAAAGAAAGCATCCCTGGGATTCAGGGGCAGGCCGAGATTGGAATAGCCGAAGCAGGTGAACAAAGGCCTCGCATTAGTGGCATATGTGCCGGTGTCGGTCTGGCCCGGCGTCAGGAGGGTCCTTTGTCCGTCGATGTGGCAGGAATTGCAGTTCCCTTTGCCGCGGAACAAAATGACACCGGCAAGCTCATCCGGCGTATAGGTGTACAGCCCGTTTATGTTGGCATCGACTTTCGAGGTGAAAGGGCTGACCTGCGGTCCATCTTCGAAGAAGGAAATGGATTGTCCCCAGTGATTATAGACTGAGTTTGCTTTGGCGCGGTCCTCAGGAGATAGCTTAATTGGTGTGGTGTCCGTTCCGAACACCTTAGCCCCTCCGGGGGTTTCGCAGATTTCCTCGGTGTTGCCTCGGAACTTGATGTCTAGGACATCGCCCCATATTCTCTCAAAGAAAGACTTATAGGCGGCGCTCTCAAGCCGGAACGCGATGCAAGCCGTGTCCGGTAACGCGTGTTCTTGTGTATCGACGGGAGGATGCTGCGCCTGCTCGGCATCGGCACTCTGTAGCAGATATCCGGTCGAGCGTCCATCCCAGAAGTTTCCGCCAAACAAAAGGGCCTGGTCTGGGTAGAGCTGGAGGACAGGATATCTGGGTGAATAGGTATATCTCTGCGCAGTCCGCTTGCCGGCCCGAAACTCAAATGATCCGGGATAGGCGATCATCGTCAGATTGACGGAGGGGATCGGTCCGCTAAAGCCGGCGTACGGCATGTGGCAGAAACCGCAGGCCCTGTTCTGGAAGGGGGACATATTCTCGTCGAAATTCAGAAGCTTACCGAGTGTTTGTACTGCTTGATATCCGGTACCCTGAAGGGTCGGCGGTTGACCCGTCAGAGTCGGAGGCGTTAATGCGCGCATCTCTCCGAGAGCTTGATCGAAGATGAATCGGACTTCCCTCCGGACCCTTGCTATCTCGGAATTCAAATCGGCGGGGAGAATCCCGAACGGGTACGGATTGTAAAATGGTGGTGGCGGCTCCTCGCGATCACCTTTTTGCCCTTCATGACCTTTCTGACCATGATCGCCTTTCTGACCTTCCTGTGCTGGTGCGGCGCCATTTTGCGCCGAGATGAGCACGGTTTGAGAAGAAATGAGCAAAGCGGCAACCGCCGTGACGGAAACAGCAAATAAGGTTACTAGTGTTCGTCGCTTCATGAGCCTATCCTTTCTTAATTTATAGTTCGGAATGGATACGATGGACGGCGCGCCCGATGGACACACGACGGCTGCCATTCGAGGCGTCGCCCGTTGCGTTTAAGGGCACTTGGCGGATGTCAGTCATCCTCGCGCTCGCGACGGAATCTTGCTATAAATCCATCCGTGTGCCCGGCGGCGTCCACGAAAAATCCGACAACTTCTCGACGGTCGTTGATGCCGTTGATTATGGTGGTGCCGACCCCCTCCGGATCATCGACCGACTGGAAGTGTCCATCGTCGAAGATGAATCCGTGAGTGAGTCCTGCAGCGTCCATATAGGCTCCAACCACGTCGTCCTCATTGTTCAAGCCGAATGCCTGGGTGAGGGTGGCCGCGGGGAAATCTAGAGTGGTGAACTTCCCGTTGGCGAGCAGAAAACCGTGGTTGACCCCAGCGCTGTCGATGTAAAAACCTGAGATCGATCCGCTACGGTTGATGCCTGTGGCCTGCGCGCCGCCCGTGGCTGCGGGGATCGTGAGCACCAAAAACACTCCGCCATTATTGTCGAAAATGTAGGGGTGATCGATGCCTGCGGCATCGGCGTAATAGCCGGCAGCCTGGTCATGGATATTTAAGCCGAGAAGCTGGTTGAAGGTGGTACCTGGGAAATCTACGGTCGTGAAAGTGCCGTTGATGTCCAAGAAGCCGTGAGTGGTTAGAGCGGAATCGATATAGAACCCGTCGGTAAAGCCCCGGTTGTTGATTCCAATCACCTGCGTCTGGGCGGATCCGGGGAAATTCTCCGGAGTGAAATTGTTTGGGAAGGTGAAGACGAACCCCTGGTTGACTGTGGCACCATGATAACCGGCGATCATTTCAAAATCGTTGATGCCGAGCAGTTGGGTGAACGTGTCGCCTGGGAAGATGACCGTCTGGAAGGAAAAGCGATTTTCCCGGGCCGAAATTGACATTGAAATATAGAGAAAAACAGTCGCGCCAAGTGTGAGAGGAAATATAAGCTTTTTCATGGGTTCCCTCCATATGGAACTTCACCCGTATTAGTTTTGCGTTCGGAGTGACTAGGATGCATGGCGCGCCCCCGACGGACACACTACGGAGTCCATGTGAGGCGTCACCCGTTGGGTTAAGCATTGCTCGGCTCCGTAAGAAACGGAGTCAGCGTTCTTGTTTGGACTGGATGAGAGGACGTACTCCAGAATCATCTGGGACCGGCGGATTCAATTGGCCCGTGGGCAATCTCGCGGTCCGCACAAAATCTCAAACTGACCTGACAGGCAACGAGGGCATTTACTTCTACACATCCCCATCTCTGCCGCACTGGATTGGCCAGCGGGAGGGACTCGCCCGCAGCCAATGCGGAGAGAGAGCAGAATTGCCTCGCGGCGTCTTAAATATGTTTCCGAGCGAAACTGGAAAACTGAATTGATCCAGGCTCGTAATGAATCGATCGAAATTTGCCAGATGTTCTCGACTAGCAAATTCCTCTCCCGAAGCCACATGATCATCCCGTTTTCTGGCAATTACCACGTCCCAGATTCAATTGATTGGTGCAGTTCCTCCTGTCCCTCCCTGATCGATCCGAGGCCAGCAAAGAGAAGGAGAAGAGAAAGGACAATACATACGAGAGGCAGCGGATGGTTTGCAGAAAGCGCAGGGAAGCTTTCCTCCAGACTAATTTTGGTTGCAAATGTCCGCGAAAAAAGTATTCTACTGCCTTCAGTTGGTTCGCTTGGCCCTGCTGCAGAGTCTTCCCCTCGTACTTTGCGTAACGCAGCGGCCAGTTCGGTTTAGGAATTATTGGAAAGCGCGTTTCGCAACGAGGCGGCGGAGGCCTTGATGGCTCTCGCCCTTCAAGTGGTTAGCTCTCACCTCCTGGGCGCCCTGGACATTGAGCAGGCACTCTCTGTTCAAGAAGGTCTTGTCAAGCTCCTCCTGCCACACGCCGCAAGTGAAGCCGAGACACTCGAACGGCCGAATTGCCCACGGCTTTTCCTGCTGGACGGCTGTTCTTTGAATTTGACTTTGGGGCCTTTGAGCGGCCGATTGCATGCCAATTCGCCGGGTAGCAAATTTCTGGCCCTTCTTCCCCCCGATAGAAGCGGTGAAAGCGAGATGATGCTCTTATTTCATTGGGGAATCGACGGTTTCGTGACTTTGCACAAGAAGTGGAAGACGGAACTTCCAAAAGCGACCATGGCTTTACTCGGGGGCAGGCTTTGGGTGCCTTCGGAAGTGCTGCTGGCATTCGTCAAGCAGATGAAGACATTGCTCGATAGGCAGCTTCTGGCAGGTCAATCACTGACAGCACGGGAAGGTCAAGTGCTCCAGCTTCTTTTCAGGCACCTCACAAACAAGGAGATTGCGCAGCAGTTGAACATTAGAGAGCGCACGGCAAAATTCCATGTCTCCAATCTTCTCAAGAAACTCGGACTCGAAAACCGCAGGAACCTCCTTAACGGTTCTTTGGTCAATTGATTACGCGAGAGTGCCTCTCGAGAAATCCATAAACGTAAATGTTCTCTAAATAGTTTCAGGGCCGCGTCACTGGAGCACTGAAGAGATCCAGGCGCATAAGTGAAATGATTGGAATTTGCCAGATGACCTCGACTGGCAAATTCCTCTCCTGAAGCCGCAGATTTTGCGACTTCGCGCTTGGCACTACACGTCATGATCTTGCTGTTAATAGGTGCGGCCGCACTGCAAAGGAGCGACGCGGAATCGGGGAGGGAACGGATGGCGACGTTCCCGGTCAAGACCGGGACGCAAAGAACGCGAAAGTCGCCGCTACACGAGCAGAGAGAAGAGCCAGGCTAGATGGAAGTGACGATTGCGCCGTTCGGGGCGACGTAGCCGTAGGCCATACGGGGGGTGTTGAAGGCGAAGCCGGGATTGCCGTGGTGGTCGAGGAGGACGAGGCCGCCGGTGGCGTGGGTGCGTTTGGCGAGGAGATGGACGGCTTCGCGGGCGGCGAGATCGGCGGTGGAGGTTCCGCAAGAAATGTTGGGGGGCGTGTCCACGCAGGTAGCGGGTCGGCGAAGAAAATCGACGGCGGATTTGGCGAGGACGACTTTCATGATGGCTTCGCCGTAGCCGGTGCAGGAGACACCACCGGCTTCGGAGTCGGCGTAGCAGCCGCAGCCGATGAGAGGCGAATCGCCGACGCGGCCGGGGAGTTTGCAACAGGTGCCGCCGGTGGAAGTGGCGGCGAAAAGATTGCCATTCGTGTCGAGGGCGACGGCGCCGACGGTTCCCTGTTCGTGGCCGCGGTGATGCTCGGCGGCGTGTTTGTCGGCTTTGCATTTCATCCAGGCTTCGTGCTCGGCTTCGCTGATCATTTCTTCCGGGTTGCAGAGTTTGATTCCATGTTGTTTTGCGAAGCGCTCCGCGCCTTCGGCGACGAGCATCATGTGCGGGCAGTTTTCGAGGATTTTGCGAGCGACCTGAATGGGATTCTTGACGCGTTGCAAAGTGGCGGCGGCGCCGGCGCGGAGCGTCGCGCCGTTCATGACGATGGCGTCGCATTCGACGTGGCCGTCGAGATTGAGGTGCGAGCCGTAGCCGGCGTCGAAGACGGGATCGTCTTCGAGGACGATGATGGCGGCTTCGATGGCGTCGAGAGCGGAGCCGCCGCGGGCGAGGATGGACCAGCCGGCAGTGAGAGCGCGATGGCAGCCGGATTTGCAAGCGTCTACGGCTTCGTCAGGAATGTCCCACGCGCCGCCATGAACAATGAGAGCAGGTTTCATCGGGATGAGGATGGCAAAGGTGCAGCAGTTTGTCTAGGAGAGGACGGACTGAGAGCACGAATGAAGCAAAGAAGTAATGAGGTAAAGAAACGAAGAACAGGGATTTAACACAGAGGTCGCAGAGGACACAGAGAGCACAGAGAAGAAAAAAGCATCAGACGAAGAAATCGAGGACGAAGAGGAGCAGGCCGATCAGAAGAAGAGTGAAGAGCGGCCCGCCTCCCCGACAGGAGTCGGGGTAAACTCCAGGCGGGCCCTACGGGGAATACGGACTAGACGAAGAAATCGAGGACGAAAAGAAGGAAGCCCAGGACGAGAAGGACGGCGGGGCCATTGATGCAGCTGCGCGGAAAGCGGGTCAGCGAGCGGACAAAGGAAGTAGGGATGGCTTTGAAGCGGGATTCTTCGCGGATGGCGTAGAAGGGGCCGGCCGGCGTATAGCGGGAGAAGTTGCGGCGAAAAACGGAAAGCTCATCCTGGAACCACACGGAGAAATCGCCGCGGCTGCGCCACATGAGTGCGGCGCCAGCCAGGAATAAGAGATAGCCGAAAATGGTTAGGAGCCCGAGCGCCGGGCCTGTTCCCCAGTTCATAAATCCTCACAGGCGGCCCACACGATTTGTGGAGTAGGACGCCCGGAACAGCCAGATGGTTACTCGCCGTCGTGGATGGTGACGAGGCGGACGAGTTCAAATTCCTTTTTGCCGGCGGGGGTGACAACTTCGATTTCGTCGCCGACCTTGCGGTTGAGGAGGGCTTTGCCGATGGGGGAGGTGGTGGAGATGAGACCCTTCTCGGCGTCGGCTTCCTCGCTGCTGACGAGCGTGTATTCGATTTTGGCGTCGCGCTGCAGGTCCAGAACGGTGAGCCGCGAGCCGTATCCGGAGCGGTCCTTGGGGATATTGGTAAGGTTCAGCATGCTGAGATCGCCCATGCGCTTCTTGAGATGGGTGATCTTGAGGTTGACGTAGCTCTGGCGCTCTTTGGCGAATTTGTACTCGGCGTTTTCGGAGAGGTCGCCGTGGGCGCGGGCGACAGCGATCTCCTTGGGGAGCTCGACGTTGAGCTCGTGGGAGAGCTGATCGATTTCGGCCTGGAGCTTTTTCTTAATTTTGGCTAGTGGGTCTGACATGGTTGTCGGTTGTGCGTTCGCTAAAAAAGGTCTGCGGAGTCCGTGACCAACGGATGGCCACCCGGACCCCGCGCAAGAGAACATTATAGATGGGGGAGAATTGAAGTCACAAGAGGAAGCGCGGAATTGCCGCAAAATTGTTCTTTGCAGGCAGGTTGCTTGGATTTTCGGGGCCGGAAGGCAGGTGCAGATGCGGCTTGGGAAGAGGGCTTACCGACAGTTAGCGAACCTTGACTTCGAGGCTCTGGGTGCGGGTGTTGCCGGCGGCGTCGGCGATGGTCAGCGTGTAAGTCGTTGATTTAGAGGGCGTTACGTCAACACAGCGAGAGTAAGAGGGCCAGACGGGGTTGGGCTGAGGTTCGAGCTTGACGGTTTTGGCGTTGGCCACGCCGTAGCACAACTGAACGGTTTCGCCGCGGCGAATCGTTCCTGGAGAGGCGTAGAAGTTCTGGATGGCGAGCTCCTTGCCGCCAAGTTGCTCCAGGGAGATACGATCCTGGTCCTGTTGTTTCTGGGTTCTCTCTTCCTTGGCGCGCTTTTCAAATTCGCGGTTTTCCTGCCAGCGGGAGAAAAGGGTCCAGCCCACGACGAGCAGGGCGATGGCGAGAGCCGCCCCGGAATAGAGAAAGGGATTCTTGAAGGCTGATTTTTTTTGCGGATCCGGTTGAGCCAGCATGCATGCACCTCATTGGAGCAAGAGCCACCATAGAAAAAATAACTCGAAATGGCATCTGAGGGGAAGATGCAGCGAAGTGCGTGGCGGACTATGGCGATGCCGGCAGTTGGTCTTTAGTCCGCCAGGGTCGCGCCGTGGACTCCGACCAGGTGTGGAAGTACTCCATGCGGATCGGGTAGGAGTGGCTGGCCTGCAGATGAACGAGCGTGGTTATCGCGCGAGTGCCATGGGTGTCTAGGCGTCCTACCACTCCCACCAGCGCGCTGACCGCTCTTTGTGAGGGTGCGGAATTGTCAATTGTAACGTCACGGTTTCGTAGGGCTTTAGGAGAACTTTCAAGGGAGTTGCGCTCACAGGTCCCAGTTCTGTGTCCTCGGTCATGGAAACAAGCTTTGCTTCCGTGACCTTCAGCGGCGTCTTGATCTCCGCCTCCGCGGGTTTGCCCGCAATTTCCTGCAAACGCAGGATGTAATGTTCGGGCTTGCCATCCGCGCTCGGTTTGAATGCCAGTAGCGTGACGTTTTCGGAGCTCAACGAAAAAAAGCTGGAGGTGAATGTTGCAGGAGCCATCGCGTTATCCAACCGATCCGCGATGAGCGGCACGTTCTCTTCTAGCCCTTGGCGGTAGGACGTTACGGCGTCCAACGGGCCCTGATTTGCGGTCAATGAGAAAGAATACGAAGAAACAGCGGGCAACCCAGGCTCGATCATAGAAAAGTTCACCATTCCCCAATCACGCGTATCTCCCTGATCTTGCTTGCGCATTACGGTGGCGCGGACCGAATTCATGAATGTGCTCGGTCCTTTCACTCCGGGAAGGCCGGGAAAGTAATTAAAAAAAGATTCGCGCTGCGCCAGCGTGATGTAAGTCTGCTTGCCACCGAGCTCGCCACTGAGCACCAGAGAGTGCAGCGGCGCTCCGGCATCGGTTCGCGCGCCCGGCAAATAGTCTTCGGGAATCTTGTGAAATCCGATTCCGTCCTCCAGCCAAACTGAAGCTGATCCTTTGAAGCGGAAAGGAAATTGGAAGGAATAGTATTCGCCCGCTTGATTGCTGGCGACGAAAGGCATCTTGTCGCGGTCCAGAGTGTTAGTGATTTGCAGTTTGGGCAGGGCGTCGTACAACGTTAATTCCGTCTCTGGCCACAAGGAGCCTGGCCTGCGGATGGTGAGGCGCGAAAATACGGGGCCATTTTCTCTGGAGATGTTTAGCTCAGGCCATCCAACGGGTAGATTCTCTGCGGGAATCCAGCGCAACAATTGATTTGCGCCCTTGTCTCCGCTGGAATCAACCAATTCCTGATTCAGAGACTTGTCCACGATGCTCATGATCGCGCCGTCTGTTGGACGCACGGACAGGCTCAGGAACTGGTTCTCCAATCCTGTGGTCTTGCTTTTCTGAGGCGTCTTCTCTGCCAGCGGCTGCCCCGAAATAACCTGATAGCTTCGGTAGCCTATGGAGGGAACATCCTTGGCAAGGAAAGCGACTTCATCGTCACTGATGCTTTGAACGGGAACGGTTGTGCCGGTGCTCAAGTCGCGAAGCCCACTGACCTTTTCCCCTACCTTCACTTTCCAACGAGCGATGTCAGTTCGATTCCAACTCAAGGGGTTGTAAACCACTACCGTCTCGCCTTGGCCTTGCTTTTGGCCCAGCAGCGTTTATAACCCCGAAGCAATCAAGTATTGAACGTCAGCTTTACCCGTGGTCGTGTAGCCGGCATATTCACGATTTTGCTGATCCACTTCTGAACGCGACATTAATTTAGGCCATCCGACTTGCGCTGCCCCAGAGTGTTCCTCGTATTTAAAAAGTTTGAGCCTAGTATCTTCGAAGTTTCCTGCCGGCAGGCTCGTGAAACTGCGGAACGTCAACAAACTCCAAATCGTTTCCGCAATAGGAAGGTGATCCTGTGCCCAGCGCGCATCCGCGCTGATCACTGGCGAGTTAATCTTGACCTCGGACCACAGGCCGCTCCAGTCGCCCGAATATGCGGGAAATTTGTCCTTCCCGTAGGTGGACTCCATGTGGCGAAAAAACTCTGCTGGAGTCGCAACAACGATGCGCGGCTCCTTGCCGGCCGCGTTCCATTCGCGCACCGCAGGCAAAAGTTGTTTTGCCGCGCGGTTGGAAGACACAAAATCGTGCAGGTAAAGGAGCATTGCCGCATCGTAGGGGTAGCCAGACTCTTTGTACTTGGCGAGAAGTTTGTCCACGCCGGCCTGCATGATCTCTAATCGGGAACTCCCTTCAAGCTCCTTGGGATAAAAATGCTCTAGCGTGTAAGGTTCGAGGGAATCGGGATCGAGATAGTAATCGGCCATGGCCTCGGCGTAGCCGCCCAGGCGTCCCTGTGTTTGCCAGAGCAAGACGCTGCTTCCATCCGGTGAACTCCAGTTGAGCGGCATCTTGCCTGGAGTCAGGGAAGTACCGCCGTACAAGAAGAGGTTGGAGCCCGTTACAAAATACTTCACGCCGCTTCTTGCCAGGACTTGCGGCAAGCGCAGCGTGAAGCCGGGAACATCATCCATCATCGCGAAATCCGTTTTCACGCCGAGCCGCTTTTCAATATCACGCATGTCGTACGCGATCCGGTTCAGCGCTTCCGCGCCCATGAATTCTGTGTGCATGCTTCCGTACACGGCAGAAAGCTGAATCTGTCCCTTGTTCACAAGATCGACAAACTCCTGAATCTGTTTCGGATCGGATGTGCGAGAAAGCCACTCCCGAACTTGCCAGGCGCTCTCAATCGTCCAGCGAAATTCGGGGTCCGCTTTGGCATTGGCAATCACTTCATCAATGTGCGGCTTCAAACGAGGAAGAATCTCCTCAGGCGGGGCAAGGAAGCCAAGATCCCAATGGCTGGAAGGCATAACGTAGATTGTCTTGATCCGTGTGTCCGGCGCGGAAGAGGTCTTTTTCGAATTCTCGGATGAAGATTGCGCGCGTACTCCGGAAGCCCATGAAGCCGCGAGACAAAACATGCAAAAGACACTGCTCAATCGAACCCAGTGAGAATTGCCTGCCACGATTTTTTGTTCCTTCCTTGGCAGATGGCCAAAAGACGAACGAGGGACTTCTGATCAGGAGGTCCCTCGAATCCAGTTTTCTGCGTTACGCAGATGCCACACCATAATGAACGTCTGCAGATTTGTGCAACTGCTGTGCAACCAACGCACTTGCGGTTTCCTCGACGCAAGAATGGATTACAAACGAAGTCGCTAAGTGTTGAGGCTG
>WNFD01004774.1_pt1 | contig 13579 bp, 10 predicted proteins | sample 5400491 | NCBI WGS metagenome assembly WNFD01 (sample SAMN13153343, study PRJNA577476) | soil metagenome | isolation source: 120 cm saprolite under Douglas fir tree site 2 hole 2 replicate 2 | place: USA:California | collected 2015-04-18 | reverse complement strand
GAAGGGTTGCCGATGTACATCTGGCGCGACGGTCAAGTCGTTGCGGTTCCCGCTGAAGAGCTACGCAAACGTCCCGTGAAATAACTCCTTGATTGGTTCGGAGGCTGCGTGCTACAGCGTGCCGGTGCGTATCGTCACTGGGACGAGCGGCCGGGGGGACCATTCCTAAAATCAAAAGGGTACGACGGCGGCACTGTGCGGTGTTAGAATCCGACTGCGAATCAGCCTCCGGGAAAACAGCAAGGAGGATCCCCATTACCACCAAAGTGTCATCGGTACAAGGAACGCCCCCGAAGGCCCGACGGAATGCGAAAGGAGAATTTCCATGAGGAAAAATGCAGTAGCCCTGGCATCTTTTCTTCTTCTCCTGGTGGCGGCGGTTATTGGGTCGTGCGCGCGACCTTACCACGAGGAAACCGAACAATACTTCTTCGTTGCGACCAACATTAATTTGCCGTACTGGCAGGAAGCGCAGGCAGGGTTTCTGGACGCGGCCAAAGCGCTCGGAGTGAAGGCCGAACTGATCGGTCCGGCAACGTATGACCCAGGCGCAGAGTCAGGGATGTTCCGGGACCTTGTGGAAAAGCAGCCTTCGGGAATCTGCCTTTCCGCAGCGCGACCGGAGTTTTTCAAGGCCAACATTGACAAAGCGGTGGCGGCAGGCATTCCGGTGATTTGCGTGGATGCGGATGTACCGGATTCGAAAAGGGTGCTGTACATCGGAACGGATAACGTGCGTGCCGGAAGAGAGAGCGTGAAGCGGATGGCCACGCTGGCCCCGAAAGGAAACATTGTGGTGATCACCATTCCGGGCCAGCGCAATCTGGACGATCGATTGGCAGGCGTGGCAGATGCGCTGAAGAATTTTCCGACGCTGAAGCTGACGAAAATACTGGATGACAAAGGGGATTGGCGCAGCGCGTTTGACCAGATCTCCGAGCTGATCTTGAAGAAGGAAAAAATAGACGGAATTATTTGCCTGGAAGCCACAGGAGGGCCCGGCGCGGCGGACGCGCTGAACCGGTTCGATATGGCAGGCAAGCTGCCAATTGTGGCGTTTGACAAAGATCCAAAGACGCTGGATTTGATCGAGAGAGGAGCAATTGCGGCAACGATTGCTCAGAAGCCGTATGTGATGAGCTACTACGGGCTTAAATTCCTGGACGACCTGCACCACAACGCGGTGAAGGAGTTCAAGGACTGGCGAACCGCCCCAGCATCCCCGTTGCCGAGCGGGGTGGATACCGGCACGGCTGTGGTGGATAAGAGCAATCTGGCCGCGTTCCGCGAGTCCATGACAGCGCTGCCTAAACCACCACCAGTAATCTAAATGCCCCCCTGCCGCCCAAAGGCGAGCAGGCTTGGACCACCACACCCGGTTCTACAGAGCGCGGGAGTCGTGCGACTAATCGCGCGGAGTTTCCTGCGAGCCGGCGCGCTCGCTAGTTTTTGAGCAGAGAGCGAACGCGAGCTTCCTCGGACATGGGGAGCCAATCGCCGGGTTTCAAACAGGTGTAAACGTCCACCTGGTAGCCTCCCAAGGAAGCCGTGGGATCGCCGGAAATCTGATCCTTCTTCAGGAAGAAAATCCCCTGCTGCTGCTTCTGGAACTTGGGAGAGTTAACCCATGCTACGTCCCTGGAGAGCGGGAAACGTACGACCATCTTGTTCTTCTTGGGCTTTGCTCCCTTGAGGACGGAGTTGATTTGGAGAACGGCTTCATGCCAGTCCGCGCTGTGTTCTGAGGTGTGATAACGGGCCGCGGCGGATTTGGGGATGGTCCAGCGGTGGACATCCGTGACGCGTCCGATGACAACCAGCTCAGAAGACGCGATGCGGTTTTGTAGATCTTGATCGCTTACTTGTTTTTGAATCTGCGCGAGCGCGGCTTCGCCCGCCGCGGCTCCGGAGGTAGGCGCCCCGCCGGTCGTGTTGAGCTCGTGGCCCAATTCTTTGACGGCCACGCCTGCACCAAAGATCCAGCCTTCCGTGTAAAACGTTGCTTGAGCGCCCTGCTGGAAAGCGGACGGGTCTTTCAAATCGACGGTGACGTTGTCGCCTTTTTTCAGCGAAACGGCCGGTGGCTTTTTCAAGACGGAGTCCACGCGAACGACAATCGTGTTCTGCGATTGCGGGACGCCGGCAAAGGAGGTTGCGCCAAGCTGGGTAACGGTGCCCGAAAAGACGATGCTCGATTGTTTGGCCAGAGCGGCCTGATTGTTCTGCGCGTACGGGAGCGCGGCGACGGATGGCGCAAGCAAAGCAGTCCAGAGGATGCCGGCAAAGAAGCTTGACGAAGAATTCATGTGCGCCTCTCCTTCTTCCGCGTCATGGCGGGCGCGCCCTTCAGGGAATCACGGGAACGCTAAAATAGAATGGATCGATGGAAATAGGCACGGGGTTGCCTGAGCCATCCGTGAGGGTCTTTGTGCTGAAATTTGCAGCACGCTGGTAGGTTACGCCTTGCGGAAAATTGGCAAGGTCGGGTGAGTTGTTGGCGGAAAAAACGCCACGGAACTCATTCCCAACAGAAAGCAAATAGTCGTAATCCCCGAGATAGGGCAAGAACTGCTGTACGGGAGTGTCCGCTGGGACACTGGCGAGAATGACGTCTTGAACCGTGGCGAAGCCATCGTGCGATTGCACGATATGTGTAACCCAGCGGCCGCCGGAAAGTTGTTGGTAGAGAAGGCCGGCGACGCCGTTGCTGGCCACCGCCAGCGCGATGTTCGTGGCATTTCTGATCGTGGTATGGGGCAAGTCCGCCTTGGACCAAGTTAGACCGCGGTCGGTCGAGCGGCGCACGTGGAGCGTATAGATATCGCCTTTGCTTCCATGATCCGCCCAACCCACGTAGACCGTGGAACTATTATTGGGATCGACGGCGATGGAAAGCGTGGACCCGATTCGTTCCTGACCCAAAGTGGGCGAATTGGACCACGGGATGGAGACCCGCTTGACGACGAGGCGGCCGGGAAGTTTATCGGACGGGTCTCGGAGGGCCTGGAAAGGATTGGGGCCAGTGCCTCCGGCATCGTCGCGCACGACCACGACGTCGCTTGTCGCGGTGGTGCCGTTAAATTTGCGCCAGCCGAAAAAGGCCGCGTAGACGGTATTGTCGGCGGCGATGGCCGGACGAACGGAAGGCCCATCCTGTCCCGCGGTATTGCGGGCCTCGATAGAAAAGGATTTGTAGGTTGCGCCACCGTCCAGCGAGACGTCCAGCGTAGCGGTGCGGCCCTTGGGCTGATTGAAATCGTTGAGACCGACATAGATGTGGTCGGCATTGGAAAAGCCCAGAGCGCGGACGAAGGGCTGGTCCACGTTGGTGCGAGTGGACTGCACGTTCATAACGGCACTGGAAGAAACATCGTTGGACTCCGACTCGTCGAGCGTGATCGATGCGGCGCAAGCAAGCGTGCCGGCGTGGAGATCGCCGCGGGGATGATTCTCGCCCGTAGGCATGGCATGCGTGATGTCGCAAGTCATCCGCTGGACAGGAGTGATGGCGTTCAGGACCCAACTATTGCCGCCGTCCTGGGAAACATAGACGGGGGCATTGCCAGAGCTCGAAACAGGATTGGGAGTGAACGCCGAAGCGACCATCACCTGTGGGTTGGCAGTCTGGATGGCGAGGAAAGGTTCGCTGTCTTGATTAGTCTCGCCGCTAAGGCTTGCGGGGATGAGGTCCACAAGCTTGACCGGGATTGGCGAGGCATAAACGGGGCTTAGAGTGCCAGGGGACCGGAGGCGATCGGCGTCGAGGCTGGTTTTGGGCGGAGATTGCTTGTCAATGAATAAGGTTCCGCCAATTAGCGCGAGTAGAGTAAAGGCCAGCAAGCGCATCCAAAATCCGGCGAGAGCTTTCATGGCAATGGTCTCCCCAGTCAGGTGGCGATGTATTCCAAGCAGTTAGGCCAGCAGCCGGGCTGGGTTTCGCATGGCACTCATATTTCGCTAGAAAAATAGTTGGCCGGGAGACCAACATACACCTGAGCAATCCCGCATACAATGGCTTAGCGTACACAATTTCCAGGGGCTCGGTCTGCCAGTAGCTCCAAAAGGAGCGCGGGGTGGAAGTCCCAGGGCGCCGACACCTCGGAAGCTGCCACTTCGGAAATTGGTCCAGTAACGCCCTAGGCGCAAGAGACGGTAGGGGGCTGGGCGTTGTGTATAATGAAGGGCTAGGGGAAAGCCCAAAGACTCATGAGTAAGGGGTACGGCAAATCGCAGGCTTCGCTAAAGGTGTGGCTTAGGCGCGCGGGACGCTTTTTTCACACACGGGCGCGCGAGCTGAAGATGATTGGGAGGGCGCTCGTCTCGACGAAGCACCCTATCCTCGTGCACATCATCCCGATGCGCCAATGCAATCTTGCCTGTACCTATTGCAACGAATTTGATGATTTCTCTAAGCCCGTTCCGCTGGAGGAAATGAAGAAGCGGCTGGATATCCTGGCGGACATGAGGACTTCGATCATCACGATCAGCGGCGGAGAGCCGCTGATGCATCCGGATTTGGATGAAGTGATCCGGCACATCCGGCGGCGAGGCATGATCGCCGGGCTAATCACCAACGGGTTCTATCTGAACGAGGAACGCATTCAGCGGCTGAACGAGGCGGGGCTGGAGCATCTCCAGATCAGCATTGACAACGTGGTGCCGGACGAAGTTTCCAAAAAAAGCTTGAGAACTCTGGATGGCCGGCTGGTGATGCTGTCGAGATACGCGGTGTTTCAGGTGAATATCAACTCGGTGCTGGGCAGCGGCGTGAAAGATCCGGAGGACGCGCTAAAGATCGCGCACCGTGCCGTGGAGTTGGGCTTCACCAGCACGGTGGGGATCATTCATGACAACAACGGTCAATTGAAACCACTGGGGCCACACGAGCAGGAAATTTTTGAAGGAGTGATGGAGCTGGGGAAGCGATCGTTTTCGCGATTCAACGAGTTTCAGCACAACGTGGCGCGTGGGAAGGAACACAACTGGCGCTGCCGCTCGGGCTCGCGCTACCTGTACATTTGTGAAGACGGGCTGGTGCACTGGTGCTCGCAGCAGCGGGGGTATCCGGGGATTCCGCTGGCGGAGTACACGCCTGAGATGCGCCACCGAGAGTACTCCACCAAGAAGTTTTGCGCACCGCGGTGCACTGTTTCGTGCGTACAGCAGGTAGGAATATTGGATAACTGGCGGGACCCGCAACACCTGAAGCCGATGCCAATGACTCCGCCGGCAACCCGGCAAGCGGAGCTGGTGCAGATCGGGCACGCGCGTGGCGACTCCTAAATTCGCGCGGCTAAGACGGCGCTGTCGCCTATCTCCTATTTTCACTTCGTGCACATTTCCGAGTCCGCGGTATTGACTGTCAGCCGCAGCTTGCCAACAATCAAAACATGCCAGACCCAGCGATTGAAATTGAAAATCTGACCAAGGAATATCCCTTCGGGTTTTTGAACCTTAAGAAAAGGGCATCGCTCGAAGGGCTGAACATGCAGGTAGAGACGGGCGAAGTGTTTGGTTTTATTGGGCCGAACGGCGCCGGTAAATCGACGACCATCAAGCTCCTGATGCGGCTGATTTTCCCGACAGCGGGGAGCGCGCGAATTCTCGGCAAACGGATCAGCGACGTGGAAATGCACCGGGAAATCGGTTACCTGCCCGAGCAGCCCTACTTTTACGACTATTTGACCGCCACGGAAGTGCTCGACTATTTTGCACGGTTTCACGATTTGACCGCGACCGACCGAAAGGATCGCGTGGAACGCATGTTGAAGAAGGTAGGGCTGGAAACCGCGCGCAAGATACAGCTTCGCAAGTACTCGAAGGGGATGCTGCAGCGTGTGGGGTTGGCGCAGGCGATCCTGCACGATCCCAAAGTTGTGATTCTGGATGAGCCGATGTCGGGGCTGGACCCGGTCGGCAGGCGCGAGGTGCGCGACATTATTCTGGAGTTAAAGAGGGATGGGAAGACGGTGATGTTTTCCACGCACATTCTCCCAGACGCGGAGACGTTGTGCGACCGCGTCGGGGTAATTGTGGGAGGAAAGCTGCGTGGGGTCGGCGCGCCGGGCACGCTTGTGGATATGAAAACGCAGGGAATGGAGATTCTTTTTGAGTTGACGGGGACGAGCAAGGCGCCTCTTCTGTCCAAGGCGACACGCACGGGCGACCGTTACCGCCTGCAGGTGGCTGAAGAAGAGCTGTACGCTGTAATCGAGCAACTGCGAGGAGCCGGGGCGCGCATCCACTCCGTGTCAGAGGTGAAAGCGACGCTCGAAGAATTTTTCTTGAACCTGGTGGAGGCAGACCGCGCGCAAGCATCGGCAGTCGAAGTGAGCGGGACATGAGACGCGCCGGCGTAGTGGCCTTGAATACGTTTCGCGAAGCAGTGCGCGACCGCGTGCTCTACAACCTGGTATTTTTCGCACTTCTGATGATGGCCGCGGCCGTCGCCGTAGGACAGATTTCGATCGGGATCGAACAGGCGGTCATCGTGAGCTTGGGCCTGAGCGCCATTTCGGTGATCGGGCTGCTGATTTCCATGTTCATCGGCGTCGCGCTGGTTTCCAAGGAAATGGACAAGCGTACGCTGTACGCGCTGCTGGCGAAGCCGGTGCGGCGATGGGAATTCCTGCTCGGAAAATTCGGCGGGTTGGTGCTGACGCTGGCAGTAAACACGGCGGCGATGGCGCTGGGGCTGCTGCTGGTCATGCTCTATGTAAAACATTCGCTGGTGCGAAGCGACGCGGTAGTGCTGGTGGCGGTGTACTTCATATTGTTGAAGCTGGCGCTGGTCGTCGCGCTGGCACTGCTGTTTTCCTGCTTCACAACGCCGCTGCTGGCAATATTGTTCACGGTGGGCTTGTACATCGTGGGTTTGTACGTGCAAGAGTTGAGGAATTTGCCGGTCGCGGTGATGAGCCCGGCGATGACCGCGTTCACGAAATGGCTCTCGTATCTGCTTCCAAATTTTGAGAATTTCAACGTGATGGCCATGGCCGTTCACGGGCGAGCGGTTCCTGGAGCGTTAATCCTGCAAAACACGATGTACACGGTGGTTTATTGCACGGTCGTATTAACGGCCGCGGCCGCGGTGTTTTCGCGGCGGAACTTGAAATGAAAACGGAAAAGACCATCGCGTGGGTGCTGTTGCTGGTCGTACCGCTCGGCTTTGCGAGCATCTGGTGGTTGCAGCACCGTATCGACACACAGCGCGAATCATTAAGCGAGGAGCGCGACGATGTGCTGCTGCGCTCAGCAAAGCTCGTGAAAGCGATGAGCTTGGAATACGCGCCGCTGCTGGCAGACATTTACTGGACGAGAGCGGTGCAGTACTACGGAAATAAGCACGTGCGAGGCCAGGCGAATCTAGAGTTGCTCTGGCCGCTCCTGGATATTACGACCACGCTTGATTCCAATCTGCTGATTTCCTACCGATTTGGCGCGATGTTTCTCAGCCAGGCGGCGCCCTCCGGCGCTGGCAGGCCGGATCTGGCAGTGCAACTGATCCAGCGCGGCATCCGAGAGAATCCGGAGTACTGGCGCCTCTATGAAGATCTGGGATTCGTCTACTACTTCGATCTGAAAGATTACCAGAAGGCCGCGGACGCTTTCCTGGAGGGAAGCAAGAGACCAAACGCGCTGTTGTGGATGAAAGCGATGGCTGCCAGGGTTGCCGCGGAAGGGGAATCATACGAAACCTCGGCGTTCTTATGGAAGGACATTTACGATTCGACAGCCGATCCCTCGATCAAAGAGAACGCGCAGATGCATCTACGGTTGCTCAAAGTGAAAGAGGACTGCAAGCAGCTCGATGCACTTGCCGATGAATACGCAAAGCGATACGGTAGACGGCCAGCGCGCATGAGCGAACTTGTCCAGGCCGGCCTGCTCGGCGGACTCCCTGGCGATCCGCTGGGTTTCGCCTATGTTTTCGGCGAAGACGGAAAAGCGGCGCTCAATCTGAATAGCCCCCTCCTCGAACAGCAGCAACTCCTCGATCGATACAGGCGAGCCGTGCCCTGATATTCGTCCCAGTTGTCCTGAATCCGGCCTGAACTTCGACACGGAAACTGAATGCGAACCGCAAGGGCGGCGGTGGGCTTCCGGCGCTCCAAAACTAAATCATGTTCCATTATTCCGATGTGCAGAGAAGCGTCATCTGAGGATCAACGACAATTTTGCGCGGAGGAGCCGGAACGACAAAGTGAAAGGTTGTTTCCGGACCGGCTGCTACGACCGTGGCGAGGAGCGCGCCGTGTCCGGCACCAGCGGCATAGAGCGGAACGCTGGCGATGAACGAACGCGGCACGCCGGTCTGAATGAGCTTGCCGCGAATCTGATAGCCCTTTTCCGTGTGGTGAGCGGTGAATTCCACGCGATAGTGCGGAATCCCCGTCCCCCGCACCCACTCTTCGAAGAACCAATCCATGGAGCGTCCGCCTTCGAGGTCCATGCCGGGTGTCATCACGGCTTCCACTTCGTGCTGTAAGTCGTCGGTAGAAAGCGCGCGGTAAGCATACTTGGTCACCAGTGTTTGCAGGAGAGCGGCGAACCGCGCATCGGGACTCCTGGCGCCGGGCTGGCGAAGCATTTCTCGCAGCATGTGAATGATCCAGGAGCCCTTGCTATAGACGATCTCTTCGTAACCGGTGGGGGACTTCGAAGAATTGAGGCGTGTGCCGAGGGTGAGTGCGCCAATGTCTCCTGCTGCTTCGGCAACCCCTGGTAATTTTTCAACGAGTTGCTGGCGGTAGCGTGCAAGCCAGACGCGCAAGGTGTGGTCCGGATTTTTCTTGGTGTCCGCGAAGAGCACGGCGAGATAATTCGCGATGGCCTCATCAATCCACTGGTCGCGATAGCTCGACCATGCGACGACGTTGCCCCACCATTGGTGCGCGACCTCGTGATAAGGAACCAGCTCGGTGAAGTGTTCCTGGCTGGCGGTGCTCAGTCCCGCACGCTGTTGGGCTTCCGAAGGCAAGAAGGAATACGTGGAAATGTAGAGCAGGCCGGGCCAGCCCTGCCCGAAGGTTCCGGGAATTTGCGAGACGCTGAGGTTGTGGAATGGGAAAGGGCCACTGAATGCCTCGTAGAAACGAATTGAGGAATCGATCTCTTTGCCAAGTTGCTTGAGCGCATCGGCCGGGCTGGGAGAGGGAGGAGGAGGTACGACGGAGCGCCCCGTCGCGGCAGAACCGAGTCGGCCGGAAGGAAGAGCGAAGAAATCCGCGTCGTGTAAGGACAGGCGCTTTCGCAGATCTTCCTCGAGTTCGCGATTGGCGTAGACATCGATGGAGTGAGGTCCTGTAGCAACGGAGGCCGAGGCATATTCGCCGAGATTGAAGCCTGCAACGGATATGGGCTTCTCCGACTTCCAGTGACCGACACGAAACTCTCCTTCCTCGTGCTCTTCGAGTTTGGACCCCGTGGCGATCAAGCGAAGCTTGCGCGGCCAGCGCAGAAGGAAGTCATAGTCAGAAAATTCGGCGCTGTCCCCAAAGTGCGGGTACCAACTTTCTCTCGCGCCGACAAACAACACGCCGTTTCCGGCACCCTGGATGATGTTGCCACGGTAATGAAAACGAAGCGTGAATTCCTGATGGCGCGCGGGAGCTTGTGGGAGAACAACATCCAAGTAATCGTTGCCGCGCGCGCTGCGCTCCTGGAGGTTCATGCCCTCATTTTGAAAATAGTCGAGGGTTTCATTGTGCTCGCCAGTGACACTGTCGATTGTGAGAGCCCGGGAAAGCTGGAAAGCGAGTACGCGCTCCGTTCCGGTTTCCGCGCGTAAATGCACGCTGGCGGTGGCGTCCAGCAAGTTGTTGGAGGAAATCGTAGTCTCAATGGAGTAGTGCAGTGCGCGAAAGGCCACCGGAAGAACGAGAGCGTCTGGAACCCGATGTGAGGTCCAGACATCGTAAAAAGACGCACCGCCGGCCTTGTGAAATTGCCCGAGGAGGAATTGCTCGTCACGTTGCGCGTCAAGCACGACATCGAACGGGCCGGTGGCCGCACCCTCAAGCCCCGCGTAAAAGCAGGGCTTAGGATTGGGGGACAGCCGATCGAGGAGAATGCGAAGGGTATAGCTGGGATTGAGCTGAGTTACCGCGGCATCCCACTGCGCCCCGACAGACGAATCCGTCTGAACCGCAAGATTCGCGGCGCGGAATTGGCGAAGGAGTTCGCCAGCAGTATCGTCCGTGAACCGGAGATAACCGTTGATAAATTCCTGATCGAGGACAGGAGCGCCGAGAAAGCGCCCCATCTGCTGTTTTTCGACCGGGTCGCGAGGAGCCGCCAGAACGTGACCGCGCCCGGAGAAGACGGCGCCCGTAATCTGCCCGTCGAGCGGAGAGAAAAAGGTGAACGTGCCTTCATCAAACGAGAGAACTGCATCGCCGCGCCGCAGTTGGATGTGATTGGCCGGTGTGACGCGATAAACATTGGTGACATCGATGCGCAGGGCTTTGATCGCATCGTACAATTCATGCGGTGATCTTTCTCTAGCTGAAAGGATCCCCGGTGCCAGGAGAAACCACAGCGTGAAAAAAATTCCACACACCCTCATACAAGAAGTGTAGTCACATTCGGCATAAGGGAACAAGGCGGACCGACCAGACTCGCGGCGGCGGATTAGAATGGAAAGATGCGGCTCATCATTCTAACTTCCCGATTTCGCACTCTGTTGCTGGGCGTGGCCCTGCTGTTCACGAGCGGCCAGGCAGCAGCAGATACAATTGTCCTAAAGAACGGACGGCGCATCATCGCTCTGAGCGCAGTCGAAGAAGGCGACCGGGTAAAGTATCTGACCTCCGCCGGCGAATTGAGCCTGCCGAAATCCATCGTCGATCACATTGAGAAAGGAGGTGGCGCATCGGTGGCCGGCTCGCCCGGAGCCGAGGCCGCAAACCTAACCATCGCTCCGCCGGAGATGGAATCGAGCGGAGCGAGCGCCGAGGTCGAACTGGGTGCGGTCCACGACGGGGCAATCGACCGGGAATATATCGCGAAACTGGAAAGCGCGGCACGCTCGGGCGGGCGGCAGGCCAATCGGAGCGCGGCGCTGGGGCATCATTCGGCGGCGAATTTCGAATTGGCTCACGGCGACATGGAGCATGCGCTCGTCGATGCGCGAACGGCATTGACCTATGCGCCGGAAGAGCCCGTGTTTCTCATGAACGTAGCCTACCTTCTTCTGAGGCGGAGCGAGTTCAAGGAGTCCCTGGAATACCTCGAACGTGCGCGGCGATTTGCGCCGGACAATGCCGATGTGCCGAAGCTGGAGGGCTGGGCCTACTACGGTTTGAACAAATTGGACCAGGCCGTAGCGGAGTGGAAACACGCGCTAGCGATGCGGCCGGACAAAGAAGTCCAGGCGGCGCTGGAACGAGCACTGGCCGATAAGAAAGAAGAAGAGAGTTACAAGGAAAACGAGAGCAGCCACTTCAAGCTGCGCTACAACGGCGCGGCAGCGCCAGCACTGGCGCGAGACGTGCTGCGAACACTGGAGAAGCACTTTTCGGCGATCGAATCCGAGTTGAACTTTACGCCGCCGGAATCGATTGGCGTGATTCTATACACGCAAGACGCTTTCAGCGATATCACCAGGGCGCCGGCGTGGGCGGGGGCGGTGAACGATGGACGCATCCGCGTGCCGGTGCAGGGATTGGAGAGCGTGGACTCGGAATTATCGCGCGTCCTGAAACATGAGCTGACGCACAGCTTCATTGCGCAGAAGACGCGCAGCGCTTGCATGGGGCTGAAAGCAAGCTGCGCGATTCATGCGCCGACCTGGGTTCAAGAAGGATTGGCGCAATGGATGGAGGGCCAGCGAAGCGGCGAGAATGCCGCGGTTCTTGTTCAGATTTACAGCGACGGTCATGCCATTCCGCTTGGCCGGCTGGAAGGTTCGTGGTTGAACATGAGCGGAGAAATGGCGCGCTATACATATGCCTGGGCGCTGGCGAACATCGAATACATCGTGCAGGCCGGCGGGATGGGCGATATTGAAAGGATCCTCGATCGCGTCGGAGCTGGAATGGCTACCGAGGCGGCGCTGCGCGAAGTGCTGCACAGCGATTACAACGACCTGATGCAATCCACGGCGGAATATCTGCGGAAGAGCTACGGGCGCTAAGCCGCTCGGTGAGGGTGTTTACTGCTTCTCTCTTCTACATCAAGTGCTTGTCGTGCGCAGCTTCACAATGCTAGACAGTGGCAAGAAGAGCAGCTAATAGCGCGGCGCGGGCAGGCATAGTGTTGATGAAGACGTGCTCGCGGGAGGAATGAGCGCCGTCGCCGACGGCGCCGAGGCCGTCGAGGGTAGGGATACCAAGCGCGGCGGTGAAGTTTCCGTCGGAGCCACCGCCGACGGTGCATTCACCCAAGGACAGATTCATTTGCTTTGCGAGTGCCTTGGCGCGGGCGAAGAGAGATTCGCTCATTTTGCGCTCGAGCGGAGGACGGCCAAAGCCGCCGGTGATTTCAAGCTTCGCACCATGTTGAAGCGGCCGCAGAGCGTGCAGGCGGCGTTCGAGACTGCGCATGTCGGAACCGCGAAGCGCACGCAGATCGAGAACAGCGCGGGCGCGCTCGGGGATGACGTTGATGCGCGTGCCGCCTTCGATGATGCCGGTGTTGATGGTGACGCCGCGGCGAGAATCATTCCATCCTTCGACGCGCGCGAGTTGCCGCGCCAGTTCGTGAATGGCGTTGATGCCTTCTTGTGGCGCCAGCCCGGCGTGCGAGGCTCGGCCATGCACGATCAATTCGGCCTCACCTACTCCCTTTCGCGCTGTCTTCAGCAGGCCGCGCGGACCGAAGGAAGGCTCAAGGACGAAAACGGCGTCACTGCGGCGTGCTTCTGTTTCGAAGAATTTGCGGGAGGACTCGCTGCCGATCTCTTCGTCTGAAGTCCAGAGGAAGACGAGGCGCTTGCGAAGCGGTATTCCCGCGCGCTGAATCGTTAGCAGAGCGAAAAGCGCTTGAACGATTCCGGACTTCATGTCGAAAGTTCCCGGGCCGTAAGCTTTGCCGTGTTCCACGCGGAAAGGCATCCTGGCGAGCGTCCCAGTGGAGTAGACCGTATCGTAGTGGCCCAGGACGAGGAGCTGGCTCGAAGGACGAGAGTCCCCGAGCGCGTGAGTGATGCGGAGGAGATCGCCGCGATGCTTCTGCGCAATTCGCTCCACGCGCGCGCCGTGCTTGCTCCACTCTCCCGCGATGACGCCACAACAACGATCTGCGGCGGTTTTCTCCAGGCTCGGCGATTCCGCAATCACGAAGCGGCGCAGCATCGCGAGCATCTGCGGCAGGCGCGGCTTCAGGAATTGCAGGAACCTCTTGGGGAATTGGGAGTTCGGCATGGTCCGGAGATGCTATCAATGCGCCGCGACCAGAGCAATCAGGCAAAATTCACCGCAACAAGCGGAAAACACTCGTGGTCTGAACCTTCGTCTTTTTTCAGGGCAAGGGCGTGTAGCTAACGAGTAATAGCGCGTATCGCGGAGGACGGGGGTTCGCATATAATTAGAAGTTTGCTGGGGAAGGGCGAGGCGCCGCTGAAGAGGTCTGCGGCGAC
>WNFD01012710.1_pt1 | contig 13583 bp, 11 predicted proteins | sample 5400491 | NCBI WGS metagenome assembly WNFD01 (sample SAMN13153343, study PRJNA577476) | soil metagenome | isolation source: 120 cm saprolite under Douglas fir tree site 2 hole 2 replicate 2 | place: USA:California | collected 2015-04-18 | reverse complement strand
TGGATTCCGCTGACAACAGCCTGACGACAGAGACCGTGGAGAGCCCGTTGCGTTGAGAGACGCACGGCGGGTTCGGCGAGAAGTCCGGGGAAACGGGCCGGGAGTAATCCTGGTACCGCGCCCCGGGCTTACTCAGCGTGAGGGGGTGATCGACCAGAGACAATGACGCAGGTCACGGGGGTGACCTGGAGGGGGGAAGGTCAAGATGACCACTGTAGAGATTGACAGCGCGCAGTTCAATGACCGTGGAGAGGTGATCTCGGCGCGGCCGGCGGTGGCGGCGGGCGGCCGGGCCGGGGGGCTGGTGCTGCCGGATGAGGTGATGGCCGATCTGGCCGGGCAGCTGGTGGCGCGGGCGCGGGCGGGCGAGCCGGTCGCGCTGACCGGCCGGGACGGGCTGTTGTCGGGGTTGATCGGCCAGGTGCTGCAGGCGGGCCTGGCGCTGGAGCTCGATGACCACCTGGCCGGCGGGGAGCTGAACGGCCGGAACGGGTTCCGGGCCAAGATGCTGAGCACCGAGGCGGGGCCGGTGACGGTGAGCGTGCCGCGGGACCGGGCCGGGACCTTCGATCCGGTGCTGATCCCGAAGGGGGCCCGGCGCACCTCGGGGATCAGCGATCAGGTGATCAGCTTGTATGCGGGCGGGATGTCCGTGCGGGACATCGCCCGGCACTGCCAGCGCACGATGGGCATCGAGATCTCCCACGACACCATCTCGCGGATCACCGACGGGGTGCTGGAGGAGATGCGGGCCTGGCAGTCCCGGCCGCTGGAGGCGATCTACCCGATCGTCTATATCGACGCGCTGGTGGCCAAGGTCAAAGACGGCGGGGCGGTGCGGAACAAGGCGGTGAACATCGCGGTCGGGATCGACTGCGAAGGAGTCAGGCACGTGCTGGGCATCTGGGTCGCGCCGGCCGAGGGCGCCAAGGCGTGGGCGCAGGCGCTGGCCCAGATGCGGAACCGGGGCCTGGAGGACGTGCTCATCGTCTGCTGCGACGGGCTGGGCGGGCTGGGCGAGGAGATCACCGCGACCTGGCCCGGGGCGACCGTGCAAACCTGCACGGTCCACCTGATCCGGGCCGCGGCCCGGTATGCCTCCTATGGCGACCGCAAGGGCCTGTGCCAGGGGATGCGGCCCATCTACACCGCGGTCGACATGGACGCCGCCGAGGCCGCGCTGCTGGAATTCGCCGACAGCCCGCTGGGCCGCAAGTACCCGGCCGCGGCCGGGGTGTGGGAGCGGGCCTGGGACCGTTTCACGCCGTTCCTGGAATTCGAGCCGCCGATCCGCAAAGTGATCTACACGACGAACGCGATCGAGTCTTTTAACCGGCAGATGTCATCAAGACCCGCGGCCACTTCCCCGCCGATGATGCCCTCGTCAAGCTGCTGTGGCTGGGTATCGTCGACATCGAGGACAAGCGGGCCGAGGCCCGGGCGGCCGAGGCCGCCTCCGGCAAGCGGCACGACCAGCGCAACGCGCCCGGGTTCTTGATCGAGGGCTCGGTGACTCAGAGCTGGCGGGAGGCGCTGACCGCCTTCGACAAGCGCTGGCCCGGCCGCATCCCGGACTGGGCCCTCTAGCCCGCCGGGCACCGGACACGAGGGGGACGTCATGACCAGGCCGCCGGTCACCCTGGCCGACCAGGCAATACTGATCGAGCCCGACGACGCCGACGACCTGGTCGACCTCCTGCTCGAGGCGGCCGCGGCGCTGCACCGCCTGATCGCCGTGCCCGAGGCCGAAGCCGCCGCCGCCCGGGACGGCACCTGCCGCGGGTCCGCCTGCGCCGGCCTGGCCCTCGACTTGCAGCTGGTCGCGGCGGGCCTGGACGAGGCCGCCACCGCCGGCCAGGAAAACACCTACATGCCGGCATCGGAATGGAAAGGGCGCAGGCCGCGCGGGAAACGCCCGCGACATGCCCCGGAAAAGAAACACTCCGGAGAAGGGAAATGATAACCTGAATGCACCGGCGGGGAAAGCGGAACGGCAGATAACTCAATACGGGCCAGAAACAAGGGTGTGCGGCAGGATCCCTTCATTAAGGGATAGGTAAGGAAACCGGAAAAGCCCGCACACCGGAAATCTGACAGACCCCACGCGTTCGCCGCTGACGTCGCGGTTACGCCGTACAGGCTGCCGCGCGCGAACCCGGGGTGCCGCACCCGCGTCCACGCGGTGCCGTTCCACCGCAGGATGCCGACCGCCCCGACTGCCCAGGCGTTCCGGGCCGAGGTGGCGGTGACGGCTGTCAGCCCTGCTCCGGTGCCGCCTGGGGCGCGTACCTGCCGCCATGCGCTGCCGTTCCAGTGCAGGATGCCGGTCGTCCCGACCGCCCAGACATCACGCGCGGAGACCGCCGCCACGCCCTGCAGGATCGTGTCGCCTGACGGGCTTGGGGCGCGGACCCGGTGCCACGCGGCGCCGTTCCAGTGCACGATCAGGGCCCGACCCAGGTCGGTGCCGACCGCCCAGGCATCGCGGGTGGAGACCGCCGCCACGGCGAAGAGCCGGCCGTGCTTTGCGGCCGGGCTGGGCACTCGCCGCCACGCGGCGCCGTTCCAGTGCCCGATCAGCGTCCCGAGCGGATCGGCCGTCCCCACCGCCCAGGCATCGCGGGCGGAAACCGCGGCGACGCCGTTCAAGATGCCGCTCACCGGGACCGCGGCCGCCCGGCCCGCCGCGCCGGGTCCGGCGGCGATCGCAGCCCGCGCAGGAGCGACCCCCGCGGCCGCTCCCGCCGCCAGCAGCAATGCGGCCATCGTCCTGGCCTGACAGGCAGCGCGCCCGATAACGCTCACCGCCGCCACCTCCCCGCGCACGGCCCGGGACCGAAGCAGCGAAGAGGAAGGCGCGGCAGCCGCCCGGGCGTGAACCTGACCGTGCTCACGTCCCTTACGACGGCTGCGGCCGGCAACCGGTTGTCAAATGCCCGCGGCCACGGCCAGGGCTGGGCGGCCGCCACAAATGATCAGAATGTGGCAGCGGCGGGCGCGCCACCCGCCGATTGCACCGCCGGCCGTGGCCACAGCCGGCAGCACACGCCGGGTATGCGGAGCACGCCCGGCCAGGCGCATGTCACCACGCCGAGTGCCAGATCTCGATGGGCACCCGGATCTGGTCGAGCGGCACACCCATGGCCGGGCTTCGAGCGTGTAGTCGTGCGCCGGTCCACGGCCTGCCTGCCGGAATGTCTCGGCCATGTTCTTGGCGAACATCTGCCAGGAAGTGCTCGCGCTCCAGGATTTCCTTGTCGGCCGGCCCGAGGTTCTTCACCTTCGCGAAAATCGCCGTGGGGTCGCGCCTGACGTCGTGAGTGAGCTTGGCGAACATGAGACGAAGCTGCCATGGCGCCAAGTCGGCGAGGGTGTACACGAGCCGAAGACCGCGCTGACCGCGGCCACCGGCCAGGTGCAGATAATTGAACTTCGCCTCTTCAACCGGCCCCCCGGGAGTGCTGCTTTCGACGCGCCCCCGGCCGGCCAGCCGGCTGATCTGCTGGACCAGCGGGCGGGCGGCGAGCTGGCCAGCGAGTTCGGCGGCCCGCTGCAGTCGGCGCCGGCTGCCGCGTCACGGCTGCCGCCGCCAAGCGGAGCCCGCAGCGCGCAGCAAGGCGTAGGCCAGCGGGTAGGGCCGGCCGAGGGCCTCCCAGGCGGCCGCCGCGCCGTTCCACGCTTCCGAGTCGGGGCGGCTGCGGGCGCGGGAGGCTTCGGCGGCGAATACCACCGCAAGCGCATCCTGCACCGGGCGCCTGCACTGCAGACCCGGCATTGCCCGGCTCCCGGCACGGCCTTCACCGCCGCAGGTCTGTCAAGCGGACCCCCGGAATCAAATCCGTTTGCCCGCGGGGCTTGCCGTTGGCGATGCTGGAGGCCATGGACCTGGCGACCCGGCGGCTACGTATCCGCGACCTGCGGGCCGACGACCTTACCGCGATGATCGAGCTGTGGGCCGATGAGGACGTCGGCCGCTTCATGGGCACATGCGGGCCAGGATCAGCGGAGGAGACCGCCCAGTGGCTCGCCGAGACGATCGAACATAACCGCGCCCGGCCGCGGGCCTCGCACAACGCCGCGATCATTGTGGCCGCAACGGGCGAGCGGGCCGGGTGGATTGGCTGCGGCGAATGCAGCGAGCCAGTGGGTGACTGGGCCTTCGGGTATGCCCTGCGCCCGGCCTTCCGCGGCCACGGCTATGCCCGGGAGGCCCTGGTGGCGGTCCTCGGGTTCTGCCTCGGTGAGGGAGGAGTGTCCTCGGTCTGGGGCGAGTGTGACGCCGCCAACCACCGCTCGGAAGCCGTGATGCGCGCCGCCGGCATGCTGCCCGTCGGCGCCTCGGCAACAGGGGATCCGCGCTTTCGCGCCGGCCGTTCCTGGCGTCCGCCCGCGTTGCTGTCACCAAGCGACCTGACGGCAACGACGCCCAGGTCTACGGGCCCTCAGGCTGAATAACCGCCCGGCGGCGTCATCAGTTCATGAGCAGGATCTGGGCCTTCGCACTCGCGTCTCTCCTGGTGACGGGCTGCAGCTCGGTGACTGGAGGCCTTGCGCCGGCGGTTCGTACGCCGCCCGCCAGTTGCATCGGTTGTTCCGGCCTGACGTACTGGTACGGCGGCGTTGCCCGGCTACGGCGTCAGGCACCGCCGGCCCCGGCGCTGCCGAGCGGCGGCAGTGACCTGCTCGCCGCGTGTCCGCCGTGCTGGCCGCCAACGACCTGGGGATCTGGCGCAGCACCGACGGCGGGCCGCGGTGGCGGGCCGGGCTTACCGGCAGGCCGATGTGGTCGCTGACCGCCGTCGCTGGCGGCGGGTTCGCGGCGGCGGGCAACCATCCGGGCCTCCAACGGGCTCGGCAGGCCGCTGCTCGCGACCAGCCGGGACTGCGTCCACTGGAGTGTTCGCAGCGTGCGGGCGCCCAGGATGACCTACGTCAGCTCTTTCGGCCACAGGTACCGCTTCGCGCCAGACGAAGCCGTCCTAGCCACCTGACCCCGCCAGGTCGCGGGACGTTTGTGCCCTTCCTGGCCTTCGACCCGGAGATCCGCTCGGTGATCTGCAGCACCAACGCGAGTCGGTGAACGCCCGGCTGCGCAAGGTCGCAGCTTGGCGAGGTCAGGGAGATGCTCGCGGGCGGCCCCCGGCGTGCGGGTGGTAGCCGGGCACCCGGATGCGCTCCAGCACCTGGCGGCGGGTTGCTCGGGGATCGAGCGCTTGCCGTTGAGCACATGCGACTCCGTGCCCGGCGAGACGTCGGCGTGCCGAGCGACGTCGGCGATCTTGACGAAGGCGGGTCCTGCTTCGACTCGCTTCGGCTGGCTGGGCCGTAAACCTGCCAGGCGGCCCGCGCAATGGGCGCGGCCGGGGCCGTTGCGCGGGCTGGCCTGCTTCTGGCGCGGTGTCAACCTTGTGAGTGCGGCGGCATGCGGTGGTTTCGCGGCCGCTGGCGGGGCGCGGAAGGAAGGTGGCGCATGAGGCCAGGTGCGGGGCGCCTGCTGAGAGGGCTGTTGCCGGCTGGCGCGGTAATGGCAGGGGTGGCTGGGGGCTTACTTCCCGGTGCTGGGCCGGTGGCGGCGGGAGTTCCGGTGGCGGCATCGGCGGCGGCGGGGGTGGTGCCTGCGGGGATCATCACCACCGTGGCGGGCGGGCCCGGACGGGGGCGGGTCAGGAACGTATCCATCCAGGCTGAGGCCGTGACCCCGGGGCCGGGTGGCGCGATCTATGTGGGCGACCAGGGCGATGTGGTGCGGAGGTTCACGGACACGTCGGCGCTGATGGGGGTTACCGCCGGGATCGGCGTCCCGTCGTTCACGTCTTCCGGTGATGGCGGCCCGGCGGCCCGGGCCCGGCTGGGCGGGGTCTTCGGCGTGGCGGTCGATCATGCCGGGAACGTGGTCATCGCCGATTCCAACAGCCGGGTGCGGGTGGTCGCCGCTTCCTCCGGCACTTTCTATGGCAAGGCCATGAGGGCCGGGGACATCTACACGATCGCGGGGACTGGCACCGCTGGCTATTCCGGGGACGGCGGCCCGGCAGCGGCCGCCGAGCTGAGCTTGCCGTGGTCGGTAGCGGTCGACGGGGCGGGGAACGTGATTGTCGGCGACGCCCGTAACTTCCGGGTGCGGGTGGTCGCGGCCCGCTCGGGCGGGTTCTATGGGCACGCCATGAAGGCGGGAGACATCTACACCGTGGCCGGGGACGGCACGCAGGGGTTCGCCGGGGATGGCGGCCCGGCCACCGCGGCCGAGCTGAACTTCCACTTGGGGGTGGCGCTGGATGCCGCCGGGAACCTGGTGATCGCCGACACCGCCAACAACCGCGTGCGGGTGGTCGCGGCCCGCACCGGCAGGTTCTACGGCCAGGCCATGAAGACCGGGCACATCTACACCGTGGCCGGGAATGGGGGGCAGGGGTTCGCCGGGGACGGCGGCCCGGCCACCTCGGCCGAGCTGAACTTCCCGGACTCGGCGGCGGTCGACGGCGCCGGGAACCTGGTGATCACCGACACCGCCAGCAACCGGGTGCGGGTGGTCGCCGCCACCTCGGGCACGTTCTATGGCAAGGCGATGACCGCTGGGGACATCTACACCGTCGCCGGGAACGGCTCGTTCCGGGACACGGGGAACGGCGGCCCCGCGACCTCGGCCGGGGTGGGCAACCCGGCCGGGGTGACGGTGGACCGCTCCGGAAACCTGGTGATCGCCGAGGGGACGCACGTGCGGGTGGTGGCGGCGCGTTCGGGCAGGTTTTACCGGCAGGCGATGAAGGCCGGGGACATCTATATCGTCGCCGGGAACGGCCAGCTCAGCTCGTCTGGGAACGGGGGCAGGGCGGTCGACGCCGAGATGCTGAACCCTGGCGGGATCGCGCTGACCGGCCCGGGCGGCCTGGGGAGCGCGGAGGGCTACCTGATCGGCGACCGCAGCCAGGTGCGGATGGTGGCCGCTACCACGGGCACGTTCTTTGGCCAGGCCATGACCGCGGGCGACATTTACGGGGTCGCCGGGCACGGCCGGGCCGGCTTCGCCGGGGACGGCGGCCCGGCGACCGCGGCCAGGCTGAACGGTCCCGGCGGGACGGCGTTCGACCCGGCGGGGAACATGGTCATCTCCGACAGCCAGAACAACCGGATCAGGGTGACCGCCGCCACCTCGGGCACGTTCTACGGCCAGCCCATGACCGCCGGGGACATCTACACGGTCGCCGGGAACGGCAAGAACGGCTATTCCGGGGACGGCGGCCTGGCCACCGCGGCCAGGCTGTCCGTCCCGGGGGGAGTGACGGTCGACGACGCGGGCAACCTGGTGATCGCCGACATCGACAACAACCGGGTGCGGGTGGTCGCCGCCAGCTCCGGCACGTTCTACGGCCAGGCGATGACCGCCGGGGACATCTACACGGTCGCCGGGAACGGCACCGCCGGCTTTGCCGGGGACGGCGGGCCCGCGACCGCCGCCGAGCTGTGGGGCCCGTTCGAGACGGCGTTCGACACCGCCGGCAACCTGATCATCGCCGATGGGTCCAACAACCGGATCAGGGTGGCCGCCGCCACGTCCGGCACGTTCTACGGCCGGCCCATGACCGCCGGCGACATCTACACGATCGCCGGGAACGGCACGGACGGCTTCGCCGGGGACGGCGGCCCGGCCACCGCCGCCGAGCTCAACGTTCCCCAGTGGGTAACCCCCGACGCCGCCGGCAACCTGCTCATCGCCGACACCGTCAACGACCGGGTACGGGTGGCCGCCGCCACCTCCGGCACGTTCTACGGCCAGGCGATGACCGCCGGGGACATCTACACGATCGCCGGGAACGGCACGGACGGCTTTTCCGGAGACGGCGGCCCGGCCACCGCCGCGAAGCTGTCACGCCCCGGCGCGGTCGCGGTGGACGCCTCGGGAGACCTGCTCGTTGTCGACAGCTTCAACGGGCGCGTTCGCATGATCCACGAATGACACCACGAGGCGGTCCCGGCGGGGTTGAACCCGGGGAAGGCACATCCGGGTCAGTGGCTGGTGGCATCTTCCACACGGGTGGCACCAGACCATTACCGGCTTGAGAGGAGAGCCCGCGTGCCAGCTTTCTGGCACCACCCGCTCAGGCGCGGTGTCGAGTACCTGGCGGATGCGGGTGACCTTGCCCTCGCCGACCGTGAAGTGGTCGGCGACGCGCAGCGTTCCCACCGGCCCGATAACCAGGTCGTACAGCGGCATCGTGCCGGTCAAGGTGCCGGCCGCGGGCCGAGGCCGCCGCGGTCACCGCCGGGAGCCTGTCCTCTCTGACATTCGTGGCCGGGGCAAGGCCATAGGGTGGGGCGGCAACGCCTTTCGGTCAGCTCGGAAACGGCACCGCGGTTTCCGGGCCGATAGTTACGCCGCGCCGGCGTAGCTGTGGGCATCACGGTCGCGCCTGTGCTGCCGACCGCGCAGAGGCCGGGGATCGGGTCCGTCTCGCGCAGCACCCGGGCGTGCACGCCGGTGCGCACCCCGCCTCGTGCCGAGCTCGCCAGGCACGATCTTGACCGCGTAGAAGGGCGCCTGATGAGCGGGGCCAGGTTCGGGTTGAGCTGGCGCGGCGCGGGTCGCCGTAGCAGCGGTCCCAAGCGGAGCCACTGCGGCCGAAGTTCTCGTCCCGGCCGACCTCGGCGAACTCGTTGAACCTGACGACCGTCTTGGTCAGGGCGGCCGGGTCCACATCGGCCTGGCGGGCCAGCTCGGCGATAGTCGGCGCCCCGATGTACCGCGCCCGCCCGGTGCCAGCGGCGCGGCAGCGGCCGGCGGGGCGTCAGCCCAGCGAAGACGCAGGTTGCGGTAGCGCCGGCCGGTGATCAGCCAGGGCGGGATGTGCGGGCTGCCGGGGCCGTGATCGTCGTACATCGCGCCGATGTAGGGAGCGGACTCGGTCACGAAGCCCTGCCCGGTCCCATTGACGAGGATGCACCCGGGCGCAGGCTGCGCTGCGGCTCCCAGCGAGCAGATCCGCAGCTCGCTCTTGATGCCGTCGGCTCAGCGAGAAGGAGCTAGTCTCCCTTGACCTAGCATCAGCAGGGCGCACAGGACTGGCGTGGGCGGCCAGGTACGCTCGGGACGCCGGAATCACGCGGTCCGGGCCGGTTCCTGTCAACGGCCAGGTTGAGGTCTCCGTTGGTGGCCAGCTGAAAGTCCCCGCTCCTCGGGGTGTTCAGCTGGCTTTTCGGGTTGGACCTCCTCGTGCTCGGGCTTGTTTCATCCGGTAGCTGTCGCCGTCGGTGACCACAACGTGGCAGTGGTGCAGGAGCCGGTCGAGCATGCTGACGGCGGTGGTGTGCTCGGGCAGGAACCGGCCCCAGGACTCGAAGGGCCAGTGCGAGCCGAGGCCGAGCGAGCGGCGCTCGTAGGCGGCCGCGACGAACCGGAACAGCAGCTGGGCGCCGGTGTCGTCGAGTGGGGCGAAGCCGAGTTCGTCGCAGATGATCGGGTCGTTGCGGAGCAGGGTGTCGATGACCTTGCCGAGGGAGTTGTCGGCCAGGGCCCGGTAGAGGGTCTCGACGAGCTCGGCGGCGGTGAAGTAGCGGACCTTGTGCCCGGCTTCGACCGCGGCGACGCCGAGCGCGACCAGGACGTGGCTCTTGCCGGTGCCGGCCGGGCCGATCAGGCAGGTGTTCTCCGCGGCCCTGATCCATTCCAGGGAGGCGAGGTAGTCGAACGTCGCGGGAGGAATAGAGGAGGAACCGAGGTCGAACTCGGCGAGCGTCTTGGTGACCGGGAACGCGGCCTGGCGCATCCGGGTGCGGGCGTTGGATTCATCGCGGGCGGTGATCTCGGCCTCGACCAGGGTGCGCAGGAATTCTTCCGGGGACCAGCGCTGGGTCTTGGCCCGTGGCGCCCGGGTGGCTTGTCCGGCCGGGCGGATCCGTAGTGCTCGTCGGCAATGCTGGTCTCGCCCGGCGCGACAAGGTCGTGTTCTGCTGCGACTTCGCCGGTGAATGGCTCGAGGATGCGGATCCTGCTCGCGGCGACGGTGATCAGCACGGTGGCGCCGATCAGCGTGGCGGGCACCGAGTAGCGCGCCGATCCGAACCGCACGCACGACAGCTTGTCGACCTTGCGGCTGACCGGATTAGCGCCGATCTCGCACCGCAGCGACGGCAGTTCGCCCAGCAGCCCCCGCTCGGTGTCCAGGCGCCCGGCCGGGATGGCGCATATCTCGCTGTGCACCGCGGCGTTGACCTCGGTGCACCAGCGGGCAGCCGCCGCGTCGGCCGCCGCCAGGTCGCCCACACTCGGCTCCGCCGGGACGATCAGGTCGCGCTTGGCGTAGCCGACCAGGTGCTCCACGATGCCCTTGGACTCCGGCGGCCTCGCAGAAGTCGGGCCGGAACCCGTAGTGCGTGGCGAACCGCACGTAATCCGCAGCTGGTACCACGATGTTGGCGACGACACCGGCCTTCAGGCAGCTCATCCGGTCGGCCAGCACCGTGCGCGGCACCCCGCCCTAGATCTCGAAGCACTCGGCCAGCAGGCCCAGCGTCGTGGCGGCCTTCTCGTCGGCGGCGAACCGCACGAACCGGAACCGCGACCAGGCCAGCACCGCGCAGAACACATGCAGGCCGTCTCGGAACCCCAGTCGATAACCAGCGTGTCGCCCGGCGTCCACACCGCCGGTCGGCGGCCCCGGTGATGCCCGGACCGCCACGCCGCCTTCACCTCGGCGACCAGGCGGCGGAAGTTCCGCGCCGACCCCGCATACCCCGCCGTGTGCGCGGCCGGCAACAACCGCTTGGCCGAGATCCGGCCATGCGACGCGCGCACCCGGTCGGCAACCAGCTCGCGCACGTCGTCGTAGTTGTGGCCGCGGTCCCTGCGCGCCGGCGCCGCGCCGCCCGCGTTGTGCCGCTCCACAACCCGGCGGACCGTCTTATGGGTGGTGCCGCAGATCTCGGCGGCACCCCGGTAGCTGCCCACCTCCCGGTAGGCGGCCAGAACCAATGTGGCTCACACCAATGTGCAACAAGGACTACGCGTGTCTGGCTTCGCTTGATACTTGACACTCCCGTTCATGCTGTGGGAGTTGTGCGTAGCGCCCGCGCAGAGATGTTCCCTGTTCATCTTGGGCAGGGAGCGAGTACGGACACCGTGTTGTCGTTCTGGTTGGTTACGTAGGCGGTATGGGTCTTCGGGTCTGCCGCGACCCCAGACGGGGTCCTGCCCACATGGATCCTGGCGGTCTCGGTGTTCGTTTTCCCGCTGATCACCGACAGCCTGTTGCCGTGAAAGTTGGTCACGTAGACCGTGTTGGTCTTCGGGTCTGCCGCGGCCCCGAACGGGTTGTTGCCGACGGGGATCGTGGCGGTCACCGTGTTCGTCTTCCCGCTGATCACCGACACCGTGTTGTCGCCAGCGTTGGCCACGTAAATGGTGTTGGTCTTCGGGTTCGCCGCGATCCCGACCGGGGCGCCGATCGGGGCGCCGAGGGGGATCGTGGCGGTCACCGTGTCCGTCTTGCCGTCGATCACCGTCACCGTGTTGCTGGGATTATTGGTCACGTAGACGGTGTTGGTCTTCGGGTCCACTGCGACCCCCGCGAAGAACGAGCGGCCGAGGGGGATCGTGGCGGTCACCGTGTCCGTCTTCCCGCTGATCACCGACACCGTGTTGTCGACATCGTTGGTCACGTAGATCGTGTTGGTCTTCGGGTTCGCCGCGACCCCAAACGGGAAGCTGCCGACGGGGATCGTGGCGGTCACCGTGTCCGTCTTCCCGCTGATCACCGACACCGTGTCGTCGCCAAAGTTGGCCACGTAGATCGTGTTGGTCTTCGCGTCCGCCGCGATCCCTCTTGGCTCGGTGCCCACGGGGATCGTGGCGGTCACGATGTCCGTCCGCCCGTTGATCACCGACACCGTGTTGTCGAGACTATTGGCTACGTAGACGGTGTTGGTTTTCGGGTCCACTGCGACCCCGGCCGGGTTGGTGCCGACGGGGATCGTGGCCGTCATCCTGATACAGCCCTTGGCCGCGGGGGCCGTGCCCGGTACCGAAGACGCCGATGCCGCCGCCGCGCTGGTGGCTGCGGGCGCAAGTCCGGTGATGGCGATGGTGACTAAGGCCGCTGTGTGCCGGGTGAATCCCATGATGTCCTGTTTTCTCGCCTGGCAGGGGCAGGCACGTATCCAGCTAGCCGATGAGCGCGCAAGAGCATCCTTTGCCTACGCCTAGCTGCGGCATTTGTCAACCAGATGAACAGGTAGTGGTGGCTGGCTATGAGCCATAATCCGGCGATCATTTGGCCCGCTGAGTCGGCCGTACGATCCAGCCTCCCGTATCATCGAGGCGTATACGGGCTGAGCGTGATCGCCCATCAGCAGCGCACGTGGGGTGCCACATATCGCCGACCTATGCGCCCCGGTTGCGGTGCATATTGTGGTAGCGCGCAGTCATGACCGCGGCCAGGCTCGCGGGCGTCACTACGACGCGACCGGCTGGTGCCACCTTCGATGCGAGCGGTTCCTGCGGCCGGTTGCTGCCCCCCGCGTCGGCAGCGGTGTTGCCGACGATCTGCCCAGCAGCTTGGCCTTTTCGTCCAACGGTTCAGGCGTTGAACACGGTGCGATGACTGACGGCTGTTGTGCAGCGGAGCACGCCGGGCAAGTGGTCACCGTCCACGTCGCCGAACACACCATCACCATCGACCTAGGCGGCGACGACGCCCGCACCATCCGCCGGACCACCACCCAGGCGGTCCGCAGCATCAAGGCCCACCGGCCCCGCAAGGCCAGGGCTGCCCCTGTTTCCTAGGGCATCTGTCAAGCATGTCTGGGACAAATTCGTCCGAAGGTCTTCGTCAACTGACAGCCGGGATCCGTGCGGCAGGCTGGGCAGACCACTGCCTCGACCAGTCTGTGGTCTGCCCCTCCCGGCTGCCACCCCGTTGAGCGGCGAAGACAGCCTGTCACTCTGTGATCCCCAGTCACCGGCGCCAGCATCGGATCCATCTGAGGACTTGCACCTGCGTCCTACCACCCCCCGCCGCTGACGCATCCCAGCGACGCGCCCGGAGGCGGTCGCCAGACCGGAGGAGGCTGCCGCCGTCAGATGTTCTTATTGCGGGTGATCGGCCTGGCGGCGGGCGTCGGTTGCGGCTTGCTCGGCGGCACCGAAGCCGACTCCGATGGCGTGGTCGTCGCTGCGCTGTTCGGCATGGGCGATGTCGGCCAGGACCCGGCGGTCGGCAGCAGTTGGCTCTCCGCCCAGGGGCAGGGCCCGGGGATAGAGCGAGCGGGCCAGCACTGGGTTAAGCTCCGCGGCGTACATGCTGATCTTGGCCAGCAGGAGCAGGAACGCGACGATGCCTATCACCGAGCCGAAGGCCCCGTAGGTCGCTGAGGCGTTCCTGAGCTGATGGGTCACCAGCCCCGTGCCGATGGTGATCAGCGATGTGAAGGCGACGGCGCCGAGGACGGCGCCGGGAAGCATGCAGCGCAAGGGCACCGTCTTCGCGGTCAGCACCGCGAAGCTCGCGAAATAGAGCCCGATGTTGACCAGCAGCAGGCCGATGAGCAATGGGATCCGGATGAGATAGCCGGAAGCACCGGAGGTTGCGTAG
>WNFD01005178.1_pt1 | contig 13583 bp, 13 predicted proteins | sample 5400491 | NCBI WGS metagenome assembly WNFD01 (sample SAMN13153343, study PRJNA577476) | soil metagenome | isolation source: 120 cm saprolite under Douglas fir tree site 2 hole 2 replicate 2 | place: USA:California | collected 2015-04-18 | reverse complement strand
GCCCGGTTCAACCGGGACGAACTGGCCAGGCATGACCTGTTTGCGACCGGTACCACGGGACGTCTGCCTAGCGCCAGGTGACACGTAGCTGGTCGCGGAGGGTCGCGAGATGGCTCGCGTCTCCGCTTACGTCGAGGTCCCACGCGTCGCGGCGGTTCCAGAGCAGCAGGTAGAGGTCGGCGGCGGGACCGGTGATGTCGCAGTCGGCGGGACCGGCGCCGCGGGTGACGTCGGCCTGGCCCGGGCCCATCGCGACCAGCCAGTGAGCTGTCCCATCCGGCCCGTCGTCGGCGTGCACACCCAGGGTGCCGGGCGATGGCCGCCACGACCTGCGGCGCGCGGCGCGCGGCAGGAAGCCGGTGAGCAGCTCATCGACGCCGTCCGCGGCCAGCCGGGCGGGCACCGGCCCGAACCCCGACGCGGGAACCAGCCCAGACCCCGGCCCAGACCCTGACCCAGACCCCGACCCTGACACCGGCCCAGACCCCGACCCGGGCCCCGGCTCGGGAACCGGCCTGCCGGGCCCAGAACGCCAGCGGGGAGGGAGCGGCCATGAACGTCCAGCATTTCAGGTCCGGATCGGCGGCCGCGAGGGCCCGCACGAGGCTGGCATGCCCGTCACGGAACCAGTCGAGCAGGACGTCATCCGCAGGCCCGTGGGTAAGCACTTCATCTTCCCCGGGAGTCTCGACCATGTCGGTGCTCTGCTCCGCCACGTACCCGGTCGCCCACCTGTGCACGTAACCGGTGTGCTTGAGAAGGTCGCGCACGGCCCATCCGGGGCACGCTGGAACGGGCGCCCCCAGGCCCGCCTGGCCAGCCGCCAGGGACAATAGCTCACCATCGTGGCGCAGGCACTCGATGTGGTACGCGACATCGCTGGGGCGGTAGCCGGGCATCTGCATGTCACGAGCATGCCGCCCTCGCGTGCCCTGCGCCACTCCGTTCCCGCGGTGCCATCCCGCTCGCCTGCGGGGCCCCACCCATCTCCCCATCCCTCTTCACTGCGCCGCCTTCCCTCGTCGCTCGTGCTCTGCTGCCCGCTCGCCTGCCGGCGCCCCACCCACCTCCCCATCCCTCTTCACTGCGCCGCCTTCCCTCGTCGCTCGTTCCTCGCTCCTCAGTCCAGGCGACACCGCGCCCCTCCGGCTCGCTTACGCTCCGCTGCTCAGTCCAGGCGGCGCCGCGCCCCTCCGGCTCGCTCACGCCTTCCCCGCGCGGGCGCCGCTCTGCGACCATTGGAACGGAATGCAGTGGTCTGTCAGGGGTCCTTCCCTGACAGACCACTTAGTTCGAGTCGAAGGCGGTACGGCCGTGACAATGCAGCCTCCCGGTTCCCTGGCGGCCGGCGACATCGACCTCTCGGATACCGCCTTCTGGGGCTGGCCCGCCGCGGACCGGCAGGCTGCCTTCGCCGTGCTACGCGCCCGCGAGCACCCGGCCTTCTTTGCCGAGCCAGAGGCCCCTTTTGCAGAACGAGGCCCGGGGTACTTCGCGTTAGTACGCCACGCGGACGTGACCGAGGCGAGCCGGAACCCCGAGGTGTTCTGCTCCAGAAGGGGCGCGACGAGCATTCTCGATCTGCCCGCCGAGTTCAACGAGTACTTCGGCTCGATGATCAACATGGACGACCCGCGGCACGCCCGGCTGCGCCGGATCGTGTCCCGCGCCTTCACCCCGCGGATGATCGGCAAGTTCGAGGAGGATGTGGCGCGGGTGGCCACGCGGGTCGTCGACGACCTGCTGGAGACCGGGCCCTGCGACTTTGTGGAGAACGTGGCCGCACGCCTTCCGCTGACCATCATCTGCCAGATGATGGGCGTGCCGGACAGCAGCTACGACATGGTGCTGCGGAACACCAACATCATCTTGTCCGGCGCCGATCCCGACTTCCTCAGCGCTGACATCGGCGAAGCGATCGGGCAGATCCTGGCCGCCGGGCAGGAACTGGCCGACCTGGTCACCGGCCTGGCCGCGGCGCGGACCGCCCATCCCGCCGATGACCTGGTCTCCTCGCTGGTCACGGCGAACATCGACGGTGAGCAGTTGACCGGCGCGGAACTCGCGTCGTTCTTCATCCTGCTCGTGGTAGCCGGGAACGAGACCACCCGCACCGCGATCTCGCACTCGCTGGTGCTGCTCACCGACCACCCCGCGCAGCGCGCGCTGCTGCTGGACGCCTTCGAGGACAGAATCAGCGGGGCGGTGGAGGAGATTGTCAGGTACGCCTCTCCGGTCATGTTCATGCGGCGCACGCTCACGCGCGACTACACGATGAACGGTCACACCTACCGTGAAGGCGACAAAACGGCGCTCTACTACTGGTCGGCCAACCAAGACGAGGCGGTCTTCGCCGATCCGGCCAGGTTCGACATCACCCGCTCCCCCAACCCGCACGTCGGGTTCGGTGCCGCGGGACCGCATTTCTGCCTGGGCGCGCATCTTGCCCGCCGGGAGATCACGGTCATGCTCCGCGAACTGCTGGGCCGCATCCCTGATATCAGCGCGGCCGGTCCGCCCGACCGGCTGTTGTCCAGCTTCATCAACGGCATCAAGCGGCTGCCCTGCGATTTCAGCCGCTGAGCGGCCGATAGGGGTCCAGCCCGATTGCTAGGGCCCACCGTGAAGGTGGAACGCCACGACGGGCCGGACTTGGCTTCAATTCTGATAACAAGCTGTGATCGAACGAACGCAACGTGTATAACTAGAGTCCCCTGGTTTCCAGAGGACCGCGCGGCGCCGAGGGGGGGCCTTCGTCCACTCGGCGGCGCCACCCCGGGGGCGTGGCGCCGCCAGGACGAAGGTGCCGGGTCCGGCCGGGCTCAGGTGAGCTGGCTGATCCGGCCGGCCAGAGCGAAGTCAGCCGCGGTCAGCCCGCCCGCCGAATGAGTCGACAGCGTCAGCGTCACCCGGTTCCACTGAATCAGGATGTCCGGATGGTGATTCGCATCCTCGGCCAGGTACGCCACGGCTCCCACGTACAGCATCGCCGCGCGGAAGTCGGCCAGCTTGGCGGTGCAGGTGATACTGCTGCCGGCCAATGTCCATCCGGGCACGCTGGCCAGCTCGGCCGTGATTTCCTCGTCGGTGAGCAGTTCCATGTTCGCCGCCTGACAGCCGCCCGGGTGTGCTGAGCCTGCCCGGCACGGCCGGCGGCATGCCGCCGGCCGTGCCGCAGGCTCTCCCTGGAGACTAACCCGAATTGAGGGCCGCAGCGCGGGCTGCCCTTAAAGGCGCCCTGGGCGCCTTTAAGGGCAGCCACCATTCGTGCGTTGGATCGGCCACGCAGCGCGCGACGGTAACCCGGGTTCCCGGGACCAGGCTGCTGCCGGGATCGGCCAGGCATTCGCCGCTCAGCGCGTTGCGCAGTTCCCCGGTCCCGGATGGCGTCCACTTCTGCCAGGTGAGACCGTCACACCAGCGCAGGCGGACATTGGCGTACGCGGCACGGGACGCGACCGCGACGCAGAGGTGGCCGCCGCGGATCGTGCCGGCCCGGGCGCTCCATTGTTGCTGGCGGGCGCTTGTACCGCAGCTGCCGATGACCACGGGCGCGTTCACTGCATATTGCCCGCGCGCCAGGCACGCCCCCAGGACGGCACTGGCCACGGTGCCCGACCGCAAGGCGGCCACCGCTCCCTGGGCCGCACTGACATAACCGGCAAAGTCACCGCTGGTATACACGGCCCACGGGGCGAAGTTCGTTCCGCGCCCGCTGACTGTGTAGGCGACGTTTGCGTTGCACTGGGCATTGAACGCGCATGCATCGGACGTGCCGGACTGCCCCGCGCTGTCGAGCTGCCAGAGCCCGCGATCGTAGATGCCGGGGCAGTTGACGGGCGGATAGTCACCGTCCCGGCCCGTCGGATTGCAGTAGTAGACCGCCGACTGGCCACCGGATTCGGCCACGCAGACCGCACTGGCCGTCACCAGGCTCCCGTTGTTCGCCCAGCCGGCGGCTGTGGCTCGGGCGGTACATGTCGCCGCGGCCGACGCGGCCTGCGCGGCGTTCAGCGGTCCGTGCGAGCCGTGTGGAGCGAGCGACACCTGGTTGACAGCTGATGACCGGACCGTGCCTGGTGCGGGGTGCGGGCTGGTGCCCGCGGCCGCCGCGCCGCCGACACCCACGGCGGCGAGAGCGGCCAGGAGAAGGGCCCGGGTTTTCAGCCGGACGATGAACGCGAGCATCGATACTCCCCTCGTTCAGGGCGGATGGCAATCCCGCCACACAGCCGCGTGATGTCACGCGACCCTTGAGGGGTTTCGATGGCCGGCCACAAGCCAGCCCAGGTCAACGATAACATTCGGGCTCGCCCGGCCCCGCGGTCCAAGCACGTCAGGGCCGCCGGGGGACCTCGGGGGGCTATTGGCGCCGCAGCTGGAAACCGGCCCCGGTAGGCTAGCCGGCGCAGGCCAGCCCGCCGGACCGGCCGTGGAGCGCCCGCAGGTGATCATGCCCGACGCAGAACCGCGCGGCACGCCGCCGCGCCCAAGCAAACCCTCATCCCCCGGCACGCCGCCGCGGCCAAGCCCACCGCCATCCCCCAGCACGCCGCGACCCACGCCGCTGCTCGGGGTGCATGAGCGGCTTGGCGCCACCATGACCGGCTTCGCCGGCTGGCAGATGCCGCTGCGCTACCGCAGTGAGACCGCGGAGCACCACGCGGTGCGCCGCGCGGCTGGCCTGTTCGACCTGTCGCATATGGGCGAGATCTCGGTCACCGGACCGGGGGCGGGAGGCGCGCTCGACTACGCGCTGACCGGCCAGCCGTCCGCGGTGGCGCCCGGGCGTGCCCGGTACACGATGATCTGTGCCGACGACGGCGGGGTGCTCGACGACCTGATCGTCTACCGGCTGGTCGACCAGGAGTTCCTGATTGTCGCGAATGCCGCCAACACCCAGGTCGTGCAGGACGCCCTCGCTCAGCGGGCCGACGGCTACGACGCGCAGGTCACCGATCGGACCGCCGATTACGCTCTGATCGCCATCCAGGGCCCAGCCGCGGCCAAGATTCTCGGGCCGCTCACCGACATCTCACTCGATGGCGTGAAGTATTACGCCAGTCACCGTGCCCGCGTGTCCGGCCGCGAGGCTCTGCTCGCCCGGACCGGATACACCGGGGAGGACGGCTTCGAGCTGTTCACCGCCCCCGGCGACGCTGAGCACGTGTGGACGGCGCTGGCCGACGCGGGCTCCGGCGACGGCCTGGTACCCGCGGGCCTCGCCGCGCGCGATACGCTCCGCCTCGAGGCCGGAATGCCGCTGTACGGCAACGAACTCGGCCCTGACGTGACGCCTTTCGACGCCGGGCTGGGGCGGGTGGTCAAATTCGACAAGCCAGGCGACTTCGTCGGCCGGGCGGCGCTCCAGGCGTACGCGGAGGCCGGCCCGCGCCGGGTCCTGGTCGGCCTCACCGGGGCCACCCGCCGGGTCCCCCGGCACGGCTACGCCGTCCTGTGGCACGGCCAGGCCCGGGGCACGGTGACCAGCGGCGCGCCATCGCCCACCCTCGGCGTGCCGATCGCCATGGCCTACGTCGATCCAGAGATGGCGAGGCTGGCGGCTGCGGGCGGGGCCGGCGGCGCACTCGCGGTGGACATCAGGGGCAGCGCCGAGCCAGCCACCATGGTGGACCTGCCGTTCTACCGCCGGGCGGACTGAAGCGCGCCAGGCGTCAGCCAAACTCGCAGCTGCCAGCTTCCACACGAGAGGGTTACCATGATCGTTCCGGACGAACTGCGTTACACCGCGGAACACGAGTGGGTCGCCATCGACGGCACCGTCGCGTCCGTCGGCATCACGGACTATGCCCAAAATTCCCTGGGCGACGTGGTCTACGTCTCCATCCCTGCCGCGGGGACGGCGGTGACGGCCGGCGAGCCGTGCGGCGAGGTCGAGTCCACGAAGTCCGTCAGTGACATCTACTCGCCGGTGGACGGCGAGGTGATCGAGGCGAACCCGGAGATCGAGGACGATCCAGGGCTGGTCAACTCCGACCCCTACGGAGCGGGCTGGCTGATGCGGATCAGGCTGGCCGATGACGGGCCGCAGGCAGATGACCTGCTGACCGCCGAGCAGTACGTCGAGCTGACCAAAGAGGATGAGTGACCCTGTCCGGCTCCGGCCCAGCTGACCTGCAGCGGTACAACGCGGCGACGGCGCATCTGGAACCGCCGTTCGCGGTGGTGGACCTCGCGGCGCTGCGGGCCAACGCGGCGGACATGGCCCGGCGAGCGGCCGGCAAGCCGATCAGGCTGGCCAGCAAGTCGGTGCGCTGCCGGGCCCTGATCGAGCAAGCGCTGGCCATGGACGGGTTCCGCGGGATCATGGCCTTCACCCTGCCGGAGGCGCTCTGGCTGGCGGCGCATGGCACCGGCCAGGACATCCTGGTCGCCTACCCCACCGCCGACGCCGCGGCGCTCGCCCGGCTGGCCGGCGATGCGGTCGCCCGGGCCGCGATCACGGTGATGATCGACTGCCCGGATCACCTCGACATGATCGAGAAGGCCGCCGCGACGGTCCCCGCCGCCGGCCCGATCCGGGTCTGCATCGACATCGACACGTCCTATGTCGCGCTCGGCGGTCGCATGCGCGCCGGGGCCCGCCGCTCCCCCGTCCGCACCCCCGCCGACGCGGCCGCCCTGGCCAGGAATGCCGTCGCCCGGCCCGGAATCCACCTGGCCGGCATCATGGCCTACGAGGCGCAGATCGCCGGCGTCGGCGATAACCCGGCGGGACGGCCGTACTATGCCAGGGCCGTTCGGTATATGCAGCGGAAATCCGGTGCGGAACTGGCTCAGCGGCGCGGCGCGATCGCGGCGGCGGTCCGGGCCGTGACGCCCCTCGACTTCGTCAATGGCGGCGGCACGGGCTCCATCGAGAAGACCACGGCCGAGGACGCGGTGACGGAGATCGGCGCGGGCTCCGGCCTGTACCAGCCGGTGCTGTTCGACAGTTACCTGGGTTTCTCCGGGCGGCCCGCGGCGCTGTTCGCGCTGCCCGTGGTGCGCAGGCCCGGGCCGGGCGTGGTGACGGTTCTCGGCGGCGGGTACCTGGCGTCAGGTCCGGCCCAGGCCAGCAGGCTGCCCCGGCCGTACTTGCCGGCCGGGCTGCGCCTGGACGCCCAGGAGGGCGCCGGCGAGGTGCAGACGCCACTGCTCGGGCAGGCGGCCGACGAACTGGCGGTCGGCGACCGGGTCTGGTTCCGCCACGCCAAAGCCGGGGAGTTGTGCGAGCGGTTCACCGGGTTGCACCTGATCGAGGGGCGCTCCGTCGCCGCGACCGTGCCCACCTACCGCGGCGAGGGCCAGGCCTTCGCCTGAGCTACCTGCGGCGGCGGCGGAACAGGTAGGCAGCGGCGCCGAGCACGATCACCGCGGCCGTCGCCCCCGCGCCGAGCCGCACCTCCGGGCGCGAGACCTGCTCCCGGACCCGCGCGGCCACGCGCCGCGCGGCGTTCGCGGGGCTGGCCCGCTCGGTCAGGGCGTCGATGGTGCGCGCGAGGTTCTCGCGGGTGCGCTCGATCTCCTTGACCAACGCATCCGGGTCGCTCGTCGCGACCACGCCGTCGCCATCGGCCATTAACCCATCCTTTCCTACCGAACGTTTCGTTAGCCGCCAGTCTCCCAGGCTCACCGGGGTTCTGTACGGCCGACACCCGGCTATGGGTCATGCTGAGGGCCGTAGCATTTCACGTCATGAACGAGCCGTGGCGCGCGAACGGGTGTGGCCTGCCTTGCGCTGCGCCCTCGGCGCTTTACGCGCCAGGCCGGCCACACCCGCCCGCGCTGGGGCATGCGGACCCGCGCTGGGGCATCCGCACCCCGCGCTGAGCAGACCACACCCCCTTGTAGGTGCCGGTGCCGGGGCGGCGGTTCGTGAGCCGCCCCGGCGCCGGCCCGGGCGGATCAGTTGGCGGTGGCCAGGTGCTGGGCGGCGGCGATGATGGCGCGGCAGGCGATCGTCTGGCCGACGGCGCCGTGCACCTCGGTACCGTGGAACGCCGCCGCCTCTAGTTCTCCCTTGATCTTCCCGGCGAGACCGTCCCTGACCCGCTCGAGCGCGGACAGCACCCGGTCGGTACGCAGGTAGGTCTCATCACCCGGGCTGCTGCTCTGCATCGCCGTGGTCGCGGCCTGCAGGGTGGCGGTGCCGAACTCGCCGACGCTCGAGTTGAGCTGCTTGTAGCAGGCGCCGAGCGCCGACACCCCCAGGGCGCTGAGCGCGTCATTGGGCTCGGCCAGCAGTTGGGTGACTACGCGCCCATCATGCTGGTAATCGTCCTTCAGCCCGGTCAGGTACATGAGGGTGGGCCGGATGTCAGTCTCATCGATCCAGGTTCCGGTGGTGCCGCTGCCCGGGACGGTGACCTGGCCGCTGTTGGCACCAGCGGAGTTCGGGCCCGCGTCGGCGGCGGTTCCGTCCAGACCGCGGTGGGCGACGCCGGGCCCGGCAATGCCGAGCCAGTTGGTGTTGATCTCCGCGGCGTAGTCACCGTGATTCCAGGCGAAATTCGTATTCTGGGTGACGCACGAGGTTCCGCAGGTCGTCGCGCCGCTGCTCAGGAAGTAGTCGGGCTTGGCGAACAGGGCAAACGTCGGTGTTCTCGCCGGGTCGGCGTTCACCATGTGCAGGATGCCCATCTCCACTGGGTCCGCCAGGTAGTTGGTGATCTTCTGGCTGGCCTCCCCGGTATAGGGATTGCTCGCCGTCAGCCCGGCCACGTCGTGTTCCAGGGTCCGCACCGGGGCCGCCGTCGGCCCGGGCCGGCCGGTCACATAGAACTCAGGTGCTGAGTCATTTTCCAGGCTGAACAGGGTCGTGTTTCCCTGCTGGGTGGCCAGCAGGCCGATCAGGTTGCCGGCCAGTTCGCCGAACGAGCCTGCCGGGTAGGTGCACGCGACGGCGGGTGTCACCGTGTCGCCGCTCACCGTGGCACCGTTGCAGTTCGCCGGGGTGGGCTGGATGGCCCGGCCGACGTTCGCGCCCGCCATGTGGTCGCCCTCATCGGTGGTGGCGATGAACAGCGAATTCTTCGCAGTGATGCCGTCGGCAGCCAGCCTCGCGAAAAACGTTGAGAATGCTTGGTTGTAGTACTGGGCCTGGGCCACGTAGCACGGGCTTCCGCTGCCGAGCGCGGACGGCGCGCCGTTGCACGCGGTCAGGCCGGGGATGTGCTCGTTGCCGTGAATATCCGCGATGTACCCGTTGGTCACCGGCACACCTGACTCCTGCATACCCGCGACGTAAGCCAGCGTCTGCGACGCGTTGATCGGCCCGAATCCAGGGAATCCGGGGGTGCTGAGGAAGCCGCCGTTGATCTGGTTCCCGTTCTCATCGACCAGGTTGCCCGCGGCGTTGGTCACCTGGTAGCCGTTCCTGGTCACGTTGGGCATGCCCGCCCCGAGCTGCGGCGCGACGTACCGGTGACCGAACAGGGCCTGGTAGCCGGTGTAGCCGCCGGGCTCGTCGGGCAGGCTGTCGGTCACCGCGGTCGGGCTCGGCGTGGTCTGCCCGAACTTGACACCCTGCGCCGTCGAGCAGAGCGCGCTGCCCTTGGCGCAGTGCACGCCAACACCGACGTAGTCCGCCGTCTCAGCGTCCTTGAAGCGGTCGCTATCGGCGGTGAGCTGCTGCTGCTCCGGCGAGTTGGCGCCGAACACCTTGGGGATGTCCACCGCCGTGTTCTCCAGTACCTGGTTCACCGTGGCCACCTGACCAACATCGCAGCCAGCCCGGGTGAACGGCACCCACGGGGCCGGGGTAATGGTGTTCGGCGTCGGCGCGGGGGTCGTAGTGGCCGGCGGGGTGGCCGAGTAGACCATGGACGGGTTGGTGTCGTGGCCCGGGTTCGGAGTGGCGGCGGTGTCGAAGATCGGGTCCGTCCAGTAGGCGAACGAGCCGGCCCGATCGGTGGTGCCGTCGGTGTTGTACGCCTGGTAGGAGTTGCTGATCGGCATGCCCGCCCGGTCGCCGTACAGGCCGGTGAAGGTGGTCAGCAGGTCATTGGCGGTATGCGCGATGAGCGGGGTGTGGTTGTTGGACGCCAGCGTGCCGTTGTTCTCGAAGAAGTGCAGCAGGCTCGGCATCAATTGCAGGTCAGAAGGCACATTGGGGTTATCGCGGAAGAAATGGACGTTGTCAAAGGTGATGTGGATGACGTGCTTGACCCCGTTCCCGAGATGGCAGCCATTTCCCGCCGGCTCGTGCGCGGCGGGTGCCGCGACCGGCCGCCCGGCCGCGGCGAGCCCCGGCGCGGTGGCTCCGCCGATCGCGATCACGCCCAGAAGCGAAGCGCATCCGGTGAAGGCGGCGGCCCTCGCGGTCACCCGCCGTCGTCGTTGGTGCTGTCGCATCGATCCCCTCCTCTGCCCGCTGCCCGGCTGGTCCGCCCGACAGCCCTGCCGTGGACCCTAGGGATGCTGCCCGAACTCCTGGCGACGGGAGGGAGACTTGGGGGCCAACTCTCCCATGGCCCTTCGTGGGACACCTGTCGCCTTCGAGCTACGCATGCCCCCCACCTTCCACCAAGTCCCGGCACGCGCCTAGTGGGTTGGGCCAGAATGCTCCGGGGCCGCGTAGGCCTCACCGGCCCGGGCTGAGCACGGCCGTCGTTGCCCGACGTCAGCTGGCGGGATCGGCGGGCCATTTACAATTCGGTTCGTGACGATCAGGGCGGTCATCTTCGATTGGGGCGGCACGCTCACTCCGTGGCACACCGTCGACCATGAGGCACTCTGGCGGGGTGTGTGCGGGCAGCATTTCCCCGAGCGGGCAGACGCGCTAGCCGCCGCCATCTGGGCCGCTGAACTGGGACTGTGGCAGGCGACCGGGGACACGCGGGCCAGCGCCACCTTGGACCAGGTATTCGACCGGGCCGGCCTGGTGCCCACCGAGGCCTTCCTGGCCAGCTATTTCGAAGCGTGGGACCCGCACACCTTCACCGACCCCGAGGTGCCACCGCTGCTGCGCGACCTGCGCGAGCGGGGCCTGCGGGTGGGCGTGCTGTCCAACACGATGTGGCCGCGGAGCGCGCACGAGCGGGTGTTCGCCCGGGACGACGTGCTCGGCCTGATCGATGGCGCGGTCTACAGCAGCGAGATCCCGTGGGCCAAGCCGCATCCGAAGGCGTTCCTGGCCGCGATGGCGGCCGTGGGCGTGCACGATCCAGGCGCGTGCGTGTTCGTGGGCGACCGGCCCTACGACGACGTGCACGGCGCGAAGAGAGTCGGCATGCGGGCGGTTCTCATCCCCAACAGCGACGTCCCGCCGTTCGAGTCGGCCGCGCCGGACGCGGTGATCACCCGGCTCTCCGAACTGCCCCGCCACCTAGACACCTGGTGACCGGGGCCGGGGTGCGCGCCAATTTGTAGGGGGCGGACCCCGGGGCCCGGGTGCAGCGGCCGGTCTGTCGGTGCCCATGTCTACTCTTGGCACGTGGACACGCGAGAGGCGGCCCAGCGGTGGGCAGATGTGTGGGAGCACGGCTGGTGCGAGCATGATGCGGTCGCCATTGGCGCGCTGTATGCCGAGGGCGCGTTCTGGCAGCAGCATCCGTTCCGCGAGCCGGAGCTGGGTTACCTGGCCCGCGTGTTCGCGGAGGAGGAATCGGCCCAGTGCCGGTTCGGCGCGCCCATCGTCGATGGCGATCAGGCTGCTGTGCCCTGGCGCGCGCAGACCAGGCTGACAGATGGCAGCACCGAGGATCTGGCCGGGGTGTCATTGCTGCGTTTCAGGGCCGACGGGCTGGTCGTGGAAGAGCGCGACTTCTGGTCCCAGGGCTGAGGCACACCCTCGCAGTGCTATTGCGATCCCCCCTTACCCTCATAGCACGAGCATTGGTATGTGGCGGCTGGCGACCGGCTTGGCTCGGCTGTCAGATGAGAGCGTCGAGAAGCTCGCGCTCGCGTTGTGCGCTGAGGCCGGCCCGCCGTGTGCGGTCCAGGCCTTGCTCGCGTTCCCAGGCGAGGGTGTCGGTGAGCAGTTCTGCGCGCGGACGATGCCGTAGCCCTGCGGCGCTGGCTGCTGCGCCGCTGCGGGCCGACCATCCTTCCCATCCCGGCTCGACCAGCCACATCGGGAGCGATTCTGGTCCCATATATTCGGCGACGCCCTGCGCCAGGAGCCACGCGGGGTCGGCGGTGATGACCGGCCCGGTATGCCCGCCTGCCGCGCGGGACTGCTCGACCCACTCGCTGAAGGGGACGACAGGCCCGACGGCGTTGTACGTGCCGGTGGTTCTGGCCTGCGCTGAGTCGAGTAGCCAGGCTGCGAGGTCGCGGACATCGATGACCTGGGTCGGCATGCCGGGGGATGCGGGGACGAGCATCGGTGTGTCTGGATCGCGCGCGGCGCGGGCGACCCAGTAGCCGGAGCGGTCGCTGTGGTCACCCGGGCCGCCGATGAGCCCGGCGCGTGCGATAAGCAAGCGGTCGCCCACGACGGCGGCGCAGGCTTGCTCGCAGGCGGATTTCGCCTCGCCGTACTGCTCCCGGTCTGCCACATCCAGGTCCGTCGCGGTCAGGACCTGGGCGGACTCGTCAGCCCCTGGTGTGGCTTGGGAGGCGTAGACGTTGCCTGAGGAGACATAGGTCCAGTGCCGCGCCCGGCCGGCCAGCGCGCGCAGCGCGCCCCGGACGAATCCCGGCTGCCACGACACCTCGATGACCGCGTCCCACTCGTGGCCGTCGAGCGCCGCATACGCCATGGGCGCACGCCGGTCGGCGGCGGCGAGGAGCGCGCCTTCCGCCACGGTCCCGCTTTCGCCGCGTGCCAGGCAGGTCACTGCGTGACCGCGGTTCACCGCCTGGCGGGCGACCTCGCGACCGAGCCAGGCTGTACCGCCCAGCACCAAGATCTCCACTGCACCAATGAAGCACCGATACCGGGCGTGCGCTACCGCGTACGCCACCGGCGCAACGAGCGCGCCTTCCGAGCGCTGCGGCAAGACTGCCCGAGGGTGCATCCACGCGCACCCGCGGTCACGACGACCACCGACGGGACCCGCGACGGCAGGCACTGCTCCTGGGTGCCCCGCGTCTCAGGCGGACGCACAGCCGCGCCGTCACTCGCCGCCGGCGGCTGCGGGCGGGCGTTCGAGGCCGACCTGGGTCTCCCGGTCGGCGAACCCGACCGAGCGGTAGATCCGGATGGCGGGATAGCCGGGGTCCGCGACGATGACCAGCGTGCTCGCCGTGGCCAGGGCGCGGCGGCCGATGCACCGCCGACGCGGTCAGCACGGTGCTCAGGTCGAGGCGGAGCCCGGCCTCCAGGAACTCCGCTGTCTGCACCTCGCGGGCATCGGTGACGTCGATGCCCAGCGCCACGTGAGCGGCGTCGGGGAACTCGGCGGCAAATCGTGCCAGCCACCGACCTGACTGGCCGGGCCCGGGCGGCGCCGCAAGCAGGAGGAAGTTTCCCCACCAGAACGCCGGGTTCGCCGGACTGCGGACGACGATGCAGTCGCCATGGTCGGTGATCACGCTGCCTTCCAGGGCCCGGATCATCAGGTCAGTCCGGTAGCCGAGCGAGGTCACTTCCATGGCACCGAGCATAGATTCGCTGCCCGCGCGCGTTCACAGCC
>WNFD01004771.1_pt1 | contig 13583 bp, 8 predicted proteins | sample 5400491 | NCBI WGS metagenome assembly WNFD01 (sample SAMN13153343, study PRJNA577476) | soil metagenome | isolation source: 120 cm saprolite under Douglas fir tree site 2 hole 2 replicate 2 | place: USA:California | collected 2015-04-18 | reverse complement strand
ATACAACCCCTGAAGGCGCTGGCCGACCGACTCCAAGCCAAATCGCTCCAAAGCGTAGGCCCGCAATTTCGCGGGATCGTAATCGCCGCGCCGATCCAATACTTGTGCAATTCCTGCCGCGAGTGCTGCGGGATCCTCCGGCGGAACGAGGATACCAACTTCCTCGTTCACAATGTCCTCCGGCCCCCCACACCGCGTCGCCACAACCGGAGTGCCGCATGCCAAGGCTTCCACGAGCACCATCCCAAAACTCTCGGCGCGGCTGGGCAAAATCAACACAGCACTTTCCTGAATGGAGCGCACCAACTCTGGAGGTCGGCGTTTACCCACAAAATTGACCCGGCTTCCCAACCGCAAATCCTCTACCATTTGGCGCAGCCGATCATACTCGCGTTGGTAGCTCTTGAAGTAGCTCTCCCCAACAAGTACCAGCCTGACATCTCGGCCGGAGTCGGCTAGGAGACGCACCGCCCGGAGGAGTATGTCAACGCCCTTGACCGGACGGATCGCGCCGACGAACAGTAGCTGATTAGGAAGATGCTGTCCCCCTTCCTCGCTCCTATTGAAAATGGTTCCGTCCACTCCCACCGGAATCACGCGCAACTTCTCCGCTACGCCAACCACGCGCGCGACCGATTCGCGCACCGGCGCGCTTACCGCAACGTGGAATGCACACTGTTCCACTGCTCCCACTGATTCTCGCCGCACGAACGCATTGTGGTCGGTCCAAGACCCCCACGGAACATGTTCGGTAATGATGACCGGGACGCCGAATTGCTTCCCCAGGCGCACAGCCGCAACTCCATCGGGATATGTGAAATGGGCGTGGATCAGGTCAAAGGGAAAATCGCGCCGCAATCGCCTTGCCACGCGACGCACCGCCCAGTAGTAGGTTCTAGATTCAAGAGAGTATAGAGAGTATCCGGGACCTACAAGCATTCGGGGATGGAATACGTCGATGTCATCGGCCAGGCAACGACGCGGAATGCCGCGCAACCGCGCGTAGTACTCAGGCATGCCAGGAATCGGAGGACAGTACGGTACAGGTGAAATGACCTTTGGTTCACAAAACCTGGCGGAATATCGCACCAGATTCTCCACCCAGAGCCCCAGAACATCAAAAACATTGTTTGGATAGCTCTTCGAGAGGACCAGAACGTTGGGGCGGTTCGTAATGTTAAATGCCGACGCGAGTGACACTACTATACCGCCGGATTACGTTGCGAAACTTTTCCACTCCCTGTTTTCCGCGCTTTCAGGATGAACCCCGCGGCGAGCCAATCCGGCTTGCCGGCGCGCGCGTCCTCCAATCTTCGGTTCAGCCAAAGCGTCCCCGTCGGCCAGATTTCATCCAGAGGTGAGGGAAGGATACTGCAGAAATAGCCGAGTACCCGCTCCACGTGGGCTCCCGTGCCTGCAAGGAGCTCGCTCGCCTCCTTGGGGCTGAACAGGCGGCGACGCGTCAGAATTGGATCGTTGTTTGTTCCCGGATGCGCGATACGCCGCGCCACAGTGAGAACCCGATAAAACACCTGCGCTCTCCACCATGCATATGGGCTATGCCGATTCGCAAAAGTGATGATGATGGTGCCCCCGGGTTTCGCGACCCGCATTATCTCCGTCAGCACCTGATCGAGGTTCTTGAGCCCATCGATGACCCCCATGCAAAGAACGGCATCGAAGAATTCATCCGGATAACCGAGTTTCCCGGCTTCTCCCACAACGAAATCGACGTTCTTGATTTCTCCAAAACGCGCTCGGCAGATCTCGATCATCCTCGGCGACGGGTCCAGGCCGCAAAACTTGCAGCCTAAGCTCAACAGCGGCTGTACCATTTCCGCCGGGCCGCAGCCCACATCCAGCACCGTACCTCCCGCCTTGTCGAACAATTCCAGCACCCGTTGCCGACGTATGCGCAGTGCAAATCCTCCAGGCGTTTCTTCGGCATACGCCTGTGCGTATTCGTCCGCCTTCTCGCCGAGGAATCCAGTCCCCACAGTTGATCCGCTATTAGGGTTCAATCCCTGCCTCGCGCTGCCATTGTTTGAGTTCGAGCCGCTATTCACCTTGCGAACGTACACCCATAGGCGTCCGTGAATTTTGCATTCCGAGAATAACCTAAGAGCGCTGCCGCATCCACCAACCAGCCGCGAGAGGGTGCATCATTTGCATATCCCTGGGTGACTATCGATGGGTTCTTCCGCCAACATACGTGATATCCATTATCTCGACCCACGTCTCGAGATGGCGCGGGCTTGCATGCGGGATTGGCCTTCCGGTACTCTCGCTGGAGCTTCAAGTGTCGTTGAAGTGTCGCTTACGCTAAAAAGAATGCGCGCCCTGATCTGGATCGCTGGTCTGACAGGTTTGATCTTGTCGTTGGTGCTCTTTTCCGGCGCCCCCCGAGTGCGAACCGCGTCGCTCCAGCCAAATTTTTGCGCAGGCCTCTAATCCTCGCAACCCGTTAGTTCGCATCAAGAGGCCCGTTGCAATTTCATCCCCGAGCTCAGATCGGGGGGGGGCTGAACCGCGTGCGCAGGAAGTGGTTGTCAGCGTCGATGGTTCCCTAACGTATCAGACCCTGGAAGGATTTGGCGCTTCGCACAGCGCTCTTGCTCATGGCCCTAAAAAAGACGATCTGAGCCCTAAGCTCCGGACTGCAGCAATCGACGCGGTCTATGCCCAGGTTCGATTGAGTACAGGCAACGTGGACTTCGGTCCGATTGAAACTCCTGCGAACACTAGAGATCCATGGCGGCAGCAAGCCAATGACGACGATGATCCCTTTCATTTCAATCTACGGCTGCGGCCTCTTTTTGGCCACGCACATTCCAATGAATGTCGATCGATCGGGAGCTCCTGCGTCACGTTCCGATCAGTCATTAATCTCCGTGCGACCTTATGGCATGGCTACCATTTTTTCTACCTCTCTCCGCCACCTCGCGTTTTGGCGCACTGTAAGAGGCCCGGAGCGGGGTTTCAAACACACTAACTCCTCTTCCCTCGCGCTGATTCCAAAGTCCGTGCAATTGACCTTTGGCGCTTTTCCGCTAGGATGAACGCGTGAACATTTCGACTTCGGTCACAGCCGCGTTGCCAACCCGAGTACCAACCGATGCATTCTTGGCGCCGCGGCGTCACCCGGCGCCCTTCGCCACCCAATTTCCGAGCCGGGGAGATTCGGTAAACGCATGAGACGCGTCTTGCTGACGGGCGGGGCAGGCTTTATCGGGTCGCACACGGCCGAAGCCTTGCTCCGCCGCGGCGATCAGTTGACACTCGTGGATAATCTTCATGATTTCTATTCCCCGCTTTGGAAGAGAGAAAATCTTCAGGACATCCGGCGGGCCGGTAGTTTTGACTTCCATCTCGCGGACATCTGCAACAAGAAACAGCTTCGCGATGTGGTTTCACACTCGCGCCCGGACGTGATCATTCACCTGGCCGCTCGTGCAGGCGTTCGCCCTTCCATCGAGGAACCAAATTCGTACGTTGATGTGAATATCAACGGGACCTTGAACCTGTTAGAGCTTTGCCGAGAGTTCCAGATCAGAAAGTTTGTTTTCGGCTCGTCGAGTTCCGTGTACGGCGCCACCTGTCGGGCGCCGTTTTCTGAGGAGCAAGGCAAGTTGAAGCCGATCTCGCCATACGCGGCCACCAAACTCAGCGGTGAGATGTTCTGCTACACGTACGCGCACTTGTTTAGGCTTTCGACGGTCTGCCTGCGATTTTTCACGGTGTACGGCCCGAGACAGCGGCCCGACTTGGCGATCCACAAATTCACTTCGCTAATCGAGGCGGGCAAACCCGTACCCATCTTTGGAGACGGTTCGACCGGGCGGGATTACACATTCATTGGTGATATCGTCGCCGGAGTCCTCGCGGCGATCGAGTACGAACCACCTAACAAACAGGAAATAGCACCTTTTGAGGTGATCAACCTGGGAAACTCGCATCCGGTGAAGTTAGTTGAACTGGTTTCCTTACTTGAGCGTGTCACCAGCAAGAAAGTTATTCGGGAACAAAAGCCCCTACAGCCGGGCGACGTGCCATTAACTTGGGCGGATATTTCAAAAGCCGGTCGCTTGCTTGGCTACCATCCAGCTATGCAACTGGAACCGGGTTTGAAAAGCTTTGTTACCTGGTACCGTGGCGCCGACCCAAAGCGCCGCGCATGATTCCCTTGCCCCCCACCTTTACAACGGATCGCCCCGACTACCCTTACGAATTGAGCCGACGCAACCGGCGCTGTGGTCAGGTGCCATTCCAGAGATGCAGACCGAGATCTTCTTCGAGCGCGTGCGTGAAGATGCCTGCAAAAGACTCCTTGTTGAACGGCCGGAATTTCTTCGAACCTAGAAAATCTCGCGCATTTTCTCTGTAAACTTGAATGTCTTTCTCGCTCAACGATTTTAGATAGGACCGCAGGTCAGCATATGTGGGATATTTGCGCTTATCGATGAAACATTCCTCAGGTATCCAATCCGTGACGTCTGTCGCTCCCCAATAAATTGGAATGGTTCCTACATAGAATGCGTCAAAGATTTTTTCGTTCAGCCAACCTTCGAGAATCATATTCTCGTAGCAAAAAGCGAAGGTATAGCGGCTCATCACTTCGTACTTCGATTTCACTGCCCCTTTGTAGACCTGCCGGAGCACCTTCTCTATGGGGTGCCGAGGCACGAAAGGAATATTTTCTCGCACGAATCGATAAAGTCTCATCGCCGTCGCAGGCATCCAGAATTCACCGACGCGATACGGCATCCGGTCCCATCCCTGGCCATAAAGATCGATCTCTCCGTACTGGCTGAAGAACTCTAGCAGCCGGTGGCGCTCGGTAAAGAGTTCATTCCAATAGATCCGTGGGAGCTTGTTCGCCACCACCATCGTCAGGAATTTGCGGTCCTTTCTGCTCCACAACTCATTGAAGACTTGGTTGTAAGGCTGGGGAATGAAAAACTTCTCAAAATGCAAACCCGCACAACCGAATCGCGCAAGTGCGTCGCCGGAGCTGTAGGCGTACACCCTCTTGAAGTACTTGCTGACCTTCGGTAGCGCCTTATAAGTGCTGGGATGGACGATGGGCGCCTCGATGGTAATAAAACCACTCAGGATCGTATCGTTCCTTTTTGCCAGCATTTCGTAATTCTTGAGCGTCCCGAACGAGAAATAGACGTTTGTCTTGTTTGTTTTCTCGCTGCTCATCAGATAATCCGCAGTGTGGACTTCTATCCCTTTCGATTGGACGAGTTCACGCATGTAAAAATAGGGCGCATGGCAATTGTCCCGATTCAAAGGTGAATTCGGGTTGAACATTTCGTTTCCTAAGAAGTGGTGGGTGACCGGATCGATGAACAGCGTCACATCACGTGGATTCATTTCCAAATCCCTTTCAAGATGCCTTGCTCACCCCACGGCCCTCAGTCACGGCGGTGGAATCTTTCGACTTCGCGCCTGCAGTCCATCTCCCCAACCACGAATTCAGAAGAGCAACGCTATGGATAGCAGAGGTAAGATCGGATCCCGAAAGATGCTGTCGCGTCATACTCTCAAGCAGGCTGCTGTCCAAAAGGCCCTCAAGCGGACCTCCTTGCGTTCTCCCCGAAAACAAATGACTCAGATCTCCGTTAATCCATTTCTTCAAAGGCACACCGAAGCCCATTTTGTCCCGATACAGAATCTCGTTAGGCAGCCATGGCCGGAAAGCGCGCTTTAAAGCTTTCTTCGTCTGCTTCCGATCAACCAGTAGCCGAGGGGGGATTTTTCCCGCAAGAGCCATGACCTCTCGGTGCAGATACACCGGCCGGACTTCGAGCGAAACAGCCATACTCGCGCGGTCCACCTTGACCAGAATATCGCCCGCTAGAGTCAGCTTCAGATCGAGGTAGCGCATTGCATTCACAAGCCCAACGTCTTTGGGCGGCGCCTTCGAAAGCAACGGCCCGACGACGTCCATGGGAGAGTAGTGTTTCAGAGTTGCGGCCAGCGCTCCGCGCGCGCCCGTGCGTAGAGCCGGCAGGGGAAAACAAGTCGTGAGCATATCCAACAGCATTGTATCTGCTTCCATCCCGTAGGAAGCGACGGTCCTCTGGGCATGGCTTTTCTCCGGAAGGAGGCCTTCGGCTCCTGCGGTTAGCAAGCTGCGCACGCCGCTCAGGAGAAGTGGTTGCAGGGTTTCCCGCATCCGCAATCGCTGGTACTTCTTGTAGCCCGCGAACATCTCGTCGCCGCCATCTCCCGATAGCGCTACGGTAATGAACTTGCGCGCTTCGCGGCATACGTAAAACGTCGGCAGATACGAGTAGTCGTTGAAAGGCTCATCGTAGTGCCACAGCAGTTTCTCGAAGACCGAACTCACGTCTTGTGGTACCACGAGCTTCTCGGTGTGCTCCGTTGCATATATTTGCGAGACTTTTTTGGCCCAGTGCCGCTCGTCGTAGTCCTTATCCTCGAAGCCCACAGTGAACGTCTTCACGGCGCACCCCGACTTGCTCAGCGCCGCCGTCACGGAAGACGAATCCACTCCTCCGCTAAGAAATGCCCCAACGGGAACATCCGCCAGAATCATTTCCGCGCTGGCTGCCTGCAGTGTCTCCAGGATCTTCGGTCCCCAATCAGAAACGGAATCATCCGGATCAAATTCCATATCCCAGTACGCTGACGACTTCCCTGCGACCGGTGCGCCCTCGGAGTCCGTTTCTACGAACATGAAGTGACCAGGCGGAAGCTTGTGGCACCCTTCCCAGATGCACTTTGGATCCGGCACAAATCCGAAGCTCAAAAAATCGACCAGCGCCGGAAAATGAATTTGCTTGCGAAATTCGGGCCAGCCAACAAGCGCCTTCAACTCCGAAGCGAACAAAAACGCGCCGTTAACGGTGGTGTAGTAAAACGGTTTTTCCCCCGCGCGATCACGCGCGCAAAACAGCTTCCGCTCGCGCGTATCCCAAATCGCAAACGCGAACATTCCGGACAATCGCTCCAGACACTGCTGACCCCAATGACGGAACGCCTCAAGCAGGACTTCCGTATCGGAGTGCGTCCGGAAGGTCACGCCATGTTTGCGCAGTTCCTGCGCCAGGCTCTGATAATTGTAAATTTCCCCGTTGAACGTGACGACGAACCGCCCATCGTGCGAGATAAAGGGTTGATTCGCCTCCGGGTTTAAATCCACAATGGCGAGCCTGCGATGGCCCAGACAAACACGCGCGTCCTTCGCAGACCACAGGCCCGCATGATCCGGGCCGCGATGTGCCATGGAGTCGCGCATCTCCGCGATCGTCCCGGCGTCGATCGGCCTGCCCGATATCGCTCCTACTAGCCCGCACATCGCAGGCGGCCCTTTCTCCATGCTGAGGATTTCGCCGTCGATCTCATCGTGCACCCGTCCGCGTCGCGTCCGCGGTCGATCGCAATCCGACTGGCTGCCATTTATCCCATTCACCCTTAACGTTCCAGCGGCGATAAAACGCCTCGGCGAGAAAATTCACTCGCGGCAGCCGCACCAGGCATTGCAGCACACAATACAGCATCAGCAGCCGTGCCCGCTGGACCGTCGCGCTTCCCAGAATGCTGCCGGGCCGCACGAGCCGTAGAACCTCCGCTGCCTGGTCCAACTCGCCGAGAATATAGAGATTGATCGCTCGCATCAGGTTATCTTCCGCTCGATGCGCTTCATGACCCGCGAGAGCTTCCGCCGTCGCAATCGCTGAGTCGCCTTTCTCCAGGTACAAATCCATGATCCTGAAGTACCGTTCGGGGTCCGTGCGCAGCCTCCGGTATCTCTGCGCTGAATTTCCATGCCCATACCGGTACCGAAACAAATATTCCTCAAGCACCCCAATCGGACACTTCTGCGCGATTCTCAGCCACATTTCCATGTCCGACGTATTACGAAATTCCGCGTCCCGATATACGCCGACATCCCGGTACACGGACGCCCGCACCATGCTCGAAGGGCAGGTCAGAAATGTGTTCTTGTGTTTCAGCAGGGCGTTGAAAACTGTTGCGTACGGCAGCGGGCGCCCCCCACGCACCTCCTCGGGAATCTCCAGCCGTCCACGCTCGTTCCCGGCCGGATCAATGAAAATATCCTGGCAAAACACCGCGCCCGCCTCCGGGTACCGTTCCAGGAACGCGACTTCGCGCTCGATAATCCTCGCATCGTAAATGTCGTCCGCGTGGTATATCGCGATGTACTCGCCGCGAGCCATCGCGATGCCGTCGTTCGCATTCCCGTAAATCCCGCGGTTCGCCTCCTGCCGGTGGTACTTCACCCGCTCTCCGTACGCGGCCGCCAGCCCGCGCGTCCCATCCGTCGACGCGTCGTCCATCACAAAGACCTCGATTCGCGAGTAAGTCTGGGCAAGAATCGAGTCCAAACTCTCGCGCAGGTACCGTTCCCCGTTGAACACAGGAACGATGATCGACACCAGCGGCCGCTCGTGGAATCTTCCACTCATGCTTCGCTCGCGTGCCGAAGAGAAATCCTCCCCAGCGCCGTGCAGTGAATCCCCAGCCTCTTATAAAGCAAGACAGCCATCAAAATATTCCATAGAATTGTTGTGCTCGCCGTCGCAATGGCGGTGCCTTCCAACCCCCACAGAGGTATCAGCACCAAATTCAGAAGAATCGTGATGATCGCGCTTAGTCCAATTGCACGCGCGGCATCACGCTCATAGCCAGTCATGATCAGAATCATTCCCGGCAGACCCAGCATGACCGACAAGATCTTCCCGATACTCAGTATTGTCAGAGCACGCTGCCCGGCTGTAAATGCGGAACCGTAGAACATTAATAAGTACCAATAGCCAAAACCCGCGAACGCCAAAGCCATCGGGAGAGAGCATAGAAACGTCGCCCGCGCGAATTTGATGGCCACGCGCTCGATTCCACCAAGATCTCCCGTGGCATACAGCCTCGCAACATGCGGGGCCAGCGCTGTACTCACCACTAGCACAAGAATCATAATGAGGTCGGAGCCGTGGTCCGCAATTCCATAGATGCCCACCGCATTTGCTCCCTTGATGGATCCGAGCATCAGGGTGTCCGCCTGTGCATAAATCACCCCGCTGCTCGCAGCAAACATCAGCGGCAGGGCGCTCTTTCTCCAATCCCATGGTTGCGCTTCAACCGGAGTCTCTTCGGCCTTGCCTGGAATACTGTTCAGCAGCAATTTCGTACCAATGGTGAAGGCGATTATGCACGCTGCGACGTTTAGTCCCATCGCTCCGGGGGCCGTCAAATGCCCTCCACCCAACCAATAGGCGATCCCCAAGAATGCTAACAATATGGCCGGCTGAACAACCATTTCTGGCAAGGTTCCTAGCGCCACGCGATGAAGCCCTTGCATCGCGCACTGCCGTACGCGTGTCAGTGTGATCAGCGGAAGCAGCACCAAGGCGACTAGAAACGTCACATGAACCTGCGCGCCGGTCCGTTGAGTTGCTGCCTCGCTAACGATCCCGGCGATCAAGACGATTGCCAGCGACGCTAGTGAGACCACCTTCGTGGCTTTGCGCAAAATCCCCCTTACTCGTCCCCATTCTGTTCGCGCGCTTGAAGCTGCGATCTCGCGCACCACAAGTTGATCCATTCCCAGCATCGCGGGCACCATCAGCAGCAGCATCCATGCCATAGCGTACGTGTATATACCGAGACCTGACACACCCAGCATCCGAGCCAGAACTATGTTCAGAACAAAAGAAAGTCCGTTAAAAGCCGCGCGAAATGCGAGAAGTCCCACAGCACCGGTAACCACTCGGTTCCCCAGGTTCTCCTTTACAAACTTTCTCGCCAGCAATGGAATTCCTTCGTTCTCCTGCACAATTGAGCCAGCCATCGGCCCCTCTCACTCAAGCAATCGCTTATCCAACGACCCTGTGCCAAAATGCGGTAACGTCTATCATGTCAGCGTGTTGACGCTCTGCCTACAATCTAGAACCTGCTCAGAAGGGAAAATAGTTTCACTATCTTGTCCCAAAACGTCCAATTTCCAAAGCACAGCGCAAAAAACACAGGCTGGCCACAGCCGAACCAAACGGGTCAAGACCAGGGACGCCTTGGCTACGACTACAAAAGGAGCTTGTTTTCAATCAGTTATGTCGGGTTCCAAGCCCACTTGCCCCCTCTGCAGACCCCGTAAGGCTCGACCCCGTTGGATTCAAAGATGCAGCAAGCTGCGGCTGTACGCCTCGACAGTTGCATGCAATGAACGAAACGTTGCCCACAGGGCAGCACCCCGGTCGGGCTGGGCTTGACCCGCCGGCAGCCCCGGGGGAGTCTGAGTTTGATTACTATGAAAGTAAATAAGCCTCTGGCATCGAATGAAGAGTGGCAGGCCTGGGGCAAATTAGATCCCCTTTATGCGGTTGCCGCCATCGACGAACACGCCAGAAGTGGTGCGAATCCCTGGACGCAGCGAAGTTTTAGCGAGATCGGTGCCACCGATTGGGATCTCTTCCGACCCAATTGGGAACAATATGGGTTGACCCCGGGGACCTGCGTGGAAATCGGGTGTGGCGCGGGTAGGCTGACAGGGCACCTCTCACGTTATTTCCAGGCCGTGCACGGACTAGATGTCTCTGCCAGCATGATCGAATATGCCCGCGCCCACGTGCCATCCAATGTCTCCTTCCATGTAACCGGTGGGCTGAACATCCCCTTACCGGACAACTCGGCGGATGCAATTTTCTCGGCTCACGTTCTGCAGCACCTCTCGGGCACAGATGCCGTAGCGGCTTACATGCGCGAAATGTATCGCGTCCTGCGGCCCGGTGGCACCACCATGCTTCACGTTCCACTGATCGTGTGGCCGTGGGGCTCACTGCTCAGAGTCCACAAGCTGGTGCACACGCTGAAGGTGTTCCTGGACAGTTTTCGCACCCAACTGGGACGTTATGCGTTCCGATTCGCATTCACAAAGACTCCCCCAATGCATGTGATCTGGTGCGAAATTTCATGGCTGTACCATACCCTACAACAACTGGGCTTTAAGGAGGTCGAGATCCGGGTTCTGCTTGGCGGATCAGAAATGGCCGTGCAACATCCGTTTGTCTTTGCTAGGAAAAAATAGAGGATCATGCCCAGCGGCGATCACAAGCTCCTACAGACCAGGGTTGCACTAGGAGCTTGCCAAACAAGTGACCAACGGAAGGCGGGGCCGCCATTGTCCAGCTGCGGCCCTATTGCTACTTAGTACGGTCGTTGTCTTCGTGACGGTCAATGTTCTTTTTTTTTCGTTCTCCGGTTCCTCGATAACCGGTTCAGTAACGATCCAGTCTCTGTGATGTATGGCCTCGAACGGTTAGAACGCGTTTATCCCGGTCTCGACAAACACGCAATTCGAGAGAGTTGGCACGAGAGAATTGGAAGAGGCCTCTCGTCTACGAACGCTTCACATATTGCAGGAGGGTGGTTTTAGAGGAAAATATGTCAATGAGGATGACCATATACAAGCTGTTAAAATCTGGCCTTGTTTCGGTTGTCGCAGTCAGAATGCGCCCAATCTGGGGTGGCCAAATCGAAAATGTCACTTAAGTTCTAGAAACGGCACGGGGTGAGCACGGTGGCTTCGTACTTTCTGGCGTTTAGTTGGGGCTTTCTCATTCTCCTATCGCTAATCGGCTGGGGTAGCGCCCTCAATCGCCTCCTCTTTCCCAGAGAAAGCACGGACTGGGGGCAGAGAGCTGCCTGGGGCCTGGCTTTGAGTGTGGTCATCGGTGGGGTGATGAACCTTCTATGGTGCATTTCACGAGTCACAACTCTGACCTACTTGGGGGTGGGAATCCTCGTCTGGTTGGTCGACTCGATAATCCGTTGGCCCTCCCTGTTCAAGAGCGCTTCCGCGCGGATCGAAGATTTTCGTCAGCTGCATCTTCGGCCGCTATTGACCGCCGGCTTAATTATCATCAGCCTTTTGGTATTTACTCAATATGCCAACTCAATCTCCGCACTACGTCATGACGGGCCCCTAACTGCCAGCAATTTCAACGCGTACGACGACTTTCAAGCATACTTCGTTTTCCCGGCAAAAATGCTGCAAACGGGTTCTTTGGGTCCTGACCCTTTCAATGTCAGAAGACTAGAATCAAGTCTGGGGGGTAAGTCCTTCCTGGACACCTTTGTCCTCAGCATCTTCACAACACGGCACCTGCACATTATCGATCCCGGATTAGGCTTGCTGGTGATCATGGGCCTCCTATGCGGCTACTTTAAGGAGAGAGGAATTCCCATGACCTACTTCGTTGGGCTTTTTTTCTTCTTTCTTTTGGTGCCACCGCCCACGATCAACATATCGAGCGTCTACACTGGCGCGGCCCTGTTTCTCGGCCTCTACCGAACGCTCGCCTGGAAAGCACTGCCCGCCAGTCGCTTTCTTTCTCGCAGTTTCATCATAGCTATCCTGGCAGCCGCCATTTGCGCTCTTAAATCATCTTTTATTCCCGCCTGCGGAGTGCTTTTGGTGTGCAGTTTTGTTTGCTATGTGATAGGCGAGGATCGCAGACGAGATGCGATTCTTGAGACCCTTAGCACAGCCGTCCTAGTTGTGATATTAATCTTGCCGTGGATGATCTCAACGTATCAGTCATCCGGCACTCTGCTATACCCGCTATTGGGAAAGGGCTACGAGCAGTCGGTATATGGAGATCCTCTATCCCCTTGGAGCGGGCTTACGCTTGTCAAAGCGGCTCGATTGTTTCTCCGATCTACAACCGATGCCTTTTTTGTCGCCCTCATTTTGGTTGGAGTTTCCTATCTGGTATCGAGGCAACGGAAAATCGACGGGCGAGAGGCGGCTCTCTCTATGATGCTTGCAGCCCTGTTCGGAGCGACCATTATGACTTTCGCAAGCGCACCTGAAGACTCCGTGCGTCTGTCCTTTCCGATCGTGCTGGCGGCAATGCTTGTATTGCTAGCGGAGGTCGTAGTGTCCCAACAGCTCTCTGCTGGAAACGGCAACTACGCCTTGGCGTCGTTCCTTGCTGTGGCAGGTGCTTTGTTCTTACTGGGGTCCTCTTGGGACCGTACAAAGTCGGGGTATGCCGATTACTTGCAAAACCTTAGAGCCGGGCTCACGAACGCTGAGATGGTTTCAAGTGAAGAGATAGAAGGGTACAAGAACTTGCAGAGCTCCATTCCAGCCGGAGCGTCGGTTCTGGCTTGGGTTGATAAACCCTTTCTCCTTGATTTCAGGCGCAATACCATATTCGTCGTGGACGCGCCGGGTCGGGCGAGCCTCCCGCCAGGTATGCCAATGTTCGTGGGAGGCGAACCCTTGGCTCACTATCTGGTCTCCAAGTCTATTCGCTATGTGGCTTATTCCTATGGAGACGGGGCAGGGATCCCGCCCTCCTACGCCGGCAAGACAGTTTCGCCAAGTCTTTTCTCCTGGCGGCCCTCGGGCTATCAGCGAATCTTCGATTTCCAGGGAAACTTGACGGAGCTCGGCAAAACTAGGAAGCATATCTACGACGACCAAAGAGATTTTGCACTTGACCTCTTGCAGCCAGGAAAGGAACTCTCCTCACTCGCTAGTCAGTGAGGGACCATTTGGGCACATCCCGAACTCGTACCAGGAACTC
>WNFD01006984.1_pt1 | contig 13585 bp, 12 predicted proteins | sample 5400491 | NCBI WGS metagenome assembly WNFD01 (sample SAMN13153343, study PRJNA577476) | soil metagenome | isolation source: 120 cm saprolite under Douglas fir tree site 2 hole 2 replicate 2 | place: USA:California | collected 2015-04-18 | reverse complement strand
CGATGACTTCAAGGTAGATGGAAGAACTCCGGCCGTGCAACTCTCCGAAAACAAGAATCCCCCACAACAAGCCCCAGAGCTGATTCGAATTGGAAAGCGGGATGCCGCGGCTGATGCCCACGTACTTTGCGGCATACTGCTGGAAGACGTCGCCAATCACCCAGACGAAGCCGCCCAGCATCAGCCAGAAAATGACGCCGCGCGCGCTCAGCAATTCCCGCCACAACGGAGCCAAGCCCAAGGAGCTTACGGACAGGACCGTCATCATGCCCAATTCGCCGAACGAAAAGAAAGTCACAAACGAAAGTGGATTCATTCCGGTCAGGTAGGCTTTGCGGTAGGGGATGTACATGGTGCCCCAAAGAATTCCGGCGCCAAGCGCGGCCCAGACACCATGAAGGGAATGGGCCGCAGGGCCGCGCGCCGACGATGCCACGGCCAACAGCGCCGCACCGGCGCACATGACCAGCGCCCCGCCCAAGACACCAGCGCGACGGCGCCAACCGGCCTGGCGCAGCTCATTGAAGAAAAGAAAACCCCAAAGAATGCCGAGAAGGCTATTCGAATTCCACAAGGGGAAGGCGATGCTCAAGCCGATGTCACGGATGGCGAAGATCGTCAGCGTATTTGCCACGGCCCAAAGACATCCGGCAAGAAGCGCCCAAATGACCAGGTGAGGCGCCCGACGAACATCGGCGCGGACGGACGAGGTGCCCAGGATCAGCGCGGGCAGGCTCCAGCGCGCGAGAAAAACACCAATGACCATGATGAGCGAAATAACCATCGGCGAAATGCCGGTGGAAACGAGCTTTGTGGGCGCTTCCGCGGCGCCGAGCCAGGCTCCTGCAGCGAAGCCGGAGAGGATGCCGAGCAGTTGAAGCTTTTTCGAACGCGACGCGTCTTGGAGGGCGGGGGCAAACTGGGAAGACAAGACAGGCGGCATTTTGCTCCGATCTGAAAATCAGCGAATAAATCGAAGAAGAAGCAATCCACCCATCAACACGGCGACAGGCACCCAAAAATGGATATCAGTGAGCACGCTGGCCATCCAACTGCGATTCACGTCCGTTTTTTGGTTACGCTGCATGTCCACTCACGTAAAGAACTGGAAACACGAAAGCCGCAGAGAGTAGCCGATGACTACTGCTAGTAGTTTTCTCGCTTGGTGTGGGCAATTTCCTTTTCGCCCTTATAGGCCTTCCATGCCTGGCTGATGACGTAGGCGTGAACCGCGTCCGCCTCAGCGACCGTCATATGGGCTTTGGGGAAAGCAAACTTCGGCGGATCCGCAAGCCCGGGCATGCCTTTCGACCAGTGGCTGCCGCCCAAGACGATGCCATACCAATCCTTGTGCACTTCAGGCGGGGCGTATCGCAAATCGGGGATTGCGCCGTCCTCCACCCAAGCGCCGCTGCCGTCGATCCCGGGAGAGTGGCAACCTTCGCAGTAATACGACACGTACAGTTTTTCGCCCTTGCGAATGATTTCCTCGCTCACTTTTTGCTCAGGCGGTTTCGGCACGGGCGGAATTTCAATGTGCGGCGTCGGAAATGGAACCTTGCCGCCAAGTTTGAAGGCATAGAGGCGATTGGGGCCGCGCTTGGATTCGGGCGTAGCCATCGTGCGCGCGGGAGCAAAGAGACGCGATCCGGAACCCCAACCCACAGAAGTAATCACGTACTGTTCGCCGTTCACAGAAAATGTGACGGGGATGGACTCGATCGCGGACTTGGTCTGGATAGACCAAAGTTTTTTTCCGGTGTCAGCGGCATAGGCCGCAAATTCGCCGGTACCTTGTCCCTGAAAAACCAGATTGCCGGCAGTGGAGAGGACGCCGCCATTGACGGCGATCTGCTCCTCGACGGACCAGCGCGCGGTTTCCGCAACCGGGTCCCAGGCGATCAGCCGGCCGAAGAGCCCCTCGCCGCTTTCTCCTGCTTCCACTGCGGCTTTTGTGTCGGAGCGGCGGTCCGTTGCTGGAATATAGACAAGCCCTGTGAGCGAACTATAGCTCATCGGCCACCAGTTGTGGACCGTCCACTGTCTGCCGCCGCCTTGCGATGCGGGGATCAGGACCGGGCGTCCCGTTTGAAGGTCGTAAGAAGTAGCCCAGGTGGTTTTGACGAGCGGCTTGGCGGAAAGAAGCTTGCCGGTTTTGGCGTCCAAGATATAGAAGAAGCCATTCTTGGGAGCGGTCAACGCCACGTGACGCTTTTCCCCGTTAATCATGAGGTCGGCCATCATGATCTGGTTATTTTCCGAGTGGACGCCCTCGGTGCCGGTCTGGTAGTGCCAAACGTATTCTCCAGTGTCCGCTTTCACCGCGATGATGCATTGGGAGAAGAGCTTCCCGGTAATTTTGACTCCGGTCATTTCACCGTAGCCGACGTCCGCGCCCGCGGTGCCAAAAATTATGAGGCCCGTGGCGTCGTCATACGTGATGGCGTGCCACACGTCGCCGCCGCCGATCTTCCACGAGCCTTCGCCGAACCAGGTTTTCGAAGCCATCTCCAGTTCTTTGGTTTCGAAGCCTTTTGAGGGATCGCCCGGAACGGTCCAGAACCGCCAGACTTCCTTGCCCGTCTCGGCGTCATAGGCGGCAAGAGCGCCGCGCACGCCATCATCCGAGCCGTTGTAACCCATGAGAATTTTCCCCTTGGCAACTCGGGGCGCGCCGGTGATGCCGGTCTGCAAGGGCTCACAAACTGTGGCTTCCCAGATCTTCTTCGCCGTGCCGGCGTCGATTGCAATCAGGCGGCAGTCGCCTGTGCCCACATAAACTTTTCCATTCCAGACGGCCACGCCTCCATTGGTGCGCGCAGAATACGAGCCGTTGAGGGCCTGATCGAGCCGGATTTGGGGATCGTACTTCCAGAGGAGTTTTCCCGTGGATGCTTCCACGGCGTAAACCTTGGAAAGCGGAGCGCTGACGTAGATGACGCCATCGACAACCATCGGTTCGGAGACGATGCCCATCGCACCGTCGTAATCCAAATACCAGGCAAGGCCCAAATTGCCGGCATTCTGATCGTTAATCTGCTTGAGCGGGCTGAAATGTTTCGAATCGTTGGTGCGCCCGTTCACCAGCCAGTTGTTCCCGGTCGCGGCGTCAGCCATGACGCGCGCTTCGTTCACGTCGCCGGGCTTGGAAGGATTATCCGCCGAAGAGTGAACCGCAATCGCCACTGCGGCTCCGGCAATAGCCAGAGCCACAACAGATGTGCCAAGAATTCGTTGTGCTTTCATACCAAACCACCCCTGTCAAACACCGGCCAAACTCCAGCGCGTGAATGCAATTGCGCTGGCCCGATCTGGATTGCCGTGGAATTTCCGGCTGTCATGTTAGGTGCGCCGCAAAAAAGAGTCAACGCGTCCACTCTTTTCCTATGGCCGCTGAGATGCTGGCCTTAAAATGATCCGAGGGCTATCCCATATACTAGGAGTGAAATGAAGCCACGGCTACAGGTCATGAAATTCGGCGGCACGTCAGTGGGCGACGCGTCTTGCATTGCCAGGACGGCGCAGATTATCGCGAAGGCGGCAAAGGAGAGCGGCTGCGTCGCCGTGGTTTCGGCAATGAGCGGGGTGACAAACCGATTGATCGAGGCTGCAAAGAAGTCGCAGGCAGGGAACACGGCTGAGGCTGCAGCCTTTGTCGATGCGCTGCGTCAGCAGCACGAAGCCGCGTTGACGAGCCTGATCCAGCGCGAGGAGGAACGCGAACGAATCCGGCAGCGGCTGGAAGAGGTGCTCGCGGAAGGGCGTCGGCTTTGCGAAGGAACGGCGCTGCTGCGGGAACTCACGCCGCGCACTCTGGACGCGATTTCGAGCCTGGGGGAAAGGCTCGCCGCACCTCTGGTGGCGGCGGCAGTCAGAGAGCTGGGGCTGCCCAGCGAAGCGATCGAAGCGACGGAGCTGATCGTGACGGACGCGTTTCACGGCGGCGCGGAACCACAGATGGAATTGACGCGAGCGAAATCGCAGGCGCGGTTGCGGCCGCTATTGGAGAAAGGAATCGCGCCCGTCGTGACGGGCTTCATCGGCGCAACGACAGAGGGCCAACTGACGACGCTGGGACGGGGAGGCTCCGACTATTCGGCGACGATCTTGGGCGCGGCGATGGATGCGGATGAAGTCATCATCTGGACCGACGTCGACGGCGTGCTGACGGCGGACCCGCGGCTCGTTCCGGAGGCGCGCACGATTCCGGTGATCTCGTACCGCGAAGCAGCCGAGCTGGCTTACTTTGGCGCGAAAGTGTTGCACCCGAAAACGTTGAACCCGGTGGTGCAGGCGGCGATTCCCGTTTGGATTCGAAACAGTTTTGCGCCCGAGCGCCCGGGCACGAAGATCACGCCGGAAGGCCGCAGCATTGGCGGCGGGGTGAAAGCATTGACGGCAATTCGCGACGTAACATTAATCAGCGTGGGTGGGCCGGGAATTGTGGGATTGCCCGACGTGGTGGGGCGGACGTTTTCGACGACCGCAGAAGTGCGCGCCAACGTCCTGCTGATTTCGCAATCGTCCTCGCAAAACGATATCTGCTTCATCGTTTCCACCGTGGATGCTCAGCGCACCGTGGAAGCGCTGCGCAAAGAGTTTGCGCAAGACCTGGCGCACCACAAGGTGGAGCACATCACCGTGGATTCGAATATCGCGATTGTGGCCGTGGTGGGAGAGAACATGCGCGGGACCCCGGGGATCGCCGGCCGAACCTTCAATGCGCTGGGCCGCGAAAATGTGAATCTCATCGCCATTGCCCAGGGATCTTCGGAATGCAACATTTCTTTCGTGATCGAAGAGCAAGCCGTGAAAACAGCCCTGAACACAACGCACCGCGAATTCGGCCTGGACGCATCGCCAAACTGAGGGATGGTAGGCCCGTGGGGACTCGAACCCCAGACCTCTACCGTGTCAAGGTAGCGCTCTAACCAACTGAGCTACGGGCCTACAATTCATAAAGTTTAACACGGGTGCCGGTTCAAACGCAGTGGCTGGGGCTCTTCAAGGCATGCGGCCAATTTTCAGAATCTCCAGCACGTCGCGCTCATCTTTTTGTATCTTTGTACCTTCTACTGTATTCAAAATGGGCATGAGCCGAGAGGGGCTGCTGTAACCCGCATCACACGGCAGCGTGACGACCATCACAGCCACTAACCCGTCGATTCCATTAGAAACAGGGGAATTGGTGGGCATCTACCGGACGGCTGCGTATGCCAAGCGGGTTTCGTTTTGTGTCGCGTAGGGAGGGAGGTATACTCCGGGGCGGTGAGTTTATGCGCGCCCCGTACGGCTTAGAAATCATTGAGAGCTGCCTGTCCTGCCCTCACCGCGAGGACCGTCTCTTCTGCAATCTCCCTCCCCCTGCGGTGCAGAAGTTGGCAGCCATCACCTCGGCGGCGGCCTATCCGAAGGGCGCGACCCTCTTTGTTGAAGGGCAGTCACCGCGTGGGGTCTTCATTTTATGCAGTGGCAAGGTCAAACTGTCGACCTCGTCTGCTGATGGGAAAAGTCTCATTCTTAGGATCTCAGAAGCCGGAGAAGTTCTAGGCTTGCCCGCGACGGTCACAGGGAAACCTTACGAGCTTACGGCTGACGTAATTGAACCCACTCAAGCGAATTTCATCTCTCGGGCGGATTTCTTGCTTTTCTTGCGCAAGCACGGCGAGGCAGCATTGCGCGTGGCGCAGCAGCTCGGTGAAACCTATCATTCGGCGATCGCGGAAATGCGAACCATTGGGCTCTCTCACTCCGCAGCTGAAAAGTTTGCCCGGTTCCTACTGGATTTCTTCGCAAATCATGACGAAGGAAAGGGCGAACTAAAACTCACGCTCACCCTCACACACGAAGAAATCGCCCAGATGATCGGGGCGTCTCGAGAGACGGTGACGCGGCTGTTCGGCGATTTCAAGAAAAAACGGTTGTTGCAAGTGAAAGGTTCGACACTTATTATCAAGAACAAAACAGGGCTCGAAAGCGTCCTCGGCTCTTAGCACTCAGTTTCCCTTCCCGGAAATTCTCCCCTTCAAGGTTGGGCTTGTGATGTCCGTCACATCAATTGGTGACGTGCGTCACCGAAGTCAGCCCCTGCAATCAGCGACACTTTGCCATGGTCGGATATCGAAGAAAATCGAAAGGAACTCCAATGAAACTAACTCCCGTGTCTCTTTTGTTGATGGCGGCTGGTGCGGTGATTCTAATTCTCAGTACATGCCGCGACACACGGGCTGTCCCTAGTTACAGTCGCCAAACCGGACTGCCATGCGCGACGTGTCACTTCACTCCGCCTGAACTAACGCCGTTCGGAAGAAAATTTAAGTTGGACGGCTATGTGTTTAGAACGAAACCCGAGGTGACCGAAGAGAAAAAGGGTCACGATTCCGCGTTGCACTTGCTGGAGGCATTTCCTCTTTCTGCGGTTTTCGACACTTCGTTTACGTCCACAAGTTCGCCTCAGCCCACGACCCAGAATGGCAACTTCCAATTCCCACAAGATATTTCCCTATTTCTGGCTGGCGCATGGGCAGACCACGTGGGGAGTTTTGCACAAGTAACCTACACCGCCCAGGGGAATCATTTCAGCTGGGATAATACGGACGTCCGCTATGCAAACACTCATGATGTGTTCGGGAAGCCCTTCGCGTACGGAATAACATTCAATAACAATCCCACCGTGGAGGACCTTTGGAACAGCACGCCGGCCTGGGGATTCCCATTCACCGCGTCCAATGTTTCCCCGTCACCTCTCGCGAAGGCTATTATCAACAGTTCTTTGGCCCAGGATGTGGCAGGTTTCGGCGCTTACAGTATGTGGAACGAACATTTGTATATAGGAGGCACGATCTACCGTTCCCAGCATCTTGGCGGAGCTGAGCCCAACTCCGGGACAGGATTCCCCTTCAATATTCGTGGATTGGCTCCCTATTGGCGTGTTGCGTGGCAAACCGTCACGAAGAATAACAGTCTGGAATTCGGCACCTATGGAATCCACGTGAAAAGTTCCCCGAACGCTATCACCGGTCCCACGAACGACTATACGGATTGGGCGCTCGACTTTCAATATGACCGTACCATTCCACAATTCAAAAATGACGTTTTGTCTTTCCGCGGGACTTACATTAGGGAGAATTCGTCTTTGGGGGCGACCTTCGCTGCTGGCGGCGCCTCGCTAATCGGTCACCACCTGAACACAGTGCAAGGGAACGCCGAATACCACTACGGGACGAAATTATCGGGGACGGTCGGCTTGTTTAACGTCACAGGAACGCCGGACCCGCTACTCTATGCGCAAGCTCCCGTTTTTGGCAGCGCTAACGGAGATCCCCGTAGTAACGGCTATATTCTGAATGCTTCGTGGTGGCCCCAGCAAAACATCGATCTCGCCGTGCAGTATACGGGGTATCTGCGATTTAATGGTGCGCAGACGAATTATGACGGCGCAGGAAGGAAGGCCGGGGGGAACAACGCGGTCTTCTTACTTGCGCGATTTGTGTTCTGAGGAAAACATGCGCGACTCAAAAGTCTTAGCGAAGGAAAACAGCCTGGAGAATCATGGAGAACACATGCCACGAATCTTCTTTCATCTTGTTGCACCCGCAGGCATTTCCGTTTGCCTGATAGCGCTCGCTCTGCCCGCCGGCGTTCACGCTCAGAGCGATGTCGCCAAGGTATACAAAACAAACTGCGTCCTGTGTCACGCCGCGGACGGCAGCGGGAACTCTTCTTCAGGAAAGGCGCTGGGGGCGAAGGATCTTGCGTCCAATGAAGTGCAGAAAAAAACCGATGCGGAGCTTACCGATGTCATTGCCAAAGGCAAAGGTAAAATGCCCGCTTTCGGTGCGAAGCTCAAGCCTGACGATATCAAACAATTGGTTGCTTACATCCGGGCAATACCGAGGAAGTAGGAGTACGGCCGTGAGCCTGGCGTGCTCTGGAATCTGACGCCGTTTCTAAGGGACTTGCAAACGATACGTTAAGGGAGAATCCGATGTGTGCTTGCGCGGGAGATTCAGAAAACACAATCCGGAACCTTTCCGCGTCGGGATCGCCTCTCGAGACTAGGCGCTCTTTTCTCGGCGCCTTGCTCGGAGTAGGTTCGGTCTGCGTAGGCGCTCTGCTTTCCGTGCCGCTCATTCGCTTCGCGCTGTTCCCACTGCTGCGCCGCACGACCGAGCTCAAGAGTTCACCGCTGGGAGCACTGAGCGAGTTTTCGGCTTTGACCGAGCCAGTGATGCGCACCATCCAGATTGAGCAGGTAGATGGCTGGCGCAAAGCAATCTCCGAAAAAGCCGTCTACGTGACGAAAGATAGGCAAGGCCAGCTTCGCGTCCTGACATCCGTCTGCCCCCATCTCGGTTGCACAGTCCCGTGGAACAAGGAAAAAAGTCAGTTCATCTGCCCCTGCCATGGCGCCAGTTTTGCCCCGGATGGAACTCGTGTCAGCGGGCCATCTCTCCGGGGGATGGATACGCTGGAAACTTCCGTGCAGGACGGCCAATTGCAGGTGCGATTCCAATATTTCCGGCAACTCGTTTCGGATAAGCAAGTCATCGGCTGAGGAAGGACTATTCCGAGGATGCCTTCGACGCAGAAAAGCGAAACCAACGGTCCTCCGCCGCCTGCAACAGGATTATGGGGATGGCTCAACCGCCGAACCGGCTTGGACACGCTGCTGAGGACCGCGCTTTATGAACCCATTCCTGGTGGTGCGCGCCTCGCTTACGTATTCGGGTCAGGATTGTTATTCATTTTTATTTCCCAGGTAATCACCGGAGTTTTCCTCGCCCTCTACTACGTTCCCTCTGCCGATCACGCGCACACGACCGTCGCTTACATTACGAAAGCTGTTACCGCGGGCTCCTTTCTTCGCAGCCTCCATGCCTACGGCGCGAGCGCCATGGTCATCGTCTTATTGCTACACCTCTCACAAACGTACATTTACGGGGCGTATAAAGGCCGGCGTGAACTGCTTTGGCTCTCCGGTTGCATTCTTTTTGGACTAGTTCTGGCGATGGCGTTTACGGGCTACCTGCTTCCGTGGGACCAGCGGGCGTATTTTGCAACTGCGGTGGGGACGAACGCCGCCAGCGAAATTCCGTGGATCGGCGAGAGCCTAAAACGCATGATGCGCGGCGGCACCGAGATGGGGACTCTGACGATCTCGCGATTTTTTGTGGCCCACGTTTTTCTGATTCCCGCCTGCATCTTTGCGCTCGTGGCTTCCCATATTTTTCTTTTTCGCAAAGCCGGGGCCGCCGGGCCGGTCACCGAAAGTCCCTATAAGCCTGAGCAAAAACCGGAGCTCTTCTACCCTCGCCAGGTCTTGATGGATCTTTCGCTCACGGCGCTGCTGATCATCGGCCTCGGCTTCCTGTGCTTCTTCGTGCCCGTGCAACTGGGTCCTCCCGCCAACCCGGCTGACGCGCAATACATTCCCCGGCCGGAGTGGTATTACCTGCCCATTTTTCAGTGGCTGAAATACTGGCACGGTGCAGCCTCACTGATCGGTGTCCTGATCATTCCAACGGTTCTGGCCGTGGCTGTCATCGCCCTTCCATTTCTGGATCGCAGCGTCGAGCGGCGCCCCTGGAAGCGGCCCGTGGCCATGGGAGCTTACGCCTTCGTGCTATTCGCCCTGCTTGGGCTAGGGCTTCGAAGCCAGTATGTGGACATGCACGATCCGGGAGTTGCGCAACAACTGGCCAAGCAAAAAACCGAAGAAGAGGAATACACGCGCAAGCCTTTTGAACCGGCGCTGTCTTCCGCTTCACTGGCTGCTGCAAACGTGGCGCTTGCCGATCCGCTCGCCGCAAAAGGGAAAACAATTTTCGAGGGCCAGTCCTGTAACGCATGCCACGGCGATGGTGGCGTGGGTACCGCCGCGGCCCCCGCTTTACTCAACATCGCCGCCAAACTGTCTTCCGAACAACTCGCTGAGCTGTTCAAACATCCCACCGCCAAGATGACCGCTGGCGGAATGCCACCGATCGAACTACCGCCAGACGATTTGAAAGCCCTCATCGCCTACGTGGAAAGTCTAAAATAGACAGAAAACCCTGGCGCATGCGGCAGGATGCTCCCGGCGAGAAATCAGGCGGTGTGGTAGTGTGTCCGGGGAGAGGCCTGCAAACGCATGCCGATCAAGACGATCATCGAGCCGTTCCGGATCAAGAGCATCGAGGCGATCCGCCGCACCACGCGGGAAGAACGCCAGAAACTCATGGAGGCCGCGGGCTACAACCTTTTTCTGGTGCCTTCCGAAGCCATTCTGATCGACTTGCTGACGGATTCGGGGACCGCGGCGATGTCCACCGAGCAGTGGGCGGGGATGATGCGCGGCGATGAATCGTACGCCGGTTCGCCGAGCTTCGCGCGGTTTCGCGATTCCGTGCAAAGTATCTTCGGTTTCCGGCACGTGATTCCCACGCACCAGGGACGCGCCGCGGAACGCATTTTGTTCAGTGTAATGTGCAAGAAAGGCGACATCGTCCCGAACAACACGCATTTTGACACCACCCGCGCGAACTGCGAATTTGTCGGCGCGCAGGCGCTGGACCTGCCCATCCCGGAAGCGAGAGAGCCCGCGCGGGTGCATCCCTTCAAAGGGAACATGGACACGGCGCAACTGGCGGAGACAATCGAACGCGAAGGCGCGAAGAAAATTCCGCTGGTGATGCTGACGGTAACAAATAATTCCGGAGGCGGCCAGCCTGTTTCGATGGAAAATGTCCGCGCGGTGAAGGAAATCTGCAAGAGGCATGGGATTCCGCTGTACATCGATGCGTGCCGCTTCGCGGAAAATGCCTACTTCATCAAACTGCGCGAGCCGGGTTACGCGAAAAAAACTCCGCGCGAGATTGCGCGGGAGATGTTTTCGCACGCCGACGGCTGCACGATGTCCGCGAAGAAGGACGGCATGGCAAACATCGGCGGATTCCTCTGCACCAACGACGACACGCTGGCGCAACAGGAGAAAGACCTGCTGATTTTGACCGAAGGCTTCCCGACCTACGGCGGACTGGCGGGACGCGACCTGGAAGCGATTGCCGTCGGATTGAACGAGGCGCTGGAGGAAGAATATCTGAAATACCGGATCGCCTCCACGGCGTTTCTCGGCAATCACATCGCGAGCGAGGGCGTGCCCATCGTGCAGCCGCCGGGCGGACATGCAATCTACATCGATGCGCGTGCATTCCTGCCGCACGTTCCGCCGGCGCAGTTTCCAGGCGTGGCGCTGGCGAACGAGCTTTATCTGGAAGGCGGGATTCGCTCCGTGGAGATCGGAACGCTGATGTTCGGCGAGCACGCGAAAATGGATCTGGTGCGGCTGGCGATTCCGCGGCGCGCATACACGCAGAGCCACATCGAGTACGTCGTGGAAGTGATTCTGGACGTTTGGCGCAAACGCGAGCAGATCCGCGGCTACGAAATCACTCACCAAGCAAAGTTTTTGAGACACTTCACGGCGCGGCTGAAACCCACTGGAGACCGACCACCTCTCATTCACGCGTGAGATAAACTTCCTATGCAGATAACGATCGATGTGGGCTTGATGAAGAAGTGTCCGCGGACGGCGCTGGGATGCGTGACCGCGAAGGTGGAGGCGTGCGCATCGCCTGACGGGTTGCTCCAAGAGATGAAGGCGCGAGAGACGGAAATTCAGAAATTGCCCTTCCCGCGCGGCGTACTGGCGTCGCCGCAAGTGGAAGCGACGCGCCTGGCCTACAAAGCTCTGGGAAAAGATCCGTCGCGGTACCGCGGTTCGGCGGAAGCGCTGCTGCGGCGCGTAGTCGCTGGAAAAGGTTTGCCGCAAATCAACGCCGTCGTGGACGTGATCAATCTCGTGTCGGTGGAAAGCCGCCTTCCGATTGGGCTGTATGACCTGGGGCATGTGACCGGCGAAATTCTTTTTCGCGCGGGACGCGCGGGCGAAACCTACAAGGGCATCGGGAAGTACGATTTGAATCTGGAAGGATTGCCGATCTTTTGCGATGCCGCCGGGCCGCACGGCAGCGCGACGAGTGATTCGGAACGAACGATGGTCACGGCAGCGACGAAAGAGGTTCTCGCGGTGATTGTTTCTTTCGGCGGGGCGGAGAATCTCGAACGCTGGACGCAGAGACTCGGAACGCTTTTGCAAGAGTGCGCGTTGGGAACCGAGATCGTCACAAACATCGTAAGTTAAGGACCCCACAACTGTGATTGATGCCGGCGGCGGAATCTTTGACCGCTGGGATTCGCCGTACTTCGCTGTGCGACCTACCTTCACCGCGTGCAGCTTTTCTTCACAGCTTGAGGGAGGGGGTACCCCTACCCCCGGGTGTTTTTGCCAAAGAGTGCGGAATCGCTTGAAAATAAAAGAGTTGAGTTTTCGGCGAGTGCAAAAGAGTGCGCAAGAATGTGAAAAGAAAGAACTTGAGTATTGTGGGGAGTAACGAGTGGTGAGTTCAGACAGAGGAAGAAATGCACCCCTACCCCCACCCCGGGTGTTTTCTGTAAGTGCGCATTCTAAAGAACTTGCAGGAGAAATGCTGGTAAGTGCGGATTCTGCAAGACTTAAAGTGGCTGTATTTTCAGTGACTTGGGAGTGACTCGTAAGTGCGGATTCTAAAGGGTTTATCGGTGCAAATTGTTTACTTAACAATATACATCTTGGAACTGCGCATTCTAAAGAAGTTAGAAGGACCGCGTGGCGGGCGAGCATGGCTGGCCGGGCACCGACGAATCGTGCCGACTTGACGAAACCATTATAGCATATTGGTACCGTATGTCAATGATTACTTATAAGTGGTTTAGATGCTGCGTGATAGCAGGGTGGCTGTTTGAATGGGCGCCGGGAAATGGGAAAGAATGCGGCATTTCTGGCGCAAACGGACTGAAACCATAGCGGAGTACAGACGACATGCGGAAGACCGAGGCATTGGTACCTGGCAGAGGCAGGCCCCGCACCGATTGATGAACCAAAACGGCATCCCGGTGCGTCTCAGCGTGTTGGGGGTGCTCCACCCCCATGGGTAGCGCGGCACCAGCGTACGCAAAAGAATTTCTCCAGCGCTGAAACGAATCGACACCGCGGCGCACTATACCAGCAGTCAACCAAACCGGTCCGACGCGAGAGGTGCCGAGGAAGTCTTCGGCACACTCGCTGCAGGACTCCCTTCCCGGAAAGTCAGATTGCTACTTTGGAGGTCCTCATGACATTTTCCTTAATTGCAAAATCAGGTCGGCTTTTCACCATCCTCCCACTTTTCTTAGCGGTACTGGTTGCAACATCAGCTCAAGAGAAACCAGCGCCCGACCGCGAGATGCGGAAGGAGGCTCCGCGGGCGATTCGTCTCACACCGGAGCAGATTCCCACGGCTCCGGCGTCACTCCCTGTGCTTCGTCTTTCCGCGCAGAAGCCGCCGACGGAATTTGTGCAAGAGGCACTTCGGCAAGCGGCCCCCGAAGCCAAGAAACTCGTTCCCCTTCCGGAGATCCCACAACTCTTCGGCAAGGGAGAAAAGCCGCCGGAACAAATCCTGGGGGCGATGAGCGATGGGCAGTTGGCGGCCTACGTGGATCTGCGGAGCGGCGATGCCGAGAT
>WNFD01010921.1_pt2 | contig 13586 bp, 13 predicted proteins | sample 5400491 | NCBI WGS metagenome assembly WNFD01 (sample SAMN13153343, study PRJNA577476) | soil metagenome | isolation source: 120 cm saprolite under Douglas fir tree site 2 hole 2 replicate 2 | place: USA:California | collected 2015-04-18 | reverse complement strand
TTCAACTTCCAGGGGGCATTCAGGGGGCAATAACAAGTCCGAGGGATTTCTTTGAGTGCTTTAGGATGCTCATCATTCCGCACAACTCTCTGAAATTCCGTTTTCTGGTGGATTCGAATCCCACTCTCTCCGCCAGTTTTAAACGAGTTAGCTGGTCCAGCAATCAGTTTGCAATCACTTTACGGGTTAGGGCCAGCCCTACGACCTTCGAGTGCGCTTGTGCCATCTCATCCGTGACCACCTCGCCATAGATGTTCAGCGTTGTCCGGATGTCCGAGTGCCTCATTAGCTTTTGCTGGACGGCAATCGGAGTCCCCACTGCATCAAGCCAGGAGCGGTAGCTGTGACGCAACGAATGTGTGCCCAGTTTCCCAATTCCGGCTTTGGAAGCGGCCTGCTGAAACATTACCCAGGCCCACGGGTACGAAACTGGTAACCGGCCAAGCTTAACTGGGCTGGCAAACATCCAATCTTCATCCAACGAAAATTGGCTTTTCTGCCTCCATGTTTTCAGTACTTCGAGCATTGCTGCATCGATGGACATCAGTTTGCCCGAGTAGATGGTTTTCACGTCGTCAACTTGTTGGCGGACGATCCCCCTTTCAACTCGAAGCTTGCTGCTGAGCCAGTCCACAAGCGCTGTACTGCGCCTTGGGACTCAGCGCCAGAGCGCTGCACGTGCTTTCGGATTCCGAAGTGGTCGTCAAACAGATAAGTGGGGCATACACCTGCCGCAGCCCTCAGCTGTACTCTCTGAATTGGACCTGTCGAAAATTAGTCCGGTCACTCGACTTCTCCATATCGCACGTCTCTCGCGAAAGCAATGTCGAGGCCAACGGTTTGGCTAGCTCGGCTGCACGCGCAAGAGGGTCGATTCCACGAAGCCCACTCCGTTGACGACGGCCATTCGATGGAAACAGCATCGTTGACGTAGCATCGCAATCGTACTCGCCTGTTTGCAACAGATATCGAGTCAAGCGGCCTGGAATGGGTCCCGTTGACGAGCGGTCGCCGTGGTCAGGTTGCCGTTTGTGCTCGTTTTCCGCCAAAGATGCGCCATGGAACTGGGACTCTGCGGTGCCCGATCTGCTCTGTGACGTATCGAAACAATAACTTGCGGTGCAGAGGGAGAGGGCCACTCAAATGCTGCAGCTTAACTGGAGTGAGCATCCTTCTCCTCTTTCAGGTTCCCTGAACTAAGTCAGCCCATCTGAAGTTGTCTCCTTCTTGGCGCTAACAACCTTTTAGGAGGTTTATATGTTTGCACGCAATGTCTCTATTCATCTGAAATCGAACATGCTTTCTGATTACACCCGGACCTTTGAGAACGACACTCTTCCTTTGCTTCGCAAGCAGAAGGGCTTCAAAGACGAAATCACCTTGTCAAACCCCGGCAGTCTGGATGTTATTGCCATCAGTCTGTGGGACAGCAAGGCCAATGCAGAAGCTTATAACACCAATACCTACCCAGAAGTGTTGAGGACACTAGCGCGAGTGATCGATGGAACGCCCGAGGTTCAGACGTTCGAGGCGGTTACTTCGACCTTCCATAACGTCGCCGTAGCAGCGTAGAGGTCTGTAAACATGTCGCGCGGGAGGACGGTTAACTCCGTCCTCCCGAGTGACAAGGCCTAACTCGTCGTCGCCCACGAACTTTCGGCGCAGTTCAGCCGCAGGCTGTTAGGCTCTGGGCTTTGGAATTGTGGCACGAAACTAGTCGTGGAGAACTTAAGGAGAAAAAAGAGAATGGCACGAACCATCCTGAGCCGAAGTTCTATTTTCCTCCTATAAATGGCTGCCGGACGCAAGCTCATATGGATCGAAGAAAGCCGCTTTCATGGTTGGGGTTGCTCCGAATGCGCTTGGGTGTTCAACGCTTCTGATCCGCCAACTGGTAAGTCTTTTGACGAAATGCTGCGAAACTTCGAGGAGCAGCGCGACAACGACTTTGCCTCCCATGTTTGCGCCGAGCACACCAGAACCAAGAGCACCGAACGCTGAACAATTCAAACTAGACGCGCTCCCACATCAATCCTCTATTTAGAACATCACCGGACAGCGGAGCGGGCTTATTACGCAGTCCATAAGCGAAGGCTCGGCCTTCTGAAAAGGGGCTTGCGAGTATGTCGCCATCGGTCACGCTGAAGCTCCTCACGCAGTGCGGACACCTATAATTCCGAAACCTGAGCAATTGTGAGCAGTCGCCAAGTGGCCGCTGTTGTAAATTTATTGGCAGATATTAAGGAACTATGCGGCCACACGGTCGTTCTGTTCCTCTGGTGGCGCAGCCGTATATTCGTATACAAGGAAAGCTACCTCATCCGCCCGCTGCGCCACATCTACTTTTTGGACGGGTAGTGAGGGTAACTTTAGTTTCGAGTTATCGCCCGGATAAGGACTACGATTAAAGCTGTGAGACATTACACCATCAAAATGATGAACGGCTTTTCCACGTTCAAGTGCCCACTTTGTAAACACTCCGTCACCACACGGGAGTTCAGGAGCCAAGACGGAAACTGCCGCACCCAAGCGGCAAGGGCAATGAACGAGCACGCCGCCGCCGCACATGGCTTCCCCGCACCCATGTCATCGCGTGAAGCGCCGCCGCGGCACGCTTATTAAACAGGATTTCGCCACAGGCAATTAAGAGGCAGTGGGCATGAAGCCGATTGCTGTCGAGAAATCGCCGTTACACTAACAACCGCGTGATGAGCACTCCCAAGCATGGGATTCGCTTCTCATGCCGAGCCCTGTGATCAGTATTGCACCGACTTCCTTCGCTCCCCGGTCCATCCTAGGACCTATTCGGAGAAATCAGGATTATGTGTCGTTGAACTTTGAGCGGTGGAAACAGCTATCGGCTTTGGCCTCGAAGGAACAGGATCCTGCGAAGTTAACGGATCTCGCAAGGGAACTGAACATCGTTCTCACTCAGAAGACACACACCCTCGATACTCGGCCGCGCAAGCTCTCAGAATAATCACTTCCGGCTATCACCATAGCATCGAGACTGCCTCGCACAGATCCTCGAACACGTTTGGTTCGCTCAACAATCCGACCGCCAAACTGCATAAACCTCCCCACCCCCTTTCACCCCCCGGCGATATCTGAGCTTTTTTGAACAGATTTCGACATTCTGAAATGAGAGAGTTCTGTCAGAACCATTTGCGAGACGGAGTCTTCCGTGCGTTTTCGTCCGTGAATCGTGCCTCTCAATCCACGCAACCCGCAGCAGCAGAGCAGCACCGGGCAAGCGAAGGATGATCGGGCAAAAGGAAGCACAGTGCGTATTATCCCTTCCATTCGTTCGCTGTTATTTGCACTGTTAATGCTGGCCATGTCGGCGGCATCGTTCGCGCAAGTCAGCATATCAATCTCATTCGCCCCGCCGGCGCTGCCCGTCTATGAGCAGCCTCTTTGCCCCGGCGAGGGTTACCTCTGGACACCTGGGTATTGGGCTTACGCCAACGATTTCGACGATTACTACTGGGTGCCGGGCACCTGGGTGATGGCTCCGGAAGTCGGTTTCCTCTGGACCCCCGGCTACTGGGGTTGGGGAGGCAACGGATTTGTCTTCTATGACGGCTACTGGGGTCCGACTGTAGGTTTCTACGGCGGGATCAGTTATGGCTACGGATACTTTGGTCAGGGCTATGAAGGCGGGCGTTGGCAGAACGGACAGTTTTACTACAACCGTTCGGTGAGCAACGTGAACATCACCAATATCCACAACGTTTACAACACCACTGTGATCAACAACACGACGGTGAACCACATCAGCTACAACGGCGGCAATGGTGGGATTAACGCCCGTCCGAGGCCTGAAGAAGAGGCAGCGGCGCGAGAGAAACATATTCCGCCGGTAGCCGTTCAAACTCAACACGTGCAAGCTGCCCGCGCAAACCCAGAGCTCCGGGCTTCCGCGAACCAGGGTAAGCCGCCGGTCGCTGCTACTCCAAAGCCTGGGGCATTTAACGACCGCGCTGTCGTACCGGCCAAAGAGGCAGGAGCGCCTTATAAGCCTGCAGGTAATCGTGCCGCAGTTCCGCCATCGGCCAATACGCCGGCCGCGCATCCAGAGAACAACGCCGCTCGCCCTGACCGAGCGGAATCGAACCGCCCGCCGACAGCTCAGCCGAACAATCAACCGGACCGTCAGCCAGCAGCGCAGCCGAATAACCGTCCGGAATCGATCCGTCCGGCGACACCACAGCCGAACAATCGGCCTGATCCCAACCGGAATGAGCCGGTTCAGCGGTCGCAAACTCCTCCGCCGATCGAGCGTTCGCAGCCCCAGCACACTCCTCCTCCTGCGGAAATGCGGCCTGCAGCGCCGGAACCACAACGCCCGCAGCCCGCGGCGCAGACGCCGGGAGAGAAGAAGCCTCAGGACGAACAGCCAAAGCGGGATGAGAAGCCTCCGCAGTAACGGCAGGTTTTTCGGACTGAGATTCAATACTCTGGGCATCCTGAGTTTTCAGGGGTGCCCTTTTTTCTTCCTAAGGAGACACTGCGTACCTGGCTTGTGACACGGCAGATGACCCGTCAAATTAAGCCCAATTTGTGCAACCAGGTCCGGAGCACCTACGAGTAGCCTTGGTGCCGAATCCCAACACACAGGCAGCAATGAATGTGAAGAAGCACGCCGAGCAGCGAACTGTGGACTTGCAGTCCCCCTAGTGAATAAAGCCCAATTCTCTGAACCGGTTCACGAAGAGCCCCTTTCTCGGCCGAAATCACTGACGTCTTCATGCTTTGCGTTATTGAGCAGCGCAAACACTGTGGCACCGTGTGCATTATTGCTCAGACCTTTTGAGCCCCGGCTTGCTAGGGTCAAATTGACCTCTCGCCGGGGTGAATACCAGGAGTGTGTGACTATACGAAGCTGCCGAAAGCAGCGCAGAGGCAACAGAAACGTGTGTCACGCCATTTGCACGGGAAACCACTCAGTATTGCCTGGAAAAGTCCGGCAAGCATGCCGAAGCAAATCACATCCGGCTGTTACAGGATTGCGCTGAGATCCGTCTCACTGCGGCCAATTTCATGCTTCGAGGCTCCGACTTACACCCCGATACGTGTGGGGTTTGCGCTGAAGCCTGCGATCGGTGTGCCCGCAGTTGTGAACAAGTCGGAGGGAGCGACGACATGCAGATGAAGGAGTGCGCAGGAACCTGCCGACGGTGCGCTCAGAGCTGCCGTGAAATGTCCAAGCGAGGACATAAAGCAGCATAACTGTTGCTGGGTAATGCCAAGCTGCGAAGATGGAGCGCGAAGGCTGGTGGCCGCTTGGTTGTTCTTCTAGTTGCGTGAGACTTGCAGTTCGGCCATCACGCCGAGGCTGGACGGCTCAGACTGGATAACACTCGAGGTTCAAGTACTCAGGTCCCGCTAACTGTCATGGCAGAGGCCGCGGATTCCAGTCCGGTCCTCCCGTCATGACTGTGGCCTCCGGCGCGGCACATTGCGCGATTAATGAGCCACTCCTTTTCGGTAGTTTCTGACGCGACCGGGGACACATGGGTGCTCTGCGGACAGCTCTAAGTCGGCAAGATCCAGCCTGAGGGGCGAGAGTTCAAAAAGCTGCCTTCGGAGTGCCCACGGTCAGTGCCACGAGCTGCGACAGGTTGCTCTTGTATTTTCTGGTTACGTGGAAATCTCTTCCCATGACGGTACGCAGCAGATAATCGCCTGACGGCAAAGGCTGCACTTCTTTAATCACGGTCATATTGACGACCACTGAGCGATGAACTCTGATAAAACCGAACGGTTTGAGTTTGTCCTCTATGTCACTCATCATCCCGCGCAGCATGTGAGCGCCGCCGTTGGCCAGGTGCAAAACAAAATAGTTTCCTTCCGCGAGCACAAAGTTGATCGAGGCGGGGTCCAGGAAAACTACTCGGCCCTTACTTTTGACGGCAATGCGCCGCGAGGATTCCTGCTGACGCAAATGCTGAAGCAAGGCAGGCAGCTGCTCAAGCATGGATGATGCGCTTTCGCCTTGCCATCGTTGTTGCGCGTGCTCGATGGCGGCGAGCACCCGCTGCTTCTCAAAAGGTTTTAGAACATAGTCGGCGGCATGCTGCTCGAACGCCCTCACGGCGAATTCGTCGAAAGCGGTGACGAAGACGATCACAGGAGGTTTGGCAGCAGTCTTCTGAATTTCGGCAAGGAAAGCGAATCCATCCATTTGGGGCATATGAATGTCCAAGAGGATGATTTCTGCCGGTCTTTCCTTGAGGAGCTCCAGCGCCTGCATTGCGTCGCAAGCTTCGCGAATCGCATGAACGCGGGGATGGCCGGTCAAAACATTTCGCAACGCCTCGCGGGCGAGCGGTTCATCATCAACGATGAGAACATTCACCGGGTGACCGCCTCCCGGGCGGTGATCAGCGGCAGCACAATTCGCGTGCTGGCAACGCCCTCACGCACCGTAAACTCGAGTGTCGCCTCATGTTCAAACAAGTTCTGCAGTCGCGCACGCGTGTTTCTGAGACCCAGTCCGTCTGCCTTGTGGGGCCCAGCGGTGGTGCTGTTCAAGACTTCGAGGAGCACTGACTTGAGCTCGATGCGGCAAGCGATATTCACCCAGCCGCCAACCCGGCTGGCAGCAACGCCATGCATAATAGCGTTTTCAACAATCGGCTGAAGAATCATGTAGGGGACCAGCGCCTCATTTGCAGTATCCTGCACGTCGAATGTCACCTGAAGCCGCGAGCCAAGGCGCATCCGTTCCAGTGCTACATATGAGCTGATAAATTCCAATTCCTGTTTGAGCTGGACCAAGTCCTGTGACTGGGAAGAAATAGCCGCCCTGAGCAAGTCGGCGAGATGTAGAAGCATGGTCTTGGCCGTTTCTACGTCTCTCTCCATCAACGTGTTGATTCCGTGCAGTGTATTAAAGATGAAATGCGGGTGCAGTTGCATTTGCAGCAATTGCAGTTGCAGCTCCGCCACCTCGCGCTGCAAATTGCTTTGCTTCAAGGTTTGCAATTGAGATTGCCTGTGAAAGACCCAGGCATGAGCGGCTATGACCATGATGAGAAAAAGGACGACCTGGTCAGCGAATCCTCCCACAGCAAAGGCGACGAGCGAATCTAGCGAGCGTGGCAGCCAGCGCTTGTTGATGTAGTCCCAACCAGGAAAGAGCAGCCAGCGAAGTCCGATGAAGGCCAGCAGGAAACCGCATGCGAGAGCGATGTAGCGCAGCACGCTGGTCCAAAAGCGTGTTTTTGTGAACGGCCATTTCAGCACAGCGAAGTAGAGAAGCGGGGCGAGCAATGCCGTTGTGGCGCCGCGGACGGCAGGTAGCACGAGGGAGTCAAGAAAAGCCGCGTGGGGGTTGATGCTTCTGGCAACAACATACATTTGAATGGCCATGAGGAGAGCGAACGCGCCCCACCCAGCGAACGCGTAAGAGTAAGCCCGCAACACATCCCGGGCGCCGATCTTGGATTTCTTGGGCAAAGAGGTTCGGCCGGCCAGCACCTTTTCCATATTCTAGATTGGCTTGGAGCCAACCTTGCCATCAAAGTAGCGAGGAATGCGCACGGTATGTGGTTTCGTCCCATATTTCCGTGCATTCGTCACATTCATAAACGCCTGATATCAAGGAAGGCCCGGCAATCAACATGGAGGGAACCCTTCAGGCGGCCGTGGTGGTTCCGCAGACGAGGCAACGAGCAAATACGCTTAACCACCGCATCGAGCGAGATTCTAGTTGGGATTGGGGTCAAGTAGTCACTCGAGTCCCAAAAAATCTTGCTGAAATAGCAAAAATGTGACTGAAATGATGATTTAGATGACAAAGGAACATTCGGGAGGGGTAACAGTGACCCAAACGCCATTTGCCGCTTCTGTCAGCCGATGTAGCCGGCGTTAATGTATATGGAGCTAATTGAACACATTAACGCTAAGGGTAGTCGCATCGGCGACATCAGGCCATCTGCGATTACGATTGGCTACGGCGCGCGTCCAACTGGCACTAACTGCTCGGGAGACGGCGCGATCTTCCGAGAGCTCCATCAGGCGGGTTTGATTTGATCGAAGCAAAACAAATTGAGAGGCCTAAAATGCAGGATTCAAGCGGCCAGCCAAGGCGGTATCGGTTCGGGTCGTTCGATCTTGAGCTGACTGAAGGCGAGCTGCGGCGCCAGGGAACTCGAGTCAAACTCAACGAAAAGCCTTTCAGACTTCTTTGTGTACTGCTGGAACGGGCGGGACACCTGGTTACACGTGAGGACTTGCGACAGAGGCTGTGGAGCGCGGACACCTATGTGGATTTCGATGCCAACCTTAATACTGCCCTGAGCACTCTGCGCCACACGCTGGGCGATTCGTCGGATAGCCCACTCTTTATCGAGACCGTTCCGAGGCAGGGATATCGCTTTATCGCTCCGGTTACGGTGATTGAGGAGAGAGGCGAGGACAGCGAGGTCGAATCGAAAACGCAAGATGCCGGAAGGATCACGCTACCCATTGAAGCTGAGGGTCGAAGATTTCGACTCGCCAAAATGCGTCTAGCGGTGGCGGCGTTCTTTGTGGTTGCAGCGGCATTGAGCTGGGTTGCGTTTAGGTACTGGCTGGGAAGTCCTGAACCTAGCAAGCTGATGATCCTGGTGACTCCATTCGAAAATCTGAGCGGAGATCCCGGCCAGGAGTACATGAGTGACGGTCTTACCGACGAAATGATCACGCGGCTGGGACAGATTTCACCTTCTCGCTTAAGCGTCATCGCCCGCAGTACAGCGATGCAATACAAGCACACTGAAAGATCTTTGGACCAGATTGCGCGAGAATGTCGGCCGGACTACATGGGTCCGCATTACCGCACAGTTGTTCAAGGCTGGCGAACAGGGGAGCTTGTGGACGCAAGCTTATGACCAGGACGCGAAAGACGTACTGATCATTCAGCAGGATGTCGCGGATCGAATTGCACGCTCGCTTTCGCTTGAAGTTCTGCCGGCGGTGGCGCGAACCTCCGCCGCGACGGGCACTCGCGACGCCGACGCTTATGACGCCTACCTAAAAGGATTGTTTGAGCTCAATAAGAGAGCACAGCCAGATCTGCGGCGCAGTATTGCCTACTTCCAGGCGGCTGCGGCCAAGGACCCGAATTTTGCATCGGCATATGCCGCGCTGGCCGCTTCCTACAACGTGGGCGCAGGCTGGAATTTCTTTAGCCCGGCGGACTCTTACCCCATCGCCAAAGCGGCAGCGCAAAAGGCACTGAGCCTGGACGACAATCTGCCCGATGCCCACGCCGCTTATGCCGAGGTGTTGAATGACTACGATTGGGATTGGAGCGGGGCGGAGCGGGAATATAGGCGGGCGCTTGATTTGAACCCAAGCTCGGCGTCAGGGCATAAGGCCTATGCCGAATATCTGACTCATGCTGGTCGTTATACGGAAGCGTTGGCGGAAATCCGGCGAGCCCAATCTCTGGATCCCGGATCGCTGGTGATGAGCGCACTGGTTTGCTATGTGTACTATCACGCGCGGGAATATGGCCAAGCCATCAGCCAATGTGACAAAGTGCTTGAACTGGATTCTGGCTTTGTTCCAGCGCATTATTGGCGTGGTGCGTCTTACGTTTTCTCCCTGCGGTATGACGAGGCGATCGCGGACTTCCGCACAGCTTCGGACTCGTCCGAAAACCCAAGCTATTTTCAGACCTGGGCAGCTCTTGCTTATGCACTGGAAGGCAAGAAGGCGGAGGCAAGGACAGCCTTGGAGCGATTACAGTTGAACGCGAAACGGCAGTACGTGTCACCCTATGGCCTGGCCAGCGTTCACTTGGCCCTCGGGGACCGTGAAATGGCGCTTACGTTACTCGAAGACGCCTGCCAGCAACGCGCTGCTGATACTGTATTCCTTGCGACGGCGCAGGAATTTGATTCTCTTCATAACGAACTGCGATTTCGGCGGATGATCAGCTTGATCGAGTTTCCCAGGTCAGCTGCGCCGTATGCCGAGGCTCAGAACTTTCGTGTCAAGTGAGCGCGAGATTTCCACGGTAACCCCGCTCCAGAGTGAAAGCGATAGTCCCTCCAAATTATGGAAGTGGATAAGCACAACAATCCATTAAACAGAAGATGACCATCTGCAAGCAGCTCGTTTGATACTTATCAACGGTTTGATGTCAATTTACCTGCCTTCGCAATCCGCTGTTTTTCATCGACAGAACTGATTCAGAAACATTTTAGCTGGCTTCGCAGCCAACATCTTAGTTGAGTGGCTGAGTGTGTGCTCCCTTCGAAGCAGGCCCGAAAACGGCTGTACGGGCTGTGTCGGTGAATACGAACTGCATCTTCGGAGGGAACAATGAATTCATGTGGCTTTAAGAAAACTGCATCCACTGTCGCCCTGATTATGTGCCTGGGTCTGAGCGCCTTCGCCCAACGAACAACTGGCACTCTTCGGGGCCAAGTCTTAGATCCTCAGGGAGCGGTAGTTGTGAATGCAAGTGTGACTGTGGTGAATGAGGATACCGGCGTTTCCCAAGTTGTCGTGACAAGCTCCGCCGGAACGTGGAATCTGCCTGCGATCTTGCCAGGGATGTACACGGTCAAGGTGGAAGCTGCAGGGTTCAGGAAATTCTCCAGCAAAGGTGTAGCGGTACTTGTGGATCAGGACAACGTAGCAGATGTACATCTGTCGCTTGGCAACGCCTCGGAAGTTGTGGAAGTAACAGCGGCCGCGGCGCAGATCGAAACCACATCTTCTTCTCTCAATAACAACTTCGACTCGAACCAAATAGCAAATGTGCCTGTGGTTGGAGGAACACTGTATAGCGTCTTGAACCTTTCGATTCTGGCTCCTAACACGACCGCGCAACCGGGGGGAGCCCAAGGTGTGGGAGGGTCAATAGGAGGTACTCGTCCGCGTGACAACAATTTCACTGTTGATGGTGTTGACGACAACAATCTTGGCGTTACCGGCCCGAACTCAACCGTCATTTTCGATGCTGTTCAAGAGTTCGCGCTTCAGACCAACCAATTCAGCGCTGAATATGGCCATTCGGCTGGAGGCCAATTTAACCTGGTGACGAAGAGTGGCACCAATGGTTATCACGGTTCGGGCGAGTGGTATGCGCAGAACCGCAACCTCAATTCTCTCGACAACTTGACGAAGGCCGCAATTTTAAGCAACACGCCCGGGGTTCCGCGCCAGCCGCCTTATGACAATGAGCGTGGCGGGGGCACGTTCGGTGGTCCCTTTATCAAAAACAAGTTGTTCTTCTTTGGTGCTTACGAATATACGGACCTGCATGGCGCAGGGTCACCAACCAATTTGACGGCGCCCACCGCTGCCGGTTTATCCGCATTGCAAGGCATGGCTGTGGACTCGGCGGTTACAGACATTCTGGCGAATTTCCCTGTAGCCCCTGCGGCGACAAACTCGGTCACGGTTAACGGGCAGGCAATTCCGGTGGGTCCGCTGACCATTATCAGCCCTATCCTGAACCGAGAGCATGATATCCAAGCTAACCTTGACTACCACTGGGGAAAGCACCAGATTGGCAGCCGCTTCTTACTGAACCAATCTACGCAGATATTCCCCGCGAACGACACGCAGGCCATTTTCAATCAAGATTTGTTGTTCCGCAATCGCAAGATAGCGCTGACTGATGCCTGGACTCTCAGTAACACCGCCGTCAATGACCTGAGGTTGCAGTACGCATACTTCTCAGAGTTCTTTGCAAATCACTGTCCCACGTGTCCGCACCAGGACGTTACGATACTTGACTTAGGTAACACGACGATTGGGCCGACCGATCCTCAATGGCAGAAACAATCTACTTACCAGATCTCAGACAACCTTACTTGGGTTCACGGAAAGCACACGTTTAAGTTTGGAGGACAGTACAACCACTTCATCTATCCTCAGTTTTTTCTGCCTCGAAGCAATGGAGATAACTGGTATAAGTCCACTCAAGAATTCATAAACGATCAACTCCCTAGCCAACCTGGCAGGACTCTGCGGGGAGCGGGATCCGGCTCCTTCCTTGGCACTCAAAGCCTGATCGCAGGTTTCATCCAAGACGATGTCAAGGTGACTCCTCGACTGACCTTGAACTTGGGAGCGCGCTACGAGTTCTGGACGAATCCTGTGAGCGACAAACTCCAGGCATTGAACGCGATATCGAACGTTCCCAATGTAATTACCTTTGGGGTACCAAAGACGGACAGAAACAACATAGGACCCAGGATCGGGTTCGCATATGATCCGACCGGCAGCGGTAGGACTGCGATTCGAGGCGGGTTTGGAATTTCCTATGACGTGAAGTTCCAGAATTTTTCTTCGATAACTCTTCCTCCTCAAGTTTCCAGCGAAATGGATCCGGGTACTGCGTGCCTGATAGCCAATCCGCCGGCCTGGTGCTCGGCGACTCCAGTCGGAAATGGATTCCTGGCCGCTGGGGGCTTACCAGCAGTTTTAACACCCCCCACCACTCAAGCAGCGGCGCGGGGTTTGACGACCGCCTACATTGACGATACCGTCATGCCCAAGATCTTAACTTGGAGCTTGGGAGTGCAGCACGAGGTAGCGAGAAATTCCGCGATTGAGGTTCGCTACTTGGGTACGCGGGGATTGTTGCTGCCGGTACAGTACCGTCGCAATTTCACCAGTTACTTCGACGCGGGAGGGACTGGGCTGCCCACTTTCTTGTCGGCGGGTTCGGTCCCGGCGACTTGGACCGGAGCCACGCCCACCGACGTCAATTACTACACTTATATCTTCAACTATCTCAACTGCGGTACGACCACTCCGGTAACACCCATATCCGGGTTTTCATCGCCCACACCCGACATTTACCAACAATATGGGTTTTGCGGAAACGTTACATCTGATCCTTCGAAAGGCAGCAGCATCTATCACGCGGGTTCGATCAACTTCACCCACCGTGCCGGTCATGGTGTAACGTTCAACGCGAACTACACCTACTCCCACACGATTTCAGATTCGGACAATGAATTTCACACTAGCGCGCTGAATCCGCGGCGCGCACAGGATACCAATCAGCTGGGCCAGGATCGGTCCAATTCAGACTTAGACGTAACCCACAAATTCGCTCTTTCGTTGACCTACGACTTGCCAAAGACTCACTTTGGAAACGGATTTGCCAAAGCACTGTTCGACGGCTACGGCTTAGGAACTTCGGTGCTGGCGCAGTCTGGGCAGCCGGTGACTATCCAGTCCGGTATCGACTCTAATGGTAACTTCGACAGCGCGGGGGATCGCGCGATTCTGAATGCTGCCGGAACGGGCAACGTGCCGGGAGAGCCGGGACAGGGAGACGTCTTCCCAGTATGCGAGGGACCTGGGGGAGCGACTTACATAGGCGCTACTTCTTTCCTTGCTGCACCTCTCAATGGATGTAACGCTAATAGCTCGGCGCCTTTTGGGTTTGATCCGGCCATCGGTTACACGCCCGTCAATTCCAACGACAAGTACGTGATCGCAGGTGCTGCGGCAGTGCCTAACATCGGCCGCAACAGCTTCCGGTCTCCGGGATTTTGGACTTGGAACCTGGCTGCTCACAAGGACATATACTTCAGCGAAGCAAAGTATCTACAGTTATCAGC
>WNFD01004765.1_pt1 | contig 13588 bp, 14 predicted proteins | sample 5400491 | NCBI WGS metagenome assembly WNFD01 (sample SAMN13153343, study PRJNA577476) | soil metagenome | isolation source: 120 cm saprolite under Douglas fir tree site 2 hole 2 replicate 2 | place: USA:California | collected 2015-04-18 | reverse complement strand
TTGCCTCCGGCGAGTAGCCTGCCGACGCGATGCTCGACGACGTAACCGGTATCCGCTCCATCGCTGAACCAACTCTACTACGGCGTTAAGGTCGGCACGCGCCGGCATGGAGCGCCGGCGCCTGACACAGTAGTGTTAGTCAAGGCGTATTGCGCCAAGGCGTGGAACGGGTGGTTCGGATTCGTTAAGGCATTGGACAATACCGCTGCCTGGGTCGGGTTGTTGCGTATCCACACTTCCCATCGAGTCATGGCTTCTCCGAAATCTGAAGAACGTCGAACACGCGGCCGACGAGCTGCGGCTCGCCGTGCAGGACGTGGCGCAGGCGCTCGACCAGCAGATCCGCTGCAGCCGGCATGGAGTTGAGGCAGACCAGCGCCGCGTTGAGCTGCGTCTCGGCGATCTCGTCCGCGCGCTTTCGTGCGACCTTCTCCTGCGCCTGCTCCTCGACGCTAGTAAGCGCGAAGTCCGCGGGGTCCATATAGCGCTCGCAGTGGAGCGGGTTGTCGTCCGTGTGAAGACGGCAATGGCCTGCCCCTTTGCCGACGTGCCCCGCTCTCTGGCAGTGACAGAAGCCGCACAGGTCCTCTGCCGCCCGGGCCTGGACCATGACTTCGCGGAAGGTTGGGAGGGCGCTCACTTCGGCAGCCCCAGATCGTGAAGCTCGCCGGCAACGTTCTTCAAGGAGACGCCGGCATGATGACCGACCCGCTCCAGCAAGTAGGCCGCTTCCGGCCGGGTGAGCAAGGACAACTTGACGTGCAAGCTGTCTCTCACCGCCCGGCGCAAGGACGCCCTGGCCTCCGCGTCCGCATGGTCGGTGAGGATGCGCTGGCGCATCTCTTCCTTGTGGACGGCCACGCTGGCGTGGCAGGGGCAGGAGCGCGTCTCGTCTCCGGGCTCGATCTCGGGCAGCTTTACGCTCATTGCTCCTCCACCTCCGCCGTCTCCACCTTGGGCAGCCTGGCGGACAGCTCCTCGAGCTGCTTCTGCATCGCGGCGATCTGCGCGTCTCGCGACTCCAGCTCCTTGCGCATGTCGTTGAGCGGCGCTTCTCCGGCAGCCGCGGCGAGATAGTCCTGTACCCTGCGTCGCAGTTGCTGGAAGCCCATGAACTTCTGCCCGTTGACATCGCTCATCGCGGCCAGCTGCTCGGCCGTCTTGACGCCCATGTGCTTGAACTCCTCGCGCTGCACCATGCCCAGGAAGGGCAGCTCGTCGAGAGGAGTACCGAGCGCGGGCGCTGTCTCGCCTTTCTCGAACGCCTCCCACTCGGGCTTGAACCTGAATTTGTCCGCCTCGCGCATCGGGCGGGAGCGCTGCTCGGCGGTGTCGCCGGGGATCCCGAGCGTGATGAAGATCTCCTCCCGGTAGATAGGCCGGCCAGCGCCGGGCTTGCGCACCCTCACGTCACGGCGGCGCTCGGGATCCCACTCGATGTCCAGGAACCCCTCGCTGGCGTCCTTGTCGTAGACCGCCTTCTTGAAGAAGCGGGCGGAGATCGCGTCGCGCTGGAAGATGTTGCTCCGCTCTTGCTGATCGATGGCGAACTGGGGGTCCGACTGATCCAGATACATGGGCATTATTGAGTCTCCTTTGTCACGGCTTCGAGGAATCCACTGCAACCGCAGAGAGAGCTGCTTCCAATGATTGGATGCGCGCAGCCACGCCGACCGTGGACCTCACGCGGATGAAAACAGAGCGGCCGGCTGCAGTAGCCCCTCACCATGATCATCGGGTGCAGGGCCAGGCTCGCCAGGGCCAGGTCACGAGGGCCGGACACTGGAGCCTCGTAATAGGAGTCAGCCGGAGGAGCGTCCGGCAAGGCCGCTGCGGCGGGCGCTGGCGCACGCCACCCGACACCGTGTCCGTTTGCCTCGCCCGAATCGCTGCGCGCGTCCTGGAGCGCGCGCGGCTTGCCGTAGTCAGGATCGCAAGTCGAGCAGGCGTGGCCGGATGCCTTGTGGCACTCGCATGCTATGTCGATGCAGCCGAGGCGGATGCGGATGGTCATCCGCACCGCGTCTCCGTCCGGGTGACGTGCTGGGCAGCGCGGGCGTTCCGCGGCGCACTCGGCATCCGCGGCCAGGTCCTCGGCACACGTCCGGGTGACGTGCATGATGGGCCGACCAGCAAGACGAGCGTCCGGGCTGCTCTTGCCGCAGGTACAGAGTTGGGCACGCATCTGCGCCTGCAACTCGGCGAACTCCAGCTTGAGCCTGGCGAACTCCTTACGCATCGGACCGCACCCCGGAGGCGGGCAGGTGCCGAGCTGTGGTGGCGATCACGTTGCCGGTGGCGAACGCGGCCCGCATGGTGGCGATCTCCGCCTGCATTGTGTCGAGCGCGCGCCGCTCATGCTCCCGATCGACCACGCCGAGCATCGTCTGCAAGACGTAGCAGCGGGCCTTCGCCGGCTCCGGCTGCACGGTCCCGTCCTTCAGGCCGCGCAACGTCTGCGCCAGCTCCGTCCAGACGCCGGTGAGCTTCCCGAAGGGGAGCCGCGCGCCGCGCTTCTTCTTCTCCGCGGTCATGCCTTGACCGGCTCCGGCGCGGGGCGCTCGAGCAGCGCCAGGTCGGCCATCGGGAGCACCAGCGCCACCGGCTTCCCCCGGCAGGTGACCACGAAGCGCTCGCTCGCGTAGCGCACCCGGCCCATCAGATCGGAGAAGCCTCGCGCGGCTTCCTTGCTCGGTAGCGTCGTCATGCGCCCTCGGCGGCTAGTGCCACTGTGTTGCAATAGCCCGCGGGGCCGAGGAGTACAACTCGCGGCGGGGCTAGAAGATCACTCCATCGCACGTTTGAGGATCTTGAGGATCTAGGTCTGTTCTCAGAGGAGAAACTAGATCCTCAACCTAGATCCTCATTTGCGGATCTTGAGGGTCTACCTTCATGGTTAGCGAAACCAAGACAGCCCGCGCTCCCCACACAGCGAGGACGGCTTACATGGCGGTCAGAACGAGGCTAGAAATGCGCCGCGGCGAGCGAAACGGCGGGGCCCCCAGAGGGGCGATGGCCATTCGGTGGCCAAGTTGCTTCCCCGTGTGACCGGAAGACGTGGACACCAACACCCACGCCGAGGACGCAAGCGGCCGAGTTGTCCATGCTTGTCCACGTAGCCTGGCCAGGCGTGGACAGGTTCGGCAGTCCCAGAGGTACTGGTCGGGGGCCTTGACGAACAGCCGCGCGATCCAGGGGACCTCGGGGTGGATCACGTACCGCTCCGCCGGGAGAAGGCGGCCTCCCATGGTGAGCTCGCCGACCTGGTCGCGCGAGATGCTGACCGTGACGGCGCGGGGCTTGGTGGTGAAGACGACCGCAGTCAGCTCGATCTTCTCGCCCTTGTCGAGGCGCTCGGTGAGGTTCCTCACCGCGTACATGAAGCCGACGCCGGCGAAGGCGTCCCGGGTGCCGTCGAGGTGGTCGTCCCAGGTGTCGACGCCGTCGCCGCTGCGCTTGCGCGCGGTGGCGTGGCCGGCGGTCAGGTCGACCGAGAATTCTCGGAGAACCTGGTCGCCCCGGGTCTCCTTCCAGGTCCAGAAGAGCTGGCGCAGCCGCGGCCGCTGCTCGAGCACCGTGTCCTCCTGCACGCGGCGCCCGTCGCGCAGGTCGAAGATGCCCTGCGCGTGCAGCTTCCCGTCCTCGATGTACTGGGTGAGCGTCCCTTCGCCGATCTGGCGGCCGTCCGCGTCGCGCACCACGGGGAAGCCGCGGACCGTGCCTTCGATCCAGCGCGTCTCCACGGCCGTGGCCGGCAGCGCCGCCAAAAGGAGCAGGACGACCACGTTCACCCACCTACGCTAAGCACCGCGGCTCAAGTCCGCCGCCGAGCAGCCGATCAGCCGAGCCGTGGACCGGCTGCGCATCCCCAAGCACCGCGCCGAGGTCGAGGTGACCGGCCCCGACGGCGAGGCGCGATCCTTCTCGGTGTTCCTCGCCGAGCGCACCAGCCACGGCGGGCCGGAGCGCGTGTGCGATCTGCTCAACGGCCCGCGCGAGTTCCTGCCCGCCATCGACTGCAAGACCGACGCGATGACGTTCCTCGCCCGCTCGTCCATCGCGGTGGCCCGCGTCGAAGGGCCGCTGTGGGACGTCGACGAATTGAACCTGCCCATCGAGCACGAGGTCGAGGTGGTGCTCACCAGCGGGCAAGTGATCGCCGGGCTCATCAGCTACGTGCTGCCGCACGAGAATTGCCGCGTGGTCGACTACCTCAACGATCCGGCGCCGTTCCTGGCGGTGGTGGAGGGCGAGCGCGTGGCGCTGGTGAACAAGCGCCACGTACAGCGCGTGGCGCTCGCCAGAGTGGGTCTCAAGACGTAGCGCCGCCGCCCTATTGGCGGCGCCAGAGTGGGTCTCAAAACACAGCGCCGCCCTATTGGCGGCGGCTGGCGGAGGGCTCTTCTTGGCTCGTCTGGACGCGTACATCGACCTGCTCTTCAAGGACCCCGGCAGCGAGCTGCTGATGGAGACAGGCACGGGCGCGGTGCTGCGCACCGCCGCGGGCTCCCGTCCCGTGCTGCGGCAGTCGCTCACCACCGCGCAGATCATCGGCGCGTTCAGCGAGCTGGTGCCGCCCGAGATGAAGGGCTCCTTCCCGGGGCAAGGCGCGCTGAAGTTCCGCTATTCCGCGCCGGCAGGCGAGGTGAGCGTGCGATTCGAGAGCACGCCCGACCGGGTGTCGGCGGTGGTCTCGATCGCGCAGGCGCAGAAGGATCCGCGCTCGATGCCAATCGTTCCGCCGCCCCCGGCGCCCCGCCCGGCGCCGGTGACCGCGACGGGCGAGGAAAGCCACGGCATCGAGGTCGGTCCGGCTCCCGAGGACGCGGGCGCCGCGATGGCGGAGCTCCTCGAGCTGATGCTCGAGCACCGCGCCTCCGACCTGCACCTGTCCAGCACCTGCGACCCCTGCCTGCGCAAGGACGGCGACGTGGTGCCGCTCCTGGGACACGGCGCTCCGGACCCGGACCGGCTGCGGGAGATGATCTGGTCGATCGCGCCGGAGAAGAACCGGCAAGAGTGGGAGCAGATCAAGGACACCGACTTCGCCCACGAGACGGACGCCGCGCGCTTCCGCGTCAACGTGTTCGCCGACCGCCGCGGGATCGGCGCCGTGCTGCGCGTCATCCCCAACCAGATCCGCTCGGCCGAGGAGATGGGCCTCTCGCAGCACATGCTGGAGCTGTGCCACCTGTCGAAGGGGCTGGTGCTGGTCACCGGCCCCACCGGATCGGGAAAGTCGACCACGCTGGCGGCGATGATCGACTACATCAACCGCACCCGGAACGACCACATCATCACCATCGAGGACCCGATCGAGTTCGTCCACCCGAACAAGAAGTGCCTGGTGAACCAGCGCGAGATCCGAGTGCACACGCAGAGCTTCAAGCACGCGCTCCGCGCGGCGCTGCGCGAGGACCCGGACATCGTGCTGGTCGGCGAGATGCGCGACCTGGAGACCATCTCCATCGCGCTGGAGACCGCCGAGACGGGCCACCTGGTCTTCGGCACCCTGCACACCAACACGGCGCCGAGCACGGTGGATCGCATCATCGATCAGTTCCCCGCCGACCGGCAGGAGCAGATCCGCACCATGCTGAGCGAATCGCTCAAGGGTGTGATCACCCAGATGCTGTGCAAGAAGATCGACGGCGGGCGCGTGGCGGCGCAGGAGGTGCTGCTCTGCAACAGCGCCGTCTCGAACCTCATCCGCGAAGGCAAGACCTACCAGATCGCCTCGATCATGCAGACGGGACGCGGGGCGGGGATGCAGACCATGAACGACGCGCTGCTGGAGCTGGTCCGCTCCAAGCAGGTCCTGCCCAAGGAAGCCCTCTCCAAGGCCGTGCACAAGGCCGAGCTCCACGCATCCCTCGAACGTGCCGGCTTCCGCCCCGACCCCAACGAGCAGGCCGGCTGAGGAAGAGACGAAAAGACGAACGCGGAGACGCGGAGTTGGTCAGGTTCTGGTGAGCTGAACCTCCGCGCCTCCGCGCCTCCGCGTTGATCGTTTGGTCCCTTTTCAGGCGAGGTCGAACAGCAGCACTTCGGAGCTGTCGTTGGCGGTGAGGTCGAGACGCTGCTCGTCGGAGACGGCGGCGCCATCGCCTTCGCGCAGCGTCTGGCCGTTCAGGTCGACGGAACCGCGGGCGACGTGGACCCAGGAGTGCCGGCCGGGGCGCTGCTCGTGCGCCACGCGCTCGCCGGGCTCGAGCAGCCCGGCGTACACCGACGCGTCCTGCTGGAGGGTGACCGACCCGTCGCGCCCGTCGCGCGAGGCGACCAGGCGGAGCTTCCCGCGCCGGTCCGACTCGGAGAACGCCTTCTGCTCGTATCCCGGGCGGTGGCCTGCGCGGTCGGGCACGATCCAAATCTGCAGGAAGTGCACGGGCTCGGTGCGGGAGGGGTTCATCTCGCTGTGCACCACGCCGGTGCCGGCGCTCATGCGCTGCACGTCGCCGGGCCGGATCACCGACCCGTTCCCCAGGTTGTCCCGGTGCGCCAGCTCGCCCGAGAGCACGTAGGTGATGATCTCCATGTCGCGGTGCGAGTGGGACCCGAACCCGCGCGCTGGCTGCACGCGGTCGTCGTTGATCACGCGCAAGGCGCGGAAGCCGAGCCGCTCCGGGTCGTAGTGGTCGGCGAAGGAGAAGGTGTGGCGGCTGTCGAGCCAGCCGGCGTCTGTGTGGAACCTTTCGGACGATGGAAGGACGCGGATCATCGCGCCCTCCTTTCTGGGGGTGTTGCCGAGGGGAGTTGGACGCACACCGCCGCACAAGGATTCGCGCAATGGCCTGCGCGCCGCTTGCGGATTAAGCTCGCGCCATGGTCACGATCTTCTATTGCAATTCTTGAGGCTACAAGCCGCGGGCTGCCCGGGCGGCAGCCGCGCTGGAGAAGGAGCTCGGCGTCACGGCCGAGCTGAAGGTCGGCCCGACGGGGTCGTTCTTCGTCGACGTGGACGGCAAGGTCGTCGTCGAGAAGCGCGCGCTCGGCTTCCCCGACGAGGACGAGATCGTGGTCGCGGTCGGAAAGGCCCTGGGGAAAGCCTAGGTAGACGGGCCCGATCCCGGGCCCTGCGCCGTCTGCTGCTCGGCGATGGAGCGGCGCACCTCGTCCATGTCCAGGGCGCGCACCTTCTGCACCAGCTCTTCCAAGGCTTGCTGCGGCAGCGCGCCGGGCTGGGCGAAGAGCGGGATCCCGTCGCGGAAGATCATGAGTGTGGGGATGGACCGGATGCCGAAAGCCGCGGCGAGCTCCTGCTCCTTGTCGGTGTCGATCTTGGCGAAGGTGATGTCCTGGTTCGCCTCGGCCACCTTCTCGTAGATGGGGGCGAAGCCCTTGCAGGGCCCGCACCAGTCGGCCCACCAGTCGATGAAGACGATGCCGCCCTTCTCGACGGTGTCCTTGAATTTGTCCTTGGTCAAAGCGAGCGTGGCCACGGGTACCGTCCCTTCCCGGTCGTTCGGCAGAACCTAGTCACCCGGCCGCCCGAGCGCCGCTCATTCGGCATCGGGCGGCCCGCCGCTCCGCGCGACGTCCTCCGTGCGGACGCGCGCCGGGTCCATGCCCCGGGCCCGCTTCGTCATGGTGGCGAGCAGCTCGTCGAACCCCGGCACGCTCCCCTTCATGAACCGCAGCGGGTTGACCCGCGCGACCACGAACGCCTTGAGGTAGGGCGAGGTGAGGCCGCGCGCCTTGAGCTTCTCCACCGCGGCGCCCACCGCGTCGTCCAGCTCCAGCACCAGCGCCGCGCGCCGCTCGCGCTCCCGCAGCGCCTCCGGGAGCTTCGAATCGAGGAACTGGTCCACCTTCCGCAGCGCCGGCGCGTACGCGCCGCCCGAGAGCCGGCCGCGCTGCTCGTAGGCGAATCCGAGCGTCACCAGCGCTGGCTCCTCCAGCTCCAGCGTCAGGTCGGTCTCGCGGCGGCTCGGGTCGTTGCTCGCGAGGTCGCGCACCATGCGCGCCACCTCCAGCGACTTCTCCCGCAAGTTGTGCGCCTTCTCGATGTTGAGCGCGAGGATCTGGTAGGCGACGTCGCGCTCGGGCACCAAGAGCGCCAGCACCGCCTTCGCGCCCAGCTCCTTCAGCGCCGTGAGCCGGTGCCCGCCGTTCGGGGTCCGGTAGCCGCCGTCCTCCCGGACCGCGATGATCGGGTCCAGGTAGCGGCGCGTCTTGTCCATCGCGCGGGTCAGCTTGAGCACGTGCGCGTCGGAGACGTCGCGCTGGAACGGCGTCGGCTCGACCTTCTCCACCGGGAGCGCGACGAAGAGCAGGGCGTGGCCGCCCAGCGGCTCGCGGTACGCCGCCAGCACCGCCCCGCCGTCGTCCTCGACCTGCCGGGCGAGCGCCTGCAGCTCCGCGGGGGGATCGGTCAGACGCAGCTGCCCGGGCCCCAGCTCGGTGGGCTTGAGCTTCACGCCCTTGCGTGCGCGCGGGCGGCCGGACTTGGTGGCGGGCCGCTTGCGAGGCATCCGCACATCCTACTTGCCCGCGCCGCGCATTGCATGGCTACATCGACCGATGCGCCGGATCCTGGCCCTCCTGCCGCTCGTGTGCGGCTGCCTGGTCGCCCACGAGGAGCCCGCCGTCCGCGGCCTGCCGCGCGACGACCGGACGGCTCCGCTCTCGGCCGTCTGGGTGGGGCATGCCACGGTGCTCTTGCGCATCGGCAACCGGACGGTGCTCACCGATCCGAACCTGGCCGGCGCGATCCTGGTCCTGCCCCGGGAGACGCCGGCATCCCTGCGGCCCTCCGAGCTTCCCCGCATCGACGTCGCCGTGATCAGCCACATGCACATGGACCATTTCGACGCTCCCACGCTGCGCAAGCTGGGACGCGACACGGCGGTGTTCTTCCCGGACGGCGGGCAGGCGTACGCGGACGAGATCGTCCAGCCCCGGAAGCGGCCGCTCAAGACCTGGGAGTCGGTAGAGGTCCGCGGCCTCACCATCACCGCGGTGCCGGCGCGCCACCAGGGCGGCCGTTACGGCATCGACGCGCTGTGGAACCACGCAAGGGCCGGGTACGTGATCGAAGGGGCCGGGCGCCGCGTGTACTTCGCCGGCGACACCGGCTACGACCCGCGCATGTTCCGCGAGATCGGCGCGCGGTTCCCCGGCATCGACCTCGCGTTCATCCCCATCGCGCCGCCGCGGGCTGGCCGGGCCAAAGACCGGTGGGGCCATGCGAGCCCGGAGGAGGCGCTGGACATCTTCCGCGACGTCGGCGCCGCGGCGATGGTGCCCATCCACTTCGAGGCGTACTACAGCCGCGGCACGGACCACGGCGCGCCCCGGCGGCGGCTTCTGGCCGAAGTGACGCGCCGGGGCCTGTCGGACCGCGTCTTCGCTCTGCGCACGGGAGAGCGGATCGCCCTGGGCGAGGGCGGCCCGCGCATCCTCGGCGAAGAGGGGGCCACGGTCGCGGAACGCTGACGGCGCCGGGCACGGTGTCGATCCGATGGCCGTCCATGCCAAGATGAGCGGTCGCGGCGAGAGGACACCATGCCTTCCCTTCCCGAGTACGACCGGCTCGACGCCACGGACCTCGCGGCGCTGGTCCGGCGCAAGGAAGTGTCCCCGCCCGAGCTGGTCGAGGCGGCCATCGAGCGGGTCGAGGCGCGCAACCCGCCCTTGAACGCGGTGGTCGCGCGCTCCTACGACCGCGCGCGGCAGCAGGCCCGCGGCGCCCTCCCGGAGGGCCCCTTCCGGGGCGTGCCGTTCCTGCTCAAGGACATGCTCGCGGTGGACGGCGGGATCTGCACCAGCAACGCCTGCCGCTTCTTCCAGGGATTCGCTCCGAAGCGCGACAGCGAGCTGGTACATCGGCTGAAGTCGGCCGGGCTGCTGATCGTCGGCAAGACCAACACTTCCGAGATGGGCATCCTGCCCGTCACCGAGCCGCGGCTCTACGGTCCGACGCGCAATCCCTGGAACACCGCGTACACCCCGGGCGGGTCGAGCGGCGGCTCGGCGGCGGCGGTCGCCGCCGGGATGGTGCCGATGGCGCACGGAGGCGACGGCGGCGGCTCGATCCGCATCCCCGCCTCCTGCTGCGGCGTGTTCGGGCTCAAGCCGACGCGCGGGCGGAACCCGATGGGCCCCTACGTCGGCGAGGGCTGGCACGGGATCGCGGTCGAGCACGCGCTCACGCGCAGCGTGCGGGACAGCGCGGCGCTGCTCGACGCGACGCAGGGCCCGGACCTCGGCGCCCCCTATGTCGCGCCGCCCCCGGCGCGCCCCTACGCGGAGGAGGCGCGCCGCGAACCCGGCAAGCTGCGCATCGCGTTCACCACCCGATCCCTGCTGGGCACCGCGGTCCATCCCGACTGCGTCGAGGCGGTGCAGCGCGCGGCGGCGCTGTGCGAGAAGCTCGGCCACTCGGTCGAGGAGGACGCGCCGCGGATCGACCGCCGGGCGCTCTCGAAGGCGTTCCTGGTGCTGATCGCCGCGGAGACCGCTGCCGAGATCGAAGACGCGGCGGAGTCGATGCACAAGGAGCCGCGTTCGCGCGACTTCGAGCCCGGCACCTGGATGCTGGCGCAGATCGGCCACAAGTTCCGCGCCGACGAGCTGGCGCGCTCGGTGCACCTGGTGCGGGCCGCGGGCAGGGAGCTGGCCGGCTGGTTCGAGAACCGCGACGCGTTCCTCACTCCGACGCTGGCGGCGCCGCCGCTGCCGGTCGGCGCGCTCGACCAGAAGCCCACAGAGAAGTTCGCGCTCGCCGTGCTGCGCGCGTTCCCCAGCGAGATGGCGATGCGCAAGCTGCTCGACCAGATCGCGGAGCAGGCGTTCGAGTTCGCCGCCTTCACGCCCCTGGCCAACCTCACTGGCCAGCCCGCGCTCTCGGTGCCCTTGCACTGGAACGGGCAAGGGTTGCCGATCGGCTCGCACTTCTTCGGACGCTTCGGCGACGAGGCGACGCTCTTGCGGCTGGCGGCGCAGCTCGAGCAGGCGCAGCCCTGGGCGGATCGCCGCCCGAACCTCGCGTGAAGCTCTTCGATCTCGAGGCCCCACGGCGGCGACTAGCGGCTCGGCGGGGCGGAGGCGCGGGCGAAGAACCGGGCGGCGCTCCCTCCCTGGGCGTCGCGGTAGGCGATGCAGAGGCGCACCTTCTCCAGCGTCTCGGCGAGCTGGCGCGCGCCGGCCGGAATGCGCGGCGCGCGCTCGCCGAAGAAGGCCTGCGCGTCAGCGAGGTGCGCCGGATCGCAGAACTCCCCGGCCAGCGCGATGGCGTTCTGCGCGTGCGCCTCGGGGACCTGGGGGACGAGCCGGTCGAACCCGCGCTTGAGCGCCTGCCAGGCCGCCTCCCGCGATTCGACGTGGTCGGCGACCTGGAAGAGGACCTCCACCCGTTCGCTCTTGCGCAGCCGCGAGTCGAGGGGCAGCGCCAGCACGCGCTCCCGCAATGCCGGATCGTCGGTGGCCGCGAGCGCCGCCAGGATGCGGCGTCGCAGGGCGCCGTCGCGCTCCTCCGGCAGCCGGGCCAGGAGCGCGTCGAACGCCTTCGCTCCGCCGGTGCGCACGGCCGCGCCGAGCGCGATCGAGGCGAGCCCCGGATCGACGGCGCCCGGATGGAACTGCCCGTCGTGGAAACCGGCGTACGCGCGGCCGCGCCGCGCGGCTTCCGCGAGCACCGCGCGGTCGCCCGCGGTGAAGGCGAGGAACGAGAGCACCCGGGCGCGGAACGCGCGCACCGGGATTGCCTCGCCGGGCTCCGGCGTCCATCCCAGGCGCCGCGCGACCGGGCCGTAGAGCTGGCGCCCGACCTGCTCGACCCGGGCGCGGGTGGCGTCCGGCACCAGGTCCTCGCGCGCCGCGGTGAGCACGTCGATGGGTACGCCGGCCACCTGCGGATCCGGGTCCGCGGCCAGCGGCGCGATGGCGGCCATGCCGTCGGCGAAGCCGAGCGCGCCGCTGCGCATCGCCGCGCGCACGTTGGCGGCCACCGAGAGGCGCTCGCGCGCGCCGAGCCGCCGGTACGCCGCTCCGGTCAGCTTTCGCAGATCGCTCGGCGGAAGGCTCCAGCGGTAGTAGCCCGAGGCGTCGGCGTTGGGGAGGACCCAGGCGGGACAGGCGTCGAGGGGCAGCGCGCCCTGCGCTTCCGAAAGCAGCGTGCAGCTCTCCTTGTCCGCCCCCGCGGCGGAGTACCGCGCGCAGACGGGGATCTGCCAGATCCGGTCCCGCTGCGCGCTCGATCCGAGGGGCAGGTAGCGCTGCTGGCGGAGCAGGAGCTTCGTTGGCCCGGCCGAGCAATCCACCCGTGCGTCGACGAGGGGGATCCCGGCCTGGTCCAGGAAGGTGCGGAAGGCGGGTGTGACCTCGCGCCCCGCGGCGCGCGAGAGCGCCTCGAGCAGGTCGTCCGTGTCGCCGCCGCCGTACGCGTGCGTCCGCAGGTACCCGCGGATCCCCTCGCGGAAGCGCTCCGGCCCGAGGAAGCGCTCGAACATCGCCAGCACGCCGCCGCCCTTCTGGTACGTGATGGAGTCGAACTGGTTCCAGACGTTCCGGATGTCGTCGAGGGGCTGCCGCACCGCTCGCGCGCTGGCCAGCCCGTCCTTGTCCATCGCGTAGTCCACGCCGCCGAGGAAGCTCGTCCACGCGCCGTAGGCGGGGTCCCACTCCTCCACGGTGCGGTTGCCCATCCAGGTGGCGAACGACTCGTTGAGCCAGGCGTCGGTCCACCAGCGAAGCGTGACGAGGTCGCCGAACCACTGGTGGGCGATCTCGTGCGCCATCACCGAGGCGATCGATTTGCGCGTCTGCTCCGCGCTGACGCCCGGCTCGAAGAGGAGGATCTCCTCGCGGTAGAGGATCGCGCCGGCGTTCTCCATCGCGCCGTACGTGTAGTCGGGCGCCGCCACGTGATCGAGCTTCTCGAAGGGGAACTCGATGCCGAAGTAGCGCTCGAGGCGCACCAGCAAATCGGCGCCGGCCTTCAGGGCGAAGTCCAGCTCGGCCCCGCGTCCCTTCGGCGCGACGCCGCGAATTTGGAGGGGCCGCGAGCGCACCTCGTTGGGCGGGAGCGGAGGCGGGGTCACCACGTCGAAGGGACCCACTGCCCAGAGAAGGAGGTAGGTCGGCAAGGGTTTGGTGGTCGCGAACCGCACGCGCTTGAAGCCGGGTCCGGCGGGCTGCTCCTCGACGGGCATCGTGTTGGCGATGGCCTCGTCGCCGGAGGGCACCGTCAGCGTGACGTCGAACGGCGTCTTGAAGTCGGGCTCGTCGAATCCGGGGAAGGCGCGCCGCGCGTCGACCGCCTCGAACTGCGTGTACGCGTAGCGCTCCCCTGCCTCCTGCGCCAGGTAGAGCCCGACGATCTGCGGGTCGAACTCGCGGTCCCAGGCCAGGTGCAACGTCGCCTTGCCGGGTCCGGCAGGCCGTGGAAGGACGAGCCGCGCCAGTCCCTCGGCGTTCACCTGCTCGTACGCCGCGGGCGCGTCGTCCACGCGCGCGGAGGTCACGTGCAGCCCGCGCCCGTGCAGCCAGAGGACGGCCCGGGGCCTGTCCAACTCGACCTCGATGTCCGCGGAGCCCGAGAAGCGCTCCTCGGTGGGCACGATCCGCATCGAGAGCGAGTAGCGGA
>WNFD01044994.1_pt1 | contig 13592 bp, 15 predicted proteins | sample 5400491 | NCBI WGS metagenome assembly WNFD01 (sample SAMN13153343, study PRJNA577476) | soil metagenome | isolation source: 120 cm saprolite under Douglas fir tree site 2 hole 2 replicate 2 | place: USA:California | collected 2015-04-18 | reverse complement strand
GCGGCGGCCACCGCCAGATGGCGTTTGACCTCGCGTTCGTTGGGGTCGAGCAACCGGCCGAGATTCAGCATCTTGATCTAGTACAGCATGCCCACACAGCCGGTTGGGCTAACCCAGCTAATGCTCGCCTGGGCCTTCGTGGCAGGGTTGGCTCGGCTTTGCGAGCCAAGACTCCACACAACACCTTGCCAGCCTTTGCGTCGCGGGGCGAGGGGGTTTCCCGCAAGGGGGACCTGTCCCCCTTGCGCCTATCTCACGACCGGCTCGATCACCGCCACGCTGCCATCGGCGCGGCGGAATGCGATCTGGATCTCGCCTGTGTCTTCGTCCAGGTACACGTGGAAGGCCTGGCCGTCGGTCTCGAGCCGCTCCACGACCTGGTCCAGGGGCTCCGGCTTGAGGATCATCCGGAGCCGCTCAGGCTCGGAGGCGTGCTCCCGTTGCGCCGGTTCCTCGGGCGGCACCCTCAGGGGCGAGGTCGCCTGCTTGCGGTGCGTGCGCTGCTCCTTGAGCTTCACCACCTGTCTGTCGATTTTGTCGAGGGCCAGGTCGAGGGCGGCCTGCGGGTCGGCACCATGCTCCTTGGCCGACAGCACCGGCGCGCGACGGCCGTCGACGTGCACGTTGATGCGCACCACGGTCATTTCGAGACCGAACCGCTTCGCCTCATCCACGAAGTCGACCTCCGCGTCAGCGACACGGCCGAAGTGGCGGGCGAGGCGCTCGAGCTTCCGCTGGGCGTACTCCTTCAGCTCCGGAGGCAGCCCGGCGGTGCGGTCGTTCAGGACGACCCTCACAGCCCGAGTATAAGACGGGACCTGTGCCTCAACGCCCCTCACCCTAGCCCTCTCCCCTGAGGGGAGAGGGAATTACTACTTCTGCGCCGGTTTGTAGCCGGGGGGCGCCGGGAAGAGCAGCAGGATCTCCTTCGGCAGCGGGATGCCCTGGGAGAACATGCGGTCCAGGATCTTGGGCCGAAGGCCGGTCGGCTTGAACTCGGCGATGACCTTGCCATCGGCGGTCGCGCCCTTCTGGTCCAGCACGAAGATGTCCTGCATGGTGATGGTCTCCATCTCCATGCCGACGATCTCCGAGATCTGAGTCACCTTGCGCGATCCGTCGCGCAGGCGGCTCAGCTGGACGATCAGGTTGATGGCGCTGGCGATCTGCTGGCGGATGGCCTTCAACGGCAGGTCGACGCCGGCCATCAGCACCAGGGTCTCGAGCCTGGCCAGCCCGTCGCGCGGGCTGTTGGCGTGCAGCGTGGTCATCGAGCCGTCGTGGCCGGTGTTCATGGCCTGCAGCATGTCGAGGGCCTCGCCGCCACGACACTCACCGACGACGATTCGCTCCGGCCTCATGCGCAGAGAGTTGATGACGAGGCGCTGGATTGTGATCTCGCCCTCGCCGTTGATGTCCTTGGGGCGCGTCTCCATGCGGCAAACGTGCTCCTGGTGGAGCTGCAGCTCGGCCGCGTCCTCGATGGTGACGATGCGGTCCTCGACCGGGATGAAACCCGACAACACGTTGAGGAACGTCGTCTTCCCGGTGCCGGTCCCACCGGAGATGATGATGTTCGCCTTGGCCAGCACGGCCGCCTTCAAGAAGCCGAACGCGGACTCGTTCGCGGTGCCAAACCGGATCAGGTCCTCGACCTGGTACGGATCGCGGGCGAACTTTCGGACCGTCAGCAGGGGGCCGTTCAGCGCCAGCGGCCGAATGACCGCGACGTGGTCGGAGCCGTTGACCATGATCTCTGTCACGCGGTCGTCGCGGATGAGTGGCTCGATCGGCCCGAGCTGCTGGTAGTACTCGTCGATATTGATCCCGGGGATCCGGACAGCCATTAGTTCGCCTCCGCGGTGGTCGTCGCCAAGTGCCTCGCCACTATAGCGAACCGGTCGGCGGGCCTAGCCCAGTTCAGATTCGGACCCTGGCGACCGTCACACCGATCACAGGCCCCGATCCGGCGGCCTTCAGTGCAGCCGCGCAGGCCTCGAGCGTCGCCCCCGTGGTGGCGACGTCGTCCACGACCATGAGAGACCGCCCATCGAGCGGGACTCCTCGCCAGGCGAACGCTCCGCGGACGTTCTCCCAGCGGCGCAGGCGGTCGCTGCCGACCTGGGGCCTCGTCGCCCTGATGCGCGCCAACCGCCCGGGCGGATCGCGAAGGCTGAGGTGCTGCCGCAGCTCGCGCGCCAGCAGCTCGGCCTGGTTGAAGCCTCGCTGGCGGCGCCTGTCGCGGTGCAGCGGCACCGGGACGACGAAGGACGAGGCCAGGCCCTCGACCACGATGCGGTCGCAAAGCAGCAGGGCCAGCGGTCTCGCGAGCGCGCGCCAGCCCTGGTACTTGAACCGGTGGACCAACGGTTCGACCGGGCCTTCGTAAGCGACTGCGGAGCGCAGGCGCGAGAGCGCGTGCATTCGCGTGCGGCAGCCGCAGGTGTCCTGCCTGGAGTCCAGCTCAGCTCCGCATCGCCGGCAGAGCGGCTCTTCCAGCCGGCGGATCTTCCTCCGGCAGCGATCGCACAGCCAGGAGCCGACGAGATGGCATCCGCCACATCGGGGCGGCAGGATGAGGTCGACCAGCCGATCGAGCACGATTCGAGCTTATGCGGCGGGTCAATCCCTTCTTAACAGCGGTCTAGGAGATCGCGATTTCGTCGCCTTGCTGCAGGCCGAGGTTCTGCGTCGAACCGGCCGGCAGCTCGAGGACGCTGTGAGCCCCCCACTCGATCCACACGACGCCGTACCACGCCGGCAGGCGCGGATACACCTTCTTCACGCGGAACGTCCGGTCGAGGAAGACTGCGTCGATCGCGAAGTTCATCCCGAGCATGTGGATGCCGTTGCACGGGACGATCCACATGCCGGTGCCGGGGCGAAGCGAACCGCGGAACATCAGCCCGATGCCGCGGCCCATGAAGGTGCGCGGAACCTCCAGCTCCTCGGCCAGCACGTTGCCGGTGCGCTGATGAACGGCTTTCGGGCGTGCCCTCACGATCGCATAGGGTAGTGATTGGAACGCGATGGACTTCGACAGTGACGGCATCAGCCTGCATTACGAGGTCCACGGCCCCGAAAGCGGCGCGCCAATCGTCCTGGTGCACGGCTTCGCCTCCTACTACCGGCTGAACTGGGTCGGCACCAGGTGGCAGGAGACGCTCACGGGCGCGGGCTTCCGCGTCATCGGCCTCGACTGCCGCGGTCATGGAGACAGCGACAAGCCGCACGACCCGCGCGCCTATGAGACGCCAGTGATGGCCGCGGACGTCCGCCGGGTGCTCGACCACCTCGGCATCGAGTCGGCGCACTACCTCGGCTTCTCGATGGGTGCTCGCATCGGCATCCAGTGCGTGCTCGACTTCCCGTCGCGGCTGCGCAGGACGGTGCTTGGCGGCGTGGGCATCCAGGGCGCGCTCGAGCAGGCGCAGTCGATCGCACGGGCTCTGCGTGGCGGCGTGCCCGAGAACCCCGTCGCGAAGAGCTTCTCCGAATTTGCGAGGGCGCGGCCGCACAACGACCTCGAGGCGCTGGCCGCGTGCATCGAAGCCCTGTCCCCGCCGTTCGACCTGGGTCTGCTGAAGGCAGTCAAGACGCCGATCCTGCTCGTGGTCGGCGGCAACGACGAGCTCGTGTCAGGCGCTGAGGACCTGGTGGATCTGATGCCAACCGCAAAGCTCGTCATCGTGCCGGGACGCGACCACCTCGGCACGGTGCCGGCGCGGGAGTTCAAGGAGGCCGCGCTGGCCTTCCTCGAAGCCGGCTAGTTTCCGGCCCGGTGGTGGTAGCGCACGCGGTGCTTGCTGCGGTGGACGATGCCCTCCGCGGGGACTATGGAGATGGTCCCGTCGGGCTCGAGCACCCCGAGCTTGACCTGGCTCAGGTCCGCGATTCCGTGCTCGCGCACAGCCATCTCGATCTCCATCTGGTCCACCCCCTCACGCCGCATCACGTCCGGCAGACACTTGCCATCCTTGACGACCACCGCCGGCGCGGGAGTGAACAGGCTGTGGAACCGAGGCAGCCGGTCGAGGCGGCCAACCACCCAGTTCGTGAGCACGAGCGCGACGATGAGGATGAGACCGCCGACCAAAGACGTGTCCGGCCCGGTGATGGCCGGCTGCAGAGCGTTGGCCACGAGCAGTATGAAAACGAGGTCGTACAGGGTGAACTGCCCGACCTCCCTCTTGCCGAACAACCGCAGAGCGACAAGCAGCGACCCATAGATGACGACGCCGCGCAGCACCAGCTCCCACGCCGGGATGCTGGGCAGCAGCTGGAACGTATAAGCGGCTTCTAGCGTGTGGCCTGCGCGGCCAGCTCCTGGGCGCGCTGGCGCCGCTTGCGGCGCATCTCGTCCGCCTGGATGCGGAGGATCTTGCCGATGCCGGTGCCGAACTGCTCGGACTGGATGATGGCCTGGATGAAGTTGTGCAGGTCCTCGACACCGCTGCTGCGGCCCATCTCGTCCATCGCCTCGAGGCGCGGCCTACCGAGGCTCACCTCGCGAAGGACTTTCGCGAATTCGTCGGACAGAGCGTTCTTGTACTTCTCGACCACACGCGCGAGCGCTGCATCGAAACCGAGGCCGGCGTCGACCGCGATCACGAGCAGGTCCATGGCGTCCGGCAGGCCCTTCTGGATCTCCCGGCGGCGGTCGTTGACCTTCTGCCTCAACCAGAGCTGCGGCAGGAAGTAGCCGACGATCGTGCCGACGGCGAGGGCGAGCACCGCGTAGAGCGCGCTGCCCAGCACCAGCCCGAGCAGCAGGCCCACCGCGGCCGTCACCGCCGCCGCGACGATGCGGACGGCGCCGAAGTCCTCGGGCGTGAGGTTGCCGGGCCGGCCGGCAAGGTCGAGCTCGTTGAGCAGCTTCTTGCGCGCCTCCTGAGGAGTCGAGCGGGAAAGGAACGCGCCAAGCCTTTCGATCATCGGCCGCAGGGCGCGCTCGCTGAACGGCTTCTGAAGCTCGACCTCATCCATCGTCAGCGGCTTCTCGCCGCCATAGACCTGGAGGCGCTGAGCCACGATGTCGGCGGTGCTGGCGGCCCCGGCCGCGTTGCGCGCGAATCCGAGGAAGACGATGAAGATTCCGAGTCCGACTACAAGCGCGAGCAGGGGCATCATCGGCCTATACCTCGATGGCGACCACGCGCCGAATGATCAAGTTGCCTACGAAGATCATGAAACCGCCGATCGCCAGCAGGATCCAACCGATGATGCTTCCGAACATCGGCCGGAAATATGTCGGCGTCACGAAGTACATGAACGCCGCGAGCACGATGGGCAGGGCCGTGATCAGGGTGCCCGATGCTCGGGCCTGAGCGGTCAGGGTCGCGATCTCGCCCTTGATGCGTACGCGCTCGCGGATCGTGTACGCGATGTTGTCGAGGATCTCGGCCAGGTTGCCGCCGACCGTGCGGTGGATCGAGTAGGCCGTCGCGACGAGGTCGAAGTCGGGACTGATCACGCGCTTGGTGATGTTCATCAGCGCCTCGTCGGGCGAACCACCGAGGTTCATCTCGCGCACGGCTCTGCCGAACTCGTCGCCGATGGGCGGCACCGCGTTCTTGGCCACGGTGTCGATGGCCTGCGCGAACGAGTAGCCGGCCTTGATGGCGTTCGACAGCAGGGTGAGCGTGTCGCCCAGCTGGTTGTTGAAGGCCTTCAGCCGCTGGCCGATCCTGTACTTCACGTAGATGCCGGGTACCAGGTAGCCCAGCACGGCGGCCACGATTGCCTGCAGCAATCCCCAGCGCCACCAAGCGATGAGCGCGAACAGTGCCGTGCTGCCGAGCTGGATCATGAAGTACTCCGACGTGCGGAGCTTCAGGTCAGCGCGCTGGAGCTGCTCGGCCACCGACGGCTTGCCTTTCTTGGTGTCGCCACGACCGAACCTGTCGGCCGCGGGCTGGAACAGGTGGTTGAGCGTGTCGCGGAAGCCGGCGGTGGTCTCGAGCGCCGTCGCCCCCGCGGTCGTCACGCCATAGGCGGCCAGACGGGCCTGGAAATCCTCCGAGCCGCCTGCGCTTCGTCTCGCCTGAGCAATGCCCAGGACGACGAGGAAAACGGCCGCCGCCATGATGAGACCGAAAACCATCGGGAACGATAGGGCTGGCATCTAGACCTCCAAAAGGGTCAGTACAGCTTATCCGGGGGTGGCTGGGGGGTGGGCTGAAATATGTGCTCGGGAACTTCCTCCCCTTCGGCCTTCAGGTGCTCCATTCGCATCGGAATGATGCCGGTGGCGGTGTGGTAGCCGACGGCCTTGCCCTCAGAGTTCACGCCGATCTGGCGGAACTGGAAGATCTCCTGGTACTGGACCTCGCCGTCCTTGATGCCGGTGATCTCGGCCACGCTCACGATGCGGCGCACGCCACCGCGGAGCCTGGACTGCTGGACGATCATGTGGATGGCCGCGCCGATCGTCTCGCGGATGGCGCGTGACGGCAGGTCCTGACCCGCCTGCAGCACCAGCGTCTCGAGACGCACCAGGCACTCGTGAGGGTTGTTGGCGTGGATGGTGGACATCGAGCCATCGTGGCCGGTGTTCATGGCCTGAAGCATGTCCAGGGCCTCACCACCACGGCACTCACCGACGATGATGCGGTCCGGTCGCATACGCAGGCAGCTCTTGACCAGCTCGCGGATTGGCACCGCGCCCTTGCCCTCGACGTTGGGCGGGCGCGACTCGAGCTGGATCCAGTGCGGCTGCTGCAGCTGCAGCTCGGCCGCGTCCTCGCACGTGATGAGGCGCTCGCTCTCCGGGATGAAGGACGAGAGGATGTTGAGCAGCGTCGTCTTGCCGGAGCCGGTGCCCCCGGAGACGAGGATGTTCATGCGGGCGCGTACGCATGAGCGCAGGAACGTCATGAGCTCCGGGCTGGATGACCGGAAGCGGTTGACCACGTCGCCTGGCCCCCACTTCTCCTTGGCGAACTTTCGGATGGTCAGGCACGGGCCCTTCAGCGCGATGGGCGGGATGACCACGTTGACACGTGAGCCGTCCTTGAGGCGGGCGTCACAGATGGAGATCTGCTTCGGGTGGTTGGCCATGATTTCTGTGATCGTCGCGTCGGAGAGCAGCGCCTCCAGCGGGCCCAGGCCGAGCACGTCGTCCAGGACCGACTCGACCAGCCGCTCGCGGTCGGTCTTGGTCATGGTCATGGCGGTCGCGCGGAAGTACTCGTCGGCGAGCTCGACGATCTTGGCGCGCACGCCATCCTTGTTGCTGGAGTCGATCTGGTCCGCGAACTTCTCGATCAGCTTGGCGTGGATCTGCACCTTCGCTGCAGTGAAGGCGGGCAGCTGCTCGCCGCCCGCCGGCGGCCGTGGCGCAGGCGGAGCGGACGAGACCGGCGCGGCGGCACGCGCCACGGGGATCGCGGACGCGGTGGTGAAGCCTCCGGGCGCGCTGGCGGTCGCGGGGCCGTTGGCGCCGGCGCTGGCCGGCGCTGGAACCCCTGTCTGATTCTGCTTTACCCGGTCGAGTAGGCCCATCTCAGCACGCGCTCGACGTGAACCCGCGCGCGCCCCACGTTAGCAGAGCGCGTGCCATTTCCCCGACGTCCGGTGAGGTTCCCAAAGCTCGGTTCCCGGGCTCTTAGCCGCCGGACGTGAAGGTGAAGCGTTTGTTGACGTCGGCCGCGGTCACGCCCTTGGCCGCTGATATCGTCAGGCAGGCCGGGTCGGGACCCGTCGGCGCCGGCTGGTAGTCGTGGAACGACTCGAGCGTGTACTTCAGCTGCACGCTGTTGGCCAGGAACCATTGGATGAACTCGGCGTCACACTGCGTCACCTCGATGGTGAGGCTGGATGTGACTCCGCCGACCGCCCCCTGGTTGGACGACGCCGCATTGGCGCCGGCAGCCGGCTGCACGTTGATCTGAGCGGGACCAACCTGGATCACCCGGATGTTGGTGAACACGGTCTTGACCACGGTCTGCACCGGGCCCACTTGCTGGCCGGTCTTGGTGTTGAACAGGATCAGCTGGGCGCTGGCGATCACCGTGATGTAGTCGCCGACGGTGATGTGGCCCGCGACACCCTGCTGCTCACCTGTCGGGATGGCCATCGCCACGTAGCCCTGGGCCAGCGGCAGATAGGCCGGGGCGTTGCTGGTGGTGATGAGCCCGGCGTCCCGGACAAGCATGTCCGACGTGATGACCGTGCCCTTGCTGATGTTGACCTGTGCGATCAGGTTCACAACGTCGCTGACCTTGGCATAGGTGTTCACGAAGACGCCTGTTACGTCCTGGGTCGTGAGGTCTTCCGACTTGATCGGGGCGCGCAGCGGAATGGCCGTGGCTGCGGTGACCACGGTGATCCTCGAACCACCTGTGAGACCGCCACCACCTCCGCCAAGCGTGCCGAGGAAGAAGACGCCGCCTCCCGCGAGGAGCGCCAGGAGAAGGCCGACGATGATGAAAAGCCGTCCGCCGCCCGGTCGCGGCCTTGCCGGAGCTTGTGCCGTTGCCAAGGTTTAAGTCACCTCCGAGATTTGCATGTTCAAAAAAGTGCGTCGTGATTGTAGCCAGAGGGACTCAAATCGTCCCCCTCTTTCTTTAGTGCGATCCTGCCCGAAATGCGGAGAGCCCCTTTCGGGGCTCTCCAGTAGAAGGTGCTACTACGTTGGGGTTGTCGTTAGCCGAGAGCGGCTACGACGTTCGAGAACACGTTCTTGATCTGGTTGCCCATCGTAAGAAGGATCACGATGACGACGATTGAAACGAGGACGAGGATCAGGGCGTACTCAACCATACCCTGGCCTTCCTGACGGGTCGTAAGGCTCCGAAGCTTCCAGTACAGGCTCAACATTTCTGCGATTTCACCTCCTTTCTCTCGAACTCCAGGACTTTCACCCTGCTAGACGGCCCTGGGGGCCGGTTCTTGCGGGTCGCCGCCTGATCGCGACGAGATCCTATCCGGGGGGTCCCCGGCAGGTCAATTCAATAACGAAAGTCGTCGGGCTGCGGGTCCCTGGCTGATAGATTCCGGCTCGCACATGGTGGCTGCCGGGGTTCATTCGGAGCGGCGGACGGGGGCCTACTGGCGCGATCTCGTATTCGGACGGTTGCTTCCTGCCCTGTTTTTCAGCCTCTTCGTCGCCAACCAGGTGCTGCAGCTCTCCGAGACGGTCCACGCGGCCCGGACCTTCAGCGACTACCTGTTCGTCCTGCGCCAGCTGCTCGCCCTCGGCTATTTCACGATGCTGGTCGTCCTCTACAGCACCCGGCTGCCGCAGCGCGGCACCGACCACCGGCTGGGCGTCATCTTCGTCGCCTTCACCGGCACCTTCTCGGCGCTGCTCGGCACCTTCCTGCCGGGCGGGGAGCGGCGCGAATGGCTCGTGCTGCCGGGCGACGTCCTGGCGACCATCGGCCTGGTCTACTCCGTCTGGGGGCTGGCCTACCTGCGACGGTCGTTCTCGATCATCCCCGAGGCGCGCCGGCTCGTGACCGGCGGACCTTACGGGCTGAGCCGCCACCCCGTCTACCTCGGCGAGATCGCGACCGCGATCGGCGTCAACCTGGCCACGACCGGCTGGCCGGGCGCAATCGCGATCGCCTACTTCATCGGCGCCGAGCTGCTTCGCATGCGCTGGGAGGAAGGCGTGCTGTCCAGGGCCTTCCCCGCCGACTACCCCGCCTACGCCGCGCGCGTGCCGCGCTACTTCCCGAATCCGTTCCGGGCGGGATCGAAGAGCTGAACCTGACCCAGCGGCTGAGCACGCGGACTCTGCTCCTGGGCGGCGTCCTGATCGTCATCGCTTCGCTGTTCGCAACGGCCGAGCAGGACCCCGACTTCTGGTGGCACATCCGGATCGGCCGCTGGATGGTCGAGAACGGGCGCCTGCCGTCGAGCGACATCTTCACGTTCACAGTGCCCGACCACGTCTGGACCGACCACGAGTACCTGACCGAGATCCTGATGTGGCTCGTCTACAGCAGCGCCGGCACGGTCGGGATCGCCCTCGCGTTCGGCGTGATCACATGGCTCGGCTTCTGGCTGATGTACCGCCAGGTCCGCCGTCAGCCGTTCGTGATCGCCGGCCTCGGCCTCGCGCTGGCCGCCGTCGCCGGCAACCCGATCTGGGGGCCGCGCGCGCAGATGATCACGTTCGCTCTCACGTGCCTCGAGCTGTACTGGCTGCAGGGTTACCTCAGCGGGCGCAGCCGGATGCTCATGTACTTCCCGCTGGTGATGGCGCTGTGGGCCAACCTCCACGGCGGCTGGGTCATCGGGTTCGTCTGGCTCGGGATCGCCATCGCCTCCGAGCTCGTCATGTGGGCGTGGGATCGCGGCAACCCCGCGCACTGGGCGCACCTGAAGTTCCTCGGCATCATCACTGCCGCGTCGGCGGTGGCCGTGCTCGCAACGCCGCATGGGCTCAGCGTCTACCTCTACCCCTTCAACACCGTCGGCAGCGTGGCGCAGGAGAAGCTGATCGTCGAGTGGTTCTCGCCCGACTTCCATCAGCGCTACCTGCTGCCGTTCGAGGCGATGATCCTGCTCACGATCGGCGGCTTTGCGCTTCGCCGCCCGTCCCTGTACGAGTTCCTGCTGTTCGTCGCCGCGCTGGCGCTGGCGCTGCAGTCGGTGCGCAACGTGGCGCTGTTCGTCGCGGCCACGACTCCCGTGCTGATCAACACCTACGGCGCGTGGTGGCGAGAGATCGCAGCCACGCGCAAATGGAAGCTGGAGACGCCGGCCCGCCCGGCGTTCGCCGCTGTCACGGCGCTCGCGCTCGTACTCATCACGGTCGCGTCGGTCATCCACGTCACAGCCGACATCAACCCGGACAAGCAGGCTTCTCTGGACGCGTCGAGCTACCCCGTCGGCGCCGCGGACTGGCTCGCGGCCCACCCCGACGTCGGCTCGCGCATGTACAACCAGTATACGAGGACGTGCAGACCCTGCGCCCCGACTGGAAGCAGGTGCTCGACGACTGCCAGGTCGACTACATCGTGTACAACCGCGGCGAGGCGCTGGCCAACGTGCTCGCGAGCCAGGCCGACTGGCAGCTCGTCTATTCAGATTCAGTGGCGGTCATCTACGTTCGGCACGTCGACTGGTTCGCGCCACCGCGCTGCTAGCGGCGCTGCTAGTACAGCCTCCACACTTTGAAATCGGGCGTGTCGTAGGCCGGCGGCCCCAGCGCGGCCGGTGGCGGCGTCTTCAGGTCTGAGGTCCAGATCACGTACCGGATGTGGTTCCCCTGGTCGAAGGCCACGATGTCCGATTTCCCCGTGAGCAGGGCGAGGGCGGTCTGAGTCTTCGTGTAGTAGTCGAAGGTCTCGTCGTAGTGCCCGACATAAACCGTGTCGGGCGAATAGGCCGGGACGTACAACCCGATTCCTGGCATCGACAGCACGCGGCCCTGCGGCTGGTCGCCGAGCCAGGTGAGGCCCCCGTAGTAGGACTGGCTCATCACGTACTGCGGCTGCGTCGCGACCAGCATCGGCGCCAGCACCAGGAACGCGCTGCCCACCGCTGCGAACGCGACGTACGAGAACGGGATCAGCCGCCGCGCTCGCGCGCTCCGGAACCGCGGCAGGATCACCTCGAACATCCCCCTCGCACCGAGGATCACCAGCGGGATGTACAGCGCGTCGAGGAACCTGCGCCGCAGGTCGCCGGCCGGGTTCGGCAGGTAGAGGATCGCCGCCAGCAGCACCAGCCACGCGACCAGGAACAGGTCCTCGCGGCTCCGCCGGCGGAGCGCTCCGGGTATGCCGACCAGGGCGAGCAGCAGCTGCGGCGCGATGGCGAACAGGAAGCTGAAGCCCTCGGGCGGCAGCGCGTTCTTGGAGTGGAACGTCCACCGCTGCACCTCCGGGTTGCCGATGAACGCGAAGTACGCGTAGAGGATGTACGGCGCGGGGATCGCGAACGCGAGCGCGCCGGCGACCCAGCCTTGCTTTGTCGACGGCCTGCTCAGCAGCATCGCGACGGCCGTCGCGCCACCCATGAGGATCGGCATCTGCGGGTGGATCGAGGCCTGGCCGAGCCACGCGAGGCCCGCGAGCGCCCCCAGGCGCAAGTCGCCCCGCTCGATCGCCTTGAGCGTGAGCGGGATCCCCAGCGCCGCGAACACGCCCGACCACGCGAAGTGCGGCAGCGCGAGGATCGAGTAGAACGCGGTCAGCTCGGGCATGCGCCAGTCGAGCGTGTCAGTGGGGTTGCCGAAGACGACCGGATGGCCGAGCGCCTGGATGACGTACCCCATGCCCAGGCCGAACGCCAGGAAGAAGAAGGCGAACAGGCGGACGCCACGGTCCTGGATGAAGTGGGTGATGCACAGCCAGGCGGCGGCCATCAGGGCGAAGGCGGCGGCCACCCGCGCCAGGTGAAAGACGACGATGAGCGGCAGGCCGGCGATCGCCGCGATGTGGCCCAGCAGGAGCCAGAACATGAACAGGTATGCGGTTGGGCTCTCCTCTGTCGTGTAGCGGTTCTGCCACGACCACGCCCCTTCGAAGCCCTGGCGCATCTTGGCGAGATACGTGTTGGCGTCGTCGCCCAGGTAGAAGAAGCCCAGGAACACCTGGCCGTGTGGCTGCGCGAGGTAGCCGTACACATAGGGCGCGGCGGTAACCAGCGCCAGGACGAGGCCGGTCGCCAGAGGCACCGTCCAGTCGCCGAGGCCTCTTCGCACCGCGCCGCTTACCGCCGCCATCGCCCCATGCTCAGGCGCAGCACGGTCAGGAGCGCGCGGCGCACCTCGTTCTCCGAAACCTTGGACGCGCCGGCGATTCGGTCCTCGAATTTGATCGGCACCTCCACCACCTTGTAGCCAAGGCGGCGCGCGCGGAAGACCATCTCGATCTGGAAGGAGTATCCCTGCGAGCGCACCTCGTCGAGCCCTATGTGCGCCAGCAGATCTCGGGTGTAGCAGCGGTAGCCCGAGGTGGTGTCGCGCGTCGGCACCCGCAGCAGCAGCCGGCAGTACATGTTGGCGCCCCACGAAAGCAGCCAGCGCCGCAGCGGCCATCCCTCGATCGAGCCGCCGGGAATGTAGCGGGAGCCGAGGGCGAGCCCACCGCTCTTGCGGGCCGCGTCCACGATCGGCTGCAGGTCCTGCGGCCGGTGCGATCCGTCGGCGTCCATCTCGACGAAAAGCTGCGAACCGTCCTCGAGGCCGATCCGGAACGCGTCCTTGTAGGCGCTGCCCAACCCCAGCTTGCCGGGACGGTGCAGCACCCGCACGCCTGCATCGGCGGCAGCCAGCTGGTCGGCGATCTCGCCCGTCCCGTCAGGGGAGCTGTCGTCGACGATCATCACGTCGTGGCCAAGCTTGCGCACCGCGCTCACCACGCGCACAACGTTCTGGTGCTCGTTGTACGTCGGCAGCACGACGAGGACCTCGGTCGGCGGCGTCTTGCGCGGGCCGATGCTCACCTGCTCGGCGCGTATCGACGAAAGCGAACGCCAACCAGGTCCTTGAACATGTCGACGGAGTGGCGGATGGCGGCCACCTTGGTCGGCGCCGAGTGGCGCCACACGACCGGCACCTCCGCGATGCGCGCGCCGCGCTTCTTGGCGAGGAACAGCGCCTCGGGGTCGTAGCCGAAGCCATTGGTGCGCAT
>WNFD01008602.1_pt1 | contig 13593 bp, 13 predicted proteins | sample 5400491 | NCBI WGS metagenome assembly WNFD01 (sample SAMN13153343, study PRJNA577476) | soil metagenome | isolation source: 120 cm saprolite under Douglas fir tree site 2 hole 2 replicate 2 | place: USA:California | collected 2015-04-18 | reverse complement strand
GTGCGCACCGAGGCGATCGAGGTGCTCGGCCTCTTCGGCCTCGAGAGCAAGCGCAACCTGCTCGCCGGCGGGCTCGCCCAGGGCGAGCGCAAGCTGCTCGACGTCGCCGTGGCCTATGCGCTGCGGCCCAAGATTCTCTTCCTCGACGAGCCGACAAGCGGCGTTGGCACCCGCGACAAGGCGCAGATCATGGACACGGTCTCGGCCGTGGTGCGCGCCGGCACCGTTACCGCGGTCGTCATCGAGCACGACATGGACATCGTCTTCAAATACTCCGATCGTGTCGTGGTGATGCACGAGGGCGGCTTCCTCGCCGATGGCCTGCCCGCGGAGATCCGCGCGAACAAGGAGGTGGCGACCGTACTCCTCGGCGCTCCCGTCGCGACCTGAGCCATGCTCGAGATCGAGGGCATCAACACCTTCCGCGGCCCCGCTCATGTGCTGAACGGTGTCTCGCTCACCGTCGGCGCGCGGGAGGTCGTGTGCCTCGTCGGCCGCAACGGCGCCGGGAAGACCACCACCATCGAGAGCATCAATGGCCTCCTGCCGATGCGCTCGGGGACCGTGCGGTTCCGCGGCGAGGACATCAGCCGTCTCCCCGCCCACAAGCGCGCGCAGCGCGGGATCGGCTATGCGCCCGAGGGCGCCAGCATCTTTCCCGACCTCACGGTGTCGGAGAACCTGATGATCAGCCGCTGGCTGTCCGAAAAGGCGGTGCGGGCGCGCGGCGACGATAGCGAGGTCGGCGAGGACCGCGTCTTCGCCGTCTTTCCCGAAATCCGCGCCTTCCTGCCGCAGCGCGGGCTGAACCTCTCCGGCGGCCAGAAGAAGATGGTGGCGATCGCCCGCGCCATGTCGCTGTCGCCGTTCCTGCTGCTGCTCGACGAAGCGTTCGAGGGCCTCGCGCCGGCGGTCGTCGGCCGGTTCCGCGACGCCGTTATCGCCATCAAGGCGATGGGCGTCTCGATCCTCATCGCCGAATCGAACCTCGTGAACGCGGCAGCGGTCGCCGACCGACTCTACGCCATCGATCGCGGCGAAATCATCTTCCACGGCTCGCCGCAGGATGCCCTCGGCAACGAGGACGTGATGCGCACGCTGCGGGGGTGATGCCGAGGCGCGCGCTCGGCGTGCTGATCGCCGCGATCACCGTCGCGGCGCCGGCCGAGGGCGGCCACGAGCTACCCATCTATCCGAGCTTCTACCCGCATGAGATTCGCATCCAGACGGTCGACCCAGGCCCCGCTGCGCAGCTGCTGGCCGCCGGCGAGATCCACGCCTATATCGGAGCCGAGCCGCGCTTCGGTGGTGCCCCCGCCGGCACGCTGAGCGCCGTCGAGTCGCTCGGCTCCTTCGTGCTCGTCACCGTCGATCCGCCGGACTGCGGTGCGCTCCAGGCCGCCTTGCGCACTCTCGCCGTCGGCGCCGACGGCATCGTCTTTCACCCTTATCCGGTGACGCCGTTTCACGCCGACTACCTGCAGCATGCCGACCGCGCCGACGCTGCGAAGCAGCGCGTGCAGGGGGCGGCGCCGGCGCGCGGCCCCGCCACCGTCGACCGAGTCGACGCGACCGCGCTCGTCGCCGCCGCCACAACAAGCATCAACGGCTGGGTCGGCCCACCCTGGCTCAAGGCGGGGTGGTTCCAAGCGTACCGCCTCCTGGCCGATGCGCTCGAGCCTGCCGACCGGCAACGCGCCGACGATGCTCTCCACCAGCTCCAGGAGGAGGACGACGACGGGCTCGAGGAACGGCTCAACCTCGAGCGCGGGCTGCTCGCGGCGCTCACCGGCAATTGCCGCCGAGGGGTCGCCGGCTACACGGTGAAGCGGGAGTGGTTCAACGCCGAGTTTTCGGCCGGGATCGAGAACATCGCCGCTGATTCCGAGGCCGGGCTCAACGCACCGGTATTCATTCGCACCGTCAAGCTCAAGGACTTTCCTTGGAACGGCTGGCTCCGGCTCGGCGTCAGCACGGGTCCGGATGCCGCCTGGAACCCGGTCGCCGGATTCAGCGACCCGGCCGGGCGGCTGATCTGGTCCGCGCTCGGCGACCCGGCGGCGTTCCCCTTGCCCGGCGACGATGGCTGGGTGCTGAACCGCATCGCCGACGTGAAGCCGGTTCGATGAGGCGCTGGCTGGCACTGATGGCGCTCGTGCTGGCGACAGGCGCGAGCGCCGGCGAGCAAAGCTTCACGATCGCCATCGAGCAGGGGCGGGTGCCGGAGGCGATGCGCACGCTTCGCGTCCATCAGGGCGACAGCGTGATCCTGCGCTGGCGCAGCGACCGCCCGCTCACGCTGCATCTGCACGGTTACGATTTCGTCTGGCAGCTCAGCCCCGGACGCGTCGTCGAGTCGACCTTCACCGCCTTCGCCGCCGGCCGCTTCCCGATCGAGGCGCACGGCACGCGCAGCCGGGACGAAACGCTTGTCTATCTCGAAGTCCTGCCAAACTAGGGCCCGCAGCCGCGCCGCCGTCGCGGCGCTGGTGCTCATCGTGACGGCCAAATCCGCCGCCGCCCACGGCTTCGGCCAACGTTACGACCTGCCGGTTCCGCTCTCGCTCTATCTCGCGGCCGCGGCCGCCGCCGTCGTCCTCTCGTTCGTCGTGATCGCGTTCTTCGTGCGGCACCCGGCACGGTCGGCTGCCTCGCCGCGTCGGGCGCCGCGCTGGCCGGTGCCGTCCGGGCTAACCCTGACGGGCCGGATCGTCGCCGCGGGGCTGTTCGTGCTGATTCTGCTTGCGGGCTGGTTCGGCAACCAGAATCCGCTGATGAACCTCGCCCCGACTGCTGTGTGGATCGTCTGGTGGGTGGGGTTCGCCTATCTCTCGGCGCTGCTCGGCAATTTCTGGGCGGCGGTCAATCCGTGGGCGGCGTTATTCGACTGGACCGAGGCGCTTGCCGGCCGCCGCCTCTCGCTCGACCTCCGCTACCCGACGGCGCTTGGCGTCTGGCCGGGCCTCGCCCTGCTGATCGCCTTCTCGTGGATCGAGCTCGTCTATCCGCGCGCCGCGGTGCCCGCCGCCATCGCCTGGCTCGCCTTGGGCTACTCGCTCATCACCTGGGCCGGCATCGCCCTCTTCGGCCGCGCCGCCTGGCGCGCTCGCGGCGAGGCATTCTCCCTGGCCTTCGGGGTTTTCGCCCGCCTCTCGCCCGGTGGCGCCGATCAGGGTCCGCCGGCCTCGAGCTCGATGACGGCGCTGGTGCTCTTCGTGCTCGCCTCGGTGCTGTTCGACGGCTTCCTCGCGACGCCGATCTGGGCCAGCCTCGAGAGCTCGCTTCCCGGCCACCGCATGGCCGTCCAGACGATCGGCCTCGTCGCCGTCTGGCTGCTCTTTCTCGGGGCCTATCGCGCGACTTGCGGCGTCATGGCCGCCCTATGCCAGGGGTCGCCTAGCGCGGACGAGCTGGCCCGCTCGTTCGCCTTCACCCTCGTCCCGATCGCGCTCGCTTATCATCTGGCCCACTATCTCAGCCTCCTGCTGATCCAGGGCCAGTACATCATCCCGCTCGCGTCCGATCCGTTCGGATGGGGCTGGAACCTGCTCGGCACCGCGGGCTACCGCGTCGACATCGCCATCGTCGGCGCGCGCTTCGCCTGGTACGCCGCGGTCGGCGCCATCGTCGCGGGCCACGTCGCGGCGGTCTGGCTGGCGCATCGCAAGGCCTTGGCACTCTTCGGGGCGCCGCGCACCGCGCTCAGGAGCCAGTATCCGTTGGTCACGCTGATGGTCGGCTTCACCGTGGTCAGCCTCACGATCCTGGCCGAGCCGATCGTCGAGAGCCGCTCGACCGGCCCGGCCGACGCCGCGGCAACGGGGTCGATCGCGGTGCCTGCCGACGCGGTGCTTCCCGAGCCCGGCACCGGCCGCCTGCGCCCGGTCGGACCCGGCCACGTCGCCCGGGCCGGCCTGATCTTCCGCGCCCTCGCCTCCGCCTTTCACGACGGCACAAGCATGACGGTCGCCGACCTGCTCTACGCCTACAGCTTCGCCTGGCGCTGGAGCGCGGGGGAAGCGGCCGACCCCGCGATCGCCGCCGCAACCGCGCTCGGCCGCCAGCGCCTCGTCGGCCTGCGCGTGGTCGGCAGCGACGCAACCTCGAAGTCGGTCACCTTCGGCGACGTGACCTTCACCCGCGAGCTCCTGATCGTCGAGATCTACGCCGATGTCGCCGCCGCCGACCCGGACCGCGCCGCCGCCGTCGCCCCACCCTGGAGCACCCTGCCCTGGCCGGTGGTCGTGCTGATGGAGGAAGCGGTGACCCGTGGCTGGGCGGCCTTCTCACGCTCGGAAGCCGCCCGCCGCGGCATCCCCTGGCTCGACCTCGTCCGCACGCCGGAGCTTACCCGCCGCCTCGCCGACCTCGTTGGCGAATTCGCCCGCTCCGGTTATCGTCCGGAGGTCCTGAGTGCCTTCGTGACCGCCGACGAGGCGCGCGCCCGCTGGACCGCCCTCGACGCGTTCTACCATGCGCAAGGCCACTTCCTGGTCACCAATGGCCCGTACCGGCTGAAGGCATGGTCCGCGGAGGCTGTCACCCTCGAGGCGTTCCGTGACCTGACCTATCCGCTGGGTGTCGGCTCCTTCGACGCATTGCCGATCCCGCGCCGCGCCTTCGTCGCCCGAGTCGAGCCCACGTCGGAGGGAATCAGGCTCTCGGTCGAGGTCGAATCGCTACGCAAATTCCAGCGCAGCTACGCCATTACCCGCGAGCCGCTGCGCACCGTGCCGTCGGATCGCGGGCTCACCGGCCGGCTCGACCTCGCCTGCCGCTACGTCGTGATCGGCCCGGCGGGTGACGTCGTGCTCGCCGGCACCGCCGGCCTTGCGCCCGACGCGACTTTCCGCCTGGCGCTGAAGGACCAGCTCCCGCCCGGCGCGTACACATTGCTCGCCTCGGTCGTGCTCAACGACAATGCTGTCAATGTCGAGATCACACGCATTCCCTACAACGTCGCGGCGGAGTGAAGGCAAGGGGCGAAGATGATGAAGAAGACCGAAATCGCTGAATTCTTCCGCCGCCTCGCTGCGGCTCTGCCGGTGCCGAAGACCGAGCTTGAATACGCCAACCCCTACACCCTGCTGGTTGCCGTCGTGCTGTCGGCGCAGGCGACTGATGTCGGGGTCAACAAGGCAACCAAGCCGCTTTTTGCCGTCGCCGACACGCCGCAGAAAATGCTCGCGCTCGGCGAGGAACGCCTCAGCGGCTACATCAAGTCGATCGGCCTCTACCGCACCAAGGCGCGCAACGTCATGAAGCTAAGCGCCATGCTAGTCGAGCAGCATGGCGGCGCGGTGCCGCGCGACCGCGCGGCGCTCGAGACGCTGCCCGGAGTCGGCCGCAAGACTGCCAGCGTCGTCCTCAATGTCGCCTTCGGCGAGCGGACGATCGCCGTCGACACGCATATCTTCCGCGTCGCCAACCGCACCGGCCTCGCCCCCGGCAAGACGCCGCTGGCCGTCGAGCTCGGGTTGGAAAAGCGCGTGCCCGAGCGTTACGTGCAGCATGCCCATCACTGGCTCATCCTGCACGGACGCTACGTCTGCAAGGCGCGCAAGCCGGCGTGTCCGTCCTGTCCCGTCAGCGATCTCTGCCGCTTCAAGGCAAAGACGAAAGCTGCATAGCTCTCGCTCGAAACCCCGCCCTGCCCCCCCGCGAGCGGGGGAGGGATGCGATTCTGGAAGAGTTTCGGACCCCTATTGTCGCTGCGGCTCGAAATTGACCGCGGCCGGCGCCGGCGCGCTGGCGGTGGTGCCGCTCGCGACGGTCTCGGTCGACGTCAAGACCTGGATGTCGCCGGCGAGTTGACCGCCGGCTTCGATCTCGATCTGGGCGTAGCGCACCGTGCCGACGACTTTGCCAGTCGAGCGAATCAACAACCGCTTGCGCACCGTCAGCGTGCCCTCGAAGCGGCCGCGGATCTCGGCCTCCTCGATCGAAGCCGAGCCCTTGAAGAGACCGCTCTCGGCAATGTCGACGTCGCGGCAATTGGCCAGATTGGCCTCGACGCTGCCCTCGACGACGAGGCGATCGCACGAGGTGATCTCGCCCGACAGCGCGATCTCACGACCGACGATCAGCTTGCGATGCTCCGTCTCGCTATGCCGCGGCGCCGGTGCGGCGGCGGGCGTCTGGCGGGGCATCTCGATGCCCGGCCTTACCGTATCGGTGGGACGCGGCGGCTGCGTCGGCAACACGGGGGCCTTGCCGGACCCCAATCCAGCACCCGGCCGGGTCGCCGGCCTTTCCGGGAGACCCAAATCATCGTTTTTTTCCATGGTTGGTTTCACTTCCTCCAGCTCGGTCTTTCTGCGACGAAACATGTCTCGACACCTTCTTTCTCGGAGCGGCGCGGGGCGCGGTAAAAGAGTGGCTTTTTTTGTTCCCCTGCGTGCGACAAAAGAGTGACTTTATACCGCAACGCGCAACCGCACGGCGGGAGCACCGCGGCAGCGCCGGAATTAGTAGCACATCCCCGCTCGGCCGACACCGTCTGACGTGGTCGACGCCGGCGAAAGGCAGGCTCGCCCCGTTGGCACGCCTCATGCGGCTTCCCGCAGCCGCTCGACGAGGTGCAACATGAAGAGCGCGGCGATGAGCGGTGCGGCAAGATTGACGAGCGGCAAGGTGAGAAGGAATGCGATGACCGCCCCGGCGAGGACAAGCTGCAGCCGTCGCGCCTGCCACATCAGACGGACCTGTCGCTCGTCGAGGCGGCGTAGCGCCGCGAGTTCGAAATATTCCCGTCCGAGGAGCCAGCCATTGATCGCATAGAAAAGCACCAGATTGACGCCCGGCACCAGGAGATAGGCCGGCAGGGCGAGCAGATTGAGCACGATGGCGAGCAGCGCGAGCCGCGCCGCGCCGAACAGCACGCCGGCAAACGATTGCCGGTTCGGCGGCGGCAGGAACGGGTAGCGGCGCTGCTCCACCGTCGCGATGGCGCCGTCGAGGAAGAAGCCGAGGACGAGCGTGGCAACGGCCGGGAACAGCATCCAGCTGAGGAAGAAGATCGCGAGCCCACCGAGCAGCTTGAGCGCCTCGTCGAGATAGGCGAGATCGAACAGCGTGGTGCGATAGAGGAGGAAGCCCAGCCCGATCGCCAGCGCTGCGAGAACGATGGCGGCGAGAAGCACGCTCAGCGCGAGAATGCGGCGCAGGCGGGGATCGAAGATATCGCCAAGCGCGGCGAGGAAAGAGGGAATCATCGGAAGCTTGCCAAGGTGCGACAGACGCCCGGTCTAGACCACCCGGCCGTATACGACCACTAATTTCAGCGGCGCGGCGCGCCTCATTCCGGCCCGGGCGCTAGAGCCGTCGCTGGCGCTGTGCTAGAGCTTCTTGCAGTTTCTGCGACAGGGGGACGTCATGGCGACCGTCTTCGGATACGTCCATTTTTCGCTCGGAAAGCAGGAAATCGCCGATGCCAAGACACGGCTTGCGGCCGCCGGCGCGACCACCATCATCGTCGAATCGCCCGGCCCCTTCCCCAAGCTCGGACCCGGCTCGGTCTCCCCGCTCAAGAAGCAACCGGCGCTCTTCGACCTCATCAATTCGGCGTCGAAGGGTGATGTGATCATGGCGGTGCGGCTTTATCACCTCACCCCTGCGATACTGCGGCTGCTCTTCGTGAACGAAAAATTGCAGAGCGCAGGTGTCGCGCTGGTGTCGCTCGACGATGGGCTCGATACGCGGCAGGGGGAAGGCGGGGGGATCTTCCCGGCGTTCAATGCGCTCGCCACCTTGGTCGAGGACTATCGTTCCCGACATCGGGGGACCGTTCTCCATATCATGGAAGGCAATGGCGGCGACGGCGGCGGCGTTGTCCACGGCGGTTGAGCGAACCGCGACCGCTTAAGGCGTCATCTTAAGGCGTCATCGTCAGGGCGGCAGCCCGATTTGGGCGAAGGCGGGGCGCAGCCTCAGCATCGCCTCGACATAGCGGACATTGCCCCTTCGATTCGCCGCAAACATCGATCGTAACGTTGCGCTGGGCTGGCGCTCGCGGAATTTGTCCAGCGCCGCCCTTGCTTCGTCGTGGTGACCGAGCCGTTCATCGGCGGCGGCGAGAAGCGCAAAGGACCGCCCGGTCCCCGGCGCCGCTTCGATCGATCGGCTGAGCCAGCCTATCGCTTCTTCATTCTTGTTGAGGAGGAGAGAGACCAGACCAGCCCCTTCCAGCCAAGTCCAGCGGATGCCGTGGAGGGTGTCGAGCTGGTCGGCCTTGACGAATGACGCGAGGGCCTCCTCGAAGCGTCCGAGGATCATCTGATTGATGCCGATTTCCTTGATCGCACGCACGCTCCACGGATCGATTGCGAGAACCGCATCGCAAGCCGGCAGCCCGTCGAGGAAGCGATCGACCGCGCGCATATAGATGCAGTTGGCATCGAGGCCCGGCAAATAGGTCGGTTTCGCTTTGAGGGCGGCGCGCAACATCCGTGCGGCCTCCGCCATCTTCCGGTCGCCTTCGCCAGCATCGTACCAGCCGTTGAGGAAGGCGGAGATTTGGGTACGCGCGAAATGGATCCTGGCATCCACATTGTTGGGATCGAGAGCGAGCGCGCGCTGAAAGAGCTCCTCGGCCGCCAGCGAGCGATCGCGAGAATTCTGCTCGGTGAAGTGACGCGCCTGGTTGATCAGCGACTGGACTTCCTCGGCCGAGGGACCTTCCGCCTTGTCCTGGTTGAGAAGGCCGCTGATGCGCGCCGCCAGCGGGTCGCCGATGAGGCCGACGAGCTGATCGATCACCCGCGCCGGATCGGCTGCGTCGCCGGCGACCACGAAACCGTCGGCCCATTCGGTGTTGCCGTCGTTGGCATCGATCAGTCGCGCCTGGATTTCCCATTTCCCGGGACTCGATTTTCCGGGGCTTGGAAGCAGCGTTCCGATGACGAAAAACCGCGCGCCGCTGTCGCGGGCGAGCATCTGCAAATCCCCGGCGTCGGGACCGACGGCCGAATTTCCGCGCGCTTCGACGGTGCGGATATTGCGGATGCGCGACATGCCGCCGGCAAGCCGCTCGGTCACCGCTATCGCCATGGCATCGGCTTCGGCGCCGATGCCTAGATTCTTGAACGGCAGGACGGTGAGGGCCGGCTTGTCCATGGCGAAGATTCTCGGCATCGCGGCGAGAGCGAAAATCGCCAGCGCCACAACCGCCGCGGCCACCGCAAGAGCGACTTGGAGCCGGCGGCGGTTGAGCGAAGCGGCCGCGCCCGCGTCGGATACCGCGTCATCGGAAACCGTGGCGATGGCCGCCGGCAAGGAGACCGTTCCACCTGAGACCGCTCCAGCCGAAACCGGCCCGACGAAGCGATAGCCGCGCCGCGGCAGCGTCTCGATCCAACCCCTACCGCCGGGGACAGCATCGAGAACACGGCGCAATGCGGCGATCTGAACCGTGAGGTTGCTTTCCTCGACGGCCATTCCATTCCAGGCGCTGTCGATCAAATGCTCCTTGCGCACGAGGCGACCGGCCTGCTCGACCAGCAGCAGCAACACCGCCACTGCCCGCTCGCCCAGCGGCACGAGGTCGCTGCCTTGCAGGAGGATCCGGGCTCGCGCATCGAGACGGAACGGGCCGAGCATGTAACATGCGGCATCCGCTCCCTCGACCGCTTCCTGTGCTGATCCGATTTCACGCTGCGCTGACCGGCCAGCCGGTGCCGACGACACCGCGGGATCGCCGTCCGGCGCCAGCGAATCGCGCGGCGGCGAGTCGACAAGAACACCATCGTCCGACAGGGATCGGGCCCGCCGGGAGGTTGCTGTCGGAATTCCCAAGCGACCCTCCGAAAGGGTGAGCGGCTGGCCGATAGGATAGTGGCGACGCGGTCCCCCGCGATGTGAGCCAACTCACATAAGGCGCCGGAGATCCCGCCGCGCGCCCGACGGCTGGGCGCAACGCGTCTTTCGGCACTATTTCGGAACTTTTTCGGCGTCGCTTCAGGACATCCAGCATCGCCGCGCGCAGGCTCCTTGATCAAGCGACGCATATTCAGCAAGATTGGGGGCAGTTCCGATGGACCAGTTTCGAAACAGCAGCGCCGGCCGGCCGCGATCCCTCTCGCCGGGCGGCGCAACGGGCGGCGCCGCTTCAGACCCAGCCGCGACGGCAATCGGCACGATAGCGCCGGTAGGGGTGCCTCACCCGCACAAGCAGCGCCCCGACATCAAGCCGTGGATCCGGCGCGATCCCATTCCGCAGTCAGTCAAGGAGGAGGTGATCCGCAAGGCCAAGGCCGAGCGGGTGGCCTTCGTCCAGCACGTCGTCGCGGCGCCGTTTCGGATGCTGTGGCGGCTCACGCGGTCGCCGCAGCGGGCGAGCGACGGCGGCAATGCGAGCCCGCTCGTCTCCGAGCAGGATCGCATCGTGCGCGCGGCGAAGATCGATCGCGAGCGGGCCAGGGGACGGCTGCTGGCGACCGTATTCACCTTGCCGAACGCGATCCTGGGCCGCCGCCGCGCCGCGTCGGGGGAACGCGCGGCGGCAGTCGACGGCGCGGGCATCGCATCGCCCGTATCGGATCGATCAGCGGAAACCCGATGACGTGCGCGGCGCCTCTCGCTCGGGCCCGCGGCGAAGCGAAACCGATAGAGCGGCAGAGGAGTGATCACCATGGATACTTGGCATAACGATGTGCAGACGCGGTCCTACGCGTATCGGAGCTTCGAGTTCGGCGATGCGCCGCGGCACCGCGAGGCCATCCGTTCGTTATTCATGATCGGCGGGGTGATCGCTGCCCTGGCGGTGGTCGTCTGCCTCGTCGCCTTCGTCGGCGACCCGCCGCCGGACACTTTTCTCAACGCCACGTCTTTTCCATGAAAAGTCGCCGCTGATCCCGTCTGCGCTCTATTTCAGCGTGCATGCTTCCCCGAATCCGTGTCAGATTTTCGACGCAGATAGGGGGAGCACATGGCGGAAATCGCAATCGCGGGGCCGGCCGATCTCGGCGACTTCGCTGCGGAGGTCCGGCCGGTCGGCGGGCCGGGTCTCGTCTATGACGGGCGGATCCGATCGCTCTTCCTTCTGTGGCTCAAAGTCACCCTGCTCAACCTCCTGACGCTTGGTTTCTATCGCTTCTGGGGGCGCACGCGGATCCGCAAGTATCTCTGGAGCCGGGTCAGCCTCGAGGGCGAGCGTTTCGAGTATGATGGCACCGGCGGCGAGCTCTTCCGCCGCTTCCTCATCACCCTGGTGGTGCTCGCGCCGCTGCTCTTCGCCCCGCCGATCGCCCAGCTCGCCGGCGCGCCGCCCCTGCTGCACGGCATCGTTCAGGGGGTGCAGGCCTTCCTGCTCTTCTACCTTGCCTATCTCGGCTACTACGCCGGACGGCGCTACCGGCTTGGCCGCACCTTGTGGAGCGGCATTCGCGGCGGTCTCGACGGGCATGCCGGTCTTTATGGGCTCTACGCCATGCTGACTAGCCTCGCGACGCTGCTCACCCTCGGGATCTTCTCGCCATGGCAACGCGTCATTCTCTGGCGCTATGAGGCACGGCACACGAATTTCGCCGACCGCCGCTTCGCCTTCGACGGTCGCGGCAAGCACCTCGTTGGCGCCATGTTGCTTTCGGCGGCGTTCTTCGTCGTTGCGCTGCTCGTCGCGGTGCTGGCGATCGCGGCAGTCGCCGTTTTCGCTTTCTTCGCGTGGCAGGGTCTGTTTCCCGGCCTCGGCCACGAGCTCGACGCCGTCTTCACGCTGATGAGCAAGGGGGACTGGGAGACCATCCTCGAAAAATACGCCTATTTGGCGATCACCTTCATCATGGGCTATTTCGTCCTCATCTTCTTCCTGTCCTTCATGCTGCAGGCGGCATTCGCGGTCGCCTTCTCGCGTTTTCACGCGCGCTGGTTTAACTACCTTGCCGGCCACACGAATTTCGGCGCGCTGCGCCTGTCGGCGGCGGTCACGGCTGGGCCAATGTTCAAGCTGCTGCTCGGCAATATGATGCTGCAAATCCTGACCCTGGGGATCGCCGCGCCCTTCGTCGCCCATCGCACGCTCCGCTTCACTTGCGGCAATCTCGCAGTGCACGGGGTCGAGTCGCTGCATGCCTTGCGGCAGTCAGGACAGCGCGCGCATCCGCCGGCCGAAGGCCTGGCGCAGCTCCTCGATTCCGGCGGCTTCGCCTGAGCGTGCCGCGCTGAAACCGCGAGCCGAATTGAGATTTCCCGGCAGCTATTTCGACGGCACCAGCCCGGCGCGGCGTTCGGTGCAGGTCGGCATCGCCGATCGCGGTCTCGCTCTCGTGCAGGAGGACGGCAGCCCGCTCGCCTTCTGGCCGTTCGCTGCGATCGAGCGCAGCGAGGACGAGGGCGATCACGGCGCGACCCGGCTGGCGTGCGGCGCCGCCCGGCTGCGCGTCGACGGCGCCGCTTTCGCCAACGCGTTGCACGCGGCTGCACCCGCGCTGGCGCCGCGCTCGCCCGCGCAGCGCCTGCTGCGCGGCCTCGCAATCACCGCGATGGCAGGCGCCGTCGGGCTTGTCGGGTGGTTTCTGGTGCCCCGTCTCGACGCGCCGATCGCGGCGCTTGTGCCAAGCGCTTGGGAAAGGCGGGTCGGCGCCGAGACGGTCGAGCTGATGGGCGGCAAGAGCTGTACGACGGCTGCGGGCTCGGCGGCGCTCGGCCGGCTGGTCGAGCGCCTGACCGCCGGTGTCGCGCTGCCACTGCCGATCACCGTCGAAATCAGCGACCGCAAGGAGATCAACGCCTTTGCCGCGCCGGGCGGCCGCATCATCCTCTTCAACGGTCTTCTCGTGGCGGCGCAGTCGCCGGACGAGGTTGCGGGCGTCCTCGCGCATGAGATGACCCATTCGCGCAAGCGCCACCCGACGCGCATGCTCATCCGCCTGATCGGCACGTCCTTCCTCGAGCAGCTGCTGATCGGCGCCGAAACGGGCGGGATGGCCGAGATGCTCCTTGTCCTCTCCTATTCGCGGCAATTCGAGGAGGAGGCCGATGCGGGTGCCGTCGAACTCCTCGCGGGCGCCGGCATCGACACCGCCGCCTTCGCCAATTTCTTCGATCGGCTGGAAAAGTCCGGAGGCGGCGGGCCGTTGCCGGCGATCTTGGCCAGCCACCCGGCGCCGCAAGAGCGCAGCGCCATGTTGCGCGCCCATCCCGGCGCCGCGACGAGTCCGGCGCTCGATGCCGGCGACTGGGAGTCTCTCAAGGCGATCTGCGCCGCGCCGAAATAGCACCGCGCCGTCAATCGTCGATCGCCTGATAGGCGAGCGTCGTAAAATCCGCGTTGATGTCGACATCGTTCGGACCGGTCATCAGGCGCTGGACGAGCAGGATTCCGACCATGTCCTCCTGCGGATCGGTCCACCACGACGTGCCGAAGCCACCCATCCAGCCGAAGCTGCCGTGCGATGGTCCGACGCCGTCGCGCTGCGTCGTCACCGACATTCCGAAGCCCCAGCCGCGACAATCCCAGAAACCCGGAAAGAAGGGCGAGGCCGCCTTCTGCGCCGGCGTCAGCTGATCGGCGGTCATCAGCTCGACGGTCGGACGCGCCAGGAGGCGCGCCTCGCCGTGTCGACCGCGCTTCAGCATCATCCGGCCGAAGGCGAGGAA
>WNFD01018809.1_pt1 | contig 13594 bp, 12 predicted proteins | sample 5400491 | NCBI WGS metagenome assembly WNFD01 (sample SAMN13153343, study PRJNA577476) | soil metagenome | isolation source: 120 cm saprolite under Douglas fir tree site 2 hole 2 replicate 2 | place: USA:California | collected 2015-04-18 | reverse complement strand
AGCAGCCGCGCGACATCGCCGCGTTGTCCCAGGAAGTTCACGCGCGAGCCGATTCCAAGCGCGGCAGCCTCGGCGCGCAGGGCTTCGAGGTAGCGCGCCTCGTGGGCCCGCTGCGCTCCGCCCACGATCCAGCAGGTCCATCTGGATCCGCCGTCGGATACGCCGGGCACGCCGGCCAGGCGTGCGAGCGCGTTGAGATGCAGCCGATGGCCCTTCCACTCCTCCATCCGGCTCACCTGGATCACCACCGCCGCTTCCGGAGCGGCGCCCAGTTCGGCCCGCACGGCCGCGCGGTCCGCCTGCGAGACGCCGGGCGCGGGCGTGACGGGACAATAGACTACTTCGCACGGCACTCGCGGCACTCGCGAGGACTGTTGCGGATAGATGAGCGGCAGCGAGGCGGCCGTGAAGCGGCTGGTGCAAATCGCGCCGTCAGGCACGACGCGGGCGGCCCATCGCTCCAGCCAGTGGCGTCCGGTGGCGACGTCATGCAGCCAGAAAATCGAAGCCGCACCCCCCTGACGCACGACAGGGCCGAAGATCGCCTGGGTCCATGGCGAATGACAGATGACCGTGTCGAAGCCGCGCTGCTCGATCAGGCTCCCCAGCGCACGCCGTGCCCGCAGGATACTCAGCGGCCATCGAACGCGGACTTCTCCCAGCCGATGTACGGTCGCGCCGGCCGCGCGCAGTTCGTCCTCCGCCCGCCCTGCGAAACACACCGCGAACTCGGATTCGAGCTCCGCGCTAAGCGCACTGCATCGCGCGAGCGTAACCAGCATGGTCTCGAGACCGCCATAAAGATTGCCCGCGCTTACGTGCAACACTCGCATCAGGCCGCCTGCGCCGAGAGCAGCTGATAGATGGGCATCAGCTCGTCGGCGAGCCGCTCGCGCGTGAAGCGCCGCCGCGCCGACCGCGCCGCCGCGGCGCCGAGCGCCGCGCGCAGCACCGGGTCGCGCGCGAGCTCGCGCATCCGATCGGCCAACGCAGGCGCCGAACCCGCCTCGTGCACCAGCGCGTCCTCGCCCGGCGTGACTATCTCGGCTGCGCCGCCGCCACGGCTCACCACGACCGCGCGCCCGGTGGCCATCGCCTCGGCGATCACCAGCCCGAACGGCTCGGGCTGCGTGCTCGCGTGCACGACGACGTCAAGTGCGCGCATCGCCGCCGCAGCGTCGTCGACAAAGCCCGTGAAGCCGACGCGGCCGGCGAGTCCCAGACGCCCGGCCAGACCGCGCAGCTCTTCGAGGTCGCACTGGCTACCGTCGGTCTCGTAGAGCGCGCCGCCGATCACATAGCCGCGCACCAGCGGTTCGCCCGCGAGCATTTCGAGCGCGCGCAGAAAGACCTCGTGACCTTTCCATTGCGCCATCGTCGCGACCAGTCCGATCCTGACCACCGGATGGTTGGGCGGCGCAAGACCGGACAGCCGGTCGAGGTCCAGCGCGGGGCCCTCGGGCGAGAAACGTCTGAGGTCCACGGCGTTGTGGATGGGAAAGACCCTAAACTCGGCACCGCAGGCGGAGCGCACGTCGTCGGCTACGCTCAGCGAGTTGGCGACCGCCGCCGCACAGCGGTCGGCATGTGCGCGCATCAGGCGCGCCATCAGCGGCCGCGAGCTGATGTAGTCGTGGATGTGCCAGAGCACGGGCACGCCACGAGGCGCGGCCCAGGCGCCGAGTACGTGCATCTTGAAGCCATTGGTGTGGATCAAATCGGGAGCGGCGGCGGAGAGCGCATGCCGCAGCCGCCTGGTATATAGCGCGACCGAAGGTGTGCTCAACGACGCGCGGCCGAGCGTGCCGAGCAGGCGGGATTTACTACCACCACCGCCGCCGCCGACGCTGGCGTCGCCCAGCCGGGCGAGCGCGCGCGGATAAGGTAACGCATGGGCGGCGACCCCAAGCGCACGCGCCTGGTCGAGGAAGGCGCCGTCAGCACCGGCGATAAGCTCGAGCGCGACGCGTGGCTCGGCCGCACGCAGGCTCGCCATGAAGTCGAGCAGGCTGCGTTCGGCGCCGCCCATCTGACTGGAGGGGTTGAGATAGACGATTTTCAAGCGGCCTGAATTAGTCGTTGCTGTCAGGGGACGGTGCGGGAGCGGGCTGCGGCGGGGTGAGCTGATGGTTCTGCGCCGCTTGCGCCGCCATCTCTTTGGCCATCCGATGCTTGAACTCCGTGTAGTACTTGCTCATGGAGCGATTGTTGGGATCAAACGTGACCGCCTGAGCGTATGCCTTCTCGGCCTCGTAGTAGTTGAACGCGCCTTCCTGGGCCTGTCCGATATCGAACCATGCGCGCGCCGAGGGTTCGGCGTCAGCGGCCTGCTGCAGGACGAGCGCGGCGCGATCGTAGTTCGACTGTTTGAGGTAGAACTCACCCAACGCGAGGAGCACTTCGCTTCCCTGCGGACGCTCGGATGCCGCGTCCTTCAGCGCATTTTCCTGCGCTTCGGTGTCGTGAGCCTCGTCGGCCGCCTCGGCCATGGCGAGGTCGAGGTCGTAGGGATCATTGCCGGCTTTGGCCGCTTCATCCAGCGCCGTCCTGGCTGACTGCATGTCGCGATCGGGTCCATATACGTTTCTGACCAGCGCCAGGTAGGGATCCGGATCGCCCGGCACCTGGTCCATCGCGGCGCGAAGGAATCCCTCCGCGCTCAGCATGTAGCCGGCTGCCGCGTAGGCTTTGCCGGCATCGATGAGGAAGCGCATTCGCTCGGTGGGATCGGCGGTCTCCGTCGCCGCGTGGGCATAGAGTGCGGCTTCCTTGAGCGGCAGGTTGAGGCTCGAGTAAAAATCGCCGATCCCATGGAAGGCGCCTGGAAAGCCAGCCTCCTCCGCCTGCTTGAATCCTTTCTCGACGGCTGCCTGGGTGACGGGCGCAAGCCATCGCACCAGCTCCGGGCTCAGGTAGAAGTGAGTACTCGGTGTGGGCGAGTCGTAAACCGAGCGCGTGACCTCGGCCAACGCCTGCGGCAGCAGGCCATGGCGCGCGAGCATGCTGGCGTAGCTGTCGCGCTTGTAGGGATCGGTCGGGTCGAGCCAAACCGCCGTGCTCAGCTCGCGCATCTGCGCCTGCTGGCTCATCGCGCCCCCGCCGAGGGTGGCCATGATGTAGTGGCCGTCGGAATCGGCGGGATGTGCGATGACGCGGGCGGCCGCGGCCCGCAGCGTCTTCGCCGCCGGCATGAAGTTCGGGTAGGACACGTCTTTCTGGCCGAAGGCGGTAAAGATCAGTGCCAGCGCGCTCGCGGCCACCATCGCCAGCAATACCCTGGGCACCGGCCGCCATCCGCGTGCGTCGCTATCGGCAGAGGCGGGGGTCACGATCCTGATTCCGAGGCCGAGCAGCACGGCCAGCAGCACGGCGTTGGCCGGCACGTGGAGATTGAAGTCGACCAGCTCGTGCAGCGCGCTTGCGATCACAGCCGCCATCACCGCCGCCAACAGTGGCCACTTGCGTGGGTCACCCGAGCGCATCCCCGCACCGATTCGGCCGAGCAGACGCCAGAAGAGCCATCCCAGCGCGAGCAGGGCGAGAAGCCCGCTCTCGGCGGCGAATTGCAAATAGTCGTTGTGCGTCTCGCGATAGTAAAAGAATTGCGACCACGGCGGGGATACGTAGCGCGTGAACAGTTCACCAGGCTGAGCCCGGTCGAGACGGTTTCCGCCAGACGGACGTCGGCCAGGTTGCGCCCCGACGGACCAATCAGCATCAGCGCGAAGACAAACAGCCCGGCCGCTCCCAGCGCGATCCAGCGCAGAGTGCGAGTATCGGTAAGGCGTGCAAAGGCCGCGCGCCGATGCGCCGGCTGCAGGAAGAACATCGCCACCAGCGCTCCCACGCTGAGCGCGCTCGAGATCCAGCCGCCGCGCGAGAGGCTCAGCACGATCGCGCACAGCACCATGAACGCGACCGCCATCGAGGCCATGCGCACGAGGCTTGCCGAAGCGCGTGGGACAAGATCGATGCGCAGCAGTGCGCCGACCAAAGCCAGCGGCAGAATCAGCGCCAGATAGTTGGCGAAGTGGTCGGGGTTGACGAACGGCCCGGTCGCGCGCAACGCGAAGGCCAGGTGAGGCCCCTCCCAGTCCAGCGGTACGAAGAACCACAGGATCTTGCCGTTCCACGACGCCCAGTTCATCAGCCCCAGAAATGCCACCACGGCACCCATCGCAAGCACCAGACCGAAAATCATGCGGCAGAAGCGTTCCTCGGCATGCGGATCGTCCTCAGCGCCGAATGGGTAGAGCGCGATCAGCAGGAAGAGTGCCGCGTAGGCGAGCGCCTTCAGCATCCCCGAGCGCGTCACCGCGGGCTCGAAACTGAGCGCGCGCCATTTGAGACTGTCGGGCAGCGGTGCGGCGGCCGCAGCCCCGGCGTTCTTGACCGGCGCATGCGCGTTAGCCGCGGCCGGCGCGAAGGGCACCTTCGCTCCAGCGCGGACCTGTTCCGCGGTGGGCAGAATGATCGGCCCCGACGGGAGCGCGGGCTCTGCGTCGAAATTGACCTCGCGATAAGATGACTGCGCCGGCCATCCGGGCAGCGCGCGCGCGTAAATTTCGTGGGCCGCAGGGGAAAGACGGGCGAGCAGCGCCGGCGGCATCGGCACCATCTCCAATCCGATCAGCGCCAGCACCAGCGCAATCGGAAACGCGACCGCGCCGGCCGCCCGCCGGCCGCCATCGCGCATCAGGCGTCCGCCGCCAAGCCATGTCCGCGCCATCCACGCCGCGACCAATGCGAAAACGATGGCCTCCATCAGCGTGTAGGCCCACGGATGCACCGAGCCGAAACACATCGGGGTGAGGACGACCAGCAGGCCGATTCCGCAAACGATTATTTGGTCGAGGCGGCGCAAGGTTTTGGCGCACCCATCAAAGGGTGCTCAGAGTGCCTGGCCCGTACGGCTGGAGCGAAGACGGCGCGGGAGGCAGAACTTGGCTTCAGGTCTGGCTTCAGGGGGCCCCTTGGTCCTGATGTAGAGCACCGTCTTCATCCTCGGGAGCATAGTAACCCCGATGGTAGTAGTACTGATACTCGGAGTGATGAATTTTGATCCGGTTGAGCACGGTGCCGAAAATCTTGGCGCGTGCGTACTCCAGGCGCGCCCTCGCCGCTCTGACCTGCTGTTTGGGCGTGCGCGAGGCATTGGTCACCAGCAACACGCCGTCAGCGATGGTCGCGAGCAACAGTGCGTCGCTCACCGGCATCACCGGCGGCGAGTCGATCACGATGTAGTCGTAGATCTGCTGCAACTGAGTCACCACCTGATGCATCTTTGGTGAACCCACCAACTCGGTCGCGTTGGGAGGGACCGAACCGGAGCTCAGGATGAAGAGATTTGCAACCGCGGTGGGGCGGATGAGGTCGTGCAGGTCGCGCACCCCGGTCAATACTTCGGTCAGCCCCAGATTGTTGTCGAGGTCGAGCACGCGATGGCAGCGCGGGCGGCGCATGTCGGCGTCGATCAAGAGCACGCTCGCGCCCAACTGTGCCAGCATCGCGGCGGTGTTGACCGCGGTCACGGTCTTACCCTCGCCCGCGAGCGCGCTGGTGACCAGCGTGACCTTGGGTGGCGCGCCCGCGCGCGAAAGCAGCAGCGCCGTACGCAGGTTGCGGTACGCCTCGCCCAACGCCGAGTAGGTGCCGTGCTCGGTCACCAGCTCCTGGATTGCCGATGCCTTGCGGCTGATCGATCCGTTGGCACCGTTGCCGTTGCTGCCATTGGTCAAAGCCTTGGGAGTATCGGCGTCAGCCGGCAACCCCGCGGTGAGCGCCTTGGCCGGCGCGTAGGCCCGGGGCCCATAAGACGAGGAATTGAGGCGGCTGAACTCGGGAATGATCCCGATGTTGGGCAAGCGCAGGTAGCGCTCGGCTTCCTCGGGATCCTTCAACGTGTTGTCGAGGTAGTCGAGCAGGAAGGCGAGCCCCAGCGCGCCCAACAGGCCAAGAATCCCACTCACCATCAGGTCGCGCAGCTTTTTGGGGTAGGAGGGTATGCGCGGAGCGGTCGCCGTGTCGACGATCGAGACGTTGGAGGTCTGGGCCTCGGCCTCGACGCCCACGTCCTTCATGCGTTTGAGCACGGCGTTGTAGAGTTGGCGATAGGTGTCGACGTCGCGCTGCAGGATCGCGTACTGCACGGCCGCATCGTTGAGGGTCATCGTCACGTTGCGTTGGCGCACCATCTCGGCGCCGAGTTCCTTCTCCTTCTCGAGCGCCTGCTGATAGGAGCTTTCGATGCCCCTGATCGAATTCTGGATCTCCATATTAAGCTGCGTCTTGATCGCGCTTTCTTTGGCGCGCAACTGCGCCAGCGGGGGATAGGCGCCGGTAAACTGATTGGAGAGGCTCGCGTCCTGCGCGGCAAGCTGGTTGAGCTCGCCCTGCATGGCCTGAACTGCGACTCCAAGCCGATGCGATCGACCTGCGCCCGGGTCAGGTCCTTGCTTAGATCGGAAAGCCGGTCGATTACTACCGCGTCCTTGCCGTCGAGCGACATCAGGCCGGGGATGATGCCCTTGGCCCGGCGATAGTCGTTGAGCGCGACCTCGGATTTCTCGAGTTGCTCCTTGAGCTCGACCAGCTTGTGGCTCAGGAATTTTTCGGTGGTGTGGCTGGCCTGGCCGTGCATCTCGACCCCGCGATCGATGTAGGCTGCGGCATGGGCATTGGCGATACGCGCGGCGAGCTGCGGGTCAGCCGAACTATAGTCGATCTCGACCAGGCTGGTGCTGGGGATCGCCCTGATGCCCAGGCCGCCAATGTAGGCATCTACCTGATCGTCGGAGACGTCGTGCAGCCCTGAGCGCGACGCGCGCGAGCCCGGCGGGGGCGGCGTCAACATGTCATGCAGGCGCTGACGCAGACCGCCTACCATCGCACCGAACAGTCCGGGACGCCCGCTCCCGGTGAAGGCCGGGTTGCGGTTCAGGCCGAGGTTGCGCACGACCGACGCAGCCAGCGTCCTGCTCCTGAGAATCTCGCTCTGGGTTTTGAAATAGTCCGAGCCGTCGTACGACGCCTCGATCTCGACCAGCGCCTCAGCCGGATCGATCCCGGTCGGCGCCTTGGGGAGGATCATCAAGGTGGTATGCGCGGTGTAGATCGGCGTAGTCATCAGCAGGTGAAGCAGCGTGACGAAGACCGTGCCTGCCACTACGGCTGCGATGAGGCGCAGGTGCTTGCGGATCAAGCGCCAGTAGACCCAGAGATCGATCTTGGTGACCTCGTCCTCGAAGAACGAGGGTGCGAAGTCGGCCTCCATCGATGGTTCGGTAGCCGGTCTGCGCTGAATGAAATAGGGCGAAGGTTCTCTCACGCTCTTTGTTCCACTTAAGGTGCCGGAATCGCGGGGCCGCCAACCGACATCTTGCTTAGGATTTGATAGAAAACGTAAGGACCCACTTTGACAGTGGAGTAGGGTACGTCGATTACGTCATTGCCACGCACCGGAAGATCGGACTCCTGCCCGTTCTTGATCTTTTCCAAGTCGATTTTGAGTACCAGTTTGGAACCGTCGCGGCGCGTGCGGATCAGATGGACATCGGAGCTGTTGGCCGCGAACATCGGGCCGCCCGCCGCACCGATCGCGCCCAGCACCGTTAGTCCCGAACCGACCTGGAAGTGCCCCGGGTTCTGCACCCATCCGACGACCATAACGTCGCCGCCGCCGGGCACCACGATCACGTCACCGGGACGCACTGGCATGTTGAGATAGGTGCCACCGCCGGTGAGCGCCGTGCTCTTGAGCCCGATGACCAACGGATGCGAATTCTGCCGCAGTAGCGCGTTCAACTCGCCGCGTTTGAAGGCTGCCTCGCGAGACGCCGAGGCCTCGGACGGCGCCACGCCGTTGTGCAGCGCGGCTGCAGGGTCGGCTCCGTTGGCCGAAACCTCGGCGATCCGTCCGATCGCCTGCTGCTTGTTCTCTTCGGCGGGCATCAAAATAATTTCGTCGGCCGCAGTCGCGGTCAGGCCCCCCGCGCGGGTCATCATATCGAGCACGGTCTCATTGGGGCCGGTGAGAGTGACCAGCCCAGGGGTGTTGACCATCCCGATAACCGCCACCTGGCGGCTGCGATACTCCTTGACGAACACGTCGACCTCGGGCTTGTACATGTAGGTCTTGAGCCGCTCGGTGAGCTCGGCGCGTAACTGCTTCTCGGTCAGTCCACCAGCCTGCAGCGCGCCCAGCATCGGCAGCGATATCGAGCCGTCAGCCTCCACTCGCACGGTCCGCTCGCGCAGCTCATCGATGGGGGGAACCGAAATCTGAACGATATCGCCGGGACCGATCGGGTAATCGGCCACCGTATCGCCGTGGGTGCGGGCGCGGTAGAGCGCGTCGAGTCGCGTGGTGTCCTGAACGGTGTCGACGGGCGGATTCGGCAGAGGGGCGGACGCGTCGGCAGACCGAGCGTCAGATACGCCGGGCTGTGCACTAGCGACCGCCTGCTGCTGCGGCGGACCCGCAGGCGCGTCGCCGAAGTTCGGCTTGTCCAAAGAAGCGCTGCTGGATGACGTCGCAGCGCTCTCGGAGACAGAACTGCTTTGTGCACACGCCATCAAGGCGCACACACACAGCAGCGTCAGCAGATGCTTCACGAATTTCATGTTTTTAGCGCGGCCGCACTGGATTCAGACCTGACGTGGCCGACTGGCGCAGTTTATTGGCCAGTCGACGGCGGCGCCTTGTGCGTGTTGTGATCCCCCCCACTCCCAAGCCCAATTCCTAGTCCAATCGCACCAGCACCCAACACACCGGCGCCAGCGCCAACGATTTCGGCCGTATCATATCCCCCCGCAGCCAGCTGGCAGGTAGCTCCAGGTTGTGCGCTGGCTACTGCAGGCGACGTCGTAGAAACCCCCCAGTTAAGACATATCCCATCAGCTCCGACATAGGAAGCGACGGTCTGACCTTGATATCCAGACGAACCCGGATCAAGAGTGAAGTTGTAATTGCCGGGCTGCAGGCCTTGAATGTCATAGACTCCGCCGCTGCCCGGGGCGCCTTGGCCGACTAGATGGCCGCTGGCGTCCTTTGCGATCACCTGTATGCCGGTTAGTGGCTGCCCTTGCGAGCTTGCCACCGTCCCGCCCACTGACGCCGCCATCGCCGTGACCGACATTCCGGCAACAAACGCGAATGCAATTAAAACCGAACAATCCTTCTTCATAGCCTTTAGCTCTCTCGCCTGACGGCTGCCATGGAGATCCCGATTCTTACGACCAAACATTGGATTTCCCCCGCACGTAGATGTTCCAGCGAACTCAAATCATTCAAGAACATATCGTGCCATCTTAGCCGTGTCAATTCTAGCTGCTTCTATCTTTATTAGGCGAAACAGCAAAAAGTGGGCGAATTCTGAGCAGCATAAAGAACCAATAGGATCGCCCTGCTCAGTCTTTTATACGTCAAAGAGCTGTTACAGTCAAATAAGCATTACAAGAGATGTTTTGACAACAATCAAAACTCTCTCGCTGATTCAAGGCAGGCAAAGGTCGGAAAACCGATCGCGGGGAGGCTGAGTAACTTCGCGAGACGCGCTTGCGCGCGTTATTTTCGACCCTGATGGGCGAGGGCGACGTGCAGATCGTGATCGCCATCGACGATGATCGGCTCGGACGGACGCCTCTGCTAGTGATCGACCCGGCGACGGTGATCGACATCGGCGAGCCCAAAACGCTATCCGGGTGGCAGCGGTCAGCCGATGAACCGCCCGAAAGTGGTGTCGCGCGGGAGGGGCGCTCAGGCTAAGATGCTTTCCCGGGTTTCGCAGTCCGAATTCCGATGATCGCAATAGTCGATTACAAGGCGGGAAATCTCACCAGCGTCGCGCGCGCGCTCGAGCATCTCGGCCATCCGTGCGAGGTAACCGACCGTCCCGAGCGCGTGCGCGCCGCCGACCGCGCCATCCTGCCCGGCGTCGGCGCGGCGGGCGCCACGATGAGTCACCTGCGCGCGCTGGAACTCGACGAGGTCCTGCGCAACGACGTCGCCCGCGCCGGCAAGCCCTTCCTCGGCATCTGCATCGGAATCCAGGTGCTGCTCGATCGAAGCGAGGAGGACGACGCCCGCTGCCTTGGAATTATCGCGGGACGCGTGACGCGCTTTCCGGCGGCCGTCGACGGCCGTCCGCTCAAAGTCCCCCAGATCGGATGGAACCGCGTGCGTCAGACGCGGCCCCATCCGGTGTTTCGCGGCGTTCCCGACAATACTCACTTCTATTTCGTCAACTCCTATTACCCAATCCCCGACGACCCGGCGCTAGCGATCGCGACTAGCGACCATGGCGTCCCGTTTTGCGCCGCGATCGCGCGCGACAATGTCGTCGCAACCCAATTCCATCTCGAAAAAAGCGGCGCCGCGGGACTCCGCCTGCTCGACAACTTCTGCCGCCTCAAGCTCTGACGCCGTGATCGCCAAACGCATCATCCCCTGCCTCGACGTGCGCGCGGGCAAGGTCACCAAGGGCGTCCAGTTCCTGGACAACGCCGACGTCGGCGATCCGGTCGCGATGGCGCGTTACTACTACGAGCAGGGCGCCGACGAGTTGGTGTTCTACGACATCACGGCCTCCAACGAGCGGCGCGGGATCATGATCGAAGTGGTGCGCGCGGTGGCGCGCGAAATCTTTATCCCGTTCAGCGTCGGCGGCGGCTTGCGCACGCTCGAGGACATGCGTGCGGTGCTGTTGGCTGGCGCGGAGAAGGTCTCGATCGACTCGGGCGCGGTACGCGATCCGACCCTGATTGCGGCAGGCGCGCGCGCCTTTGGCAGCCAGTGCGTCGTGCTCTCGATGCAGGTCAAGCGCACCGGACGGGCGGGACTGCTCTCGGGCCACGAAGTCATAATCGACGGCGGACGCACGCCCACCGGACTCGACGCGCTTGCGTGGTCGCGCGAGGGTGAGCGGCTGGGCGCCGGCGAACTGTGCATCAATTCGATCGACGCCGACGGCACCAAGGCCGGCTACGATCTCGAAATAACCCGGATGATCGCGGACGGGGTGGGAATCCCGGTGATCGCCTCGGGCGGCGCGGGCGAGCCGCGCCATCTGCTCGACGCGTTTACCGCGGGCGGTGCCGACGCCGCGATCGTCGCCTCGATCGTCCATTACGGCGAATGTACGATTCCCGACCTCAAGCGCTACTTGCGCGCGGGCGGAGTCGAAATTCGCGAGGCGATCCATCTGGAAGAGAGGAGCGGCACGTGAAAATCGCGATGGTAGTGTCGGAGTTCAACTTTGACGTGACCTCCGCGATGGAGGAGCGGGCGCGGCGTCACGCCGCTTTCCTCGGAGTGGAGGTGAGCCACGTAGTCCACGTCCCGGGCGTGTTCGACATGGGCCCGGCGGTAAAGAAGCTGTTGCGCCGCAAGGACGTCGACGCGGTGGTGATAATCGGCACCGTGATCAAGGGCGACACCGGGCACGACGAGATAGTCGCCCACGCCGCCGCGCGCGCCGCCGCCGACCTGGCGCTGCAGTTCGACAAGCCGGTCGCGCTCGGAATGACCGGGCCGGGGATGACTCGCGAACAGGCGTTCGACCGTATCGACAACGCGCGCAATGCGGTCGAGGCGGCGGTCCGGATGGTGCGCACGCTCAAGGAAATCGGGGAATAGCCCGCCCCAATCGGGGACGTGCGCGCGCGAAGGTCGCGCCGCCCCGGCGGATCCCAGGTTCTGCCGACAGCCTCTCAACAGGGCGCTGTTCAAAGATCGCCGTGTCCGGCGTTGAGACACCGTGTACTAATTTTTATACTCGGCCCGTGGTGGGGACGTTGGAAGATGCGGCGGTAAGGCGCGCGCACACTTTTTCGACGCGTGCGGCGGCGCGTATTCTCGCAATCTCGCCCGACCGGATTCGCTACTGGGTCAAACGCTCGCTGGTGCGGCCACTGACGCGCGGCCGCCAGATGCGTTTCGGTTTCGACGATCTGCTGGTGATGCGCCTGGCCAAGGAACTGCTTCCGACACGCCATCATCTGGACCCGGTACGCCGATGCCTGGAGCGGGTGCGCGGGATGTTCGGACCGGCGCGGCCGGTGACCTCACTCAGGCTCGCCAATTACGAGGGCCAGATCGTGGTGCGCGACGGCAACGTGATTGTCGAGGCGATGAGCGGTCAGATCCTGCTCAACTTCGAGGCGCCGCCCGCGCCGGGCAAGGTCGAGGAGCGTTTCGGCCCGGCCCGCGTGCGCGAACGCTTCGAGGAAGCGCGTCGGCTGGCCGAGAGCGATCCGCTGCGCGCGCTAACGCTGTATAGCGAACTGCTCGGACGCGAGCCAGGCAATTTCGAGGCGCATATCGATCTCGCCGGCCTGCTGGAGCGCGAGGGCGACCTCGCCGGCTCGCTGCGCGCGTTGCTGGGCGCCGCGGCGATCGTCCCCACCAACGCCGACGTCTACATCCGCCTGGGCCTGCTCTACCGCCGCCGCGACGAGTTGCAAAATGCGCTCGGGAGTTTTGTGCGCGCGACCGAATGCGATCCGCTCTCGCTCGCGGCGCATCGCAACCTCGCCGAGTTGTACGAATCGGTGGGCCGCAAGCGCGACGCGTTGCGCCATCTCGGCATGGTCCATCGTCTGACCCGCAGTTAGTTCTGACTCGCAGTTAGCTCTGACCTCCTCTCCCGTACAACCCCTCGGTCTCAAACTCCGCGTTTGAACTGACCCGCTCGGCGGCGATAAGCTTCTTGATGATGCCCGACAAGACTTTGAAGCAAATCGACGTGTTGCGCCACGAACTCAAGGCGCTGCGCTATATCCTCGACAACTTCCACGCCGGCAAACTTCCGCCCGCGGTGCTGCCGCCGCGCGAGGACTTTCTCTCCGCGCAGGCGCGCGAGATTTACGACATCATCCTGAAAGCCCCCGGCCGCGAAGCGGCCGAGGCGCGGATCGCCGAGATACGCCTCGATGACGTCGACGTCGCGTCGTTCCTGCGCCTCCGAGGCGCTGCGCGCGGGCCGGCTCAGAATCGAGGCGGCTTGAACGCGCTTGCCGCAAAGGAACTGCATCTTCTGCTCGACTCCGCGGGCGCACTGATCGTCTACCAGGAAGAGGGTACGCATTGGGCCGGCGTGCTGGGATTTTCGAGCGAGGAGCGCGCGCGCGAGTTCGTCGCCGCGAGCCATCTCGACGCCGCCGAGACCGCCGCGATCGACCCGGCCGATCCGGCTCAGGTCGCCTCACTCGTCAACGCGGTCAAGCAGCGCGCGGTCCGCTACCTGCTGCTCGATCTCGATTGGCGAAGCGGCGAATGCGTCCAGGTCGAATTCGAGGGCAATTCCTTCGGCGCGTCTCGCGAGCGCCAGTTCACTCCGCATCAGCATCAGCACTGAGTCGCACGCCGGCGATGTGGATGCGAAGAAAGTGAGCGCGACGATCTCCGAAAGCGTCACAATCGAAGACCTCGAGCTTGCGCGCGAGCGCCTGGCGGGAATCGTCAAGCCGACCCCGCTCATCCATAGCGCGACGCTTTCACAGATGATCGGCGCGGAGATCTACCTCAAGCCCGAGAACCTGCAGAAGACCGGCTCGTTCAAAATTCGCGGGGCGTACAACCGGGTCGCGGCGCTTT
>WNFD01004763.1_pt1 | contig 13594 bp, 12 predicted proteins | sample 5400491 | NCBI WGS metagenome assembly WNFD01 (sample SAMN13153343, study PRJNA577476) | soil metagenome | isolation source: 120 cm saprolite under Douglas fir tree site 2 hole 2 replicate 2 | place: USA:California | collected 2015-04-18 | reverse complement strand
CTCTGCCGATCGCTTTGACGCGGCGGAAGGAGGTTGCGATGGAGACGGCCGCTACGCTGCAGGAACGCTGGAAGGGCTTGCTGCCCGATCTGCTCGGCATCGAGCTGACCGAGGTGACGAGCGAGCGCGTTGCGGCTGTGCTGACGGTTCGCGACGAAATCTGTACCATCGGCAAGGTCCTGCATGGCGGCGCCATCATGGCCTTCGCCGACACGCTCGGCGCCGTCGGGACCTTCGTCAACCTGCCGCCCGGCGCCCGCACGACGACGGTCGAATCGAAAACCAATTTCATCGGCGCGGCGCCCCTCGGCACGCGCGTCGGCGGCGAATCGACGCCGGTTCATCGCGGCCGCACGACGATGGTCTGGCAGACGCGGATAACCCTCGAGGGCGGCAAGCTGGTCGCCCTGGTGACGCAAACCCAGATGGTGCTGCCGGGCTGAGCGCCCCGCCCGCCGGGGTTCAGGCCCGCCGCGGCGGCAGGCTGACCCGCTCGACGACGAAGGGCCGCGGCGTTCGTGCCGGGGCGGCCGGCGCCGAGCCCGTCAATCGCCTGGGGGCGCCGTCGGAGCGGGGCTGACCGAGGCGTGTCGAACCCGACGCCGGACCCGAATGCGACGAACCCGAATGCGACGAACCCGAATGCGACGAGCCGGGGCGCGAGGCGCCGAGACGCGACGGGATCGTCAGTGCCATTTCCGGGTCGGCGAGGCGCGCCTCGATGCGGCGGCCGCCGATTTCCGCGCCGTTCAATGCGGCAACCGCCTCGCCCGCCGCACGCTCCGGCGCGATATTAACCAGCCCGTGGCGCTTCGGCGCGCCGGTCGCGGAATCGCGGGCAAGATAGGCGCCGACGACGATGCCGAAGGGATCGAACGCCTTGGCAAGCTCCTCGTCGGTATAGCCTTTCGGCAGGTTCGCCACGAAGACGTTGCCGCGAAATTTCTGCTCTCTCATTCGTCCTCTCCGGGCTCGATCTAGTGCAATGCACAAGCAATAAGGATAGGCTCTCGCGCGGCCGATTCAACCGAAATATTGCAGTGCACAATTTTTCGCCGCCAAGGCAGCCCCTTGCGCAAATTGGCGGCAGCGGCGGCTCAGCTCTTCACCGCACCGGCGGTCAGGCCGGAAACCATGTAGCGTTTGAAGGTGTAGTAGATCGCCGCCGGCGGCAGCGCATAGATGAGACCCGTGGTCATCAGCAGCTCCCACGGCGAATCGTCGGCCGAAAGGAAGTTGCCGAGCGCGACCGGCAGCGTGATGTCGGTGTCCTTGGAGAGCAGCAGGAAAGCGTAAAGATACTCGTTCCAGGCGAGGAGCAGGGCATAGGTGCCGACGGCGACCAGCGACGGCATCATCAGTGGCAGATAAACGAGGCGGAAGAGCTGCAGCGGCGAGGCCCCGTCGATGACCGCCGCCTCGTCGAGCTCGTAGGGCAGCTTATCCGAGGCCTGCTTCAGAACCCAGATCGCATAGGGAGAAGCAATCGTAACCATCGCGAAAATCAGCGACCATTGGTTGTTGAGAAGGCCGTAATTCCCCATCGTCTTGTACATCGGCACGGCGAGGAAGGCCGCCGGGATGAAATAGGTGAAGAGGGCGAGGTTCATCACGACGCGGCCGCCCGGCACCTTGAGGCGGCTGATGGCGAAGGCGGCGGCGGTCGCGACGAGCAGGGTGAGCGCGGCGATGGCCACCGCGATGACCACCGAATTCCACAGCTGCAGCCAGAAATGGTTGAGGAAGTAGTGTTTCTCGGCGAAGACGATCTCGAAGTTGCGCAGGGTCGGATGATCGGGCCAGAGCTTCCCGGCGAACGCCGATTCCTTCGGCGAGATGGCGAAGAGGAAGAGATGATAGAGCGGCAGCATCGTCCACAACAGCACCGGAACGCCGATGAGCAGCAGCTTCGCCTCGCCCGTTACATCGCGCAGGGTGACGTCGCGCAGAGTAATCGGGCGCAGGGTAATGGGGCGCAGGGTCGGCAGCTTCATTTCGACAGCCGCTTCATCATGAAATAGACCAGCGGCAGGACGAGCGGCAGCGCGCAGACGATCGCCGCCATCGACATGTCGACCTCGTCGAGGCGCAGATAACGGATGCCGAGCGTCGCCAGCACATGGGTGAGGTCGGCGGGGCCGCCGCCGGTCAGCAGATAGACGCTGTTGAAATCGCCAAGCGTCCAGATCATCGAGAGGATCGTGCAGGTCAAATAGAGCGTCTGCATCGACGGCCAGGTGATGTAGCGGAATTTGTGCCAGCTGGTCGCGCCGTCGACCGAGGCGGCTTCGTAGAGCTCGCCCGGGATCGCGAGGCGCGCGGCGATCAGGATCAGCGTCCAGAACGGCAGCGATTTCCAGACATGGACGATGATCGCCAGCGCCAGGGCAAGCGATGGCTCGTTGAGCCAATTCGGTCCGTCCTCGCCGGTCAGGTCGAAGATCAACGTGTTGATGATCCCCCATTCCGGATTCACCATGAAGCGGATGGAGAGGATGGTCGGAATCGACGGCACCGCCCAGGGCAGGATGAAGAGCAGGGACAGGATCTTGATCCACCACCGCGTCTGCACGAAGAAGCCCGACAGCAGCAGCGCGATGATCATCTTGATGTTGATGCCGACGATCAGGAAGAAAAGAGTATTGACCACCGCGCGCGCGAAGATCGGATCGTCGTAGAGCTTGACGTAGCTCGCCGGGTGGCGGGCGAGAAACAAACCGTAGCCGACCGGGTAGAGCACGAAGACGAGGAAGACGAGGACATAGGGCGCAAGCAGGATGACGCCCCAGACCTGCCAGGGCGTGAAACGGCTGGTCGGCAGGGCGACCTGGCCTTCGCGGACTGCGAGCGTCGACATCGTGGCCTCAGTTGCTCCGATCGACTAGCACGGCGCTTCCTTCGTTTTTCTCTCTCGCAGCAGAGTGCGCCCAATCACCCCCACCCCAACCCTCCCCCGTCGAGGGGGAGGGGGTAGCTTATTGCAGCTTGGCCGAATTTCCCCCTCCCCCCTTGTGGGGGAGGGCCGGGGTGGGGGGAAGGACCGGGCGCGGTTCATCCGATCAGTTGATCGATCGAGCCGATCAGCCGGCGACCGCCTTGATCCGCGCGATCATCTCGTCGACCGCCTTGTCGACCGGCACCTTCTCGCTGACGACTCGGTTCATCGCTTTCGCCCAGACATTCTCGTTGTTGAGGATGGTGAATTTGTAGTTCTTGGTGAACTCGAAATTGACCGTACCGGCGGCGAACTGGTCGTGCACGGATTTGCGATGGCGGTCCTGCTGCCAGAAGGGCCGCTCCTGGGCCGCCTTGGTCACCGGGAACCAGCGGCCGAGCGCGCCCTCGACATAGGGCGTCAAATTCTCCTCCTGCAGCAGGAAGGAGACAAACTCCTTGGCGCGTTTCTTGTTGGCGGCGCCGTCGAAGACGACGCCGACCTTGACGGCGGAGCGATAGACCATCTTCGAGCCGTCCGGCTTGTTCGGGAAGCCGGCGGTCGCGATGAGCTCGTAATAATTCTTCTTCGCCTGCTCGCGCTCGGCGGCCTGCAAGCTCTCGTTGTTGTAGTCGTCGAGCCACTTCGCCGCGATCGAGATCGTCGCGTTGTGGGTCATCACCGTCGTCTTGTTATGGAAGGCGACGTTGTTGTCGGGGTCCTTCCAGCTCGTCGAGGAGGCAGGGGTACATCCCTTGGTGTAGGGCGCCGTGTAATCGGTCAGCGCGCCGATCAGCCCCTGCCGAACCTTGGGATCGTCGACCAGCAGCTTGCCGTCATCGTCGACCAGCTTGACGTTATAGGCATCGGCGAAGGTCAGGAAGGAATAGAAGCTGTCGCTCGAATCGACGCCCATCGGCTGGCCGATGCCGAAATTGCGCGTTGCCGTCGCCTTGCGATAGGCCGGCTGGACCTTGTCGCACCAGAACGACCAGTAGCCTTTCCAGTCGGTCGGAATATCGCTCTCCTTGAAGCCAGCCTTCTCCAGCATGTCGATCCAGTATTGGATATGCATGGTCTGCTGCTTCAGCGGAAAGGCGTAATAGGCCTTTTTCTTCTTCTGGTCGTTGTAGAGGTGGGTCGTCTCGACCGTGTTCTTCGCGAAACGGTCCTTGATCGGGTCGATGACATCCGAAATATCCTCGAGCTTGCCATCGAAGGCCCATTTCCCCGCGACCTGGAAATCGTAGACATCGGCATAAGCGACATCGGGCGGCGTTCCGGCGTCGAGTGCAGCGACCGTCTTGGGGATCATGTCCTGCACGGCATATTGCGAGAGATCGACTTTGACCCCGGTCTTCTTCTCGTAATTCGCGATCGCGGCGTAGAGCGCGTCATCTTCCGATTTGTAGAAGCCCTTGACCCACCAGACGGTGAGTTTTTCCTGCGCCGCGACGGGGCCGGCCGATGCCAGCAGAGCGGCGGCGACCGCGCCGAAAATGAACCTCTTCATCAAGCGTTTCCTCCGGGGTTTTGATCTCGGGATGCCGCCGCAGCCACCGTGTCGTAGCAGGCGCGACCATGCCGGTCACCGACAACATGATCGCCATGTCAGCCCAGCTAGCGGTGGCCAGTTAGCAGCGGCGAGATGGACGGCGCGAATTTAACGATTAGCGCCGCCGCGCGCAAACCATTAAGAAAGGCCGCTCGCCCGGCAGCAGCACGTCGAGCGCGACCTCGATGCCCGGGGCGAGGCCGTTGCCGGCGTCGGCGCGCGGAGGTGCTCAGATTGACCCTCCGGAATCGGCCGCCTAGACTGCCTCGGCATCTGCTCGAATCAACACCAGCGGGAGGGATGGTGGGCTCCTCGGACAGCAGTCCCCGGCGTCGATCCGGCATGTCGGTCGTGACGCTGGCAAGGGCTGCCGCCGGGCCGCTGGGGCGCACCGCGCTGGCCGCCGCCAAGATGGTCGACATGTATGGTCGAGCCGCGTTCGTGCGCTGCCTCGATGCCGGCTACGCCCCCGATGATGCAGCGGCGTCACCAGAGGTGACCCCTGGGTCGCTCCCAGGATCGTCCGGCAACCGGACGCTCGAGGTCAGAAATCTCTCGGTGTCCTATGGCAGGCGCCAGGCAGTGGGGAATCTGTCGGGAAGCTTCCCGCCGGCCAGTCTGACCGCAATCGTCGGACCGAACGGCGCGGGGAAGAGCACCCTGCTCAAAGCACTTGCCGGGATCGTCCGGACGCGGCGGGGCGATATCGTTCGCCCGGCGCGGCCCAGCCGGCTCGCCTATCTGCCGCAGCAGGCCGAGCTCGATCGCGGCTTTCCGATCACGGTGGGCGAGCTCGTGGCGCTCGGCGGCTGGCGGAACTTCGGTGCCTTCCGGCGACCGCCGCAGGCGCTCGCCGCGCGGGTCGCCGATGCGATCGACGCCGTCGGGCTCGGCGGACGGTCGACGCGACCGATCGCCGCCCTGTCGGCCGGGCAGTTCCAGCGCGCCTTGTTCGCGCGGCTGCTGGTGCAGGACGCTGCGTTGCTGCTGCTCGACGAGCCGTTCACCGGGATCGATGAGCGCACCAGCGAGGATCTGCTCCGCCTGCTGCAGCGCTGGCAAGAGGAAGGGCGGACGGTCGTCGCGGTGCTGCACGATCTCGCGCAGGTGCGCGCGCACTTTCCAACGACGCTGTTGCTGGCGCGCCGGTGCATCGCCTGGGGTGACACGGTCGGCGTGCTGACGCCGGACAACCTCGCGCGCGCCAGAGAGGCGCTCGACGGCGGCGCCGCGCCCGGCCAGGCGGCGTGAACCCGTCGCTATGGAGCCTGGCGGTAGGACCGTTCGAAGCCTTCGGCTTCATGCGTCAGGCATTGGTCGGTTTGATCGCCTTGGCGGTGGCCCAAGGTCCCATCGGGGCCCTGCTGCTGCTGCGCCGCCAGAGCCTTGTCGGCGACCTGCTGTCGCACGCGGCGATGCCGGGCGCGGCGCTCGGCTTTCTCGCCGCCGGCTATTCGATCTTCGCCATGAGCCTCGGCGGCGTCGTAACCGGATTGGCGGTCGGCGGTCTCGCCGGGCTGATCGGCCGCTGGTCGCCGGAGCGACGCGAGGCCAGCCTGGCCGCCTTCTATCTCGTCGCGTTGGCGCTCGGCGTCGTCATCGTCTCGGCCTATGGCAGCAACGCCGATCTCATGCATGTCCTGTTCGGCACCGTCCTTGCGATCGACCTCAGGGGCTTGCTGCTGATCGCCACGGTGAGCAGCGTCAGCATCCTCGTGCTGGCGGCGATCTACCGTCCGCTCGCCGTCGATTCCTTCGATCCCGCCTTCTTGCGCGCCGTCGGCGCCGGCGGCGGCATCTTTCGCGCGATCTTCCTCGTCCTCGTCATCCTCAATCTGGTGGCAAGCTTCCAGGCACTCGGCACGCTGCTCGCCATCGCGCCGATGCTGCTGCCGGCGGCGGCGGCAAGGTGCTGGGCGCGGCAGGTCTCACCGATCATCGCGCTCAGCGTCGCGCTCGGCATCGTTGCCGACTACATCGGCTTGCTGGTGTCCTACTACGCCAATCTGCCGTCCGGCCCAGCCATCGTCCTCGCCGGCGGGGCGATCTACGGCCTGTCGCTGCTGCTGGCGGTGCCGATCGAACTCGTCCGCAACACCGCCCTGGGGGAGAAGCAAGGATGAAGCACGAGCATCAATTTGCGAGGCGCATCGCGGCGATGGCTGTCGCGGCGGTGCTGGCGCTGGCTGCGGCGCCCACCGCGGCTGCCGACAAGATCGCGGTGGTGGCGACGTTCAGCGTCATCGGCGACCTGGTGACGCAGATCGCCGAGGACCGGGTGCAGCTTGCCACCATCGTCGGACCCGACGGCGACAGCGAGCTCTATCAGCCGACCGTCGCCGACGCCAAGACCATCGCCGATGCGAAGATCGTCTTCATGAACGGCCTCAACGACGAGTTCGAGCCGTGGCTCGAGCCGCTCCTCAAGCGGGCGAAATTCACCGGCGCCAAGGTGGTGGTGAGCCGCGGCGCCAAGACGCTCACCGCATCCGAAGAGAACGCACCGACCGGCAAGCCGATGCCCGCCGCGATCGACCAGCATGCCTGGCTCGATCCCAAGAACGGCATCGTCTACGTCAAGAACATCGCCGAGGCGCTGGCGAAGTACGACCCGGCCAACGCCGCGCCCTACCGGGCGCGGGCCGCCGCCTATGGCGACGAGCTGAAGGCGCTCGACGCCTGGGCCAAGGCCGAGATCGCGGCGGTCCCGGCGGCCAAGCGGCGCATCATCTCGTCGCACGATTCGCTGGAGTATCTCGCCAAGGCCTACAACATCACGCTGATCTCGGTGAACGGCTGGACAAACAACGCCGAGCCCTCGGCCGCCGAGCTCGCGCGCTTGACGCAGCAGATCCGTCAGGAGCATGTGCGCGCCCTCTTCCTCGACAGCATCACCGACCCGCGCGCCATGCAGCGCATTGCCAAGGAAACCGGCGTCAGCCTGGGCGAGGCACTCTATGGCGATGCCTTGTCGAAGCCAGGCGGCGAGGCCGACACCTACGTCAAGATGATCCGGCATGACATTGCCGCGCTCAAGGCCGGCATGCTGAAGAATTAGCGGCAAGCAAGCCGCCTGATGCACGAAGCTATGCTCGGCCCGCTGCTTGGCGGCGCCCGCAAGCGCCTGCAGGTCGCCGCGATCGTCGCGCTCGCCCTCTGGGCCGCGGTGCTATGGGCGGCTTTCGCGCCGGTAGCGCCGCCGGCGAGCGAGCTGGCGGTTGCGCTGCCCCCGGCGATGCGCCTCGTCGTCGCCTCGGGCCGCGCCGCGCCGGGCGGCGGCGCCTTCGAGCGCTTCGACGTCACGGCGCAGCCAATCGCCGCGCCGGTCAACGCCGGCGGCCACGTCGCCTTCTACGCCAGCATCGTGCGCGCCAACGCCCGGGAAGGCATCTTCCTCGCCACCGCCTCGCGCATCGTCAAGCTCGCGGCGATCGGCGACGCGGTGCCGGGCGGCGGCACGCTCTCGGAATTCGCCAAGCATCCGCTGCCGGCGCTCAACGATGCGGGCAAGGTCGCGTTCGGCGCCGCGATTGCCGGAGCGCGCGCCTCGGAGGGCGTCTTCCTCGCCGCCGGCGGCAGCCTCAAGGTCATCGCGCTGAGCGGCACCGACGCGCCGGGCGTGCCTTCGGGGACCTTCGCGGAGTTCGACCTGCCGGCGCTCAACAACCGCGACGAAATCGTCTTCCTCGCCAGCGTTCGCCGCGGCCGCGAGGTCATGCCGGTGCTCTATCTCTGGAGCACCGGCAAGCTGCGCAAGCTGGTCGCGGCAGGTGATCTCGCGCCGGGCGGCGGCACTTTCGACCAGTTCGGCGTGCCGGCGCTCAACAACAAGGGCGTCGTGGCGTTTCCTGCCGTGGTCGAGCACGGCAAGGTGCTCGGCGGCATCTTTCTTGCCGGCAGCGCCGGGCTGCGGATGCTCGTCGGGGCCGGCGAGACGAGCCCGACCGGCGCCATGCTGACGCGCTTTTCCGAGCGCGTGGCGCTGAGCGATTCCGACGCCGTCGCGTTCGGCGCCCATCTCGGCACCGGCACCCGAGCCGAGGGGGTATTCGTCGCCCGCCCCACGGAGGGTATCGTGCAGGTCGCGGCGGTCGGCGAGAACGCGCCCGGCGGCGGGCGCTTCGCCGGGTTCGGCCCGTGGCCGACGATCGGGGCGTCGGACACCGTCGCCTTCATGGCCGCGCTCGACGACGGACCGGCGCCGCTCGGGCTTTACATCTCGGGCCAGGACGGACCCACCCGGGTCGCGATGATCGGTGACGCGCTGCCCGGGGGTCGCGTCCTCACCAGCTTCGCGCTCAACCCGGTGACCATGATCGGTCCGAACGGCGGCGTCACCTTCGCCACGATGGGAGGGTCCGATGTCGGGGAGAGCGCGATCTACTATTTTGGTCCGCCGCCGACGCCCGACTGACTCAGTTCATGTCATAAGGGGGGTATTGCGCGAAGATGTTCTTGGCCGAGATCAGGACGTGCTTGGTCGTCGTCTTCGTCGGCACGGTCTCGCCGCGCAGCATCTGCAGCGCGAGCGGTAGCACGTCGTAGCCGTAGCGATCCATGTAGTAGGCAACCGAGCCGAGCAGAATGCTGCCGCGATTGCTCGGATCGAGCTCCTTGCGGTCGCTTGCCCCGCCATGGACGCTGCGGTCGACGCCCTGGCTGACGATGACGCAATCGCCGAGCCGCCGCGCCAGCTCGATCGCGGTCTTGGCGGCGAGCGCGCTGGCGTCGTCGAGCGCCCCGACCAGCACTTTGCGCCGCGGCTGGGCGGCGAGAAACTTGCTGAGCACCCCTTCGATCCGCAGCGGATTGCCGCCGGAATCGAGCCGCGTCAGCGCGACGTCCGGGAGCTCCTGGCGCAAGCCGTCGGCGATGCCTCGCGCGCGATCGGCCGGCGATCCGGCGGCGTCGTCGAGATCGCCGACGATCGCCGCGACGAGCGATTCGTCCGGCCAGTTCTGCTTGGCGAATTGCCCGAGCGCGACGCCGCCGATGCGGCCGGCGGCGAGGTTGTCGGCAGCATAGAGCGGCGCGCCCGGTACCGGGTGATTGACCGCCAGCACCGGGATGCCGGCCGCCTTCAGCCGGCGCGCGATCTCGGCGTTGGTCGCCGCATCGCTCTGGTATTCGATGAAGAGATCGACCTTCTCGCCGACCGCCGCCGCGACGTTGGCGAGCGCTTTCGCGGCGTCGCGGCCGTTGTCGTAAAACAGCATCTCCACCGGCAGCGTGCGCGCCGCGAGCTCGAAACTGCGGCGGATCTCGGCGCCGCTGAAGCCGAGGCCCTCGAGCCGCACCCCGGGCTCCTCGTCGAGGTTGGCGAAGGCGATGCGAAAGCGGCGCTCCGCTGCCGCTCCGGGAAAGACGGCAGCTGCGAGGGCTGCGGCAAGACCTCCGAGAACGAGCCGGCGCCCGCAAGCGGGCGCCGGTCGATGGCAAAGAATGGTCAAGCGGGGGAGAGCCAGGCTACTGGATCGCCTCGATGTTGACGAACGTGCCGGTCGTGCCGGCCGCCTTCGGCACCGTCATCGAGAGGAAGAACGTCCCTCGCTTGCCGCTCGCCGCCGCGGCGGCAATGAGTTCGGTGCGCACGTTCTCGATGATGTGGATGCCGTTGTCGGTGAGCAGGATGGCGTGAACGGGGAAGGCCTCTTCCTTGTCCTCGCTCGGAATCACCTCGACCGCCCAGGTGTCGGCGCCGACCAGGATTACCTTCTGGCCGGCCAGCCACTCCGCCGCCGCCTTGCCGAGGCCGGGCTCGCTGCCGTTATAGGCGGCGTTCTGCGCCGGGAACTGTTTGAAGAGATCGCCCCAGCCGGTATGCAGGAATACGGCGTCCGCTTCGCGCAAGCTCACGTTGTAGAGCTTGAGCCCGGCCTCGATATCGGCCTGGCTGATCACCGTCCCGCCGTCGAGGCAAGGCGTCTTGCACGCCGCGTTGCTCTTCAGCTTGCCGGCGTCCTGATAGACCTTGACGAGGTCGATGATGACGCCGCGCGTCGCGAAGGATTTGAGGTTCTCGAGGCCAAGCTTCTTGATGCCGTTCTGGGTGACGTATTTACCCATCGCCGTCTGGTTGTAGTAGCAGTCCTTGATGCCGATATGGCCCATCCCGTCGATGTGGGTTCCGACATGGCTCTGGCTGAGATAGGTGTCTTCCATGTAGCTCAGCTTGTTCTTGCCGTATTCCGCTCCGGGCACTACGGCAAAGCTGGTCAGAATGGTTTTGGTGAAGCGCGTGCCGAACAGCGGGACGCCGTCGATCAGGTTGTAGGCCATCGAGGTCACGGTGCCGGTCTGGATTTCCGCCGCCGCCGCCTTGGTCACCGCCGGGGTCACCCGGTTGGTCGCGCCCACCTCGTCATCGGGCCCGAACGGCGACGGCTTCACCAGCGTCTTGCAATCGCTCTGGGCGAGGGCGCCGGTGACACCGCTGAGCACGGCGAACAAAGAAACGGCGACGGTTGCGACGCACGCACCGAGCTTCATCGGAGGTCCTCCCTAGCACGAGCCAGCTGACGTTTTGAGAACAAATGTCTCGCTAACACGCAGTCTTTGGACCGATTATTGCTCAGGGCACTGAGGTGTCAAGCCGTGGCGAGGTACTATTGCGGGTTAGCCGGGCGACCGATCGAAACGCCGGGGCGGCCCCCGGACAGCACGATAAGGCCGCGCCGGCTTGATCGCGAACAATCTCGAAACAGGCGCGGCAATCGCCATCTTCCTCGCCACCTATGTCGTCATCGCACTCGGCCGGCTGCCGGGATTCCGGCTCGACCGCGCCGGCGCGGCGCTAATCGGCGCCAGCCTGATGGTGGCATCGGGCATCATGACGATGGCGGAGGCCTATCGGGCAATCGATTTCGACACCATCGTGGTGCTGCTCGGCATGATGATCGTCATCGCCAATCTGCGCCTCTCTGGCTTCTTCGCGCTAGTCAGCGCCTGGGTCGCGCGTCATGCGCACCACCCGTTCGTCCTGCTCGCGGCGCTCGTGCTGGTCTGCGGCGTCTTCTCCGCCTTCCTCGTCAACGACACGGTCTGCCTGATGCTGACACCGCTCGTCCTCGAGCTTGTCCTGACGCTGCGCCGCAATCCAGTGCCCTACCTTCTCGCCATCGCGATGGCCTCGAATATCGGCAGCAGCGCGACGATCACCGGCAATCCGCAGAACATCATGATCGGCAGCTTCTCGGCGATCCCCTATGGCAGCTTTCTTGCCGCCCTCGCGCCGGTCGCGCTCGCCGGTCTCGCGGTCACCCTGCTGCTCATCGCCGGCGCCTATCGGAGGGAATTCTGGGGTCGGCAGATTCTCGCCGCGGCGCCGCGCGACAGCCGGATCAACAAGCAACTGTTGCGCAAATCGACCGCCGTAACCGCCTGCATGGTGATCGCCTTCTTTCTCGTCGCACCGCCCGCCAAGGTCGCCATCGTCGCCGGCGCGTTCCTTCTCTTGACCCGCCGTCTCAAGCCCGAGCGCATCTATGACGAGGTCAACTGGTCGCTGCTGCTGCTCTTCGCCGGCCTGTTCATCGTCGTCGCCGGGCTCGAGAAGACGGTGATGACGCCGGAGACGCTCGCCGCCGCCGCGCAGCTTCGCCTCGACCGCGTGCCGGTCCTGAGCGCGGTCGCCGCCATCCTCTCCAACCTCGTCAGCAACGTCCCCGCGGTGCTCGTCCTCAAGCCCTTCGTGCAGCACCTCCAGGACCAGCGCACCGGCTGGCTCACCCTGGCGATGGCCTCGACCCTGGCCGGCAATTTCACCGTCCTCGGCTCGATCGCCAACCTCATCGTCGTCGAGCGCGCCCGCCAGGGTGGCGTCGCCATCGGCTTCTGGACCTATTTCAAGCTCGGCGCGCCGCTGACCGTGATCACCATCGCGGTCGGTGTGTGGTGGTTGTCATAGGAAATAATACATCATATTATTTGCGCTTACAGGAGCCTAAAGATGGTGGAAAAAACAACTGTCACGTTCCGCATCGACGGCGATATGAAAGATGCGCTCGATGCGATCGCCGAGGGATTGGATCGGGACCGCAGTTACGTTCTCAACGAGGCGGTGGCGGCATATCTCGACACCCATCGCTGGCAGATCGATCATATCAAGGAGGGATTGCGTCAAGCCGACGCGGGCGAATTTGCCACCGAGGCCGAAGTCGCCGCGGCCTTTCGGCGATGGCGTAAATGAATTTGCGGTGGACCCGTCTCGCGGTCCATGACCTTGACGCCGCATACCAATACATCGCCGAGCATGACGCCGCGGCAGCAGGGAAAATCGCCGAGAGGATCGAGGTTGCGGTTGCTGCTCTTGCAGATCACCCAAGCATAGGCCGCCGCGGGCGCGTATCCGGCACACGAGAGCTTGTTGTAACCGGGACCCCCTTCATCATTCCTTACCGAATAGGATCAGGCAAAGTCGAGATCCTCGCCATAATGCATGGAGCCCGCATGTGGCCAGATAGCTTTTAGGCGGCGCGGCCCTTCCTCCTTGCCCCTTCGCTGGTCAATCCTGATATAGTGCGGCGGGAGGTTGGCGGCGGACAGGTCTCTCGCCAACCCGGTCAGGTCCGGAAGGAAGCAGCCGTAACGAGTTTCGGCCTGGGTCGTTCGTCCAGCCTCCCACCTCCTGCCGCCGGGCCTCTGACGCGCTCATGACCGAACCAGCGATCGCCTACCGCGTCCTCGCCCGCAAATACCGCCCGACGACCTTCGCGGAATTGATCGGGCAGGAGGCGATGGTGCGCACGCTGTCGAACGCCATCGCGACCGGCCGCATCGCCCATTCCTTCATCCTCACCGGCGTGCGCGGCACCGGCAAGACCACGACGGCGCGCATCCTGGCGCGGGCGCTCAATTGCGTCGGCCCCGAGGGCGGCGGCGGACCGACCATCACGCCGTGCGGGACCTGCGAGCATTGCCGCTCGATCACCGACGATCGCCATGTCGACGTCATCGAGATGGATGCCGCCTCGCGCACCGGCGTCGACAACATCCGCGATCTCACCGACGGCATCCGCTACAAGCCGGTCTCGGCGCGCTTCAAGGTCTACATCATCGACGAAGTGCATATGCTCTCGAAAGCCGCCTTCAACGCGCTGCTGAAG
>WNFD01004762.1_pt1 | contig 13597 bp, 10 predicted proteins | sample 5400491 | NCBI WGS metagenome assembly WNFD01 (sample SAMN13153343, study PRJNA577476) | soil metagenome | isolation source: 120 cm saprolite under Douglas fir tree site 2 hole 2 replicate 2 | place: USA:California | collected 2015-04-18 | reverse complement strand
CGATCGTGGGGCGGCCGCCCATGGAAGACTATTGGCTCGGCCACGCCACGGAGCGGATCTTCCTGCCGCTCCTGAAGCTCACGCTGCCCGAGGTCGTCGACCTGCACATGCCGGCCGAGGGGATCTTTCACAATCTCGTGTTCGTGAGCATCGACAAGCAGTATCCGGGGCAGGCCTACAAGGTGATGAATGGACTGTGGGGGCAGGGGCTCATGTCGCTCGCCAAGGTGATCGTCGTGCTGGACAAGGATGTCAACGTGCGCGACGCCAAGGAGGCGTGGTGGGTGGCGTTGAACCACATCGATCCGGAGCGCGACGTGCGGTTCACGATGGGGCCGATCGACGTGCTCGATCACTCGAGCCGCGGCTTCACGTTCGGCTCGAAGATGGGGATCGACGCGACCCGCAAGTGGAAGGAAGAGGGGTTCACGCGCGAGTGGCCGAACAAGATCGTCATGGATCCCGCGACGAAGCAGCAGGTCGACGCCATATGGAAGGAGCTGGGAATTGAAATCTGAGGTTGAGGGAGGGCGGGGGAGGTTGGTGGAGGATGGTGGAGGTGGATCCCGTGAGGGGCAGACCTTCGGTGGCGAGAGTCTCCTGGTCCGCTACGCGAATTTCGTCAAACTGCCGCACACGGTGTTTGCGTTGCCGTTCGCGCTGCTCGGCGTGCTCGTGGCGGCCCGCGAGACGGCGCTCACGTGGCGCACGCTCGGCCTGGTGGTGCTCGCGTTCACCTGCGCGCGGTTCGTCGCGCTGGGGTTCAACCGCATCGCGGACCGCGAGCTGGACGCGCGGAACCCACGCACCCGGGCGCGGGAGCTGCCGTCGGGCCGGCTCACGCTGCGGCAGGCGTGGGTGGCCGTCGCGCTCGCGGCGGCGGTGTTCCTGGCGACCGCGTGGGCGCTGAACCCGTTGTGCCTGGCGCTCGCACCGCTCGCCCTGGTGTTCATTTCCGCGTACAGCTACGCCAAGCGCTTCACGCACTGGTCTCACCTGTGGCTCGGTCTCGCCGACGGGATCGCGACACCGGCGGGGTATCTCGCGGTCACCGGGAGATGGAGCGAGCCGTGGTGGCTCCTGCCGGTAGGCGCGCTGGCGGTGACGTTCTGGGTGGCCGGGTTCGACGTGTTCTACGCGCTCCAGGACGAAGACTTCGACCGCTCGGAGCGGCTCGAGTCGCTGGTGGTGCGGCTCGGGCAGGCGCGGGCCATCCTGGCAGCCAAGCTGTTGCATGGCCTGGCCCTGGTGGCGCTCGTCCTGTTCGGGGTCGGTGCGGGGCTGGGCGTCGCCTACTACGTGGGCGTGGGCGTCGGCGCGGCGCTGATCGCATGGGAGCATCACCTGGTGAAGCCGGGAGACCTGTCGCGGCTCAATGCGGCGTTCTTCACCGCCAATGGCATTGTCAGCATCGTGGTCTTCCTGGGCGCGTTGGTGGACCGGGTGTTGTGAAATCACGGCGTGGTGTGTGGTGCGTGGTTGGTGCGGTGCGCCGGAAGCCTGCGGTGCCGCCGAAGCAACCCCGTACCACGCACCACGTACCGCCTCCCCAGCGCCCGCCGGCCCACCCGAAGCGCTCTCCCACCCCGAACCGTCGCGGGCGCTGATGAGCAAGCTCCCGGTGATCTTGGCCATCACTGGCGCCTCCGGTGCTCCCTACGGCGTGCGGCTGCTCGAGATGCTCGCCGTCCACCACGTGCCTACGTGGCTCCTGGTCTCGAACCATGGTTGGCGGCTGCTCACGGAGGAGTGCGGCATCAAGGACGACCGTGAGCTGAAGAAGGCCACCGGGGGCGAGTGGACGAGCGTGCGGGTGTTCGACGACAAGGATCGCGGCGCGGAGCCGGCGTCAGGGTCGGCGAAGACGGCCGGCATGGTAATCTGCCCTTGCTCCATGGGGACCGTGGCGGCGATTGCGCATGGCACGAGCCGCTCGCTCATCGAGCGGGCAGCGGACGTGATCCTGAAGGAGCGGCGCACGCTGATCCTCGTGCCGCGCGAGACGCCGCTCTCCCTGGTCCATCTCCGCAACCTCACGCTCGCCACGGAGTCCGGCGCGGTGGTGCTGCCGGCCGCGCCCGGGTTCTATCACAAACCGCAGCAGGTGCGCGACCTGGTGGACTTCGTAGTGCAGCGGGTGCTCGATCACCTGGGACTCGACATCAACCTGGTGAAGCGCTGGGAAGGGAAGTGAGACTGGGCGTCATCTCGGATACGCATGGACTGCTGCGGCCGGAGGTGTTCGAGGTATTCAAGCAGGTCGATCACATCCTGCATGCCGGCGACGTGGGCGAGCCCCAGATTCTGATCGAGCTCGCAGCGATCGCGCCGGTGACGGCGGTCTACGGCAACGCGGACGGGCCCGAGCTACGCGCCCGCCTGCCGCAGGTGGCGGAGCTCGAGCTGGACGGGTTCGACGTCGTTGTGACGCATGGGGATCAGCTCGGCCATCCCACGCCCGAGAAGCTGCATGCGACGTTCCCCAGGGCCGAGATCATCGTGTACGGGCACACGCACAAGCCGCTGCTCGAGCTGGTGGACCGGACGGTGACGGTGATGAATCCGGGCGGTGCCGGGCAGCCGCGCTTCCGGCTCAAGCCGGGCGTGGGCATCATGGAGCTCGAGGCGGGGATCCCGCCGCGGGCCCGGTTGATGCCGTTAGGCTGACGTCGGTTATGGCTGGCCGGTCGCCGGCGGCTTCCGCTCCACCACTCGAGGCATGACCGGCGCGCCGGGCGCGAGCAGCTCCAGGCCTCCCGTCACCACCTGCTCCCCGGCCTTCACGCCGTCGATCACCTCGACGAACCCCGGCGTCCGCACCCCGAGGGTGACCTTCCGGCGGTCGGCCTTCCCGTCAACCACGACCCAGGCGGCGTTCGTGCCCTCGGCCGGCACGACCGCGTCTTCCGGGATGACGACGGCGTTGGGACGCACGGCCGTTACGAGCCGGGCTTCGATGAACATCCCGGGCTGCAGCAGCCGCGCGGGATTGGGGACGCGCGCCTTCACGAGAATCGTGCGGCCCGGCAGCTGCACCACGGGGTCCACGAAGTCTACCTCGCCGGTGAAGTCGCGCCCCGCGATGGCGGCGACGCGGAAGGACACCTGCTGGCCGGGCCTTAGCTGACGCGCGAACCGCTCGGGCACCTGGAACGTGGCCCGCGCCGGGTTCACGGTGTGCAACGACGCAAGCTTGGTGATGTTGGTGACGTAGTCGCCGAGGCTGACATAGCGTTGGCCCACCACGCCGGCGAACGGCGCTCGCACCGTTGTCCGCTCGAGCCGGATCCGCTGCAGGTCGTACTGTGCCTGCGCGCTGCGCGCTTCGGCCTCCGCCTTCTCCAGGTCCGCAGTCGACGAGGCGTTTTGCTGCGCCAGGTCCTTGGCGCGCGCCAGCGCCTGCTGCGCCAGATCGCGCTGCGCTTCGAGCTGCGCGACCTGCGCCCGGAGCTGGGCATCGTCCACCTTGAAGAGCGGCGTGCCTTGCTCGACCTCTTGTCCCTCCCGGATCAGGATCTCGACGATGCGCCCGTCGACCTCGGGGCGTAGGTCGATCGACTGCACGGCTTCGATCTGGCCCGTCGCGCTGATCTCGTCTCGTACCGTGTCTGTGCGGGCGACCACGACTTCCACCGGCATGCCCATGGGTGCGCCCCCACCCCCACCCCCACCCGCGGGATCCGGACCGCCGGCCTTGCCCTTCTTGCAGGCGCCCGCTGCGATCGCGAGTGCCGCGACTACCCAGAACCCTTCACGTGTCTTGATCATGTCCGATCACCGCTGTTCCTGTTCGGGAAAGAGACGCTGGCCGAGGATTGCTTCGAGCCCGGCGAGGGCCAGTCGCGTCGCGTACCGCGCCTGCACCAGGCCGGATTCCGCGTCGTCGAGATCGGCCTGCGCCTTGAGCAGATCGAGGATGGTGGTGGCGCCCGCCTTGTAACGACTCTGCTGGACGCGGTAGGACTCGCGTGCCACCGCCACGGCCTGTGCGGCAATGTCCGCGGTGGCGCGCGCCGTGACGAACCCGTCGTATGCCGCGGTGACATCGCGCCGTATCGAGCGCTCGGCGGAATCGCGCGCCGCCCGGAAGATATCCCGGGTCACGCGCGCCTGGCTGATCAAGTTCTGCCGCTGGAAGTTGTCCCAGACCGGAAGAGCAACCGTCAGCGTGAGCTGTGAGAAGTTCGCGGTGGTCGACGGGTAGAACTTCTTGTCGAACCGTATCCCCGTGGCCGACAGACTGACGCGCGGCAGGTAGGTGCCCAACCGCCCCCGGAAGATTGCCGCTGCGGCCCGCTCGTTGGCGCGGGCCTGCCGGTAGGCCGGGCCCTGGTCGGCCGCCTGTGCTACCGCGGCATCGAGCGTGACCGGTAGCGCCGTGGGCAGGACGCTGTCCAGGGGCGCCGCCTCCACCGGTCCCGTCGCTCCCACCCGGCTCCCGAGCGCCAGACGCGCGACGCGCAGGCCCGTCTCTTGGAGCAGCAAGCCCACCTGCGCCCGGCTCAGCTCGAGCCGGAGCTGCAGCGAGTCGGTCTGCACCGCCGCCCCCGACACGACCCGCGCGCGGGCCACGCCGAGCTGCTGCTGGGCGCGCTGCGCCCGCTCACGCGCCACGCGCGTGAGCTCGGCGTCCGCCAGCACTGCGTAATAAGCCGCTTCAGTGCGGAGAGCCGCGTCAAACCGCGCCCGGAGCTCGCCGGCGTGGGCGGCATCGAGTGCCGCCGCCGAACGCGACAGCTCGGCAACCTTCTGCCCACCCGTGAACACATCGTACCGCAAGGTTACTTGGGCCGTGACCGTGTACGTCTCGGGTCGGAAGGTCCCGATGTTGAAGAAGGCGGGCAGGTTCTTCGTGGCGTCCGTCTCAATGGCCACCGCCGGGAGTAAAAACACGCTGAACGCGGTGCGGCGCGCCCACACGGCGTTGTCCACCTGTCCCAGCGCCGCCACGTAGTTCGGGTCGAGCCCGGTGGCGCGGCGCAGCGCCTCCGGGAGCGTCACGACCGGCAGCGAGTCACCCGCGGGGAGTGCCACGGACGCCGTCTGAAGCTGGAGCACCGCGAGCAGGGCCAGCATCAGTCGGCCTCGACGGGTCGTGCCACGCGCACCTGCCTCGCCTGCCGCGCGGTCAAGCGGTCCAGCAGCACGTAGGCCACTGGCACGACGAACAGGGTGAGCGCCGTGGAGAAGAAGATGCCGCCCACGATCGCATAGCCGAGCGGGCGGCGCGAAGCCGAGCCTGCGCCGACTCCGATCATCACCGGGATGGCGCCCATGATCGTCGATACCGAGGTCATGAGAATCGGGCGCAGCCGGATTCGGCCGGACTCGAGCACTGCGGCGACGGTGTCGAGTCCCTTTGCCTTGAGCTGGTTCGTGTATTCCACGAGCAGAATCGAGTTCTTGGTCACGAGACCGATCAGGAGGACCATGCCGATCTCGCTGTACAGGTTGATCGTACCGCCCGGGCGGTGCAGCAAGGCCGCCAGGAGCAGCGTGGCGAGCGCGCCGGTGACGGCCAGCGGCACGGCGAGTAACACGGTGAACGGGTGCACCATGGACTCGAACTGCGACGCGAGCACCATGAACACGACCAACAGCGCGACGCCGAACGCGAAGTAGAGCGCGCCACCGCTTTCCTTGAACTCGCGCGAGTCGCCCGCCAGCGCCGTCGTGCTCCCCGGGGGGAGCACCGCCCGGGCTAACCGATCGAGCGAATCGAGCGCTTCACCCTGGGCGAATGGCGGGATCAGGGAGGCCGACAGGGTAAACGACGGCACCCGGTTGAAATGGTTGATCTGTCTAGGGCCCACTCCCTCCTGGACCCTCGCCAGGGCGCCCAGCTGCACCAGCTGTCCGGCCCTTCCGCGCAGGTAGATCCCCGACATGTCGCTGGGGGTGGAGCGGTGACCGGGATCGAGCTGGACCATCACGTAGTACAGCTTGTCGTTCCGTGTGAAGGTGCTGATCCGTCGGCCGCCGAGGAACGTCTGGAGGGCGGCCGCAACATCGCGCACCGGAACCCCGAGGTCCTCCGCCCGGTCCCGGTCGAACGTGACGCGCAGCTCCGGCTTGTTGAAGCGCAAGTCCGTGTCGATGTTCGTGAGACCCTTGATGGCGCGCGCCCGCGGCACGAGCGTGTCCATGGCCTGCGCCAATCGTGCGATATCCGGATTCTGCACCACGAACTCCACCGGTTGGCTGAACCCCAGCGCGCCGGGGCTGTACGGGAACGCCTGGATGCCGGCGATCCCGAAGAGTTGGCGAAACAGCGCGCCCACCAGCTGCTGGACGCTCCTGTGGCGTTCGCGCCAATCCTTGAGGATCACGCCCACGAACGCTCGGTTCACGCCCCCGGCGAATCCGCCGATGATCGTGAAATACCCCTGGACTTCAGGGGTCTTCCCGATGATCTGCTCGACCTGGCGCACGTAGCCGTCCGTGTAGTCGAGCGAGGAGCCCTCGGGCGCGAATCCCACTACCAGGAAGAACCCGCGGTCGTCATCCGGAATGAGCTCTTGCTTGAGGCTGCGGTAGAATACGAACGCCAGGGCCACGGTCACCACAGTCCCGGCCACTACGATGCCCCGATGGCGCAGCGCGGTTTGGAGCAGCTTCGCATAGCGATCGGCGAGGGCGTTGAACCCTCCCTCGAGCGCCTTGTAGATCGCCCCGTGCTCGTGCGGCACCCGCAGCACCTTGGCGCACAGCATCGGCGTCAACGTCAGCGCGACGAATCCCGAGATGACCACGGCTCCGGCGACCGCGATCCCGAACTCGCTCAACAGGCGTCCGGTCGAGCCGCGCAGGAAGCCGAGCGGCGTGAACACGGCGACCAGCGCGATCGTGGTCGCGATCACGGCGAAGCCGATCTCGTTGGTGCCGTTCACCGCCGCCTGCTCTGCGGCCTCGTGCAGCTCCTCTTGGTGCCGGTAGGCGTTCTCGAGCACGATGATTGCGTCGTCAACCACGATGCCGATGGCGATCGTGAGCGCGAGCAACGTGAAGTTGTTGATCGAAAAGCCGAGGAAATACATGATGGCGAACGTCGCCACGATCGACGCCGGGATGGCGAGCCCGGGGATCACGGTCGCCCGCAGGTTCCGCAGGAACACGAAAATGATCAGCACGACCAGGATGGCCGCGATCAGGAGCGTCAGTCGGGCGTCGTTGATCGAGTGCGTGACGAACACCGACCCATCCCACGCGGTTTCGAGCTTGATGCCCGGGGGAAGCGTCTGCTGGATACCGGGGAGGGCCGCGCGAATGCGCTGCGCCACGTCGATGAGATTCGCCTTGGACTGCCGGACGACGCCGATCGCGACCGCGGGATTGCCATTGTAGCGGAAGATCGAACGATTGTCCTCGGGCCCGAGCTCGACGTTGGCCACGTCCTTGAGCTTGATGACCTGACCGCCCTGACTGGTCACGACCAGCTCTCGGAATTCCAGGGGCGTCTTCAGTTCGCCCAAGGACCGGACCGAGAACTCCCGCCGGGTGGATTCAATTCGGCCGGCGGGAATCTCGACATTGCGTGCTGTGATCGCGGCTTCCACGTCCTGCACGGTGATGCCCCGTGCCGACAGCTGCTCGGGCTGTACCCACACCCGCATCGCGAAGCGCCGCTCGCCGAAGACGCCGGCGCTGCCCACACCCGCGAGACTCTGCAGCCGCGCCTTGACCAGGCGGTCGGCGACATCGGAGAGCTGCATCAGGTCGTAGTTCGGGCTACTGAGGGCCAGCCAGTAAAACGGTTGCGCGTCCGCCTGTTGCTTCGCGATCACGGGCTCGAGCACGTCGACCGGGAGACGCCCGCGCACCCGCGACACTTTGTCGCGCACATCTTGTGCAGCGATGTCGACCGGTCGGTCGAGGTTGAACTCGAGGGTGATCTGGCTGTTCTCCTCCGAAGAGGAGCTCGAGAGCGTCCGCAGTCCCTGGATCGTCGACAGCTCCTCCTCGAGCACGTCGGTCACCGCGGTTTCCACGACCTGCGCGTTGGCCCCGGGTAGCGTGGTCGAGACCGAGATGATCGGCGGATCGATGTCCGGGAGCTCGCGCACCGACAGCCGGGTGTACCCGATGACGCCGAACAGCACGAGCGCGGCCGAAATCATGCTGGCCAGCACCGGGCGCTGGATGGATGTTTCAGAGAGTTTCATATGGCCCGAAAATTAACCGAATAGGGTCGCGCCGGGAGGAGGGGCCCGGCTGTCAGGAAACCGTGAACCATTTCCGACACCTCCCTACCGCTACGACGATCTGGGCACCGCGATGACGACATTACGGCGCGGGCGCCGTTTTGCTTCGACGCGTGGCCTCGAGCCGCAGGTAGACGGGGTGCGGCTGGATGTTGTACCCTAGCGCTGGCACTTGGGGCAGAAGGTGGTCGCCCGCAGGTCGATCGTGTGGGTCGTGACGAGCTTTTTCCCACACGTCACGCACGGCTCGCCGCCCCGCCCGTACACCTTGAGCTGGAACTGGAACCGGCCTTCCTCACCCGTTCCGGTGCGGTAGTCACGCACCGTCGTTCCGGAGGACTGCACGGCCCGCTCGAGCACCCCGGTCACCGCGGCGTGCAGCCGGGCGAACTCGTCGAGCGACAGCTTGTTCGTGGGCTTGGAAGGGTCGATCCCCGCCTCGAACAAGGCCTCGTTGGCGTAGATGTTGCCCACCCCGGCGACCCGGCGCTGGTCCATGATCGTCTTCTTGATCGCCGCCCGCGTGCCCTTGAGCCGGTCGGCGAACACGAACGGCGTGAATGTCTCCTCCAGCGGCTCGGGTCCGATACGGCCCGTATAGGCATCCCAGCCCTTTTCGTCGAGCAGCCATACGGTGCCGAGGCGGCGCACGTCGCGGTAGACCAGCAGGCGGCCGTCGTCGATGGTGCACGTGAGCACCGCGTACTTGGCCTCGTCGCGGGTCAGCGCGCGGTCGTACACCACCAGCGAGCCCGTCATGCGGGGCTGCACGATCAGGCGGTGGCCGCTCGACAGGCGGAACACCGCGTGCTTCGCCCGGCGGATCACTTCCTCGATGGTGTTGCCCCGAAGCGTGCGGAGCAGCCGCGGCTTCGACACGCGGCGTAACACGTCCGACTTGGCCAGGCGAGCGCGTGCGATCCGGTAGCCCTCGAGTCGCGGGGCCAGCTCCCGGACGATCGTCTCAACCTCGGGCAGCTCCGGCACGCGCCTCCCTGGTTTCCCGCCACCCGATGTCGCGCCGGTACGTCTTCCCCGGGAACGTGATCAGCTCGCACGCATCGGCGCTGCGGCGCGCCGCCTCGCCCACCGTCTCACCCAGCCCGGTGACCGTGAGCACGCGCCCGCCATGCACGCGCAGCCCGCCGGCCGGGTCACGCTCGGTGCCGGCGTGGAACACCAGCGTCCCGGGCTCGAGATCGCGCGGGATGACGATCGCCGCGCCCAGCTCGGGCCGCTGCGGATACCCGGGCGCCGCCAGCACCGTCGCCACGGCGGCGCGGGTCGCCGCCAGCGCCGTCTCGCGCGGGCGCCAGCGTTGGGCGGCGATGTCCGCCAGATGGCGGGTGACGCCGGGCAGCACCGGGAGCAGCGCCTGGGCTTCGGGGTCGCCGAACCGGCAGTTGAACTCGAGTACGGCGAGCGTACCGTCGGACGCCAGCATCAGTCCGGCGTACAGCACTCCCTGGAAGGGGGCGCCTTGCGCCGCCAGCTCGCGGATCACCGGCTCGAGCACCTCGCGCCGCACCCGCTCGAGCATCCCGGAGGTGGCGATGCTCACTGGACAATAGGCGCCCATGCCGCCCGTGTTGGGGCCCGTGTCGCCCTCGCCCAGCCGCTTGTGGTCCTGGGCGGCGGGGAGGAGCAGCAGCTGCTCGCCGTCGGTGAGGGCGAGCACCGATAGCTCCTCGCCTTTCAGGAAGTCCTCGATGACGATCTCCAGACCCGCGTCGCCGAACGCTGCTTCGACGAGCATCGCGCGCGCGGCGCGCACCGCCTCCGTGCGGCGGGCGCACACCACCACGCCCTTTCCCGCCGCCAGGCCGGAGGCCTTCACCACCAGCGGCTCGGCGTGACGCTTGATGTAGGCGAGCGCCGGGTCGAGCGCGGCGAACGTCTGGCTCGCCGCGGTGACGATTCCCGCGCGACGCATCGTGTCCTTCGCGGATGCCTTGGACGATTCGATGCGCGCGGCGGCCGCGCTGGGTCCGAAGACGGCGTGGCCCGCCGCGCGCAGCGCATCCGCGAGCCCGGCGGCGAGCGGCGCTTCCGGGCCCACGATGGTGAAATCGATCTTGTGCTCGCGGGCCGCGGCGGCGAGGTCGGCGACGGCGCTGGTGGGAATCGCGAGGTTGGTGCCGAGCTGGGCGATGCCGGGGTTGCCGGGGGCCGCGAATAGCTCTGCGTCGGGCGTGTCGCGCTTCAGCGCCCAGCAGAGCGCGTGCTCGCGGCCGCCCCCCCCGACGACCAGGACTCTCACTTCTTCTTGTTGAACGCGTCCGTGAACGCCTGGGCGGCCCGCTTGGCGGTGTCCACCACGTCGTTCACGACGGCCTTTGCTTCCTTCATGTAGTGGTCGCGGGCGTCGTCGATATCCCGGTCGATGGGCCGCTGCTCCGCCTCGGGTCCGCGGCGGGTGTATTCGCCGCGCAGCACGCGATCGTAGTGGCCTTCTTCGATCCAGCGCTGCAGCTCGGCGGCGCGCACCGTGTTGAACGGATGCGAGCGACCCAGCACGCCGAGGATCTTGAAGATGCGGTCCAGGGCGCCGCCCGCTTCCTCGAATTCCTTGGCCTGCACCAGGAACGCATTCAGGTCCATTTGCGACATGTCGCCGCCGCCGGCGAACTTGAGGTTCACACGCAGCGATGCGGTCGGATCCTGGCACGCCAGCAGGCCGGCGCGGTCGGATGAGAGCTCGCTCTTGCGGAACCACTCGAGCAGCGCGAGCTGGATCGGCAGGATGGCGATGCCGGCGAGGAAGGGGAGCGCGCCCAGGCTCACGTTGAGGATGAGCACGAGGATCGTGTGGTACAGCGCATGGCCGCTCATCACGTGCCCGAGCTCGTGGCCCAGCACGTTCCGCACCTCGTCGTCGTCGAGCAGCCGCAGCGTGCCCGAGTTGATCACGATGAACGGCCGGTCCATGCCGAATGCGCCGGCGTTCGCGAACGGCGTCTGCGACACGAACAGCTCGGGCCGTTCCGCCCAATCCATGGACGTCAGTATGTCGGTGTACAGCTGGTTCAGGCGCGGGAACTGGGTCGGCCCGACCCGCACGGCGTCCGCCTGAAAAATCAGCCGCACGCCCCGCTCGCCGATGAAGCCGTAGATCTTCTTCACCACCTCGTCGAACCCGGGCACGGAGCGCAGCGACTGCAGCGCGGCGCGGTCGGCAGGGTGCTCCCAGGTCACCGGCGCGATCTGGGTGAGGATCTTGCGCGGGCGCGCCGCCGGGAGAGTGGCCTCAGTCATATGATGCTCCTAACAGAAGGATAGATCCCTCACTACGACAGCTCATGTTCTTCCGGTTTCGTCGGAAACTCGCGTCCTCACCCGGCGGCCGCGAGCGCCTGCTCCAGGTCCCCGATCAGATCCTCGACCTCCTCGATCCCCACCGACAGCCGCACCAGGCTGTCGGTGAGCCCCATCGCGCGTCGCATCTCGGGTGGCACGCTGGCGTGGGTCATCGACGCGGGATGCCCGACCAGGCTCTCGACGCCGCCGAGCGATTCGGCGAGCGCGAAAATGCGGGTGCGCTCCGCGAACCGCTTGGCCCGCTCCACCGAGCCGAGCTCGATCGAGATCATGCCGCCGAACCCCTTCATTTGCCGGCACGCCAGCTCGTGCTGCGGGTGGGACGGCAGCCCCGGATAATAGACCCGCTCGACCTTGGGGTGCTGGGTGAGCCACTCGGCGATGCGGCGGCCGCTGGCGTCGTGCTGCCGCATGCGCAGCGCGAGCGTCTTGGTGCCTCGGAGCGCGAGCCAGCAGTCGAACGGTCCCGGCACCGCGCCCACGCCGTTCTGCACAAAGCCGATGCGCTCGGCGAGATCGTCACGGTTCACCACCAGCATCCCGCCCACCATGTCGCTGTGCCCGTTCAGATACTTGGTGGTCGAGTGCAGCACGACGTCCGCGCCCAGCTCGAGCGGCCGCTGGAAATACGGTGTGGCGAACGTGTTGTCGACAACGAGCAGGGCGCCGGCGCGCCGGGCGACCTCCCCGGCGGCCGCGAGGTCGCACAACCGCATCATCGGGTTGGTGGGCGTCTCGGCGTACACCATCTTGGTCCGCGGGGTGACGGCCGCGGCGATGTTCGCCGTCTCGGCGGCGTCCACGAACGTGAATTCGAGCCCCAGGCGAGTCCACACCAGCGTCATCTGCCGGTGGGAGCCGCCGTACACGTTCTCGCCGCTCACCACGTGATCGCCGGCCGAGAGCAGCTTGAGCACGGCGTCGAGGGCGGCGAGCCCGGAGGCGAAGGCGAAGCCGTGGTAGCCGCCTTCGAGCGCCGCGACGTTTCGCTCCAGCACTTCACGTGTCGGGTTGCGCGTGCGCGCGTACTCGTAGCCCTTGTGGCGGCCCAGCCCCTCCTGGATGTAGGTCGACGTCTGATAGATGGGCGTCATCACCGCGCCGGCGAGCGGATCGGGGATGTGTCCCGCGTGCACCGCGCGAGTGCCGAAGCGGCGTTTCAGGTCGTCGCCCGATACCTGGGTCATGGCGGGAACGTAAGGGCGCCTTCCCACCCGAGCAAGCGACCTTTACGTTAAGCGCACGATGCCCCAGACGAACGCCGTCAAGTGCTTGGTCGTGGACGATGAGCCGCGACTCCGCCGAGTCCTGGTGCGGTTGCTCGAGGGCGAGGGGTTCAGCTGCGCGGAGGCGGGATCAGGCACCGAGGCGCTGGAAATGCTGCAGCACGACCCCGTGCCGCTCGTGATCTCGGACTTGCGGATGCCCCAGATGGACGGGGTTACGCTGCTGCGCGAGATCATCGCGCGCTGGCCCACCACGGCGGTCATCGTGGTGACGGCCGTCGCGGAGGTGGAGAGCGCCGTCGCCTGCCTGCAGCTGGGCGCCCTCGATTACGTCGCCAAGCCGTTTCACCTGGACGAGGTGCGCGCCCGGGTGATGCAGGCGCTCGACAAGCGCAGCCTCAAGATGGAAGTGGAGGACTACCGGCACAACCTGGAGCAGCGCGTCCAGGAGCAGGCGCGCCGGATCGAGGAGCTGTCGCTCGAGCGGCTCCAGGCGCTGGTGCACTTCCTCGAAGAAAAAGACCCCTACACCAGCGGCCACTCGGTGCGCGTCGCCGACTATTCGGCGCGGATCGGGCGCCAGATGGAGCTGTCGCCGGCGGTGATGGACGCCATCGCCCTCGGCGCGGAGCTGCACGACATCGGCAAGATCGGCGTGTCCGAAGCCGTGCTGCACAAGGCGGGCAAGCTCACCGACGCCGAGTACCGGCACATCATGGAGCACCCGGTGATCGGGGCGCGGATCCTGGCGCCGCTGATGCGCGACGTCCCCACGGCGCTCGCCATCGTCCGTTCGCACCACGAACGCCTCGACGGCAAGGGGTTCCCCGATGGCCTGAAGGGCGACCAGAT
>WNFD01006023.1_pt1 | contig 13601 bp, 11 predicted proteins | sample 5400491 | NCBI WGS metagenome assembly WNFD01 (sample SAMN13153343, study PRJNA577476) | soil metagenome | isolation source: 120 cm saprolite under Douglas fir tree site 2 hole 2 replicate 2 | place: USA:California | collected 2015-04-18 | reverse complement strand
CGCGGTGCTGGTGGAGCCGGCCAAGGACGGCGAAGGTATTTTGGATTTTTCGCACGACGTGGACGGCTCGGGTGGTCAATATTTATACATGCCGGGCGGGGGATCCCTGCATCCTTCCACGCACGAGACGATCGACAAGAACATGCATGTGGTGCATCAAGAGGGTTCGCAAGTGTTCAAGTATGCGGTGCGGCGTATGGCGGAGCTGGCCGCGTGCCTCCTGGAACGCAATGGATTTACCAGCGACGATCTGGCGCTGGTGGTGCCGCACCAGGCGAATTTGCGAATTATTCGAGCCATGCAGCAGCGGCTGGGCCTGGAAGATTCCAAGGTGATGGTGAATATCGACAAATACGGGAATACGACCGGAGGCACAATTCCGCTGGGTTTGCGCGACGCGGTGGACCAGGGGCGCCTGAAAAAGGGTGACCTTGTACTCCTCGCTGCCGTGGGTGCGGGTTACACGACAGGTGGACTGTTATTGCGCTGGGCATATTAGCTCTGAAGTCCCCGGGCTACGGATTGTCCAATTCCTTTTGAAGAGCGCCGCCTTTCAAGGCGTAGGCGATGAAACCTTCCGGAGCGTTTTTCACACCAAATATATTTGCGTTTTTCAGGTTCAGGGTATCGCTCCATTTAAGGCTGGCGAGATTGGTGTTGCGCAAGTCGGCACTTGCGAGCGTCGCCCGGGAAAGATCAGCGCCGGTCAAGTCAGCGCCGAAGAGGTCGGCCTCCGTCAAGTCGGCATGCTCCATGTTCACGCTACGAAGAATACAATGACGAAGATTGGCGCGCAGATCGGCATCGGATAGGTCGGCGAAGCTGAGATCGCAGTCGCGCAAGTCGGCGGCGGAGAAATTCGAGCGCGCCAGGCTGGCACGTTGAAGACGAATGCCTTGCAGGAATGCGCCGGAGACATCCACACCGACGAGAGAAATACCGTCGGCGTTTAGCTCTTGCAGAGCTTCAATACGTCCGCCATTGCCGCCTTTTCCCTGAGCCGTGTTGATGACTTGCCACGCCTGGTAGTGCTTCTGCTTGAGGCGATCGCCGGACTCGCCGAAATAGAAGATCACGGCGATGAGCACGCCGAAACTGCTGAGATATTCGAGCACTTCCAGGAAAGACCAATTGCTGAGGACGTAGGCGATCCACTCACAGAACCACTCGAAGGCCCACAACGGCACAGTCCAGCGGCGTTTCAGTCCTTGCCGGCGAACGTTCCAGGGTTCAGGACGTTTTCTGTGAAGGCGCACTCGCATCGAATGAGCTTACCTCTTGGGCCACGATTCTATTCCAGCGACGGCGAGCGCGAGACGAAAATTGGCAGATGCGAGCAGACTGCGCCTAGGCGGATGCCGCGGACAAACTTAGCCGCGTGAATGGGGGGAACCCGAAAGGAATTCTTCGAGCAGGAGGCGGGCAAGGCGAGCGGGATTGTGGCGGATGACGCCATGCTCTTCAAGGAGATTGTCCAGAATGACGCGATAGCCGAGCTTCTGCAGGTTGGGGATATCGATCGCGACTGGCTCAGCGCCTTGCGCGCGATAGCGCTTGGCGACGTCGGGGGAAACCGGCTGGCGATTGGCGACGACCCAGTCGACGACGCGGCGCGGAGTGTGGCTTTGAATAGCGCGGAGGTGATCGGCCAAAGCGTAGCCGGAGGTTTCGCCCGGCTGGGTCATGAGATTGGCGATGTAGACGCGCGGCGCCTTGGATTTGGCGATGGCGCTGGCGATTTCAGGGATGAGCAAATTGGGAAGAATGCTGGTGTAGAGCGAACCGGGGCCAAGAAGAATCAGGTCCGCGCCCTGAATGGCCTCGACCGCTTTAGGCAGCGGGCGGACATTGCGAGGAAGCAGCGTGAGCTTCCGGATTGGCTTTCGGCTAGCGGTAATGCGCGTTTCTCCGTGAACTTTGCGGCCGCCTTCGAGCGTGGCGACCAGCGTCACGTTGGAGACCGTTGACGGAAAAATTCGGCCGCGAATGGCTAGGACTTTGCTGCTGACGCGAACCGCTTCCGCGAAATCACCGGTGACATGGGTAAGAGCGGCGAGGAAGAGGTTGCCGAAATTGTGGCCGACGAGGCCTCGGCCGGCGCTAAAGCGATATTGAAAGAGGTGGCCGAGCAGAGCTTCGTCTTGCGATAACGCGACCATGCAATTGCGAATGTCGCCGGGCGGAAGTACGCGGTTTTCGCGACGAAGGCGGCCCGAGCTGCCACCGTCATCGGTGACCGTGACGATAGCAGTGAGATCGCTGACGGGCTGCAGGAGATTAGCGGGATCGTCGCGGCGGCGCGTAACGTATTCCTTTAGGCCGCGCAGGAGTGTCGAGAGACCGGTGCCGCCACCCAGTGCAACCACATTGAGGCCACGAGAGGTGCGTTTTGAATTGGAAGTACGTTTTTTCACGGCAAACGGCGCTTGATCATTTTAGAAAACAAGAATTCAGAGAGCAGCGGGCACGGGGCTAATGCCTATCATGCCGGGAAAACAGCTGGGATTCGAATCAACCGGCCGTCCCATCTTTTTCGGGATAGAGCAGCTCGGTGAAACGGGGGTCTTCTTGGAGGAATGCAAAGTCTTCGTCATTGCGCGCGTGATAGCGGTTTTCGGGGCGCAGTTCGATGGCCACCTTCAGATTTTTCAAAGCGGAATCGGCTTCGCCAGTGAGGCAATCGAGCGCGGCAAGCGCGTAATGAATGTAGTCGGCTTTGGGAGCGGCCTTGCGCGCCTTGTCGAGGCTTTCGCGGGCGTCGTCCCAGCGTCCGACGTTCATCATGGCCACGCCACGCTGATAGTGCTCGTCGGCGGTGCGCGGATTTTGCTCGGTTACCGGCTTCATGCGCTGCTCGGCGATTTTGATGTGCATGCGCGCGCGGTCGGAAAGTTCTTTGCTGGGACCTTCCAGAACCTTTTCCAGCTCCTGCTTGGCGCGAGAGAATTTCTGCTGGTGAAAGAGGGCGAGAGCCTCGTCGTAGAGTTTGAGTTGGGCCTGCACGCGGGGATCGACCAGTTCGACGCCGCCACGCTGGGGCGGGTGGGGAGGAGTTAAGTTCTTCTTTTTCAGCATCTTACTTGGTGAGTTGCTCGCTCGTTTGGCCCGGCCCGATGCGCCCGAAGAGGGCCTGTGCGCTTTTGCCATGGCGCGAATGTAGCAGAGGAGGTTTCGCACGTCAACGAGGGCAGCCCGCGCTGCGCGATAACGGTAACGTCACCTTCAAGCGGCGGTGCGCGCAAAAGTCTTACCTGCCAAGCAGGACTTCGCGGAAAATAGATATGAGTATGAGACACGCGACACTCCGCTGGCGCTATGCTGGCTTGCCCTCGGCGCGTGTGCTATAAGTTTCTGACCGAATTCGGACCGACGACACGTGCCTTTCATCAATTTTCCTGCGCGCGAAATCAATTGCAAGCTGGTGTACTACGGTCCAGGTCTGGGCGGAAAGACCGCCAACCTGCAGTGGATCTATGATCATACGGGGCAAAATCAGAAGGGCAAGATGGTTTCCCTGGCGACGGAAACCGACCGCACCCTCTTCTTTGACTTTCTTCCTCTCGATTTAGGGACCGTCCGCGGGTTCAAGACGCGCTTTCATTTGTATACGGTGCCTGGACAGGTTTTTTACGAAGCCAGCCGCAAGCTGATTCTGAAAGGCGCGGACGGAGTCATCTTTGTGGCCGATTCGCAGGAAGAGCGGCTCGATGCAAATTTCGAGACCATGGAAAATTTGCAGGAGCACTTGAAAGAACACAACCTGAAATTCGAGACTATCCCTTACGTGTTGCAATTGAACAAACGGGATTTGCCGAATGCCATGGCGGTGCCGGAATTGACCAAGCAATTGCGGAAGAAAGGCGAGCCGGTCCTGGAGGCGGTGGCGGTGACCGGTCAAGGCGTGTTTGAAACGCTGCGCGAGGTGGCCAAGCTGGTGCTCGCGGAACTGAAGAAAAGCGGGTAGCGCCAGGATTTCTTATGAATCGCCGTTGCGGAAGCGGCCGGCGGTGGAATCGCTTCGAGTCGGAACGAAACGGCGACTGTCGACAAGCACCCGAACAAACTCTCCCCGAAAATTACGAGCTGATTTGAAGCGAAGTGAAAAAAATCCCTGCGATTTGCTACGCGAGGCTTGCCACAGCAGCGGAGTCGGACTCGTACGTTGGGATGGCTTCGACCAGGCGAGTGACGGTGAGGGCGTCGCGGACGCGTCCGGGGCCGCAAACGAGATGAACGGCGCCGCCTTCACGCGCGAGCTGAATGGAAATACGCACCAGCGCGGAGATGCCGGAGCTGTCGATCTGCGGAACGCTATTCAGATTAATGACTACTTTACGGCCGCCGCGCTGCACGATGGATTGCAGCGCTTCGTTGAGCTGCTCGGCGGGTTCGCCGATGGTGAGCCGTCCGCGGACTTCCAGCAAATCAATGCCGTCTTGTTGCCGAACGGAAATCTCCATGGGCACGTGCTCGGTCATTAAACGATCCCTCAGAGCCCTCTCGCGATGGAACCAGCACTACAGCGCAAACCGGACCGGTTGGGATTATACGACCGCCAGCCACTTTTGGATAATCGCAGTATCAAAATTTTGAATTGTGGGTATGAAAATTTATAACAGAGCGATAGGCAAGCGCCGCGCGTATAATTCGGCGCGTCGAAGTGTCTAGTCCCCTGAAAAACGAACTAGCGGGCGAATCGTGAGCGGCTGGTATGGGCTGGCCGCGAAGTGGTGATCTCAGACGCAGCGGAGCGGATACAGGATATGAAGCGCATGGTGTGGAAGTGTTGTTTGCTTGTTGCCATGGTGCACCCGGCCGTGCCGCTCCACGCGCAGCAACCCGCCGCAACGCCTGCCTCGCAAAGCGCGCCCTCAAGTACGCGAGCTTCCAATCCCACAAAAGAAAAGCTGGCGCAGTTGGATCAGCGCGTGACCGCGGCGCAATCCTCAGCAGACAACGCCTGGATGCTGGTGAGCGCGGCGCTGGTGCTGATGATGACGGGGCCGGGGCTGGCGCTTTTCTACGGCGGCCTGGTGCGGCGCAAGAACACACTGGCAATCATGATGCAAAGCTTCATGCTCATGGCGGTGATCACCGTCATGTGGGCGCTGGTGGGCTACAGTCTGTGCTTTGGCGGCAGCGGTCCGGTAATCGGCGGGTTTGAGCATGCCTTCCTGCGGGGTGTGGGCGCGGAACCCAACTCCGATTATGCGGGAACCGTTCCGCAAATGACCTTCATGGTGTACCAGTTGATGTTCGCGATCATCACCCCCGCGCTGATCACTGGAGCGACGGCCGAGCGCATGAAGTTTAGCGGCACTGTGCTGTTTATGATCCTGTGGTTTTTGGTCGTGTACGCGCCGCTGGCCCACATGGTGTGGGGCAAAGGCGGACTGCTGAACGCGGCGCAGGGCGGACGGTTTCCAACGCTGGACTTCGCGGGCGGAACGGTTGTGCACATCAGCTCAGGAGTATCAGCACTGGTCTGTGCGCTATACCTGGGTAAGCGCACCGGATTCCCCAAGCAGCCGATGCCGCCGCATAGTCTGGTTCTGAGCTTCATCGGCGCGTGCTTGCTGTGGGTGGGATGGTTTGGATTTAACGCCGGCAGCGCGCTGGCTTCGAGCCCATTGGCGACGAGCGCATTCGTGGCTACGCATTTTGCGGCGGCGGCGGCGGCATTGAGCTGGAGCGCGGCGGAATGGATCAAGAACGGGCGAGCGAGCGCGCTTGGCGCAATATCCGGCGCGGTCGCTGGGCTGGTGGCCATCACTCCGGCAGCCGGTTTTGTGGCGCCGATGCCCGCATTGATAATTGGTCTTGTGGCCGGTGCCTGCTGCTACTGGATGGTAACGCGCATCAAAGCCATCTTCGGGTATGATGACGCGCTCGACGCGTTTGGCGTGCACGGCGCGGGGGGAACAATTGGAGCGCTGCTCACCGGCGTGTTTGCGACGCAAGTGATTAACCCGATTTTTGGCGCTGGGAAAGCGGTTGGCGGCAGCGACGGACACTGGAGACAAGTTGGTAACCAGCTTGTGGGCGTGCTGATCGCCTGGGGGTTCGCGCTGGTGGGAACCCTGGTGCTGCTGAAGATCGTGGATTTGATTACCGGCCTGCGTGTAACGGAAGACCAGGAGATCGAAGGTTTGGACATTACGCAGCATGGCGAAGAGGCCTACAACCTGGAGTCGTGAGAGCAGGTGGAATGAGAAGGTATTTGGCGCAGCGGGAGAGCAGAACTTTCCATGATGAAACTTGAAGCAATCATTCAGCCCTCGCGATTCGAATCGGTCAAGGATGCACTGCGCGAAGTGGGCATCGAAGGGATGACGGTCACCGAGGTGCGCGGGCATGGGCGGCAAAAGGGTCACACAGAGGTTTATCGCGGACGGGAATACACTGTGGACCTGCTCCCAAAGCTCAAGCTGGAGATGGTGCTCCCGGACAAGCTCGTGAATACCGTTGTGGACACGATTTTAAAGACGGCCAAGACAGGAAAGATTGGCGACGGTAAGATATTCCTATCGCGGGTTGAAGAAGCCATCCGGATCCGCAATGAGGAGCGCGGGGAGAACGCGCTCTAAACGAAGTGACGACCGCCGCGCGCCCCGGTCTAAATCCGGAAAGCCAACCTGATCGAAACATGCAAGGTTCCCTGACGCCTTTATCCGTACTCGGCCCGCAAGCCGATGACGAGCGACAACGTATCCGCGAACAGTTCGAAGCCGGTGCGGGCGCCCGGGAGACGCTGCGCGCGTTGTGCGCGTTGGCCGACAACAACATCCGCCAGATCTTTGGCGAAGTGCTGCGCGTGCACAACACGCCCACTTCGGGACTGTGCCTGTTGGCGCTCGGCGGCTACGGCCGCAAGCTTCTGTTTCCGTATTCTGACCTCGACATTCTTTTTCTTTTCGGCAGCGAAAAGGCGGAAGACGAGTTCCGGCCGCTGATCGCGGACTTCGCGCGCACGCTGTGGGACTTGGGCTTTCGCGTGAGTTCCGCCGGGCGCACGGTGGAGGAATGCAAGCGTATCGAGGAGGACAACGCGGAATTTCATTTGGCCTTGCTGGATCGCCGGTTTTTGGCCGGCGATGCGGACCTTTTTGAAAAGCTGGACAAGCGCGTTCTGCCCGGTTCGGAAAAAACCGCGCGGCCGTTTTTGCTGACGCAGCTCCACAAACTGACCGAAGAACGCCTCACGCGCTACGGCAACACGATTTTTCATCTGGAACCAAACGTCAAGGATGCGCCCGGCGGCCTGCGCGACTATCAGGCAGCGGTGTGGCTGCGCCAAATTGGCGGCGAGAAACGAGAGCCGCTGAGCAGTGGCGCCGTGGAAGAAGAACTGGCCTCCGGCGCCGTGGATTTTCTCAGCGCCATTCGCTGCTTCCTGCATTACAGCAACGCGCGCAACGACAATACCTTGACCTACGAGTTGCAGGCCGGCGCCGCGGAGCGATCGCTCGGCGTCACGGACGGATTGCCGCGCGATGCGGCGGAGTGGATGCGCCTGTATTTTCGGCACGCGCGCACGCTGAACCGTCAATTGTTGCGCTATCTCGAGCAGAAGGCGCCGGCGCCACAAACTTTCCGGCAGCGGCTTTTCAACGCGGCGCGTTCGGCAAAATCCGAGCCGGGGGATGGAAAACCGTTCGCGGTGCGCAACGGGCGGTTCGAAATGCTCGACGCGAGAGAGATTTCCGACCGCAGCGTCCTGTTTTCGCTCTTCATCGAAGCGGCTCGCGCTGGAATCCCGCTGAGCCGCCGCGCCGAGCGCAGCATCGCGTACATCATGAAGCATCCGGAATTGCCGGTGAAGAATGCGGACGTCACCTGGAGCACGCTGCGCGAAATCCTTGGCGCCGATTACCCGGGTGTGGCGTTGCGACCGCTGCAGCGGCTGGGATTGCTGGCAGAAATCCTGCCGGAGTTCGCGCGCATCGATTCGCTGGTGGTTCGCGATTTTTACCATCGCTATACGGTGGACGAGCACACGTTGCGCACCATCGAGCATTTGCAGGAATTGACCGAGTCAACGGATGCGCGCGGCGTGCACTTCAAGGAGCTCTGGAAGACCGCGGAGCGCCGCGATTTGCTGATCCTCGCGCTGCTGCTGCACGACGTCGGCAAGGGCATGGCTGTGGAAAACCATGTGACCGGCAGCCTCGAAGCGCTGGAGAGCGCCGCCGCGCGCCTTGCTTTATCGGCGGACGAGAAGGACGAAGTTCATTTCTTGATCGAGCACCATTTGGACATGTCCGCTACGGTGCAGCGGCGAGATATTTTCGATCCCGCTACTGTCTCCGCGTTTGCCGCGATCGTGGGAAATCAAGAGCGACTGCAAAGGCTTTGCCTGCTGACCTACGCGGATATCCACGCGGTAAACCCCGAAGCGCTGACCCCGTGGAAAGCAGAGATGTTGTGGCAACTCTACGTCGCCACTTCCAATCACTTCAGCCGCACCTTGGACACCGATCGCTTGCACGCACACGACGAAGTCTCGCTCCTGGAACAGGTGCGCGTGCAAACGGCCGGCGCCAGCGCGGAAGAGATTGAGCGCTTCCTCGAAGGATTTCCGCGGCGTTACCTGGCGGTGCATTCCGCCGCCGAGATTGCCGCGCATTTCGCGCTGTACCAAAAGCTTGGGGCGCAACCCGTTCAGACCGAGCTGCAGGTGCGCAGGCACGCATTTTCCCTTACCCTGCTGACCGCCGACCGTCCTGCCTTGTTCGCGACCATTTCCGGCGTGCTGGCCGGATGGGGAATGAACATCATCAAGGCCGATGCGTTTGCCAACGCCGCCGGAAATGTCCTGGATACGTTTCACTTCTCGGATTTGCACCGCACGCTCGAACTGAATCCCACGGAGACCGAGAGGTTCCTGAAGAGTCTTAAAGATGTGATAAATGGAAAGGCTCCGCTCGAGGCGCTGTTGAGCGGACGCGAGAGTGCGAGCCGGGCGCGGCCGCCAAAGGTGGCTATCGAGACGCGCATAGGCTTTGATGACAGTTCGTCTGAGCACAGCACGCTGTTGGAAATAGTCGCGCAAGACCGGCCGGGATTGCTTTATGACATCGGCTCGACGCTTGCGCGCCTGGGATGCAACATCGAAGTCGCGTTGATCGATACCGAAGGACAAAAAGCGATCGACGTGTTTTACCTGACGGAGCACGCTAAGAAGCTAGGCACGGAAAAGCAAGATTTGTTGCGCGCTTCCTTGCAGCACGCGCTGGCATGATGCCAGCCACGGGGTTCCCCCACGCAAGTAGTCTGTTGATCAGTGCCAGATGATGTCAACGTCTGGCTCCCATTCTAGGCCCATGTTGTCGTCGGTGATCAGGCGAGGACTGCCCATGCGAGCGCGCATGGAGTCGGAATTCTCCAGACCCATGCGCAGAGGCGCTTGATGGACGGTTTGCGCCAGGGCCGCGTAGCGAGCGAGCGTGAGTTTGGTTTCTGGATTCGCGGGATCGAAAACCAAACGGCCGTTGATCTGGTACAGACGCAAGTCGGCTAACCAACGCTCCGTCGCGACGCGCAGCGGGGCGTCGCTGACCGCGAGAAAATTGAAAACCCGCAGGCCATATGGGAAAACGCTGAGCGCCGTGGCCAAAGCTTCCACGGATTCCGTGGTGTTGAAGTAGTAGGTGCCGCCAGGGTTCAAGTGCTGCTTAATGAGTTGGAAGAATTCCCTGGAAAGGAGGTTGCTGGCGTGATCGCGCCAGTGAAATGTTGTGTTGGCTACGATGGCATCATAGCGGACGTCGGGATGCGCGATGAGCCAGCGGCGCCCGTCGTCGACGTAGATGCGGGCTCTTGGATTGGTGAGCAGCGAGCTGACCACGGGATAGCGCGGAATCAAATCCAAGTAGCCGGGGTTGATTTCGACGATGTCCATGGATTCGAGGCGCGGATGGTTCACAAAAATTTGCGCCCAGGAACCGGACGACAGGCCGATCATGAGCATGCGCTTGGGGGCGGGATTGTAGGCGCTCAACACAAAAGCGCGCACCACCAGGTTCAGGTCGTAATTGGGGTCGATTCGGAAGTGACCGTCGTAAACGCCGCTGCCGAATACGGCGCCGTCCTGAGTCACGGCAATGACGCCGTTACGATTCTCCACGATCTGCGCGAAAGGGATGTTTGCCTGGGGCTTCGCTCCAAAGGTCAGCCGTTCGTAAAAGAGAGTGTAAAGGCGCGGAGCCAAGCCTATGGAAACAAGGGCCGCGACGGCGAGTGCCGCGGCCCACGCAGGCGGCCAACTAAATTGCGCGTTGCTGAAAAAAAGAACCAGAATTCCCGTCAAGATCGCGGCGAAGGCGAGCAGGAGCGAAATCTGGCGAAGCGCGAGGTGCTGCATGAGCACAAAACCAATTCCCAGGCTGGCCAGAACAGAGCCGGCAATGTTGGAGCCGTAAATCAGACTGACACCGCGGCCGGCATTTTCCTTTGACGGCACAGCAACCTGGCAAAGCAGCGGAAGCGCCGAGCCGAGCAGGCCAGCAGTGACGAAAAATGCCGGGGCACTCGAAAGATAATTCATCTTGTGCGCCATCAAGGTGGCCACCAGCGGAGGCAAGAAGGCGGATATACCACCGGCCAGAAGCATGAGCACGCCGATGACGCGCACGACGGTGGACGGCTGCGCGTTCTGCGTAAGCCTTTCTGAAACATACGAGCCGGCGGCGACGCCTGCAAGATAGGTAGCCAACAATAAAGCGAATGCAGGGGCGCGATCCGACGAAGCCACAGAAAAGACGCGGAACCAGGCGATTTCAAATCCGAGGGCGATGAAGCCGGAAAGTCCGGCCAGGAGCATGGCGATACTCAGCCGGATCGGCGGCACGCCGGGAGCGGGTGATCGGAGGACGTTGACTTCTTCCGGTGCGTCAGGCTGTTGCGTTCGCACATAGAGGTACGCTATCGAGCCGACCACGGCGTTCAGGCAGACGGCCAGGGAGACGGAGCCCGATTGGCCCAAGCTTCGCATCAAAAAACTGGCGCACAAGAAACAGGCCACCGCGGAGCCGAAGGTGTTGACGAAATACAGGCGCGAAACGGAAACGCCGACGCGCCCGCAACGTCTCACCAATTGCCCAACAAGCAACGGCAAAGTGGCGCCCATTAGCGTTGTCGGCACCAACAGCAGGGAAAAACTAAAGACAATCACCCACGGAAGGTTGGCGCCTGCGGTGGAGGAAGCAGCCCAGTGGAAAATGCGCAGGGAAGCCAGTCCAAAGAGCGCGATACCGAGTTCGGCAATACCGAAAATCAGGACTCCGTACCGTGGAAAACGCGCGGAAAGGCGCCCTCCGACCAGGCTGCCGAGACCCAAGCCAAGCATAAAAGCGCTGACGATGATCGCGACGGATTCGGCGTTCACTCCATAGATGGCGAAGAGCACTCTCTGCCAGACGATCTGATAGATCAGCGCGGGCATTCCGGAAAAGAAGAAAAGGACACTGATCAGCAGCGACTCTTTTCGTTCCTCTTTTTTGTCAAAGAAAAACGCGGAGGCAAGGAAGAGTCCAAGATCAAAAATCAGCAATGCCAGGACTGTGTAAGATAGCATGGTCTGTCGAGGTTCGGCCGAACAACGCGCCGCTCGATAACCTAATTATCCGTTGTGGCCCGCGAGAAGTGCGGGAATTGACGCGCGGGGTTTCTCAAACGTGCAAATTACGACGGCGCGTCAAGCGCGGGGCAAGACTCGCCAAGTCTTCCGATAGAAGCTTTTCGATTAGTTCTTCCACGCCGGCGCCATGCGAGCCGGCGGTCACCAGGTCGACGTGCTCCTTCAGGGCCGGTAACGCATTGGCCACCGCCACGCTGCATCCGCACATGGCGAGAAACGCGTCGTCGTTTTCCGCATCGCCCACGCCCACGGTGTTGTGCGGCGAGAACCGAAGTTCGTTCAACGCGATTTGCAGGCCGGTCGCCTTGTTTACTGCAGTTCGAGCCCCATGTCGCGAATGACTTCTGAAACCGTCGCTTCAAACGGATGCCATGTGGCCACGATGCATTGCCCTACCGAGAGTGGCTGCACTCCGCGGCGGCGCAATTCGGCGACAAACTCCGCAGGCGGCGGGTCCGCGAGGACTTTGCTCTCGCCGTTGGCCGGCCGATACAGAACCGCGCCGTTCTCCGCAACGATTCGATCGAAGAGCGCGTGCTCCGGGAAAACCTCCTGCAGTTCGGCAAGCTGGCGTCCGGTTGCCAAAATCAGTTTCCGGCCGGAAGCGCGCACGCGCTTGAGAGCTTCCACAGTGCTGGGCCCACAACGCCCGTCGTGGGCGATAGTGCCGTCGTAATCGCAAATCAGACAAAAGTAGCGCATACTTTTTTTATTGCGTAGATGCTTCGCGATGCGGACTAGCACGCGGCAAGGAAATATTCCCGCGCGCCGTACAATCCTTTGCGCGGCGATTATGGTTTTGCAGGCGCGGGAGCAGGAGCCTGCGCGGGCGCCGCCGGAGCTTTTTGTTTCTCGAAATTCACCTTGGGGACCTGCCGCGCACCTTCGTCGGCCTTGAAGTACGCATCATTCCTGGCAAACCCGCTCATGCTCGCCACTAAGTTGTTCGGGAAAAGAGAAATATAGGTGTTGTAGTCTTGCAGCGTCTCATTGTAACGGCGCCGCTCCACCGCGATTCGGTTCTCCGTGCCGGCCAGTTCGTCTTGAAGGCGCAAAAAGTTCTCATTGGACTTCAACTGCGGATAGTTTTCAACCACCACCAACAAGCGCCCCAGGGCCGAATCGAGCCTTTGGTTAGCGGCGATTTTGTCCGTTGGAGTACTCGCGCTAAGCAAAGCGGAGCGCGCCTTGGCGATATCACCAAACACAGTTACCTCTTGCGCCGCATACCCTTTCACCGTTTCCACCAGGTTCGGAATCAGGTCCGCGCGCCGCTGCAGGACCACGTCCACCTGCGACCACGCCGCGTTTACGGCTTCCCGCTTTATCGCCATCTGGTTCCTGCGGCTTACAAACGAACTGCCCAGCAGCAGGCCAATCACCAGCAGAATCGCTAGGATCGCGAGAGCTATTTTCATGACACTTGCCTCCTCAACGATTACGCACTTGTCTTGCCGGCCCGCTGCCATTGGCCTTTCGGCAGATGATGGTCAAGCGCCGCAGTCACTTTCTCCAGCGCGGCCAGATAGCCATCATACACAGGCAGCACCGCATCTCTGTCCAAGCTCTTGGCCTCGCGCAGGCGCTGCACGGCTTCAAATGCCGGCGCGCTCGCGGCCGTCAATGCGGCAACCCGAGCGAAAACGTCGGCGGGAGCATTTGGCGGCTGCTCCTGGAAGGCGATCAACGTGTGCCGAAGCAGCGTCAGCGTGCTGGAGAACGATTTGGCCAGGACGGCTCCAAGTTCCTGCTGGTTTCCCGCCTCGTGCAGAAAGTGCTGCCGCAACTTCAACAGGAGAGTGCGCAACTCGTGCTCCACCTGAACGCGATGCAAGTTCATCGGCACCGTGATGCCGGCGATGGCATCTGAACCGTACAGCACGCGATGGCTCTGCTGCATGTCCAGGAGCTCGATGGCGAAAACGTCCGCGGACTGCCGAAGTTCCTCGGCGGCAAAGAAAAG
>WNFD01019186.1_pt1 | contig 13603 bp, 11 predicted proteins | sample 5400491 | NCBI WGS metagenome assembly WNFD01 (sample SAMN13153343, study PRJNA577476) | soil metagenome | isolation source: 120 cm saprolite under Douglas fir tree site 2 hole 2 replicate 2 | place: USA:California | collected 2015-04-18 | reverse complement strand
TCTTCCAGAATCATGCGCAGTCCGCGCGCGCCGACTTTGCGCGCCATGGCTTCGCGGGCGATGGCCTGCAAAGCGCCTTCCGAAAATTTGAGTTTCACGTTTTCAAACTCAAACATCCGCTGATACTGCCTGATGATGGCGTTGCGCGGCCGGGTAAGAATCTCGATCAGGGCGCTTTCGTCCAGATCGTTGAGAATTCCGACCACGGGCAGGCGGCCGACAAATTCGGGAATCAGGCCGAAGCGGACCAGGTCCTGGGGTTCGGCGCGTTGCAGCAGCTCGGTATCGCGCTTGCTGGCTTCGGTGAATTCCTTTTCCTTCTGCTCGCTGGTGCGGAAGCCCATCGACTTTTTGCCGATGCGCCGGGAAATGAGTTTTTCAAGTCCCACGAAAGCGCCGCCGCAGATGAACAGGATGTTGGTGGTATCGACCGGGGTGAATTCCTGGTGGGGATGCTTGCGTCCGCCCTGGGGCGGAACGTTGGCCACCGTGCCTTCCAGAATCTTCAGCAGCGCCTGCTGCACGCCCTCGCCGCTGACGTCGCGGGTGATGGAGGGATTTTCGTCTTTGCGGCCGATCTTGTCGATTTCATCGATGTAGATGATGCCGGTCTGCGCGCGGCCCACGTCGCCGTCGGCGGCCTGCAGCAGCTTGAGCACGATGTTCTCGACGTCTTCGCCGACATAGCCGGCTTCGGTCAGGGTGGTGGCGTCGACGATGGCGAAGGGAACGTCGAGCATGCGCGCCAGGGTCTGGGCCAGCAGGGTCTTACCGGTGCCGGTGGGGCCGATGAGCAGGATGTTCGACTTGGTGAGTTCGACCTCGCCGCCCTTGGTCCGGTTCATATGAATGCGTTTGTAGTGGTTATAGACGGCCACGGAAAGCTTTTTCTTGGTCTGGTCCTGGCCGATTACGTACTCGTCGAGAAAGGCCTTCACTTCCTGGGGCTTGGGCAGGTGGTTGGGCGCGGCGGTGGCGTGAGCTTCAGACCGGTCGTCTTCAAGGATGGAATTGCAGACCGCAACGCACTCGTCACAGATGTACGCCCTGGGGTAGTCACTCGGTGAGGAAATGAGCTTGGCCACAGCGTCCTGCGATTTACGGCAGAACGAACAATGCAATGTTTCTTCCGGGGACCTTGTCTTCACGGTACTGCTCCTTCAAATTGGGACCCGCGGTGCTGGGACCACCGACCGTCCGGCTGACATGAACGACGATTACTTGTGCTTGTAGATAATGTCGTCAATAATGCCATACTCTTTAGCTTGTTGTGCATTCATTATAAAGTCGCGTTCCACATCTTTCTCAACCCTTTCGAGCTTTTGACCGGTGTGTTTCGTCAGTAGCTGGTTCGTAATCTCCCTCATGCGCAGCAACTCACGGGCGTGAATGTCGATATCGGTCGCCTGACCGCTCAGCCCGGACATCAGGGGCTGGTGGATCAGGATGCGCGAGGTCGGCAGGGCGAACCGCTTGCCCGGGGCGCCCGCGCACAACAGCGTGGCCGCCATGCTGGCCGCCTGTCCGCAGCAGATGGTCATGACGCTGGGGCGGACAAACTGCATCGTGTCGTAAATTGCCATCCCGGCCGTAATCGAGCCGCCGGGAGAGTTGATATACAGTTGGATGTCTTTTTCGGGATCTTCGGCCTCTAAAAATAAAAGCTGGGCAATCACCAGATTGGCGATCTGGTCGTCGATGGGCGTTCCGATGAAAATAATGTTGTCGCGGAGCAGCCGGGAGTAAATGTCGTAAGCGCGTTCGCCTCGGCTGGTTTGTTCCACAACCATGGGTACGAGTGCCATGTCTACTTGTTCCTTCCTTTGGGCGCGTCAGCCTGATGTTCATGTGCGTGCGCGTCATGTGCGCCGGCGCCCGAGGCTTTGAGATAAAGCTGCGCCAGGGCCTTGTCGGTGCGGATGCGGTTCTTCAGATAGTCGATACCGCGGTCTTTGAGAAGCTGCGCGTGTACGGCTTCAGTGGTCTGCTGCGATTGCTGGGCCATCATCTGAATCTGCTGACTCAGGTCTTCGGTGGTGGCTTCGAGATTTTCCTTTTCAGCGATCTTTTCCAGAACCAGGTTGGAGCGCACTTCTTTTTCAGCCACGTCGCGCTGGCTGGCCCGGATGCGGCGGAAATCCATGCGCTTCATGTCTTCGGTGCGCATGCCCTGCGCGGCCAGCGCCTGCAGAAACTGCTCCAGGCGGATATCGAGCTGCCGCTGCACCAGCGCCTCGGGCACCTGGAACTGATGCAAGTCCACCAGCTTCGCCAGTAGGACCTTTTTGCCCTCGTGCTCGGCGGCGTGCCAGCGCTCGTGTTGCATGCCTTCGCGCATGCGTTTGCGCAGATCGTCGACCGTTTCGAATTCCTGACTCAGCTCTTTGGCGAACTCGTCGTTCAGCTCGGGCAGGGTCTTCTTTTTGATGGCGTTGATTTTGACGTGATAGTTGAACTTTTTGCCGGCCAGGCGCTGGTCCTGATGGTCGTCCAGGTAGGCAACGGGGAAGTCGCGCTCCTCGCCCGGTTTTGCTCCGCGCAGATTCTCTGTGAATTCCGGAAGGGTGTTGTCACCGCCGATTTCGACCAGCACTTCATCCATTTCGACCGGTTGGGCGTTTTCAGCCTCGGGGCCTTCGGGTGCTCCTTCGGGCGTGGCCTTGAGTGAGACCTGGGCGAAGTCGCCATCCCCGAGCGAGCGGTCTTCGTCGACCGGATCGTAGCTGGCGCGCTGTTCGAGAATGCGTTTCATCTCGGCGTCAACTTCTTCATCGGTCACGTCCGCGGCTTTGGCTTCGATCTCGATGTTGTTGTAGTCGGCCAGTTCGAAATCCTGAAGCACTTCGAAGGCGGCCTTGAAGCGCAGCGGCTGGCCGGGCTCCATCTGCAGATCGGTCACGCGCGGCTGCGAAACCGGCTCGATGCCCTGCCGGACCACGCTGTCGCGGAAATATTCGGGAACCAGCGATTCCAGGACCTCGGTCCTGATCTCATTGGCGAAACGGCTGCGAATGAGGCTGGCGGGCACCTTGCCCTTGCGAAAGCCCGGAACGCGGGCCACTTTGGAATATTCCCCGGTCATCGCTTCGATCTTCTGGCTGACGACTTCGGCGGGAATTTCCACGGAAATCTCCCGGCGGCAGGCCACATTCATGCCGTCGGAGGCGGGTGGTTCCTCCATCTCGGCAACGGCGGCTGAGGGTTGGCCTTGAATGTCTTCGTTCTCGTGATTGTCGGTGTCTGCGGGGCTCAAGTATTGAACTTCCTTCTGTCTCTATTATAGCGGTAAGCAGCGATGAATCAGACGGAGGGGCTGCGGTCTTTCCCCCAAACTCCCAGTTTATGAGACGTTGCTCCAGGGGTCAAACCCGAGGGCAAACTTTTTGGCGATTCTCCAGGTACTAAAGTGGCTGGAACAGCGGTAAGTTGGCAGATGACGTGCTTGTCAGTCTTTTGGCCGGAGAATAAAAGGCAAAAGCCTTGGCCGCGAATTAACGCGAATAAGATCAAAATCAAAACCTGAAACACGGAGGGAACGGAGGGACAAAATCTGAGGAAACGGAGGAATTCTCGGGGGCTGTATCGATGAACCAAAATTCTTATTGCACCGGAGGGTGACTGTCAGATGTGGAATCCCCCATTAAAGAATTCCTCCGTTCCCTCAGATTTTGTCCCTCCGTTCCCTCCGTGTTTCAGGTTTTGATTTTGATCTTATTCGCGTTCATTCGCGGCCAACAGCTCTCGCGGTTGCGTTACACTCGAATTCTGCATGTCTTCATTGATCGTACTCAACCAGGAAGTCGTCGCCTGCACGCGTTGTGACCGGCTGATCGCTTACTGCCGCAAGGTCGGGCAGGAGAAGCGGCGCGCCTACATGGACTGGGATTACTGGGCCAAACCGGTTCCGGGATTCGGCGATCCCAACGCCCGGCTGCTGATTCTCGGTCTCGCACCTGGCGCTCACGGCTCCAACCGCACGGGACGTCCTTTTACCGGCGACGGGTCGGGCAACTTCATGTATCCGATTCTGCATCAGGCCGGCTTTGCTTCGCAGCCGCTGGCCACCCGGCGCGACGATGGCATGCGACTGACCGATGCTTACATTACGGCGGCGGTGCGCTGTGCCCCTCCGCAGAACAAGCCTTTGCCCGATGAACTTGCCAATTGCTCGGAGTATCTCGACCGCGAAATCGCACTGCTCAAAAAACTCAGGGTGGTGGTGGTGCTCGGCAAAATCGGCTTCGATGCTTATCTGAATTATCTGAAGCGCACCGGAGCGATTCAGTCGAAGGCCGGTTTGCTCTTCGGGCACGGCCGGCGCTACAAAATCTCCAACGGGCACATCCTGCTTTGTTCCTACCATCCATCGATGCAAAATACTCTGACCGGCAAACTCACCGAAAAGATGTTTCTTAGAATTTTCCAGGATGCACGTAAGCTCATTGACCGAAAGTAAATAGCGTCGGGCGATTCAGGCTGGTAAACAAACTAAAGTTTGTTGTCCATTGAATCCGCGGAGGCTTTTCGTTAATGTCCCCAAAAGCACCCCAGGAGGCAGTCATGAGAAGGCTCTTTGTGTTTTTGACGGCCGAGCGGTGTGCAAAAGAGCAGCGCAGCGAACCGCTGCACGGTTTTTTCAGCGGAATGAGAGATGCGTTTCCTGAAGTAATGACCGTTCGTTCGCGCGCCATGGCTGAAGACCTGAAGTCCTCGCTGCCGGCCCGCAGAAGTTGAACTCATCGGGGAAAGAGGTTGTTATGGCTGAACTTTCGGTAAGCGCCACCGCAATGGCGGCTGTAACGTTGTCTTCGATCGCCTACACCGAGGGGCTTGTGGACGGCTCCGCGAAACAGAAAGCCGCAATTCTCGAAGAGCTCGTGAATATCGGCCTGCACTCGGACGGGGCCCTGGTCGCTGGTCTGGGGACCTTCGGTCTGCGGAGGGATTTTGGCTCTGGTCGCCGTGAACCAGTCGGGCAGCCGCTTCGCGCTGAGCCTCCGCGGACGCATTCTGACCGACTCCTGGTCCATGCTGAACGGCCTGCTGCAGCATGCCGATCCGCTGAGCCAGACGGAATGGCATTATCCGCGCAGCAGCGAAATCATGATTGCCGGCGGGTTCGCCGAAAGCTTTCACAACGTCGTGGCCATGACCGATCCTGTCACGGGATGGAACCTGGTGGATTTTTTGCGCTCGGCCCTGAAGCAGTCGAATGCAGAACTGCTGGTGACCGGTCACAGCCTGGGAGGCACGCTGGCGGCGATGGCCGCTCTGTGGCTCCACGACCAGCTGCCTAGGGCGGGCGGACCCGAAAACGTCAGGATCGTTCCCCACGTATTCGCCGCGCCCACGGCGGGGAACAAGGCCTTTGCCGACCGCTACGACGCGGTCTTTCCCGAATCGTTTCGTTACGTCAATCCCATCGATCCGATCCCCATGGTCTATGGCGGAATCTCACGCCTGATCGACTGCTTCCCCGAACCCGGGCCGCAGCTGCGCTCGGAGGCGGGCACCCTGATCTACGATTCGCTCTGCATGCTGGCGCCCATGCTGTCCACGCCCACCTACGTCCACACCAATCAGCGCCGGGGTACGGTGGTTTTGCCCGGCGTGGATGTCAGCCCCGCGAACACATTTGCGCAGGAAGTGACGAACCAGCACAGCGTGTATACGTATGCGAAGGCATTGGGGCGGGTGGAGATGGTTGGCGCGTAAGAACCAAAACCCAAAGTCAAAACCTGAAACACGGAGGGAACGGAGGATAAAAAGTCTGAGGAAAGATCTGAGGTTTTTTTGGGCTTGTATCGAGGACTTAAGAATGCCGTGGCCCCAACGATGCTTTTGGCCGTGCGATATTTCCGTTCTATGCCTTCCTCAGATTTTCCCTCAGATTTTTATCCTCCGTTCCCTCCGTGTTTCAGGTTTTGATTTTGGGTTTTATCCCCGGAAGAAATCCTTCAACGCCTGTTTGACCACTTCACGCCCGGTGTCGGCGATGGCTTTGGTCAGGGGAATGTCCTTGGGACAGACTTCCACGCAGTTTTGGGCAAACCCGCACTCCTGGATTCCGCCGTCGCCCATGAGGGCCTGGAGGCGTTCGTGCTTGAGGGCCTTGCCTGTGGGGTGCTGATTAAACAGCCGCACCTGGGCGATGGTCGCCGCGCCCACGAAGCCGGTGCTTTCGTTGAACTGCGGACAGGCCTCCATGCAGCAGCAGCATGAGATGCAGCGCGATACGGGATAAGTTTCTTCCTGTTCGACGGGATACATTCTGGGGCCGGGGCCGAGATCGTAAGTGCCATCCACCGGCACCCAGGCCTTGACGCGCTTGAGGTTTTCGAACAGCACGCCCCGGTCGACGGCCAGATCGCGAACGACAGGGAACTTGCTCAGAGGCTCGACGCGGGCCGCATACCTCTTCGAGGCAGTTGGAGTCGTAGGCGATGGCGGTGGTCTCTTTGCCGTCGCGGGTCACGGGGTTGGCGGCGATCTCCATCATGGCGGAGATCACGTTCATGCCGGGCTTCCAGGCCAGTTCGAACTCTTCCCAGCGCGAGCGGGCCTGGGGGCTGTCCTGCCGTTTGAATTTGAGAATGACTGTCCTGGCCATCAGCTTCGGGTCTCCCGTACCACCATGCTCTTCAGAGTTGCCATCAGAGCATTCATAAGGGTGATACCGCCAAAAATTGCGAACATAATGTCATGCGTCCTGAAATAAGCGAAGATCAGCCCCGCGCCGATGAGTACAAACAATACGGCGGCCACGCGGTAGAGCAGCGGGCTGGTCGAACGTTGCTGCGGTGTCGAAGTCATAAAAGATTTGAAATTTTAAATTTTAAATTTTGAATTTAAAACCCACGAAGATTTCTAATGAACATCGAAGCGTCCAAACCCGTAGGTTTTCAAATTTAAAATTTAAAATTTCACTTTTAAAATCTTTCCCTCATTTTGCCATGTCGTATCTTCTCGGTCTCGGTTGCAGCAGTGAGATATCCACGGGCTCGAACTCAAACCTTGGTTCATCCGCGTCGGGGGCGAAATATGCCTTTGTCGTCCTATCACGCGCGAAAGCTGCAGCATGTTGTAGAGCTGCCGGGTGAAGATAAAGGATGTATTGGCCCAGTTGCTCTTGTCGCTCAGGTTGATGTGGTCGAAACGGCCCAGGAGTTCCACGATCTTCGCGTCGGCTTCCTGCAGCGGCTTGTTATAGCGGATGACCGTGCAGTTTCGGGTCATCAACTCGCCCAGCTCGCGCCAGATGCGGAACGGGTTTTCGTCGCCGCTCGAAGTCACCAGGCGCCGGTTGAACTCTTCCTGCCGTTTCTTCTCGGCCTCGAATACGCCGCTGGCCACGCCGTCGGTGGGTTTGGCGTTGTTCTTCGCGAAGGCCATCGCCTGGGGGCCGGCCATGAAGCCGCCGAAGATGCATGAGACCAGCGAGTTGGCTCCGAGGCGGTTGGCGCCGTGATAGCTGTATTCGCACTCTCCGGCGGCGAAGATGCCTTTGATATTCGTTGCCTGGTTGAAATCGACCCACAGGCCGCCCATGGTGTAGTGCATGCCGGGGAATATCTTCATGGGCACGTCGCGCGGATCGTCGCCGACGAACTTCTCGTAGATTTCGAGAATGCCTTCGAGCTTGCGGTTGAGCGTGTCGCGGTCGATATGTGTCAGGTCGAGGTAAACCATGGGCTGTCCGTCGATGCCCAGGTCGTCTTCATAGACGATTTTGTGAATGGCGCGGGTGGCCACGTCGCGCGGGACGAGGTTGCCGTATTTCGGATACCACTCTTCCAGAAAATAAAACCGCTCGGATTCAGGAATGCTCTTCCAGTCGCGCTTGTCGCCTTTGGTCTTCGGCACCCACACGCGGCCGCCTTCGCCGCGCGCCGATTCCGACATGAGGCGCAGCTTGTCCTCACCCGGAATGGAGGTGGGATGCACCTGAATGAACTCGCCGTTGGCGTAGTAGCAGCCCTGCTGATACAGCGCGGACTGGGCCGAGCCGGTGCAGACCACCGAGTTGGTGGACTTGCCGAAGATCGCGCCGATGCCGCCGGTGGCCATGATCAGGGCGTCGGCGGCGAAGGTGCGCACCTCCATAGTGCGCAGATTCATGGCGCAGATGCCGCGGCACTCGCGGCTGTTGTCGAGCACCGCGCTCAGAAACTCCCAGTGCTCGTACTTGGTAACCTTGCCTTCGGCTTCGTAGCGGCGCACCTGTTCGTCGAGCGCGTAGAGAAGCTGCTGGCCGGTGGTGGCTCCGGCAAAGGCGGTGCGATGGTAGAGAGTGCCGCCAAAGCGGCGGAAGTCGAGCAGACCTTCGGGCGTGCGGTTAAAGGTGACGCCCATGCGGTCGAGCAGATCGATGATCGCGGGCGCGGCCTCGCACATGGCTTTGACCGGAGTCTGGTTCGCGAGAAAGTCGCCGCCATAGATGGTGTCGTCGAAGTGCTGCCAGGTGGTGTCGCCCTCGCCCTTCAGGTTCTTGGCGGCGTTAATGCCGCCCTGAGCGCACACCGAATGTGAGCGCTTTACCGGAACGATGGAGAAAAGGTCGACGTGTCCGCCGGCTTCGGCAATTTTAATCACGGCGGCCAGACCCGCAAGCCCGCCGCCCACCACCACAATCTTTGGATTGGTTGCTGCCATATTTCGTTAACTCTATCCCCGGAAACTCTTTTTCTCGGCGCCTTCAGCGGGCGAGGATTTTTCCGGACACCTTACTTATAAACCGTTGTGCTGATGCCGGACTCGGGCTCCGGCGAATCCAGATCGGCGGGCGTGTTCTGCCACCTGGGAATGAAGAATGAGCGCAATGTGAGCATGCCCACGACGATCAGCAACACCGCCAGCGCGGTGCAGACGCGTCCCATCTGTTTGCGGGACCTTTCGCTGACCGTGATGCCCCACTTGGCGCAGAACAGATAGATGCCGTAGGCAAAGTGCCAGGAGGCGGCGACAATGCCGATGACGTAAAAAATGGCGGCCCAGGGGCTCTGCAACTCAACCTGCACCTTGTGAAACGCAGCCTGTGAGTGCGTCAGCAGATGGATGCCGGTAAAACGCATGGTCCAGGTGTGCCAGCCGATGTAGAGAAAGGCGATGCCTCCGGTCCAGCGCTGGGCCCCGTACATGAAGTTGCTGGTGAACGGATAATCGCTGACGTTCGACTGGCCGCGGAACCAGATGTAGAAGCCATAGAACGCATGGTAGAGGAGCGGCAGATAGATGCCGAACAGCTCCAGAAATGGGACGAACGGCAGGCTGGTGAGAAATTTCACCTGGTTCGCGTAAGCGTGAGGGCCGTTGGTGGCAAAGGCGTTGGAAATAAAATGCTCGACCAGAAAGGCCCCGACAGGAACGATGCCGCTCAGAGAATGGAGGCGGCGCAATAAAAACGACCGGCCCTGCCCGGCGCGAATGGGAGGCACTCCGCGCGCAATCGGAGACGTGGCGGTAGACATGGACTGCTGCATGCTCCTGGTTGAAATCTGATCGTTGGTCAAACTTTGTATTATCGAACTTCGTCCAGGGGCGAGTCAAACCGGCAGCGTGACGCGGATCACACACAAAACCAAAACCGAAAAACCTGAAACACGGAGGGAACGGAGGAAAAAAATCTGAGGGAACGGAGGAATGCTTAAAATAACGATTTCGTCGGGTCGATAACCTGGTGAATGAGCGACGCTTTTCGATTTGCCCGGATCCCCTTTAAGAATTCCTCCGTTTCCTCCGGTTCTTACCTCCGTTCCCTCCGTGTTTCAGGATTTCTGGTTTTGATCCTGGGTTTAGCCGCCGAACTGGACGAATGCCGCGCGTCTGTGGGACAATCCCGGCTGTTATTATCTACGGGACCTTCCCCACATGAAAACTTCTCGCCGTCACTTTCTTCAGACCGCCGGCCTGGCTGCTACCGGGCTCATGATCTCAACGGAGAGCGCGCATTCCCAGGTGAAAGAAGGGGAATCGAAGCCTCTGCCCGCCGCCATTACCGGGTTGAAGTCGCGCAAGGCCGAGGCCCTGCCCATCAACCCGCAGGAGTATATGCAGCGGATCGAGCGGGCGCGTCAGCTGATGGCGCAGAACAAGATCGACGCCATTCTGATGACCGGCGGCACTTCGCTGGCTTACTTTACTCATATTCGATGGTGGCTCAGCGAGCGGCTGTTTGCGCTGGTGGTGCCGGCGAAGAGCGCGCCGTTCTTTGTTTGTCCCGCATTTGAAGAAGATCGCGCGCGTGAACAGATTGCGGCCGGCCCCTTCGATGCCAAAGTTGAACTGCGTCTGTGGCAGGAAGATGAGAGCCCTTACCAGCGCGTGGCCCAGGGATTGAAGGACCGCGGTCTCGCGGCCGGCCGGCTGGGTATCGAAGAGACTGTCCGCCAGGTGTATAGCGAAGGCGTGGCCCAGGCCGCCCCCGGACTGCAAATTACCAGCGCCAACCCGATCACCGCCGGATGCCGCATGATCAAAACCGGCCATGAGTTGCAACTCATGAAGCTGGCCAACGAGGTCACGCTCAGGGCCTACGAAGCGGCTTATATCTCCGCCAGAGAAGGCATGACGCAAAACGAATTCGCCGCGCTGGTCAGCGCCGCGCACACGCAGCAGGGCTTTCAGGGCGGGGCCAGCGTCCAGGTGGGCGAAAACTCGGCGCTGCCGCACGGTTCGTCGAAGCCGCAGGTAATTCGCGAAGGCGCCATCCTGCTGATGGATGGCGGCTGCACTGCGGAAGGCTACGAGTCGGACATCAGCCGCACCGTCGTGCTGGGCAAGCCCACCGACAAAATGAAGAAGAACTTCGACATTGTGCATCGCGCCCAGCAAGCGGCGTTGCAGGCCGCGAAGCCGGGGGTGCAGTGCCAGGCGGTGGACGCCGCCGCGCGCAAGGTCATCGTCGACGGCGGCTATGGCCCCGATTACAAATTCTTCACCCATCGCCTCGGCCACGGCATCGGCATGGATGGCCACGAGTGGCCCTATCTCGTCCGGGGCAATACGCAGCTTCTGGCCCCGAATATGTGTTTCAGCGACGAGCCCGGCATTTATATTCGCGGTGAATTCGGTATTCGTCTGGAAGACGACATGTACATCACCGAAAGCGGAGCGCAGTTGTTCACGCCGCAGAGCCCGACGCTGGAGAATCCGTTTGGGAGGTGAGAGCTTCTGGCTGTTGGGTAGTCGGTAGTTGGAATTTGGTAATTGGTATTTTTGTAATTTAGCAAGACCCCTTGTCATCCTGAACGAAGTGCGAACGCATGTGCGCACGCAGTGAAGGATCCCCAAAAAGATCAGGATCGTTTGAAGTGCAGGGGCAAAGTTTTGCGGGCTTGATGATGTGAAGTTGTGAAGCGCATTCCCGGGATCCTTCACTGCGTGCTCACATGCGTTTGCACTTCGTTCAGGATGACAAGGAGTCTTGCTAAATTACAAAACTCCCAATATCAAATATCAACTACCAAATTCCGAACTACCGAAACTACCAACACCCCGGAGGTCCCTTGAAAAAGCTGTCCATCATTCTCGCGCTGCTCGCCGTTCTGCCCCTTGCGGCCCAGACCGCCGTCGATCCCGATATCAACAAGAAGATCCGCGCGGAAGAGAACGATCATTCGCAGATCATGCACACCATGCACTACTTCACCGATATCTACGGTCCGCGCCTGACGGGCTCACCGAACCATAAAGCGGCGGCTGAGTGGGCGATCAGGCAGATGCATGAATGGGGCTTTCAGAACACTCATCTGGAACCCTGGGAGTTCGGGCATCCCGGCTGGGTGAACGAGCGCGCGAGCGGCTATGCGCTCTCGCCCATTAAGGACCAGTTGACGTTCAAGGTGCTGGCCTGGACTCCGGGCACCAACGGCACCGTGACCGGGCAGGTGTTCCAGCTTGTGCCTCCGGAAAAACCGAACAAGGAACAACTGACCGCTTATCTCGATTCGATCAAAGCCAAAGTTAAGGGCAGGATCGTTCTGGTAGGCAAGACCGACTCCGTTCCCGTTGTCATCGACGTTCCGGCGCGCAGAATGGACGACAAGGCAGCGGCCGAACGGTTCGATCCGAAGAACCCCAATGCGGGCCAGTTCGGTCCCCGTGCCGGACAGACGCCGCCCACCGATCCTCCGGGCACGCTGACCGGGGCGCAGATCAACGAACAACTCGATCAGTTCCTCCTGGCCAACGGCGCGTTGCTGCGCGCCAACGACGCGCACATGGGCAACGGACGCATTCGCGCCTTTCAGAACCGCACCTATGACATCACCAAGGTCGTGCCCACGGTGGTCCTGCGCAACGAAGATTTCGGACGCATTGCGCGGATCCTCGCCGACGGCACGCCTGTGGAGTTGGAATTCAACATCGTCAATAAGATTTTCCCGGAAGGGAAGACCTCCTATAACGCCGTGGGGGAAATCCCCGGCATGGACAACGACAAGAAAGATGAAGTCATCATGCTGGGCGGCCATCTTGATTCATGGCACTCGGCGACGGGCGCGACCGATAACGCCATCGGCTGCGCGGTCATGATGGAAGCGGCGCGCATTTTGAAATCGCTGGGCGTGAAGCCCCGCCGTACGATCCGCGTCGCGCTGTGGAGCGGAGAGGAAGAAGGACTGCTCGGCTCGCAGGCCTATGTGAAAGAGCACTTCGGAACCGTGGAAGAGCCGAAGCCGGAGTTCGCGAAACTGGATGCCTACTTCAATGTCGATTCAGGCACGGGACGCATCCGCGGCGCGGGAGTCTTCGGCCCGCCCGCCGACTCGGATATTCTGCGCGAGGCGCTGGTGTCCTTCTCTGACCTGGGCTTCATGGGAGCAATTTCCACCAAGAGCCGGCGCGTGGGCGGCACCGACAGCACCTCGTTTTCCCAGGCGGGCCTGCCTGGCATCGGACTCGGTCAGGACCCGATCGAATACTTCACCGACACCTGGCACACCCAGCTCGACACCTACGAGCGCATTATCGAAGACGACGTAAAGAAAGAGGCCATCGTAGTGGCGGCGGCGATTTATCAACTCGCCATGCGCGATGAAATGCTGCCGAGATTCAGCGCCGCCGATATGCCCGTGAAGCCCGAACCGGCGGGAACGCCTGCGCCGGTGCCCGCGGCTCCGGCGACAGCGCCCGCAAAGCAGTAATAAATCTGGCCGCTGATTTACGCGGATGAACGCAGATAAAGAAAAACTGGTTGACTTTTTTTATCTGCGCTCATCCGCGTAATCAGCGGCCAATATTTTGTTTTTTTCAGTTTTGGCAATCATCCCGCGCTCATCATCCTGATCGGCATGGTCGGTGTCTGGCTGCCGGCGGCGTCTTCGATGGTGATGGCGAATTCTCTGGCAACGAGTCCGCCTGCCAGCGTGTGGTCCATGATGGCGTTGCCGCGCGCATCCGGCCTGAAAGTTCCGGCCGGGACGGGCGCGCCGCCGTTGGCGGGCAGCAGCCACAACTCATAGACCTTGCCCGCGGGCAGGGCTTCCATGCTGCTTGCGACCAGCAGCAGGCGCTGTTTTTCCGGTGAGTAAATGGTCTTGATCTCAGGCAGGGGTTTCGTATTCAGCGACACCAGAGTCTTATGCATCGCGTCCGGAGAATGGAT